>QXGG01030841.1_pt1 | contig 15951 bp, 14 predicted proteins | sample 1982491 | NCBI WGS metagenome assembly QXGG01 (sample SAMN09924614, study PRJNA488089) | Wastewater metagenome, whole genome shotgun sequencing project. | isolation source: South African research farm wastewater | place: South Africa: Irene, Agricultural Research Council, Animal Production... | reverse complement strand
GCTGACCGCAGCCAGGACATCCTGGCCACCACCGGCGTGCACCTTGGCGGCACCGATTACGACCGGCAGCTGAACCTGTCGCAGGTCATGCCGCTGCTGGGTTACAAACACCTGGGGCCTGAGCAACGCGAAGTGCCCAGTCGCGTGTTTTTTGACCTGGCCACCTGGCACCTGATCCACTGGCAATACCAGCCCAAGGCCATTGCTCACGCCAAAACCCTGCACAGCAATTACAGCGACCCGCGCCTGCACGGGCGGCTCATGCGCGTGCTGACCGAGCGCCACGGCCACCACATCGCGCACGAAGTGGAGCAGGCCAAGATCCGCTGCTCGGTGAGCCGGGCAGACACAGGCATTGACCTGTCCGTGATCGAGCGCGACCTGCGCGCCCAGCTGGGCACGGCCGACCTGCAAGCGCAATTGCACGAGCTGCTGGCCCGCACCGTGGCCTGCGCCCGAGAATGCGTGCAACGCGCCGGACTGACCGATGCCTCACTCGACGCGATTTACCTCACGGGGGGCTCATCGGCCTTGAGCACCTTTCAGCAAGCCCTGCAGGCCGCATTTACCGGCGTGCCACTGGTCGAAGGCGATTTGTTTGGCGGGGTGGCCTTGGGCCTGGCCTACAGCCGCTGAACATCCGCACGGGCCTGAGGCAGCCCCTGCTTCAGGCGCGGTTTCAGGCCCGGTTGACGCCATACACCACCGCCAGGGCGATGGCGAAAATCACCGCCCAGATGGCCCGGTTGTGGCGCTCAATGAACTTGAGCAGCACATCCTCCAGGCTTTTGGAGACATGCTTCGGCGGGGGTTTGTCCATGAGGGCTTTCGTGGGAGGGCTGCAGACGGGCATCAGGCCCAGTCATCGCCCTGGTCCCAGGACGACGCCTCCGCATCCGCCAAATCGGTCGACGTGGGCAACGGTGACACCAGCCCCGGCAAAGGCTCTTGGCTGGCGTCGCTCAAAGGCGATGCCGGTGACGTTGCGGCTGGTGAATGGTTGTTGTGTCCCATGAGGCTTTGCACCCCCTGAAACAACAAACCACCCGCCACGACACCCGCTGCCGTGGTCGCCACCTGGGCCATCAAGCCACCGCCCCAGGCGCTGGCGCCGGGCTGAGGTGCCGCGCCCATCGCCATGTTCTGCGCGCCCACGGATCGAGGCGCCATGGGCGTGGCCGCCGGAAAAGGTGCCTGCGCTGAAGAAGGATCCACCTGCCTGCCCCAGGCTTGCGCGTCGGCGTTCAGAAACCCCGAAGGCACTGGCCTGGCCGCCTGAAGTTGGGCCTGCAGCTGCACGCACTGCGCCTCCAGTTGCTGGATGCGTGCCTGCGCGGCTTCCAGGGACAGCCCCAAGCCCATGGCGCGCTGCACCAGCAAATACGGCGCATCGGCCTGGCTGGCCACCGCCTCGCGGATCCAGGCATCGGCCGTCGGGTCTTTGGGCTCTGCACGGGTCTGGCGCAGGGCGCTCAAGAATTGTTGCAGCTGGTCACGTTCTGCGGCGTTCATGTCCGATACCCTGGAAAAAGTTCGTACGCCATTATGGGTTGACCACGCAAACACCTGATTTCCAAAGGCTGCTCGCAACCGCGCCAAGCCCTCGCGCGCAGGTGACACCAAGCCGCCCAATCCGGCAAGGGCAGGGTCCGTTTTCAAAGGCACAATGTCCGCTCGATTCAGAAAAACACCGGAGACCGCATGAAAGAAACCCCCTATGCCTGGGTGGTGGTTTGGGCCACCTTTGTGTGCCTCGCGCTGATCTTCGGGGTGTCGTACTCGTTCGCGGCGTTTTTTGAATCCTTCGCGGCCGAGTTCTCGGCGCAGCGGGCCGATGTGTCCTGGATCTTTGGCCTGTCGGGCTTTGTCTACTTTGTGCTGGGCGCGGGCGGTGGCATGCTGGCCGACCGCTTTGGCCCGCGCATCGTGTGCTCGGCCGGCATGGCCCTCATCGCGCTGGGCCTGCTGGCCACCAGCTGGGCCTCGTCCTTGCTGGCGGTGTATGTCAGCTACGGCTTGCTGGTCGGGCTGGGCATCGCGCTGGTGTACACGCCATCGATTGCCAGCGTGCAACCCTGGTTCACCACCCGGCGCGGCTTGGCCGGGGGCATTGCCAGCTCGGGCGTGGGCGCAGGCACTTTGCTGGTGCCGGTGCTGGTGGCCATGGCGATTGGCCCCATGCCCTGGCGCGAGGCCATGCGCGCATTGGCGCTGGGGGTGTTGGTGCTGGGTTGGCTGGCGGCGGCTTTGTTGCGGCGCGCTCCGGCGGCACAGGCCGCGCCCGGTGTGCCCGCTGCAGGTGGCTCGGCCTCCGGCCTGAGCTTGCGCGAGACCTTGCGCAGCCCCACTTTCCGCTGGCTGTACCTGGCCACGGTGCTGGCCTCGCCGGTGATGTTCATCCCTTTTGCCCATGTGTCGGCCTCGGCACGGGATCTGGGTTTGGGCGAAGCCTTTGCCGTCGGTTTGGTGGGCCTGATTGGCGTGGGCAGTCTGGTCGGGCGCTTTGCCATCGGTGTGGTGGCCGACCGGCTGGGCCGGGCGCAAACGCTGGTGCTGATGCAGCTGTCCATGGGCGCGTCGTATCTGCTGTGGGGCGCGGCGGGCGGGCAGGCCATGCTGGTGCTGTTTGCGCTGTGGTTTGGCCTGAGCTATGGCAGCATCGTGTCGCTCTTGCCTGCCATTTGCATGGACTATTTTGGCGGTCGTTCGGTGGCCAGCGTGGTGGGCACGCTGTACAGCGGCGCGGCCTTGGGCAATTTGCTGGGCCCTGTGCTGGCTGGGGCGGTGTTTGACCACAGCGGGCACTACCTGGGCGTGATGGCCGTGTGCGGTGTGCTGTCGCTCAGCGCCACCTGGGCGTCACGCCAGATGAAGCGCAGTGGGCAAGCGCGTTACTGAGGGACCATCGCTTGCAGGCCAGCACATACCATCCACAGACTCGCCACCCAGGCCCCCCCATTCCTGTCATCCAAACTGAAGGAAACCATGCACAACGACATCCACGCGCTGCGGCGCATCCTCAAAAGCTGCCCCACCATCGCGGTGGTGGGCCTGTCGGCCGAGTGGCACCGGCCCAGCTATTTCGCGGCCAAGTACATGCAGTCGCACGGTTTCAAGATCGTGCCGGTGAATCCGCGCTATGCGGGCAGCGAGATCCTGGGCGAGACCTGTTACGCCAGCCTGAGCGATATCCCCTTCAAGGTGGACATGGTCGATGTGTTTCGCCGCAGCGACGACGTGCTGCCCATTGCCGAGCAGGCGGTGCAGATCGGCGCCAAGTGTCTTTGGCAGCAACTGGGCGTGGCCAACGCGCAGGCCGACGCCTTGGCCCGGCAGGCGGGCATGGATTCGGTGACCAACCGCTGCGTCAAGATCGAGCACGCCCGGCTGTTTGGCGGTCTGAACTGGGTGGGCGTGAACACCGGCATCATCTCGGCGCGGCGGCTGGTGTGAGGCCAGCCATCGCCCACGGGGGTGGGCGCCTAACCATTCAAGCCAACTTTTCAGACCGAACACCATGACCGACCGCCAATTCCACCCTGAGACCCTGGCCATCCACGCCGGGCAAATCCCCGATGCGGCCACAGGCGCACGCGCCCTGCCGATCTACCAAACCAGCAGCTTTGTGTTTGACAGCGCCGAGCATGCCGCATCGCTCTTCAACCTGCAGACCTTTGGCAATGTGTATTCGCGCCTGAGCAACCCCACGGTGGCGGTGCTCGAAGAGCGTGTGGCCGCGCTCGAAGGCGGGCGTGCGGCGGTGGCCAGTGCCTCGGGCATGGCGGCCGAAACCATGGCGCTGATGACCATCTTGCAATCGGGTGACCATGTGGTGGCGGCCGGGGCCTTGTACGGCGGCTCGGTGACCCTGCTGGCGACCAGCCTGGCCAAGTTCGGCATCGAAACCACCTTTGTGGACGCGACAAAGCCCGAGGCCTTTGCCGCCGCCATGCGCCCCAACACCCGGGCGGTGTATGCCGAGAGTCTGGGCAACCCGAGCATGGTGGTGCTGGACATTGCCGCCGTGGCCGAGGTGGCCCATGCGCACGGCGTGCCGCTCATCATCGACAACACCGTGCCCAGCCCGCTGCTGTGCAACCCGCTGGCGCTGGGCGCGGACATCGTGGTGCATTCGGCCACCAAATACCTGGCCGGGCACGGCACCACGCTGGGCGGCGTGGTGGTCGAAGGCGGCAAATTCCCTTGGGACAACGGCAAGTTTCCGGGCATGACCGAGCCCTCACAGGGCTACCACGGCGTGAAGTTTTACGAGACCTTTGGCGACTTTGGCTTTTCCATGCGCTGCCGCATGGAAAGCCTGCGCGTGTTTGGCGCATCGCTCAGCCCCATGAGCGCCTGGCAAATCCTGCAGGGTGTCGAGACCCTGCCGCTGCGCATGAACAAGCACTGCGACAACGCTTTGGGTGTGGCCAAATTTTTACAGGCCGACCCGCGCGTGGCCTGGGTCAACTACCCTGGCTTGAGTGACCACCCGCAACACGCCTTGATGCAGCGCCAGATGCGCGGCGCTTCAGGTCTGCTGTCGTTCGGCGTGAAAGGCGGCTTGGCGCAAGGCGTGAAGTTCATCGAGTCGGCGCAGTTCATGAGCCACCTGGTCAACATCGGCGACACCCGCACCCTGATCAGCCACCCGGCCAGCACCACGCACCGCCAGCTCGACGAGGCGCAGCAACTGGCCGCCGGTGTGCCGCCCGACATGGTGCGCATCTCGGTGGGCCTGGAAAATCTGGACGACATCCTGTGGGACATCGACCAGGCGCTGGACAAGGCCAGCCGCTAAGGCCTGATACAAAACCGCGGCCTGGCGCAGGCCGCATCGCCAGCAGGCTGGCTCCCACAAAAGAAAGGTCTGGGCTGAGGCTTTGGCTTTGACTGCTTTGTAGGAGCTTGCCTGCAAGCGATGGCTTGCAGACCAAACGCCTTTTCATGGCCAGCAGACTCGTTCACACAAAAACAGCACCAGCGAAGCAGGTGTCAGCCAGGGCCCTAGCGGCTGCGCCCGCAGATTCAAACCGCCTGGGCCAGGGCGACAAACTCGGCCACCGGCACTTCTTCGGCGCGGCGCTGCAGGTCAAACTGGCCAGCAAAGCCTTGTTCGTCCAGCCATTTGCCCAGGGTGTTGCGCAAAATCTTGCGCCGCTGGCTGAAGGCCACCTGCACCAGCGTCTCCAGAGTTTTGACGTTGACCATCGGCGGCGTGGCCAGCGGCACCATGCGCACCACAGCGCTGTCCACACGCGGCGGCGGGTCGAAGCTTTCGGGCGGCACGAACAGCACATTGGCCATGTCGTAGCGCCACTGCAGCATGACCGACAGGCGGCTGTAGTCCGAGGTGGCGGGCTGGGCCACCATGCGGTCGATCACTTCCTTTTGCAGCATGAAGTGCTGGTCTTCGATCACGTCCACCTGCGCCAACAAATGGAACAGGATCGGCGTCGAGATGTTGTAGGGCAGGTTGCCGACCACACGGATTTTGGCGGCGCCCGTGCTGCTGCCAGCCAGCATCTGCGTGGCCAAGGCCCTGAAATCGACCTTCAGCACGTCGGACTCCACCACCGACAGGTGCGGGTGCTCGCGCAGGCGCACGGCCAGATCGCGGTCCAGCTCGATCACCGTGAGGTGTCCCAGACGCTCCACCAGCGGCTGGGTCAGGGCCGCCAGGCCCGGGCCGATTTCAACCATGGGCTGTCCGGGCTCGGGCTGGATGGCGTCCACGATGGCATCGATGATGCCGCCGTCGGTCAAGAAATGCTGACCAAATCGTTTGCGGGCAATGTGTTTCATTGGGGTGGCTCGCGCATCTCGACGTAGGCGCGGCCGCGCACATCGTCGGCCCACACGACATAAGCTTCTTCGAGCTTTTTCTCGCGCAAGGCGTTGCGCGCCATGTCACGCTGCTGGGCATCGGACATGGGGGCATTGCGGCGATCGGTCACCTCGATCAGGTGCACGCCAAAGCGGGACACCAGCGGTTCGGCCACCTGGCCCGGGCGCAAGCGGTTCATGACCTGCTCGAACTCGGGCACGAACATGCCGGGATTGGCCCAGCACAGATCACCGCCTTGCTGCGCACTGCCGTCTTGCGACAGGTTCCTGGCCACCGTGGCGAAATCGGCCTTGCCCGCCAGAATGTCCTTGCGGATCTCGTTCAACCGGCTCAGTGCCTGGTCCTGCGACAGCTGGGCACCGGGGCGCAACAGGATGTGCCGCGCACGCGTTTGCGTGACCACCAAGGTGGCCGGGGCCTGGCGACGCTCCAGCACCTTCAGGATGTGAAAGCCTGCGCCCGATCGCACCGGCTCGGACACCGCCCCCACCGCCAGCTGGCCGGTGGCGTTCACGAACAGTTCCGGGTAACGGCTGGCCGAACGCAAGCCCAGCACGCCACCATTGGTCGCCAGATCAGGGGCTTGGGAATAGGTCTTGGCCAAGGCGGCAAAATTTTCACCGCTGCGGGCGCGCTGGGCGATCTGCCGGGCACGCTCGGCCAGGGGTTGTACCTGCGCTTCGGTGCTGTTTTCCGGCACCGCGATCAGGATCATGCCCAGGTTCAGCTCGGCCGGGGCCTGCGCCGACAAGGCCGCTTGTTCCTTCAGGCGCTCTTGCAGAAACTGCTCGACTTCGAGGTCGCTGATGCGGACACGGCCTTCCACTTCGCGCTCACGCACGCGGGCCAGGGTCAGCTGTTTGCGCAATTGCTCACGGTACAGCCCAAGGGACATGCCTTCTTGTTGCACGCGTTTGCGCAACTCGTCGCGGGAAATCTGGTTGCTGCTGGCCACGTTCTGCTCGGCCTGGTCCACGGCCTCATCATCGATGCGGATGCCCATGTCACGCGCTTGCTGCAGCTGGGCCTTCTCGTTGATGAGCTGCTCCAGCGCCAGGCGCTTGAGCTCAGCGCCATCGACCTGACGCCCTTGTGCCGCCGCTTCGCGCGACAAGCGCTGGCTCAGCAGCTGCACCTCCTGGTTGGTGACCGGCTCGGAGTTGACCACCGCCACAATGAAGTCGGCAGGGCGAATGGCGGCCGCCTGCGTCTGGGCCAGCGCCACGGCAGCGGGCCCCCACACAGCCAGGCCCAGCGCAGCCCACAAGGCCCATGGGGCAGAGAAAAGGGATTTATTCATAGTTCTGGAACCGGCTTGGCGCGACATAGTTGTCGCGCAAATTTTGATAACGGGGAATGTTGTTGTGCAAGGCATTCAAAGGGCTGGCCCCCACACGGGCCAAACCGATGAACTCCAATTGAAACAGCAAACGGCTGGTGGCCGTGCTCACCGTGCTTTGCAGACGCTCAAAGGCAATGCGCCCGAGCCAGCAGCCGCCGTCGTACTCAAAGCCCAGCAAACTGTCCACCAGGCGGCGCTCGGTCAGGCTGAAGTTCATGCGGCCCACGCTGTACCAGCGGTCAGGCCCCAGGCCCTGGCCCGGCGCACGGGTCCAGGCCGACTCGGCATCCGGGTCGCGGCGCCCCATCAGGTCACTCAGGGGCCATTGCCAGCCCAGGTCCACCTGCTCGCTGACATCGCGGTTCAAACGGTAGGCGGCATTGAGCACGCGGTAGGGGCTGGGGCTGTAGCGGCCCTGAAACGTGGTGCGGCTGACGTTGTTGGTCTGGTTGTTCAGCTGCACGGTGGCGTCCAGCGCCCAGCGGTCGTCCCAGCGCACCCCCGCGCCCAACAACATGTCGCTCAAGCCCGTCTGGGCCGCGGTCTGGCCGGGCAAGACCACCTGCTGGTCAGAAAAGCGGATGCGCTGCGCCATGCCCACGCGCAGCATCTCGGCACCGTTTTGGGCATCGAAGAAACGGCTGGTCACGCCCAGCGTCAAGGCATCGTTGTCAATCAGGCGATCGTGGCCCACATAAGCGTTTTCGCTGTAGATGGTGGACAAATTGAAGTCGGTGGCCCCGCTGTCGTACACCGGCAACATGCTCTGGTCACGGTAGGGCGTGCGGGCATAAAAAGCCCGGGGCTCCAGGGTTTGCAGCACCTCGCGGCCAAACCACTTCGTCTCGCGCTCGAACACCAGGCCCGAATCGACCGAGTAGGTGGGCAACACGCGGTTGGCACTGCGGCTGCCGTTGTCCATGACCCCATCGAGCTGGTAACGCGTGGCGTGCAGCTGCAGCTTGGGCGTGACAAACCCCCAAGGCCGAATCCAGGGACGGCTGAGCTGGGCCTGCACAAAGCTGCGCTCGCCGTTGCGCGGCAAAGCCGTGTTGTTGGGAATGCGCGAGTAGTCCGCTTCAAAGCGGGTGGTGTCCCCGGTCACCGACCAGTCCAGTCCATCGGCATTCCACTGACCGTAACGCAAGGTGACCTGGGGGGCCCGGTCATAAGGCGGCGTGATGGGCGCGCTGATGTCCTGCAGGGTTTGCCAGCGCTGCACCTGGGCGCTCATGCTGAAGTCGCCCCGGCCCCAGCTCACGACCCCGGTGCTGGGCAACAAGCGCTGCGTCAGCACCTGACCCGATCGTGAAAAATCACGCCAGTAATTGTCGTCACTGACGCGGTTCAGGTTCAGCCCCAAGCCTATGCGGCCCACACCGTCAATGCCCGTCTCGATGCCGCCCTGGTGCTGGACCGACAAGCCCCAGCGGTCTTGTTGGCGCAAGCTGTCCGAAGGCATCAGGTTCAGGCGCAGCTGGCCGTTGTAGTCGGGCTCCAGGTAACGGAACTCGGTGTCCACGGCCACCCCCCGCTTGCTCATGACCTGGGTCGTGACCGTGGCATCGCGCTGAGGTGCCAGGTCAAAGTAGTAAGGCTGTGACACCTGCACACCGCTGGTCGTATCAATGCCCAGCAGGGGCGGCAGCCAGCCGGATTTGCGATCGCCCGTCAGCGCAAAGCTCACGTCCGGCAAAGCCACCAGGGGCACATCCTGAAAGCGCAGCTGCACGCCTTCGGCGGTGGCCGATGCCTCTTCGTTGTCCAGCGTCAGGCGCGTGGCCTTGAGCACCCATTCGGGCAACCACTCGGGGCCGGGCTTGCGCCGGCAGGTGGTGTAGCTGACCTGGTGGACCACCGAGCGCTGGCTGTCCAGAAATTCCAGCGAGGCCGCTTCACCATAACCACCGCTTTTGTACAACTCGAAGCGCGGTTGCTCGAAGCGGCCCGTGAAACTGTCCAGCTGCAATTGCAGACGCACGCCCTCGAACAAACTGCCCTCCCGGCTCACGCGGACCGCACCTTGGGCATTCACCCTGTCCTGGGTCTGGTCGTAGTCCAGGCGATCGGCGCGGATGCTCAAGCCCGGACGCCGGATGCTGGCCTGGCCTTGCAACTGCACGTCCAGATCCGGTCGCGCCGTCAGTTGCTGGGCCTCCACAAACGTCGGAGCCTCTTTTTTCTGGGTCTCGGAAACCGCCTCTTCCAGCAAAGGGCTGCTGCGCAGCGTCAGCGCGGGCACATCCGATCGCGTCTGTGCCCAGGCCGCACCGGACAGTGCGCCGCACACCACCGCAGCCGCCCCAACCGTTGGCGCAGCAAACCGGGGCAACAGCAAAAAAGAGGCAGGGAAAAGCTTCACAAACAGACGGGCAGGGTAGAAGGGCAGGTCAGGTCGACGCATTCGGCCCTGAAAGGGCTTTGTAGAATCTGATTATCCATGAGCCACCCCCTCCCATCCTCCATTTCCCCCACCACCGCCCAAGCGCAGCAGGTCAGCTGGAGCGATCCCCAGCGTCAAAGCCTGTTCCAGGCCTGGCTGCATGGCGTGGCCCCTGCCCAGGGTTTGTTGCCGCAAACCCTGCGCATCGCATCCGCCGATGCCAGCTTTCGGCGCTATCTGCGCGTTGACACACACCAAGGCGCCAGCCGCATCATCATGGACGCGCCGCCCGACAAGGAAAACTCCGAGCCCTTTGTGCGCATCGCCGCCTTGATGAAACAAGCGGGCCTGAATGCCCCCGAGGTGTTGGATTGGCACGAAGCCCACGGCTTCATGCTGCTGAGTGACCTGGGCGACGCCACCATGATGTCGGCCATCGACCCCGAGCGTCCGCAAGCCAACCACGGCCTGTACATGCAAGCGGTCGACACGCTGGTGCAGTGGCAGCTGGCCTCGCGCCCTGGCGTGCTGCCGCCCTATGACGCCGCGCTGTTGAACAGAGAACTGAGCCTGTTCCCGGATTGGTATCTGGCCCAGCACCGGGGCGTGCAGCTGCAAGGCGCGCAGCGCGAGGTGTTCGACAAGGCTTTTGCCCTGATCGTGCAACGCAACCTGGCCGCGCCCAGCGTGTACGTGCACCGCGACTTCATGCCGCGCAATTTGATGATGCCGTTTGGCGCGAATCCTCAGCTCGGCGTTTTGGACTTTCAGGACGCGGTGTATGGTCCCATCACCTACGACATCGCCAGCCTGATGCGCGACGCCTTCCTCACTTGGGAGGAAGACTTTGTGCTCGACATCACCATCCGCTATTGGGAAAAAGCCCGCAAGGCGGGCTTGATGGACTTTGAAGACTGGCACAGCGACTTTGGCGCGTTTTACCGCGCGGTCGAGTGGATGGGTCTGCAGCGCCACCTGAAAGTGGCCGGCATCTTTGCCCGCCTGACCCTGCGCGACGGCAAGCCCAAGTACCTGGCCGATGCGCCGCGTTTCATCGACTACATCCGCAAGGCCTGCGACCGTTACCGCGAACTGGGCCCTTTGCTCAAGCTCATCGACGAGATCGAAGGCACCACGCCCCAGGTCGGCTTCGCCTACGGGCGCATGTGAGCATGCCGCGCTTTTTTTGCCCTGCTCCGCTGGCCACCGGTCAGTCACTCAGCCTGCCTGCGGGCGCGGCCCGCCATGTGCAGGTGTTGCGCCTGCAGCCGGGCGATGTGATCACCCTGTTCAACGGCGAAGGCGGTGAGTTTGACGCCACGGTGACCCGCATGGGCCGCAGCGATGTCGAGGTCGAAGTCGGCGTGCACCGCGCAGTCGAGCGCGAAGCCAGCCGCGCCGTGCACCTGCTGGTCGGCATCACCGCCAACGAGCGCATGGACTGGCTGGTCGAAAAAGCCACCGAGTTGGGCGTGGTCAGCATCACGCCGCTGGTGGCCGAGCGCAGCGTGCTCAAACTCAAGGGCGAGCGGGCCGACAAAAAACTGGCCCATTGGCAAGGCGTGGCCGTGGCCGCTGCCGAGCAGTGCGGGCGCAACCGCGTGCCGCTGATCCATCCGGCCGTGAGCCTGAAAGAGTGGCTGGCACATGCCGCGCCTGGTGAACGCTGGGTGCTGTCTTTGTCCGATGGCACACAGCCCCTGTCGCAACTGGCCGGTAGCGCCCCGGTCACCGTGCTCAGCGGCCCTGAAGGCGGCCTCAGCCCCGCCGAAGAAGCGGCGGCCTTGTCCGCCGGTTTTTTGCCCGTCACGCTGGGCCCGCGTGTGCTGCGCGCCGAAACCGCCCCCCTGGCCGTGCTGGCCATTTGCGCCTGAATGGCTCCACGCGGGCCATCGCTTGCAGGCAAGCTCCCACAGAACAACCAACACCCTGTCCCCTGTGGGAGCCAGCCTGCTGGCGATTGAAAGGCCTGTGGCACAAGGGCCCTCGCTTGCAGGCCAACTCACCCGCCAAAGCGACACGGGTCCATCAGCGTCTGGCGATACACTGATCCACATGAATGCCAACCTCATCCTCCTCACGCTCTGCCAGGGCCTGTTCTTCACCAACAACGTCACCTTCATCGCCATCAACGGGCTGGTGGGTTTGTCCATGGCGCCGCTGGGCTGGATGGCCACTTTGCCGGTCATGGGTTATGTGGTGGGTGGGGCCTTGTCGACCGGGCTGGTGGCCAAGAGCCAGTCGCGCTGGGGGCGCAAGGTGTCGTTTCAGCTGGGGCTGGGCGTGGCCTTGTTCTCGGCGTTGCTGGCCGCTTACGCCGTCTGGAGCCACAACTTCTGGCTGCTGGTGGCGGCCACGGTGATTGCCGGTTATTACAGTGCCAATGGCCAGCTCTACCGTTTTGCAGCCGCCGAGTTGGCGGCGGACGGTTTCAAGGAAAAAGCGGTCTCGCTCGTGTTGGCAGGGGGCTTGATCGGCGCCATCGTCGGCCCCAACCTCGCTTCGCGCACCCGCACCTTGTACGAGGTGCCGTTTTTGGGCGCCTACATGGCGCTGGGCATCGTGGCGATTTTGGCCATGGTGTGCATGGCCTTCATCCGTTTCCCGGCCGTGCCTGCCAAAAAACCGGGCGACAGCGCGGGCAGGCCCCTGTCCGAGATCATGCGCCAGCCGATCTTCATCGTGGCTGCGGCTGCTGCCGCATTGAGTTACGGCGTGATGAACTTGCTGATGGCCGCCACGCCGCTGGCCATGCAGGTGTGCGGTTTCAGTTTTGACGACGCGGCGCTGGTGCTGGAGTGGCATGTCATCGGCATGTTTGCGCCGGGCTTTTTCACCGGGCACCTGATCAAGAAATTTGGCACGCTGCAGATCATGGGTGCGGGCGTGCTGATCAATTTCGCGTGCATTGCCATCGCGCTCACGGGTGTGAACCTGCACCAATTCCTCATCGCGCTGTTCTTGCTGGGCCTGGGCTGGAACTTCCTGTTCACCGGCAGCACCACCTTGGCCATGAAGGCCTGGACCCCCGCCGAAAAAGACCGGGGTCAGGCGGCCATCAACTTCTTTGTGTTCACCACCATGGCCGTGACCTCTTTCGCGTCGGGCGCTTTGGTCACCACCCAAGGCTGGATGTGGCTGAACATCGGCTCACTGTTTCCGGTGGCCCTGACCGGTCTGGCGCTGGTGTGGATGGTGGTCAAACAGAAAAGCGCAGCAGCAGCCAGCGCTTGAGGGCGACGAACACCTGTGCCCGGTACAGGTCGTTGAAGATCTCGTGGTACATGCCCTCAAAACACTGGGCTTGCACCACCGTGGCTGGCGCGGTCTGCGCGAAATAGGCGCTGGCCTTCGGGTCAACCAACCGGTCCTGCCCCGCGTACAGCAGCAAGGTGGGCACCTGCCACTGCGCGGCCTCTTCCAGTGTTTGAGCACCCTCATCCAGTACCCAGGCCGCCAGCCCCGCCGAGATGCGGCGGTGCACCAGCGGATCGGCCTTGTAGGCTTTCACCACATCGGGGTCGCGCGAAACAAACTCGGTTTTCAGACCGTTGTCCACGCGCAGGTGTGGCAGCACGCGGGGCAAGGTGGCCAGCAGCACTTTCTGAAACAGGTTGGTCGACGCGCCCAGTGCCGGGGACGACAAAACCGCCGCATCCACCGGGCGCAGACCCTCGGCCAGCGTGCGGGCCACCACCAAGCCGCCCATGCTGTGGCCCAGCAAAATGAGCGGGGTGTCGGCCAAGGCTGGGCGCTGGCGTGTGTCATCGATCACCCGACACAAATCGGCCTGCAAGCTGCCGGGGCGCAGCATGTCGCCGCGTGCGCCTTCGGACTGGCCGTGGCCTTGCTGGTCGTAGGCACGCACCGCAAAACCCCACTGGTGCAAATGGGCTGCCACTTCGGCATAGCGCCCGGCATGTTCACCCAGACCATGCACCACCAACACCGTGCCCAAGGGCTTGGCAGCCGGCATGACCCAGTCATGCACCGCCAGCTGGCCCGCCTCACCTTGCAAGAAGGAAAGAACGGGGCGTGAGATCGAAGGGCGGGTGCTGACGGTCATCAAGGCATGCGGGCCATGACCTCGGCCACAGCAGCCGTGAGCTTTTTGGCATAAGGCACATGCAAAAACTCGTTGGGGCCGTGCGCATTGCTCTTGGGGCCCAGCACACCGCACACCATCATTTGCGCCTTGGGGAAACCGGCGCTCAGCATGTTCATGAGCGGGATGGTGCCACCCTGGCCGATGTAGCCCACGCCTGCGCCAAAGTGTGCCTGGCTGGAGGCGTTGAGCGCTTGCTCGAACCACGGCAAGGTTTCGGGTGCGTTCCAGCCGGTGGAGCCGCCGTTGCTTTCGAACGTGACTTTGGCCTGGTAGGGCGCATTGTCTTCGAGCAAGGCTTTCATCTCGGCCACGGCCTGCGCCGCGTCCACCAGCGGCGGCAGGCGCAGACTGAGCTTGAAGGCGGTGTAGGGTCGCAGCACATTGCCCGCGTCTTTGAGGGACGGAAAACCATCGGCACCGGTCACGCTCAGGGTGGGTGTCCAGGTGCGATTCAGCAGGGCTTGTGTCGGGTCGGTGGTGGTGGGCAGGGCAAAGCTGGTCGAGCCGCCGCAGTCGTAGTGCGCCCACGGAAAACGCTTGTACACCTCGTCACCCAAAATGGCGGCCGTAGCCTGCGCTTGCGCCAGCCGTTCGGCCGGCACTTCGCAATGGAAACTGGCGGGCAACAGGCGACCGGTGGCGCTGTCTTCAAGGCGGTCGAGCACCTGGCGCATGATGCGAAAGCTCGAAGGCACCAAGCCCGAAGCATCGCCGGAGTGGATGCCCTCGGTGAGGATCTGCACCTTCAGCGTGCCGCTGGCCATGCCGCGCAGGCTGGTGGTGAGCCAGAGCTGGTCGTAGTTGCCCGCGCCGCTGTCCAGACAAATCACCAGACCCACATCGCCCAGGCGGGTGCGCAAAGCGTCCACATAGGGCAGCAGGTCATACGAGCCCGATTCTTCGCAAGTCTCGATCAGGCCCACGATGCGTGGGTGGGGGGTGTTCTGGCTTTTGAGGGCCTGCACGGCGGCAATGCTGGCGTACACCGCATAACCATCGTCCGCACCGCCCCGACCGTAAAGCTTGCCGTCCTCCAGCACCGGGGTCCAGGGCCCCAGGTCGTTGCGCCAGCCGTTGAACTCGGGCTGCTTGTCCAGGTGGCCATACATCAGCACTGTCTGGCCCGAGCCTTCATCTGCTGCGCGGGTGGCAGGCACTTCAAAAAACATCACCGGCGTGCGGCCCGGCAAGCGGATGATTTCGAGCGTCAGGCCGTCGACCTTTTGTGCCTGCACCCAGTCGGCGGCGGTGCGCAACACGGTCTCAATGTGCCCATGCGCAGCCCAGTCGGGATCAAACGAAGGCGACTTGGCCGGCACCTCGATGTATTGCTTGAGCGCCGGCACGATGCGGCTGTCCCAAGCCTGGGTCACCTCACTCAAAGCGCGGACGCTGTCCAGATGACCCGCAGGCATTTCACGGTGCAAAGGGGTATTCATTCCACAACTCCTGTGAGGTGACACAAAGCAAATACTTTAGCGGTTTTGCGCCCTGCCCGCATGGGGAAACACCCGCACCTCTTGCGGCCACCGGCGCAGACTTGGATGGGCCATTTTGGCTAGGGTGTGGGCATGAACTGGGTGAGATCGACGCCTTTGCACAGGGTGATGAGTTCTGCGCTGCTGTTCACGTTGAGTTTTTGGAAGATGGTGGCGCGGTGTTTTTTGGCCGTTCCGGGCTGGATGCCGGTGACTTCACCAATGCCTTTGTTGGTCATGCCCTGAACGATGAGCATGAAGATTTCTTTTTCCCGGGCGGACAGGAGCTTGAAGGCGCGGCGGATGGCGTCGGTGCTGACAAACTCCTGATTGCGGCGACGGTCTATGTCCATGGCTTTTTCCAGGACGAGGCTGAGTTTTTCACGGCCGAAGGGTTTGAGCACAAAGTCGATGGCACCGTGGCGAAAAGCCTGGATGATTTCCTCGCGCTCGCTTTCGCCGCTCATGAACACGATGGGGGTTCTGCGTCCCATCTCCAACATCCTGCATTGCAAGTCGAGGCCGCTCAAGCCGGGCATCCGCATGTCGAGCAGCAAGACGGCGGGCGAGATGTCCATGGCGTTGTTGAGAAAGGCTTGCGCGTTGTCGAAGTTCTCGACGGTGTAATCCATGCGGGTGAGCATGTCGCTGAGGTAAAAGCGCATGTCGTGGTTGTCATCCACCAAATAGATGTGCCCCTGTCTTTGTTTCATATTTGTCGATGTCATTGAATAACCGTCTCCAATTTATCAAAACCATGATGGCGCACCATGACCCATTCAGATTTTTTAG
>QXGG01007298.1_pt1 | contig 15981 bp, 15 predicted proteins | sample 1982491 | NCBI WGS metagenome assembly QXGG01 (sample SAMN09924614, study PRJNA488089) | Wastewater metagenome, whole genome shotgun sequencing project. | isolation source: South African research farm wastewater | place: South Africa: Irene, Agricultural Research Council, Animal Production... | reverse complement strand
TATCGACATCGCGGGCAGAATCGCTCAACACCTTGCTGACCGCCACCAGCGCTGCATCTCCCGCCGCATGGCCGAAACGGTCGTTGATAGCCTTGAAATGGTCGATATCGAGCAGAATGACGGAAAGTTCTCGCCGGGTGCGCTGCGCCATACTCCAGACAAGGTGTGCCCTTTCGAGGAAGGCGCGCCGGTTGTGCAAACCGGTGAGAGAGTCCCGCGCGGCAAGCTGTTCGGCAAGCCGGTGTTCGAGTTGGATGGAACGGAACTGGTGGGCCAACGCCAACGACAGCAATGTGGCGTCCAGCATCATGCCCAGTTCCACCGCGCGATAGGACCAGTCGCTGAACGGGATAAAGCCCCAGACGGCGAGACAGGTAAAGGCCGTGCCCGTCATCGAGGCGATGGAGGCAAAGAGGAAATAGCGGGCATAGCGATGGCCGGAACGCAGCGCCGATGCTCCGAGCAAGATCATCGACGACGAGAACAGGATGACGAAAGTGAAGGTGACCAGCACGGCGTAAAGCTGTGACTCTGCATAGAGGCTGAACAGCATCAGTACTGCAAACGCTCCCATCATGCGGTTGATATTTTTGTGAATGCGCGGGAAGCAGTTGCGGGTTTCAAGAAACTCCTTGGCGAAGCTCAGCCCGGCGATGCCGTAAACCACCATCAGGATCGGGATGATCCAGTTCTGCCAGGCCGGATATTCCGGCCACAGCCAGGCATAGCCGTGTCCCGTGTAAGCGATATTGAGAACGACGAAGGACGCGATGAAACCGGCATAAAGCAGGTGCCGCCTGTAGCTCAGGCCGAAATAGATAAAGAGGTTATACGCCAGCAATGCCAGCAGATACCCATAGAGAAAACCATAGCTGTAACCCTGAGCGGTCTCGCGCTCTGCGACTTGCTCAGGACCAAGCAGAAATACCGGCACGACCATGGGGTCCGGCGTCTCAACGCGCAGATAAATGTCGGTCATGCCGGAATCGAAGCGATGGGGGAACGCGAAGAACCGCCCCCGGATGGATCGGTCACCGAATGCCAGCGCATCACCTGCCTCAAAGGTTTCGACAGAATGATTCTGCTCGATGAAATAGACATCCAGCTGATCGAGCCAGGCGTTTTCGACCAGCAACAACCGTTCGATGATTTCCGGGCTCTGGTTGATGACGGAGAGATGGATCCAGACAGGTCGGGCGCCGATGCCATAACTGAGGATGTCGCCATTGCCTTGAACGAAATCGCCCCTCGCGCGGCGCTCGACGACCTGCTCTATCGTCAGCGGCCCTGCGGGTTCTTGCATGTAGGTCGCATGCAGTCCGAGAGGCTGCTTCGGTGGAATATCGGTGAGCGTAATGGGTGCGGCGAGCGCGATGGAACAGAATAGCCAGCTGATGATCGTCATGCAGGACAGCAAAAACGAAGGTCTGATCGTTGGCAGGAAAGGCATTCTGGGCTGGCGGATTTGTTGGTTATTGTTGCAGGCTCAGGCACACACTAGCAGCATTGCCTGCATTCCACAACAAGCAAGCACCAAGCACACATTAGGACAAAATCCCATGTGATCAATCAGTTGCTCCCTGTGCCGGCTGGCTGCGCTCGCTTGCACATGAGCTCGTTTGCACATGCGTTCAGTTAGATGATCCGAAAACTCTCGGCAGCAGGCTATTCCATCAGCGCCACGGATTTGACCTGCACCCAGACCTGCCGGCCCGGCGTGATACCAAGCACAGCGACCGCGCGTTGCGTCATGCGGGCCACCAGTACGGCGTTGCCGACGAGTACCCGCACCAGCGCCAGCCCCGGATGATGATCATCGGCAATGGCATCCACCCTGCCCGGCAGGATGTTCTGGATGCTTGTGTTCTCCTGCGCCTGTGTCGACAGGCTGACGTCGCGCGCCAGCACCCGCACGCGAACTCGGCGGCCGATCTCCAGCCCCTGGTCGCGCGTCCACAGGCTGCCGCTGTCAAAATCCACCCGCGCCAGATGCCAGGCATGGTCTCGTTCAACCACAACACCATCGAGCACCACGCCGGTATCCTCGCCCAACTGGAAAGGCAGGTCGAGGCGCGCCAGCGTCTCCTGCAACGGCCCCTGGGCCACTGCACGGCCCTTGTCCAGGACGACGATATGGTCGGCAAGCCGCGCCACCTCATCCGGCGAATGCGTCACATACAGCACCGGAATCTCCAGTTCGTCATGCAACCGCTCCAGATACGGCAGGATCTCCTGCTTGCGCTTGAGGTCGAGCGCTGCCAGTGGCTCGTCCATCAGCAGCAATTGCGGGTTCGCCGCCAGTGCGCGAGCAATGGCGACGCGCTGGCGCTCGCCGCCGGACAATCGCTCCGGCTTGCGGTCGAGCAGATGGCCGATACCCAGCAAATCGATAGCCTGCTCCAGACTGAACTTGTGATGCCGGCCGCTGCGGCGCATGCCGTAGCGAAGGTTGCCGTTGACCGTCAGGTGCGGAAACAGACTGGCTTCCTGGAACACATAGGCCAGCGGCCTCTTGTGCACCGGCAGCCAGAACCCGGCGTCCTGCCAGATTTCGCCGTTCAAGCGCATGTGACCATGCTTGCTGCGTTCCAGCCCGGCCATGCAGCGCAGCAACGTGGTCTTGCCGGAGCCGGAGTGACCGAACAACGCCGTGACGCCGCGCGCCGGCAAACTCAAATCGACGTCCAGACTGAAGCCGGGCCAATCGACGCGAAATCTTGCCTCAATATTGCCCATAATCAAAAGAACCTCCTGGCCGGTCGCCAGAGATAGACGATCATCAGGACGACAAAGGAAAACACCAGCATAACTGCCGCCAGACTGTGTGCTTCGGCATAGGCCAGCGCTTCGACATGGTCATAGATCTGCACCGAGGCCACGCGCGTCTCGCCCGGGATATTGCCGCCTATCATCAGAATGACGCCGAACTCCCCTACCGTGTGGGCAAAGGTCAGGATGCAGGATGTCAGGAACCCGGGCCACGCCAGCGGCACCGCAACAGTAAAAAACGCATCCAGAGGCGATGCGCGCAAGGTAGCAGCCACCTCCAGCGGTCGCTCGCCGATGGCTTCGAATGCGCTTTGTAAGGGCTGCACCATGAACGGCAGCGAATAGAACACCGAGGCGACCACCAGTCCCCAAAATGTGAAGGGCAAGAGGCCGATACCCAACGCCTGGGTCAACTCGCCGACGGGGCCTTGCGGACCCATAGCCAGCAGCAGATAAAACCCCATGACGGAAGGGGGCAACACCAGCGGCATCGCCACCACGGCCGCCACCGGTGATTTCCACCAAGTCTTTGTACGTGACAGCCACCAGGCGATGGGGGTGCCCACCAGCAGCAACAGTACGGTAACGATGGTGGCCAAGCGCACCGTCAGCCAGAGAGCCTGCAAATCACTATCGCTCAGAAGCATGCGCACCTTTCATCTGTGTGTCCATTGGATTCCACGCAAAGCTGGCCGGGTAACGGTGTGGGATTCCATTCGTCATGCATTATTCGCTAGCGGCAGCCTCGCCCGGCAGCACAAATCCATATTTTCTCATCACCGCACGCGCCGGATTGCTACCCATGTAGTCAGAAAATCTCTGTGCAAGCACATTGCCGGCAGCACGTTTGGTGATAATGAAGCCCTGTTCCAGCGGTTCATGTAACTCGTCGGGAATCAGCCAGTAACCGCCCTTGCCGGACAGTTCCGGATTGACGGCCAGAGCGAGTGCAATGATGCCGACCTGGGCATTGCCGGATTGCACGAACTGCGCCGTGTGGGCGATGTTCTCGCCATAAACCAGTTTGGGTTCGACTTTCTCCCACAGCCGGGCGGCGCGCAAGGCCTCCTCTGCTCTCTTGCCGTAAGGCGCATGCCGCGGATTGGCAATAGCGATGCGGGTGACTTTTTCATCCAGCAGGCTTTCCAGCGTCATCTTCGATGCATCCATGCCTGCACTCCAAAGCACGATGCGGCCAAAGGCATAAGGCTTCACCTCGGAGGCAGCCAGGCCCGCCTGCGCCAATGCGCGAGGGAAAGCGATATCCGCAGAAAAGTACAGGTCATAAGGCGCGCCCTGCCTGATCTGCGTGTGGAATTTGCCGGATGAGCCATAGATCACTTCCACGTCATCTTCTGCATTTGTCTGTTTAAAGGAAGCAACGATTTCATCCATGGCAAACTTGAGATCGGCAGCCGCAGCGATCGTGATCTTTTCTGCATGAGCGGGGGTAGCTAGCACCAGCACAGAGATTATCAACAAAATCCTTGTCAGGTTCATGGTGCGCTTCCCTTAAAAATCAAACTGCGCGCGCATGGTGAGCGCTTCTTCTTCGTCGAAATCCTGATTGTTGTTGACCACGTCGGTATCGAAGCTTGTGCGCACGTAATTGGCGATCATGCGGACATTGGGATTGAGTATCCAGTTCGCACCCAGCGTCCAGGCATGGGCGTCGTTGGTCTTGCCGGCGGCCAACTTGCCGGTGCCGGCGACATTGGCGGCGACGAAATCATCGCCATCAAAAGCGCTGTAGCGCACGCCGACCTGCAGCGCGCCCCATCCTTCGCCATCGAAGCTGAAGTTCTGTTTCGGACGCAAGCGACCGAACACGCCGTCCTTGTAGGTGCCGGCGAAAGTTTCGCCGGTCACCAGCCAGTTCAGGCTGGCGTACCAGGCTGACATATCGCGGTCGAAATCCTTGCCTTCGAATCCGGCACGGATATATTCACCCTGCAGTTTGACCGGGCCGTGCGCCAATGCCAGTTCCACGCCACTGCGGTCACGATCGACGTTGTCGGTGAATTTGTTCGCCGCGGTATCAGCCGTCGAGAAGAAAGTGAAACCGCGCGCCTCGGTACGTATGGCTGGAATCGCCGAACCGGATTCCTGACGGCCCCTGGCATGGAAGCCGCCCGCATGCACCACGCTGTCCTTCCAGCCTGCCCACTCGGCGGCGTTAGCGGTGACGCGTGCCATCAGGTCCTTGTTGTCGTACTCGACGTCGTTTTCGTCCTTGTTGTTGCCGTTGATCCAGGCAGCGCTGTAATAAACGCCATTGAATGGCGTGCCATGGAGCATGACGCCGCGGTCATAGGAGCCGCCCAGCAGGGCATCGGCCATGCTGCGCTCCTGGAAGTCGAGGAAGTTACTGCTGGATGCCCGCTCAAGCCCATAGAACGGCTTGAACTGGCCGAGGCGCAGCCTGGCCGCCTTGAACTTGTTGATGTCGAAATAAGCGTAAGTCAGCGTGGTCGAATCGCCGGAATATTCCCCTTCCACCCGCGCCGAGTAATCCTTGTACAAGGTCATGGTGCCGCCCAGCCTGGCGCGACGCAGACTCCAGGTATCGGCTGCCGCCTGATCCGGATCGAAGGCCCGGCCGTCGAACTGCACCCGGCCGTTGATCGCCAGTTGCCAGTTGCCGCCGGCATCCTCGAACCTCACGCCATCCTTGAACGCCGCCAGCACCGGTGTGCCATTGCTATTACCCTTGCCATCCACCCTTGCTTGCTGCAAGGCCTTCAGTTCTTCCGCCATGGCCTGCATCTGCTGTTGCTGCTGCTCCAGCATCTTCTGCAGCTGCGCGATGCGGTCGTCATCCGCCTGCACCACACCTCCCATAATGAGCAGACACATGCCCAGGCTCAATCTGACTGTCGGTTTCATTTCAACCCCCTTTTATCCAAAATTCGATCGCAATAAATCTGACTACATATCGAAAAACAAAAAAACACAGCCCTCAAAGGCTGACTCCCATGATGACGCTACTGGCCTTGAACAGTGCACAAATCTCGCCACCTTCTTCCAAACCGAGATTACCGACGCTGTCGTTGGTGATCACCGCACAGACGGTATTGCCGCCATTGAGGCGAACCGACACCTCGGCATTCACATTGCCCGGCACGATACGTTCGATATGTCCGACCAGCCGGTTGCGTGCGCTGAGCTTGTCTGCCACCTCGGGCAAGGCCAACATGATCCAGCTGGCCTTGACCAGGGCCCAGGCTTCGCTACCGATTTCGAGATCGAGGTCATGCAGGCCGTCTTGCGTGACCACAGAATGGATCTTGTCGCCACCGGTCAACGTCAGCTCGACCTCGACATTGACCGGCCCGCTCTTGATCGCCGTGACCTTGCCGAAAAACTGATTGCGCGCGCTGGTTCTCACGGAAAGCCTCCTGATCATCTGATAGATGTTATCGAAATCCTGCATGCCGGCACTGGCCGCTTCCAAAAACCGCCTCTGCTCGCGCCGCAGCACGCGGTAGAGGTCGACCAGCCGGATGCCGGTCGCCGACAACTGCGTGCCACCACCCCCCTTGCCGCCGGCCATGCTGATCACCAGCGGCTCGCCGAACATGCCGTTCATGGCGTCGACCGCATCCCAGGCACCCTTGTAACTGAGACCGACCGCCTTGGCCGCCTGTGTGATGGATCCGCATTCGCCGATCTTCTCCAAAAGGCTGATGCGCTTGTCGTTCAGCAGATGCTGATCATCCCGGCCCAAAGCCAGCGATCCGACCACTTTCAAATCGTGAGACGCATCCATCAACCATTCCGCATCATCGTAATAAGCCTGATTATATATCGAAAACCACAACAGCCTAGGTAGTGGCGCACTGATGGTCAAAGTCGCCGGACATCAGAAGCTCCGCCGTCAACTGTTATACTTGCGCTTTCATCAACCTGCTTGTCCATCAGCGCCGGAACCCACCATGCAAACCATCCAATTTGAACTCGCAAAGGAACACATCGCTCTATGCGACCTGCTCAAACTGGCCGGTGTTGCCGACAGCGGCGGCAGGGGCAAAATGATGGTGGCAGAAGGCCTGGTGAAGGTGGACGGAAAAACCGAGAGCCGCAAGACGGCCAAGATTCGCGCGGGTCAGTCGGTTGAATGTATGAGTGTAAAAATTGAAATAATGGCTAGGGAAAGCTAAAGCCGCACTTTGAAGGCTTACTTAAGCGCATAGATCGCCGGCAGGTTGCGCCACCAACCGTAGATATCCATGCCGCAGCCGAACACATAACGGTCCGGCACCCGCAAACCGACGTAATCAGCACTCACCGGCTTGGGCCTGTTCAGCTCCTTTTCCACCAGCACGGCAATCACCACCCGCTTTGCGCCCTGTTGCAGACATGCTTTTACGATTGCATCCAGCGTCACGCCTTCGTCCAGAATGTCATCCAGCAACAGTACGGTTCTGCCCCTGACGTTCTCACCCGGCATTACCTTCCAGACCAGGTACGAACCTTCTGTCCGGTCACGGTAGCGAGTGGCCTGCACGTAATCGAACTCCAGCGGAAAATCGAGCTGCGGCAACAGTTGTCCGGTAAACACCACGCTGCCGCCCATCACGCACATCACCAGCGGGTTGCTGTCACCGAGATCACGGGCAATATGACCGGCCATCTTGGTGATGGCTGCCCGCACCTCAGCCTCACCGATCAGCAGTTCGGCCATGTCCAGATACTGCTGAGGGTTTTCGGTAGACAAGGCTAAACCTTCACCTGTTTCAGATATTCGGCAAACTCGGCACCGATCTCGGGGTGCCTGAGCGCGAACTCCACGTTGGCTTTCATGTAACCCAGCTTGCTGCCGCAATCGTAGCGTTTTCCCGCAAAGCGATAGGCCAGCACCTTTTCATGCTGCAACAGGGCCGAGATGGCATCGGTCAACTGAATCTCCCCGCCCTTGCCCGGCTTGACCTGCTCCAGCAGATCGAAGATCTTCGGTGTCAGCACGTAGCGACCGACCACCGCCAGTGTCGAGGGCGCATCCTCCGGTTTCGGTTTTTCGACGATGCTTTTCACTTCCGCCACATCGGCGTTGACACCGGCGGTATCGACAATGCCGTAGCTACCGGTCTCGCTCGGCGCCACATCCTCGACACCGAGAATAGAACTGCCGGTCTGGTCATACAAAGCTGTCATCTGCTGCATGCAAGGCACGGCGCCGTCGATCAGGTCATCCGCCAGAATCACGGCAAAGGGTTCATCGCCAACCACCGGCCTGGCGCACAGCACCGCATGCCCCAAACCCAAGGCCTCCGGCTGGCGGATGTAGATGCAGGAAACGCCCTTGGGCAGGATCTTGCGGATGGCTTCCAGCACCTCGGACTTGCCGCTGGCTTCCAGTTTGGCTTCCAGTTCAAAGGAAGTGTCGAAATGGTCAGGAATGGAACGTTTGTTGCGCCCGGTGACGAACACCAGCTCCGTCACGCCCGCCGCAATCGCCTCTTCTGCCGCATATTGGATCAATGGGATATCGACGATAGGCAGCATTTCCTTCGGACTGGCCTTGGTCGCAGGCAAGAAACGGGTGCCGAGTCCGGCGACGGGAAAAACGGCTTTGGTAATTTTCTTCAAATCAGAACCTCATATAACCATGAATCTTAAAAACTCTGCCACAGCATACACAGAGTTCACAGAGAAATCCTCGGACTAGACCATGCAATTAAAGCAGCCCATGTTCAGTAGCTACAATGGTTGCAAGCTTAATTGAAATAATGAAACGCCACAAAAAGTATCAGCAGCAGCACCGTGATCCATCCGATACGATCGATGTAATCCTTGAGCATGCCTTCCATTCGCGGACCGCCCCAACGGATCAGGCCGGCCACCAGGAAAAAGCGCCCGCCACGCCCGACGGCCGATGCCAGAATGAAAGGCAATATCGGCATGCCGAGCACCCCCGCCGATATGGTGAATGCCTTGTACGGAATCGGCGAGAAACCGGCAATCAATACCGCCCAGAATCCCCATTCGCCGAACCAGGCGACCGCAGCCTCGTAGGCCTGCCAGTACTTTCCCCCCGCAATCCAGGGCTCGATCAGGTCGAACGCAAAATAGCCGATCAAATAGCCGAAGACGCCTCCGGCGACCGACGTGACGGTCGTCAATGCCGCGAACCACCATGCGCGTCTGGGTTCCGCCATGCACATGGGAGCAAGCACGACATCCGGCGGAATCGGGAAGAAAGAAGACTCGGCAAAACTCAAACCGCCCAGATACCAAGGCGCATGGCGGTGTCGCGACCACTGCAGGGTGCGCTCGTATAACCAGGAAAATATCTTCATTTCATTCAGTCTTGTATAAGCTCCGCATCAAGCCACTTCAATGCAGAGTGATCTTTCCCGGTGCCAGAGCCGCTTTGCCTTCAGTCTTCTGACCGTTCACGTCGCCCACGTATTCCTGCACCCAGAGCTTCAGTTCTTCCTTGATCTGCGCCTCATGCTCGGCCGTGAGCCCCTCTATCCACTTCACCAACGCACGCACCCATGCCTTGTCTGCGCTTCTTGCCATGGCGATGCGCAGTTTCGGATGCGGCGTCGGCAATGTATGTTCATCATCGGCCAGCAGTTCCTCATACAACTTTTCACCGGGGCGCAAACCGGTAAACAGGATACTGATCTCGTCCTCCTGCAAGCCGGAAAGCTTGATCATGTCGCGCGCCAGATCGACGATACGCACCGGCTCGCCCATATCCAGCACGAAAATGTCACCGCCCTCACCCATCAGGCCAGCCTGCATCACCAACTGCGCCGCTTCCGGTATCGACATGAAATAACGCGTGATTTCCGGATGCGTGATGGTCACCGGCCCGCCCCTGGCGATCTGTTCGCGGAATTTCGGGATCACGCTGCCGCTGCTGCCCAATACGTTGCCGAAACGCACTATGACGAAGCGCGTAGCGCCTGCCTGCCTCTCCAGGTTATCCTGCAGGCCCTGGCAAACCATCTCCGCCAGACGCTTGCTGGCGCCCATGACATTGGTCGGGTTGACCGCCTTGTCTGTGGACACCAAAACGAATTTCTCGACGCCGACCTCCTTGCAAACCTTGGCCAGCGTAAAGGTGCCCAACACGTTATTGGATAGCGCTTCCGCTACGTTCTGATGCTCCATCAGCGGCACGTGCTTGTAGGCCGCCGCATGGAACACCACAGTCGGCTGATGACGCCCCATGACCTGTTTCAGGCGCTTTTCGTTCTTGATGTCGCCAACCAGATAGATCACTCGCGACTTGATGTTCCGGCTGGCAAACTCCTGCTCCAGCTGATAAAGCGCATATTCCGACAAGTCGTAACAAACCAGCACCGCCGGGTCGAAACGCACGATCTGCCTGCACAATTCGGAGCCGATGGAGCCACCGGCTCCGGTGACCATCACTACCTGATCCTCCAGGAAATCATGCATGCCGGCGTCGTCCAGTTTTACCGGCTCGCGACCGAGCAAATCCTCCACCTCGATCGGGCGTATCTGCGAAACGCTGACCCTGCCACTCATCAGGTCCTCGAACGACGGTACTGTCAACACCGCCAGGCCGCATTCGTTGGCGATCTCGACCGCACGCCTGCGCGCCTGATGCGCGACAGACGGCATGGCGACGATCACATGGCCGACATCCAGACGCCTTGAAACGTCAGGCAGTTTTGCGATCTCCGCGATCACCTTCACTCCCTGGATCTGACGTCCCTGCATACCCTTGTCATCATCCAGGATGCCCACCACCCGCCATTCTTCACTGCGCGCCAGATCACGCACCAGGCCGATGGCGGCCTCACCGGCGCCCAGCACCAGCACAGACTTGCCGAGCTTGTTGGCGCTGCTGTACAACTGATGTTCTTTCCAGCCGCGATATACGAATCGGCTACCTCCCATCATCAAAATCAATAGCATCGGGTCAAGCAACAAAATCGACCTGGGCACGACAACATCCGGCTGAAACATGACCAACACCGCAGCGACGGCAAAAGCCGAAAAAACAATCGCTTTGAATATTCGAAAAAGGTCGGGCATGCTGGCAAAGCGCCAGATACCCTGATACAAACCGAACATGACGAAGGCAAATGCCTGCAATGGCACTACCCAGGCTGCGGTACTCCACATGGTATCGACGAAATTGGCCGGAATCTGAAAATTGAACCTGAGCAGATAGGCCAGCCACCATGCCAGTACAGCAACAGACACATCATGCAGCCACGCCAAAGATGTGCGCGAGTTTCGCAGATTGATCAATCCCTGAAGTGGAAATAGATTGGGTTTTTTACTGGATGGCATTTGGATGGATATTTTTCTATCAGGCAAACTGACTATTATCACGAAATGATAACAAAAAACCAGGCATGCTTATTGTTGGATATTTAGGCTTGTGCAGATTTAGGCTTGCCTGCGCGACCATGCCAGGTCTATTGCCACCATGATGGCAACATAAGTCAGGCACCAGACTGCAATGATTGCCATCGCCAGCCAGCCCCCGTAGATCGTGGCAACAATGCCGCTAACCCCCGCCGCCAACATCGCGCCGTATTCCAGCAGCGCGGTTTTCCTGTGCCCCCAACCCATTTGCACAAGCCTCTGATAGTAATGCGATTTATGGGCCTGCCAGATTTTTTCACGGCGCAAAATCCGTTTAAGCAAGGTCACGCTGGCATCGACGATGAATGGCGAAAACACCAATAGCGGGAACCAGTAAGACCAAACCCCCTGCTGCCAGCCGGAAAGTCCGATGGCCGCCGCAAGAAAGCCCAGCGGAATCGAACCGGCATCCCCCATGAAAATTCTCGCCGGATGAAAATTGAACAACAGAAAAGCAAGGCTCGCACCCGCAACACTTGCACACAAGGCCGCCAGGTCTGCACTTCCGGCCAGGTAAGCCGCCACCGAATATGCACCAAAACCGAACAAGGCCATGCCGCCGGCCAAGCCATCCGAGCCGTCCATGAAATTATACAGATTGACCATCCAGACCATGGCCAGGAGCAACGCAGGCATAGCCCAAGACTGCAGTTGCTGCGGATGAAGGGCAAGGAAAAACGCACAGACAATCATTTGCGCCAAAAAACGCCAGCGCGCCTTCAATCCGCGGATATCATCGATCACCGAGATTGCAATCAGGGCTGCCGGCAACAGTACCCACTCGAACGAAACTCCGATAAACAGCCAGGTGAGCAGAACACCAGCCATGATGGCCAGCCCGCCGGTTCTGGGAATGATCTTACTGTGCAACGAGCGCTCATTCGGCTTGTCGACCGCAAGAGTCTTGAGTCTGGTGTTGAGCAGGATGTACATCCCCGTCAGGGTAAGCAAAAAACTGAATACGCCATCGATCATTTTTACCGCCCTGCTCCATTTGCCGATTGAAGAAACCAGTCAGCCGTTATTTGCAGCCCTTGTTGCATGGAATAAGGCGGGCGCCAGTCGAGTTCCCGCCTGATCTTGCTACTATCGACTGCCAGCGACTGCGTCAGTCTGTCCAGCGCCGATGACCGCCCCAGCATGACTGCAGCCAGGCGTATCAACGCGAGCGGGAACGGAAATACGCGGTCAGGTCGGCGCATGGCGGATGCAATCACCCTGACCAATTGCGGCGTCGAGATATCTTTACCATCACTGACCAGATAAGTCTGACCGGCAGCTGCAGGATGTGTTGCGCACAACACCAGCGCATCAACCAGGTTCTCCACAAAAATCATGCTACGCCGGTTATGGATCGAACCCAAAGGCAAGGGCATGCTTCTACTCACCAATTTCAACAAACTATGGAAGTTGGCCTTGACGCCCGGTCCGTATACCAACGGTGGCCTAACGATCACGATTTCCATGCCGGTTTCACGGCCGACCTGTTGTAGCGCCTGCTCAGCCTGCCATTTGGACACGCCGTAGGGATCCAGCGGCGACGGCACATCAGATTCAGTGAACGGCTTGTCCATCGTGCACTCGCCGTTGACCTTGATCGAGCTCACATAGACGAAACGCCGTACGCCCGCGGCTGCGGCCTGGCGGGCTAGATTGACTGTGCCGTGCAGATTGACTGACTGAAACGCAGCCAGCGGGTCGTCCGCATCATCATGCATGACATGCACGCGTGCAGCGAGATGCATCACGACATGGCAGCCCGCCAGCGCGTTGCCATATTCCGTTTCCGGCCCAAGGCTTTCGATGCGAAAGAATTCCGTTTCCGGTGTCGAAGGAACACGCCCGATTTCGACCACACGAATGCCATCGCGCTCAAGCCTTGCCCGCAAGCACCTGCCGACGAAGCCGGTTGCGCCTGTCATAGCAACCAACATTGCAGGTCCCGCGGTCGAGATTTCCACCTTGTCAGCTGTCATGCTATCCATGACTTGTCTGCACATAATGCGAACCGGGCCTGAGCGAGGGCTTCTCCACCCAATGCCACAAGACGTAAGCCAGTGCCAAGATCACCATCGCGGTCAGTGCAAAACCCGTCCATGGCGAAACCGCAAATACGCCAAGCGCCAGCAACGTCTGCAGTACCGGGAAATGTAGTATGTACACGCCATAGGAGAAGTCACCGTATCTTCCGAAGTTGCCGAGGAATGGCAATACATAAGCAAGGTAAATCACGACGACAGCAAGAGAAGCCGCTTGTGGGATCCCTAAATTGAATGCCTGCTCAATGGCAAGTCCGATAACTGCCAGCAGGAGGAGCTTGTTCGCATTGGGCTTGAACCACCCAAAAAAATAATATAGCGCTCCTCCGGCGACAAAATACATCAGCTGTCCAGGCAGTTGCCGTTGCAGCTCGATGAACAGTCCTCCCCGTTCTCCTGCAAGCCCGCCCAGGACATAGCTGTAGGTTGCGGATGCCGCATACAGCAGCAACAATCCCGGCCACAACCCGATGCGCCGCAGCAACCAGACGATGACCGGCACGCTGAGATAGAACATCACCTCGATTTTCAACGTCCACAAGGCGCCATTGACTGCTGACAGATGATTGGCATCGAAAACACCGGGAAGCGCCGGCTGAATAAAGTTGAGAAAAACCAGATTGGCAATCAGATACCGGTAAAAATCAGCAGAAGCATAATAATCCTGCCACGACATACTGCTCAGCAGCACACCAAGCAGAGCGCACAACACCACGACAGTAAAATAGGCCGGATAGATACGGCGCACACGTTTGCCGAAATCCTGGCCAAGGCTGGCAGAATTCTCGTAGCTCATAAAGATGAGAAAACCGCTGACTACAAAGAAGCACTGCACGGCAATGCCGGACGAGAACACCTGCGAAAGCCACGCCAGTTCCGGTGCACGCGATAGCTGGTAGGCATGGACGAAGAACACCATGGCCGCAAACACGAAGCGCAACAGATCGAAATTGTTCTGCCTCGGCAGCTTTGCAAACACACCGGCAACTTGGGGCATGGTCATGCTGAAATCGCTTTCGATGCCGGCGACCGCCCGTAATGCTTGCGGAAAAAGCGCAGCATGCTGTTCAAATGCCACTTCAGGTAACGCAGCTTGCGATGGCTGTCGCGCCTGGCGTCATGCACCACCTCGGCCTCCTTGCAATATACGACCGGCCATCCAGCCCAGCTCAACCTGGCGCAGATATCGGCATCCTCATAATAGAGAAAATAGCCTTCGTCAAAACCGCCGACTTGAGCAAAAGCTCGGACATCGAACAGCATGAACATCCCGGCGATCCAATCCGGCGTATCCGGCACGGCATCGTCTGGATAAAGCGAGGCGGCACGATTGCCAAAAAGCTTTTTCAATACCGTGACCGGACTCGGAAACGGCCGGGCACTGTCCTCCAGCCCACCGTCCGGATTGACGACTCTCGGGCCTGCCACGCCAGCACTTCGCCCCTGAATACAGCTAATCAATGCCGGCAACGGATTATGCTTCAAGCGTATATCGGGGTTCACCACACAGAAAAAAGCACTCTGGCAATGTTTGAATACTGCATTGTGATTTTCTCCAAACCCCTTCGGCACCACATTCTCAATAAGACGGATTGGCGCGGATGCCAAATGAAATGCCTGCTGCTCGGGTATATTGCAGGTGATGACCACCTCTTTCAACCAATGACCTGCTTCACTTCTGTCAATATCCTGCAGCAATTGATCAACAAGCGCGGCTTGGCCGTGACTCACGATGGAAATGGTAATGTCCCGATTAGCCGAAATAAAATCAGTCATAATCGTCAAGTAATGAACCGATTGCCAATTATTTTGTTTATTAAGATAACAAACTTTCGCTTTAGCAACTTTAGAGAGGAAAGTATCAATAAGAGGCACATTACAAATTGGCTGATAGCTCTTTCACGATAGAGCTGTATGAAATTTTCCTTCTCCGCCGTACTCATTGCATCCACTTGGGCACTCAATCCTGAGATGCCGTACGGAAATTTAAAAATTGCCGCTAGTTTTGATGACATTTTAACTACTGGCCATCCTGCACAAATAATTTGTGCCCAAAGCAAATGGTCCTCCATATACCTCTTGCCTACCGAAAAGCGAAACGGTATATCTCGTTTAATCATTATTGATGGAGTGATAAAACGATTTGAAATCAAAATAGCAAGCTTGGATATCGGCTTAGCATTTGTTTTACCAGTGCTCCAATCAAGACACGCATCATCAGGTTTTAATTTGATATGACCATGTCCTGACATCACGATATCGGGATGATGAGACATAAAAGTATACTGTGTCTCAATTTTTCTTCTATGCCATGCATCATCTGCATCCAAAAATGCAATATACGGCTGAGTAGATAAATCCCACCCAGTATTACGAGCCACCGAAACTCCCTGATTGTTCTTGTGTGAAATTATTTTGATCAAAGAGGGATTTGATTCTTTGATACTTCTCAATACTTCAACAGTATCATCACCACTGGCATCGTCGATCAGAATTATTTCAGCAGGTCGCATTGTCTGCCCCTCAACCGACTTCACTGCTCGACTTATAGTTTTCGCACACCTGAAGCATGGGATTACAACACTGACTGGAGCCCGCATCTTCGTTGATGTTATTTTCTTATCACTCACCACAACTCTACCCAAAAATACTTCAAGTTCATCTTTGTGGCTGCCCGCCCATATGCAACCTAATAATCTCTGGCAACATTAAAATTTTAATTACCCATAACATCACAAAGGCCATAAAAATATCTAATGGTGAATGTTGCTCTTTGACCCAAACTCCTAATGAGTTTACCGGAGGTAAAAAAAGT
>QXGG01202903.1_pt1 | contig 15989 bp, 12 predicted proteins | sample 1982491 | NCBI WGS metagenome assembly QXGG01 (sample SAMN09924614, study PRJNA488089) | Wastewater metagenome, whole genome shotgun sequencing project. | isolation source: South African research farm wastewater | place: South Africa: Irene, Agricultural Research Council, Animal Production... | reverse complement strand
TCATCCGGCAGTTCGAGGAGGTGAGCGACAAGCTCGGCGGCGACCTGACCCCCGAGCAGATGGAGAAGCTGCTCAACAAGCAGGCCGAGATCCAGGAGGAGCTCGACCGGCGCGACGCCTGGACCATCGACAACCAGCTTGAGATGGCGATGGAGGCGCTTCGCTGCCCGCCCGCGGACCAGCCGCTGAACACGGTCTCCGGAGGCGAGCGGCGCCGCGTGGCCATGTGCAGGCTGCTGCTGCAGAAGCCCGAGATCCTGCTCCTTGACGAGCCCACGAACCACCTCGACGCCGAGAGCGTCGGCTGGCTCGAGCAGCACCTCGCGCAGTATGAGGGCACCGTGATCGCGGTCACCCACGACCGCTACTTCCTCGACAACGTTGCGGGATGGATCCTCGAGCTCGACCGCGGGCAGGGCCTCCCGCACAAGGGCAACTACACGGGATGGCTCGAGCAGAAGAAGAAGCGCCTCGAGCTTGAGGAGAAGCAGGCGTCGGTGCGCCAACAGACCCTCGACCGCGAGCTCGAGTGGATCCGCCAGAACCCCAAGGGCCGGCAGTCCAAGAGCAAGGCGCGCGTGGCCAACTACGAGAAGCTGCTTTCGGAGTCGGAGTCGCGGCGCATCGCCAAGGACATCGAGATCTTCATCCCGCCGGGCCCGCGCCTTGGCAACGTGGTCGTGCGTGCGCAGGGCGTGAGCAAGAGCTACGGCGACAAGCTGCTGCTCGACGACGTGAACTTCGAGATCCCGCCTGGCGCAGTGGTCGGCATCATCGGCCCCAACGGCGCGGGCAAGACGACGCTCTTCAGGATGATCACGGGCTCGGAAAAGCCCGATTCGGGCACCCTCACGGTAGGTGACACCGTGGTGCTCGGATACGTGGAGCAGCTGCGAGACTCGATCCCCAAGGGCAAGTCGATCTGGGAGGCGATCTCAGGCGGCGACGAGGAGATCAAGCTCGGCGTGGTCACCGTGAACAGCCGCGCCTACACGGCGCGCTTCGGGTTCGCCGGCGCCGAGCAGCAGAAGGTGGTCGACAACCTCTCCGGCGGCGAGCGCAACCGCGTGCACCTCGCACGCATGCTGCGCCAGGGCTCGAACGTGATGCTCTTCGACGAGCCCACCAACGACCTTGACGTGAACACCATGCGCGCGCTCGAGGACGCGATCTCCAACTACGGCGGCACGGCGCTCGTGATCAGCCACGACCGGTGGTTCCTCGACCGCGTTTGCACGCACATCCTCGCCTTCGAGGGCGAGAGCAAGGTCGCGTTCTTCCAGGGCAACTTCAGCGAGTACGAGGAGGACCGCAAGCGCCGACTCGGCGCCGAGGTCGCGCCCAGCCGCGTGAAGTACCGCAAGCTCACGCGGGCGTGAGCTTGCGGCGCTGCGCTCTGGCACGGGAGCTCGCCAGAGCAACTTCAAGCGACTGTGCGCTGCCTGTCCTGCGCGAGCTCCCGGCCCCGCGCGAGCCGCGGGCGCTCAGGGCGCCACGCAGCTCGTGCCGAACCACGACAGCAGGTAGGTCAGGTCTCGCGCGTCGATCACGCCGTCGCCGTTGGTGTCGCCGGTGAAGCACCCCGTGCCGCATGTGCCCCACGTGGAGAGCAGCACGGCAAGGTCCTGGCCGTCGATGCGCGCATCCTGGTTGAGGTCCACGGCTGCGCAGGTGGGCTGCTGCGCGACAGGCTGCAGCGCATTGGCCGGGCCCTCAAGCACCACGCGGTTGTTGTAGGGGCGAAGCTCAAACCCGGTCACCGTGAAGTCCGCGTCGCCGGCATTCACCGGGAAGGTGTGCCAGTTCTGGAACGTCAGGCGGAACTCGCTGCCGGAGAGGCGCTCCACGTCGACCTCAAGGAAGCCGTAGTGCTTGCCGCCGCCGAGCAGCTTGTTGCCGTCCCACGTCTCGGGCTCGCTCTGGTCCGCGCACCATCGGTGATAGGGGTTGGGGACCCACGAGGCGCCCTGGGGATTGAGCGGGTTCGCGCGCCAGTTCGTGATGTTGGCGGCCGTCGAGCCTGGGGCATCCTCGACACCGCGCAGGCCGTCGCCGGCTGCGCCGACGTCCCAGAGGTGGACGCCGAAGCCGTCGCCATCGAGGTCGAAGTAGCTCATCTCGGCGACCTCGCTGTGGCCGCAGAAGACGCCCGCCACCCGGTACTGCTCCATGAGCGGTGAGTAGATGCGCATGGCCTCGCCGGACTGGTTGCTCGTGACGCTCGAGCCATGGATGCCGCGGCTGTACGGCGTGTGGTGCCACTGCACGAAGATGATCTGGCCAGCGGCACGTGCGGAGGCAAGCTCCTTGACCGCCCAGTTCCACTGCGCGGTGCCCACGTTGAAGTCAGGCAGGTCGCCGTAGGGGTAGTTGACGAGCCATGCGCGGTTGGTGTCACGGTTGGCGGGGAAGTTCACGTTGATGTCCTGGCCCACGGGTGGTGCCACGTTGTCGTTCTCGCCGAGGGCGCCCACGGAGCACAGTGTGATGATTGTCACCGGGCCGTAGTCGGTGCGGAAGTAGAGGTCCTTGGCGGCCGGGTCGTTGTTCGAGGGGTAGCTGAAGTAGGCCGACCACTGGTTGCGTGCGTACTGCACGAGCGGGTTCGCGGTGCCCGCGCCGCCACCGTTGTAGATGCAGTTGTTGCCGATGGCGGCCACAAGCGGCAGCCTGGAGAGCAGGTCGTCGTACTCGCCAGCGTTGTGGCGCCAGAACTCGTCCCACCGGCGCTGGCACTCGCTGCCGGTGCCCTCGATGAGGTCGCCTGGCATGATGAGCACGTCCGCGTTGCGCAACTTCATGTTCTTGATGTTCTCGCGGTAGCCCTCGGTCTCGGTGAGGAAGTACTGGTCACGGCCGCGGCCAGTGCCGGCGGGGCGGCCGGTGCTTCCCGGCGACTGAGTCGACGAGCGTGACCACTCGCGGAAGCGCGTCCGGCCGAGCACAAGCGTCTCGCTGTCGGAGATCGCATGGAAGCGGAGGGCGCGGGTGCTGTTCTGGAGCGGAGCCGTGCGGAAGGTGTTCGAGTAGCTCGATGCGCCCTGCGTGACCGTGTACGTGTACTCGGTGTCAGGCTGGAGGCCGGCCACGCTCATGCGGTGGCGCCAGTTGCGAGCGGGCACGCCAGCCGTTTCGAAGATGGCAGTGGTCGCGAAGGGGAACGCGCCCGTCGCGTTCAGCTCCGCCGGGATCTGGTAGTCGAGGACTGGGTCAAGCTCAGGTGCGCTGGTGAAGGTGAGCGGACTCGACAGGCCCGATCCGCTGACCGTGAGCGTGCCAGGCGCATTGGAGACCGTGAACCACGTCAGCATGATGCCGTCGGTGGCTGGATTGAGCTGGTACGGGAGCACCCGGAAGTCGCCGACGGAGGTGTCGGCGTTCGCCGACACTCCGAGGATCGCGGAGGCGGAAACGACAAGGGCTGCTGAGATGGATGTGGTGATGGGGCGATAGAGCATCGGATTCTTCCGTGAAAGGGGGCGGGCATGGACTGCGGGATGGCGTACGCACCACTCGAAACGCCACCGACTCGCCACTATGCCCCCTTGATGTTCAGCGACCGCAGCCGATGCGCAAGCGTGAGATGAATGATCCGTGAGGCAGGCGTGTGCTTGAGCCAGCGCCCTAGCGCCAGTCCAGGCCTTCGGGCAGCGAGTTGAGGTTGTCGCAGCCGCTGGCTGTGACGACGACCATGTCCTCGACGCGGATGCCGCCGTACGCGCGCGAGTAGAGCCCAGGCTCCACCGTCAGCACGTCGCCCGCCACCAGTTCCGGGCCGCCAGCCGCCAGCAGCGGAGGCTCGTGCACGTCGAGGCCGATGCCGTGCCCGGTGCCGTGCGTCATGCCGCACCATGAGTCAGGCGCGTCCGCTGGCGGCAGGCCCATCGCGTAGCCGCGCTCGCGCATCACCGCTGACGTGGCCGCATGCACCGCCTCGCCGGTCACGCCAGGCCGGACCGCCGCGATCGCGGCAGCCTTCGCGGCTACCACCGCCGCATGCATGCGCACCACCTCGGGATGCGGCGTGCCGTGCACCACAGTGCGCGTGCAGTCGCCGTTGTAGAGGGTGGCGCGCGAGAGCGGGAAGATGTCGATGATGACCGGTTCGCCCGTACGAAGCGCGCCGTGCCCATGGTCGTGGCAGTCTGCGCCGACGGGACCTCCGGCAACGATCGACTCGGGGTTCGAGTAGCCGCGGTCAAGCAGGAAGCGGTCGATCGCGGCGCGCACACGCTCGCTCGTGAGCGGCTCGCCCGCATCCATCAGCCTGCCGTCCGCAGCGGCACTTGCGCGTGCGACGAGCTCGCACGCCATGCGCATCGCGGCCTCCGTCTGCGCCTGCGCCTCGCGCAGCCACCCAATCTCCTGCGCGTCCTTCGACCGCCGCTCCACGACCCCCATCGACGGGTCGCACTCGACTGCAATGCCAGCGCGCGAAAGCTCATGCCAGTAGATGGCGGGGGTGCTGCGGTCGAGGACGGCGCGGCCAAGGCCTGCGCGCCGCACGCACTCGGCCACCGCCTGCGCGGTGGCCGTCTCGCGGTCCCCCGACAGGCCGCCGGCGGGCGCAAAGTCAGCGGGGCACGCCACCCGGTCCGCGCGCGCGCCCTTGCGCGCCCGCTCCATCTCAATGTCACGGATGATGAGCAGCCGCTCAGCGGCCGAGGACTCCCGTGCGGGCAGCATCACAAGGGCCGCCGGATCTCCCACAGAGAAGCGGATCTCGCGGTAGAGCGCCGCGCTGCGGGCAGGGATGCCGGCGATGATGCGTGCGGCGGGCACCGCTGCGCGAGCGCCGACGCTCACGGCCGCGCGCGACCTGGCTTGCTGGCGCCGAGGTCGTCCTCGCCGGACCCCTCGTCGGAGCCGTCGTCGTCGAGCAAGCCGATCTCGTCCTCGACGCCGAGCACGTCGTCGAGGTCGGTCAGCGGCAGCGCGCGCGAGGGCTTGCCGGCGAGCTCCTTCTCCGCGCGCGCGCAGATGTCGGCCAGCAGCTGGTGCAGCTTCTCGTGGTCAGGGTGCGCATCGAGCATCGCCATCACGATGCCCACCTGGCGCTCGATCTCCATGCCGGTGTCGAGCGACGCGATTGCCGCATCGCCGAGCTGCTCGAGCGCGGACACGAACCATGTGCGCTCGGGCTTCGCGGGATTCTTGGGCGGATCGATGCGCGCACGCACCACCATCTCGCCGACGGCGACGATCGGCACGAGCCCGAGCCGGTTCGTCGGCTCGCGGCACAGCACGATCGCGTGCACGTCGCGGCGAAGCGCGGAGAGGCGCAGGCGCCTCGCGTCAGCGCCCACAAGCGGGGGGGCGAGCAGGTGGCATCCTGGCTCCACGTCGATGTCCTCTGGCACAGGTCCCTGCACGATCTTCACGGTGCGCGAGACGTCGATCGCCGCCTGCATGCGCTGGCGGCGCGACTCGAGCAGGGGCAGCGCAATCCGGGCCATCTCCCCGAAGGCCCGCGCAGAGTGAGCGGTCTGGAGCGCTGCGGCCGTCAGCCGCTCCGCCTCGAACCACTCCGCCCTCTTGAGGGCGGCATGGGCCTTGGTCATCAGCTCCCCGATGCGCTCTGCCTTGGCTGACATGTGGACTTGGGAGGGTAGCACACCCGTGAGGATGCACGAAACCGCAACGCGTGGCCCCGCTGCCCAACCGCCAGATGGCCGAGGGGACTTGCGGGCCCGCGGGGAACTCACCGCTCCGCGCGGCGGGTTCGCTTGTCATCCTTGCGCGTGTGCTCGAGCGAGCGCCCATGGACGCCGTCGCTCGCGGCCATGGCGGCGTCCGCGACGCGGCGCACCACCTTGGAGTCGGGCCATGCCTTCAGGAGGGCGGTCACCTTGGCCTCGATGCTTCCGCCGCGGGCCCTGAAGAGGCGCTTGTAGCAGTCCTTGGCCGCCTCGAGCTCGCTCTCGGGCAGGCCAAGCCGGCTCATGCCGATGTGGTTGTAGGCGCGAGCCGTGGCAGGCGAGCCCTCGACCAGCATGAACGGCGAGATGTCCTTGCTCACGCGCGCCATCGCGCCCACGAACGAGCAGAATCCCACGCGCACGAAGTGGTGCAGGCCGGCGCCGCCGCCGATGTTTGCGTAGTCCTCCACGTGCACGTGGCCCGCGAGCATCGCGTTGTTGGCGAATATGCAGTGGTTGCCGATCACGCAGTCGTGCGCGATGTGCACGTTGCCCATGATGAGGTTGTGCGACCCGATGCGCGTGATGCCGCCGCCGTTGCCGGTGCCGCGGTGGATCGTGGCGTGCTCGCGCACGGTGTTGTAGTCGCCGATCTCGAGCCAGGTGGTCTCGCCGTGGTACTTGAGGTCCTGCGGGTCGCCGCCGACGATCGTGAAGGAGTGGAAGTCGTTGCCGCGCCCGATGCGCGTGAGCGCGGTCACGTGCACGTGCGACCGGAAGACGCAGTCCTCGTCGACGCGCACGCGCGGGCCGATGACGGTGTACGGGCCGACCTCGACGGAGTCCGCGAGCTCGGCAGTGGGATCGATGATCGCCGTGGGATGGATGCGTGTCATCACTCGAACTCCGAATCGACCATCATGAACCTGACCTGCGCCTCGGCCGCGAGCTTGCCGGCGACCCACGCGCGGCACTGCACCGCGGCGCTGCGTGCGGTGGCGCGGATGGTCTCGGCCTCCAGCACGAGCTGGTCGCCAGGCGTCACGGCCTTTCGCAGCTTCACCTTGTCGAGGGAGAGGAGCACCGCGACCTTGCCCGTGTGCTCGAGCGTCTGCGACAGCAGCAGTCCGCCGAGCTGCGCCATCGCCTCGACGATGAGCACGCCGGGCATGATGGGCGTGTTCGGGTAGTGCCCCGAGAAGAACGGCTCGTTGATCGTGACGTTCTTGACGCCCACGGCACGCTGGTTGCCGTGCATCTCGACGACCCTGTCGACGAGCAGCATTGGGTAGCGGTGGGGCATCAGGCGCAGGATCGCGCGCGAGTCGAGCACGCGGCCGTCCTCCGCGACGCTCGCGCGGCGCGCCTCGAGCACCTGCTCGCGGATGCGGGCCGCCAGGCGGCGGTTGAGTCCGTGGCCGGAGCGGTGCGCGACCACGCGGGCCACCACGGGGCAGCCCACGAGCGCAAGGTCGCCGATCACGTCGAGCACCTTGTGCCGCACGCACTCGTCGGGGTAGCGCCACTCGTTGTCGATCGGCCCGTCGTCGCCGATCACGAGCGCGTCGCGCGGCGTGAGGTGCCGGCAGAGGCCCGCGTTCCAGAGCGCCTCGGCCTCCTCGCGCATGCTGAAGGTGCGTGCCGGCGCGATGTCGCGCATGAAGTCGCCCTCGCCGAGGTCGAAGGAGACCGTCTGGCGGCCGATGCGCTTGCTGAGGCCCTCGTAGTCGAGCTCGTAGGTGAGCCGCATCGCGTCGCCGTCGCAGGGGAGCGCGGCGATCATCGAGTCGTCATCCTGCAGGACGATCGGCGTGCGCAGCCGGAAGACGCGGCGCTCCGCGTCCTGCTCGGCGATGCCGGCCTCGTCGATCGGCGCCGCGAAGGGCAGGGCGCTCCCGTCGCCAGCGGGAACTTCCGGGCCCGAGAGCCGCACGAAGGCGTTGTCGATGCCCATGCCCGTGAGCGCCGACATCAGGTGCTCGACGGTGTCGATCGTGGCGTCGCCTGCGCGCAGGGTTGTGCGGCGCGGGCGCGTCACCACGTTCGCGGTGGTCGCTGGAATCGCCACCGGTGGGTCAAGGTCGGAGCGCTCGAAGACGATGCCTGTGCCGACCGGAGCGGGAGCGATGACGCACTCCGCGTCGACGCCCATGAACAGCCCCTTGCCTCGCACGGTCACGGGGCGCACAAGCGTTCGCTGGCGCACGCCCGTGGACTCGAGCGGCTCAGGCCGAGCCGCGATGCGGGCAGTCGTCTGCAGCTCACGCATCGCTCTTGGCCTTCCGTGCGGATGCCGCCAGCCGTGCGAGCTCGCCAGCGATGCCGGCCAGCTTGCGCAGCGCGAGGATCTCGCGCATCGCGAGCTTTGCCTCCTGCGCTGGCATTCCGCCCCAGGTCTCGCCGGCAGGCACGTCGTTCATGAGCGCCGTTCGCGCGGCGAGCTGCGCGCCGTCACCCACGTGGCGGTGGTCGGCGATGCCGCTGCCCGCACCGATGCGCACTCCGCTGCCGATGCGCACGCTGCCGGCCACGCCCGAGAGCCCGGCCATCACGGTGGCGCGGCCGATGCGCACGTTGTGGCCGATCTGGCACATGTTGTCGAGCTTGGTGCCCATCCCGATCACCGTCGCACCGAAGGTGCCGCGGTCGATGCAGGTGTTGGCGCCGATCTCCACGCCATCCTCAAGCACCACGTGGCCGATGTGCGGGATGCGCACGAGGCCCTTGCCGTCCGGGGCGGGACGGTAGCCGAACCCGTCGCTGCCGATGATTGAGCCTGCATTGACGGTGACGCCCCGGCCAAGCACCGTGCGCTCCCGCACCACGGCATTGGAGTGGATCGTGCATCCCTCGCCCATCGTGACGGAACCGTAGATGCGCGCGCCAGCGTGCAGCGTGCACCCTCTGCCGATCGTGGTGCCCGCGCCGACCGACACGTGCGGCCCAATGCGGCAACCTTCGCCGACCTGCGCTGCGGGATCGACGCACGCCGAAGGGTGAACGCCCACGGCCGGCACGTCAGCAGGCGGCGCGAAGGCCGCCAGCAGCGTGATCATCGCGTGGTACGCGTCAGGCACGCGCACAAGCGCACGTGATGCGCCGTCGTGGCCCGGCACGTCTATGCCTGCCGACACGAGCGCGACGCGCGCGCCGCACGCGGCCCATCCCTGGGCGACCTTCGCATCGGAGATGAGCGTGGCGTCGCCGTCCGCAGCGGCGTCGACCGTCGACAGGCCACGCACGCGAAGCGTGGCCTTGCCCTCGACGGTGCCGCCCGTGCGCTCAGCGATCTCCGTGACGCTCAGCTCCATGGATGGGTCAGGGGGTTGGCGCGCCTGCTGCGGCACCCTGGGTCGCGGCTGGCGTTGCGCCCGGCGCTCCCTGCGCCTTGCGGAACTCGGCATTGAGGCGCTCAACGACGAGATCCGAGATGTCGAGCTGCGGGTTCGTGTAGAGCACGCGCCGTCCGTTGATCTGGTTGCGGGTGGTCTGGAGGTCCGCGGCGAAGATCGGCGGGATGCTGTCGTCGATCAGCACCACGTCGATCTTCATGTCGGCGGCAAGCTCGCCGCACGCGCGCCGGATGGCCAGGTAGGCCTCGCGGGTGGCCTCTGCGACCTCACGCTCGCGGCGCAGCTCGGAAAACGCCTGCAGCGCCTGGAGGTCGCCGCTTCGGGCGATCGCCTTGCGCTCGGCCTCGAGGTACGTCGCCGACCCAGGCTTGAAGCTCTCGAGCTCCTCGGAGAGGCCCTGCAGCTCCTCCTTGAGGGTCTCGATCTTGCGGTCCATCTCGCTCTTGATGCGCTCGCGGCGCGCATCCGCGTCCTTGAGCTGCTCAAGCTGGCTGAAGGTCTTGTCGAGGTCCACGCACGCGATCACGGCCGGGCGCTCGGGCGAGCGGGCGGCCCAGAGCAGTGCGGCGGTCAGCGGCGCGCAGAGCGCGATCAGTGCGATGAGAGGGGTGCGGCTCATGATGTGCTGCTCCTTCGCTCAGGGCGTGGGGGCCGAGGAGGATGTGGACGGCGCGGGCGACGGTGCGCCCGCGGGGCTCGACGTGACGCCGGCGGCGCGCGCGTTGTTCATCCGGAGGATGAGCTTGTCGGTGATGTCATCGGCCTTGTCGGCGAAGAGGATGCGGCGGCGCATGATCTGGTCCACGACCTGCTGCGCCATCGACTGCTGCGCGCGGGGGTTCGCGTCGATCTTCGCAGGTCCGTCGTACACGATCACGTACTGGTATCCCTCGCCCTGCGCGAACTTCTCCGCCTCGGCGACGATGTTGCGGTAGAGGCTGCGCCAGCGCGTCGCCGCGTCGCGGTCAAGCTCCGAGTCCTTGATGATCATCCACTCGCGGAGCTCGAGCTGCTCGAGCGCCAGCCCGTCCTGCGCGCGGCGGCGCTCGGCCGGGTCGACGATCGCCTCGGCCTCCTTGGCCCGCTGCTCGAGACGGTCGCGGCGGGCCTTGATCTCGGCCTGGGCGCGCGCGCCCTGCTGGCCGAGCTCGATGTCCAGGTCCGAGCGCTCGGTGAGCTTGTCCAGGAGCTTGATGATGTCCACGCTGGCCACGGCCGAGGGCTGGGCAGCCAGCCGGACGGTGGCCCAGGCGGTGCTCCCTGCGATCGCGGCCACCCCGGCAAGGATGGCGCACGCGGCGACGAGTTGCTTCTTCATGCGGAGGCTCTCCAAGCGGCGCAGTCTACGGCGGGATGCCGGATTGCGAGCGGCTAGAAGGGCAGCGCGGCGCTGAAGCTGAAGGTCTGCGTCTGGTCGGTGTCCTCCTTCTTCACGGGCACCGCGAAGTCGAACGCGATGGGGAAGGGACCGAGCTGGGGCACATAGAGGCGCAGGCCGATGCCGATGGACACGCGGTACTGGTCGAAGGTCACGTCGTCGGTGACGGTGCCGCTGTCGCAGAAGACGACGCCAGAGACGAGCTCGTCGAAGATCGGCACCTCGTACTGCGCACCCGCGAAGAACATGAACTGGCCGCCGATGGGGTCGCCGTTGGGCTGCCCGTCGGCGTTGACCGTCGGGAACGTGTTGGGCGGGTTGTCGGTGATCGCCTCGGGGCTCAGCGGGCTGATGGCCCGGAAGGCGAATCCGCGGAAGCTGTTGCCGCCGAGGTAGAAGCGCTCGAAGACGGGCGCGGTGTCGGAGAAGATGTAGCCGGAGTTGACGTTGAGCCGCAGCACGCTCTTTCGGCCGAAGAAGTCCTCGTCGAGCGCAAGGAACGTCGTGTACTCGCCCTGGATCATCGGGTACTGGTAGTCGCCGCCGAACGCGCCGTAGTAGGTTGCCGTGGCCTCCACCCGCGAGCCGCGCGTCGGGCGCGCAGCGTTGTCGAGCGTCGACCGGACCATCGTGAACGACGCCGAGTCGATGAAGTCGGGGCCGCGCTGCTCCCACACGATGAGCGGGGTGCCTGCCGCAAGGCCGTCGAGCAGCACGCGCTGCGCGTTCACGCGGAGGGCACCCGACCAGAGGTCGCCGAAGGCCCTGCTGATGCCGACGTTGGCCGCAAGCCGCTCCTCGGTGAACCCTTGGAAGACGCGGTTGCGGTAGAAGGCGCTCGTGCTGAACCCGTAGTCGCTCTCGAGGAACCGCGGGTCGCTGAAGGACACCGAGTAGGTGCTCACGTCGATGCCCGGCGACACGCTGATGTTGAACGTCTGGCCCGCGCCGCGGAAGGCGCGGCCCGCAGCGAACTCCTCGAAGGACTGCGGCCAGTCGCCGATGTCGAAGTTCGACTGGGTCAGCGAGATGTTGCCGAAGAGGCCCGAGTCGGTGCCCGCGCCGAGGCCGAAGTTGAAGCTGCCCGTGTTGCGCTCCTTCACCTCGACGAGCACGTCGCGCACGGACGGGTCGTTCTCGTCGGGGCGCTGCGGCGTGATGCGCACGTCCGCGAAGAGGCCCGTGCCCTGGATCCGGCGCTTGGCGAACTCGAGCTCGCGGCCGTCGAGCGGGCGGCCTGGCTGGATGCGGATCTGCCGGCGGATCACGTTGTCGCGCGTGATCGCATTGCCCTGGATGCGCACGAGGCCGGCGGTGTAGGGGGCGCCCTCGTTGACGGTGACGAGCATATCGATCTCGGGCGACTCGCCGATGCGCACCCACGTACTGTTCACGCGCGCATCGACGTAGCCCATCGTCTCGTACGCGCCCTTGACCGCCTTCAGCGAGTCGTCCACCTTCTTCTGCGTGAAGTCGTCGCCTGGGCGGATCACCATCAGGCCCAGCATCTGCTCGGCGTTCATCACGGTGGACGCGCCGCGCCCGCCGCCCGCGCCATCGACGTAGATCGTGCGAAGCCGGTACTGGCGGCCCTCGTCGATCACGAACACGACCTTGGCCTCCTTGCCGTCGGGCGAGATGTCGATGCGCTTGTCGACACGCACGTCAACGAAGCCGCGGTCCTTGTAGAACTTGTCGAGCGTGGCGACGTCGTCCACGAGCGTCTCCTCATCGAGGTTTCCCTTCTGGAAGAGGAACGCCCACGGCTTGGTCTTGATCTGCGCGCCGAGCTGCTTGGCGGTGAACGCGGAGATGCCGGTGAACTCGATCTCCATGATGCGCACGCGCGGGCCCTCGACGATCCTGAAGATGAGGATGCCGGTGTCGAGCAGGCGCGTCTCGTCCACGTTGACGTCCACGAGGTAGTGGCCCCGCCCGCGGAACGCGTCGCGGATGCGCTGCACGGCGCGCTCGAGGAGGAAGTCGTCGCGCGGTCCGCCTGCATACAGGCCGATCGTGCCCTTGAGCTCCTGGTCGGAGATCGACTTGTTGCCGACGAACTGGATGTCGCGGATGATCGGCTGCTCGACGAAGGTGTAGGTCACCTGCACCGTGCCATCCTGCAGCAGCAGCGCATCTGCCGACACCGACGCGAAGTGCCCGAGCCGGTACAGCGTCGCGACGTCGTCCTTGGCTGCGCGCGCCTCGTAGGGCTGGCCGGGCGCCACACGCAGGTTGTTTCGGATCTCGGTCTCGTTCACGCGGGCAAGACCCCTGATGACGACTGACGAGATGGGCCGGTCGGCCAGGGTGTCGTCGTCGAGCGTCGGCGACATCACCATCCCGGGCGCGACGAGTGCCGTTGGGGCCGGGGCTGGTGCGTTCGCGGCTGGCGCCGACGCCGGCGCCGACGCCGGTGCCGTGACCGGCGCGCCAGCCAGTTCCGGGTGCATGGGCGCAGCCGCAGCGGCGCCCACGGCCGCAAGCGTCCAGCAAAGGACCATAGCGGCCGCCGCGATCATGTCGTGGCGAATGCGTGGGACTGGCACCGTGGGCGGAAGGTACCCGCGTTGGGCGGCACGGGTACCCTCACTCGTTCCATGTCCACGACCACTCTGCGTAGAACTCCCTTCCACGGCTTCCACCTTGAGCATGGCGGCAAGATGGTGGACTTCGCCGGGTGGGAGATGCCGCTCACCTACGGATCGATCATCGACGAGCACAACCACTGCCGGACCAAGGCTGGCTTCTTCGACGTCTCGCACATGGGCCGGATCCGCTTCAGCGGCCGGCATGCCCGCAAGTTCCTCGACATGGTGTGCACGCGGCAGGTGCTTGGCATGGAGACGGGCATGTGCCGCTACTCGCTCGTGTGCAACGAGCAGGGTGGGTGCCTCGATGACGTGATCGTCTACTGCTTCGACGAGTTCGAGTACCTGATGGTGTGCAACGCGTCAAACCGCGAGAAGCTGCTCCGGCACTTCCAGGCGGTGCGCGGCGACATGGTCTTCAAGATGGACGACCAGACCGAGTCCACGGCGATGGTCGCACTGCAGGGCCCGAAGGCAATGGAGCTCGTCGGCACGATGTCCTCGCAGATCCCGCAGCTCAAGCGCTACCGGTTCGTGCAGAAGAACCTGCTCGTCGTGAAGCTCATCGTGAGCCGCACCGGCTACACGGGCGAGGACGGAGTCGAGGTGATCCTCGGCGCAGGCATGGCGCGCACCGCCATGGGCATGTTCCTCAAGGACGTGAAGGGCGACACGAGCATCCTGAAGCCGGTGGGCCTTGGCGCGCGCGACACGCTGCGCATGGAGGCAGGCATGCCGCTCTACGGCCATGAGATCGACGAGTCGACGGACCCGATCTCGGCGGGGCTCGGGTTCGCGGTCAAGCTCGACAAGGGAACCGATGACGCGCGCGCAGGCCGCTTCATCGGCCAGGACGCGCTGCAGCGCATCTCGGATACGGGTCCGGTGCAGAAGCTCGTTGGACTGGGCCTCGAGGGCCGGCGCAGCGCACGCCAGGGGATGGACGTCAAGTCAGGCGGCCGAACCGTCGGCCGCGTGACGAGCGGATGCCTCTCGCCGACGCTCGACCGCGCCATCGCGATGGCATTCGTGGACGCAGGCCTGGCGCAGCCCGGCACGAAGCTGGACGTCGACCTCCGCGGCACATCGGTGCCGGCGACCGTCGAGCCGCTGCCGTTCTTCAAGCGCTGAGCCCGCGCGTCAGGCGGCACTTCGTTCCGCCCCGCATCTCACGTCAGTGCGTTCAGGCGCCTTGCGCCGGACTGGTGCCTCGCGCCTCAGGCGTGGGGTGTGCCGTTGCCGTTGCCGCTTGGCTTCGGGCGCGACTTCGATGCGCGCCGCGCAGGCAGCGGCTGGTCGCCGCGGTTCTCGCGGAAGAAGCGGGTGGGCTTGTCGTCCTCGAGCTGCTGGCCGAGCTTGCGCAGGGCCTCCACCTCGATCTGCCTGACGCGCTCGCGCGTGAGGCCCACCATCTCGCCGATCTCCTTGAGCGTCAGCGGCTCGTGACCCTGAAGGCCAAAGCGCAGTCGCAGCACCTGCGCGTCGCGCTCGTCGATCGAGTCGAGCAGGCGCAGGATGATCTGGAACTCCTCGCCCTCGGCGACGCTGCGCTCGGCCTGCTTCTGCTTGGTGTCCTCGAAGAGGTCGGCAAAGTCGATCGCCTCGCCGTCCTCCTTCCTAGGCGCCTGACTAGGCGCGTGGTACGCGCGCACGGCACGGCGGATGATCTGGAGCTTCTTCATCGGCACCTTCATGGCCTTCGAGAGCTCGATCATGCTCGGTGCGCGGCCCAGCTCCTCCTCGAGCTTGCGCGTGGTCTGCTTCCAGCGCGAGATGAGCTCGACCATGTAGGCCGGGATGTGGATGGGCTGCACCGCGTTGATCAGCGTGCGCTTGATCGCCTGCTTGATCCACCATGATGCGTACGTCGAGAAGCGCGCACCGAGCGCGGGGTCGAACCCCTCGACGGCGCGGATGAGGCCGACGTTGCCTTCCTCGATGAGGTCAGAGAGCGCGAGCCCGCGGTGCGCGTAGTTCTTGGAGATGGCGACGACGAGGCGGAGGTTCGCCTTGATCATCCGCTCCTTGGCGGCCATGTCGTTGTCGTTGATGATCGCCCACCCGAGGGTCTTCTCCTCTTCGGGCGTCAGCAGCGCAGTCTCCGTGATCTCACGGAGATACAGCTGCAACTCCGACTGAACTTGGGAACGCGCCATGCGGGACTGCCGTGATACTACGGAACTTCGGCGGTGGATTGCCACCCCATCCGGACCGCTTCGCGGATAGCGTGCCGAAGTTCCAAAAAGCGCCGTCCTGACGCCACCATGAGCGATTCGAGGCAACACGATCTTCATCCCGAGGAGGGTCGGCCGGTCCAGTGGGACATCGGCCCCATCCTCCGCCAGTGGCCTCTGGGCGACGACCAGCCTGCCGTCCGCACGATCGAGTCCGACCGCGGGGAGGCGATCCAGATCCGGATCGATGCGGGCCTGATCCAGCTCGCGGCCGCCGGCATGCCGGACACTGGGGAGCCGGTCCCCGACAGCGCGGCGTCGTTCGATGCCGCCTCGATGCGTCGGCTCGGGGGCCTGCTGCTGCAGCGCGCGCACGCATGGCTGCAGCTCGACCGGGCCGCCGCGTGCGCATCGGACTGCGACGATGTCGTGCGCCTTGTCACATCGAGGACGCCCCGATCCTGGGGCGATTCGGCAGAATCCCTGCAGCTCATGGCAGGATCGGCGATCTTGCTCCGCGCGAGGGCACTCGCATCGCAGGCGGTCCTGGCACGCGATACGCGCGCGGCGCTCGCCGCAATCGACCGTGCGCTCGCCGACCTGGTGCAGCTGGACACGCCCGGCGCAGCCGCGATGGTCAGCCACGGCGAGCGGCTGCTCCATGGCATGCGGGGCATGCTGGTGCCGAAACTGCCCGGAAGCCAGCGCGTCGAGCTTGAGGCCAGGCTGCGGTCGGCGATCGCCGCAGAGAACTTCGAGCTGGCGGCGATCCTGAGGGACGAGCTTCGCCAGCTGCGCGAGACGTAGGGAATGGAGGCGACCGCAGCGCTACCGGCCTGCGAAGCGCCCCGGAT
>QXGG01283494.1_pt1 | contig 16018 bp, 9 predicted proteins | sample 1982491 | NCBI WGS metagenome assembly QXGG01 (sample SAMN09924614, study PRJNA488089) | Wastewater metagenome, whole genome shotgun sequencing project. | isolation source: South African research farm wastewater | place: South Africa: Irene, Agricultural Research Council, Animal Production Institute... | reverse complement strand
GCACGGGAGTCGTGAACGACCACATGGTCGGCCCGATGGCCCCGAAGGCCTTGCGCATGCCCGGTCCCCACTGCTCGAGCAGCGGCGCGATCTGCTCAGCCTGCATGTCGGGCAGCGCCGCCAGCGCATCCTCGAGCGCCGCGACGGAGCTCGCGACCCAGAACCGGCTCCCGTCGCGCAGGTAGAAGAGCGAATCGGGCGTCGCCGCAACCTGGCCGATCCCGTCGAGCGGGTTCGCGGCGGGACGCCGCTGCCCTCCGCCACCGAGCTCCTCGTCTTCCGCGGGCAGCGGGATCACGGTCGCCTTGCGACCGCCGCCGAGGTCCACCTGCTCCGTCCCGCGACCTGACTCGCGCTCGAGCCGCGCGATGATGCCGTCAACCATCTTCGCCGCCGCATCCGCGTTGGTGCCGTAGTCGGCGCACAGCATCACGCCGATCGCGTCGGCATCGAGCTCTGGGTCACGGTCCACGAAGAGCGCAAGACGCACCGCACCGGGCCATGGGACGCTGTCGCCGTCGATACCCATCTCCGCGAGGCGCTTCTTGCGCTCCTCGGCCTCCGCAGCCTGCGCCGGCTCGTCCATCAGCGCCTTGACCTTCGGGTCCTCGAGCAGCTTCGCGAGCGGCGTCGCGGAGAACCGCTCCGCGAGGGCACCCATGTCCTTCACGCCCACCGCGAGGAAGGTCGACTTGGGCGCAAGGTCCTCGACGGCGGGAAGTGCTCGCTGCAGGGCATCCGCCGCGGAAGGCGCGGCGGGCGCAGCCGGCACGTTCCGCGCAGCATCGGTCGCGGCCGGCGCCTGCGCGAGCGCAACCGGAACGAGGCACGCGTACAGCGCTGCAGATGCGAGCCATGCGGTACGGATCGTCAACGTTGTCATCGCATCATCTCCCCTGTCGTGGTGCCTCAGGTGCGGGGCGCTGGCCTCAGCGCGAGCTCGAGTCACGAAGCTGCGGTGGCGCGCCGAAGTCCTTGCGCGGCGGCGGCTGCAGGTAGTTGTGCCCGGAGTTGGGGTTGTTCTTGTCGTAGGCGAATGCCTCGCGGTTGCGGATGAAATCCGTCACGTAGCGGGCGGGAATCGCGAAGCCGAGGGCCTCGCCGCCTCGGATGCCCATGTTCGTGATGCCAACCACCTCGCCGCGCGTGTTGAACAGCGGACCGCCGGAGTTGCCCGGATTGATCGGGGTGTCCGTCTGGATGTAGGTGAGCCCGTCGAAGTTGCGGCTCGTCGTCGACACCACGCCCTGAGTCAGCGTGCGCTCGAGGCCGAGCGGGTTGCCGATCGCGAAGACCGGCTGACCGACCTCAAGCGCATCGGACCCGACCATCGGCGCGATAGGGAAGGGTGACCCGTCAGGGCTCTTGAGCTTCACGAGCGCCAAGTCGATCTGGTTGTTCACCGCGATGATCTCGACGTCACTGAGCTCGGTGCGCTTGAGCGAGCCGTCGGGCTGGGCGACCCAGATCGTCGCGCGCAGGTTTGTCTCGCCCTGCACGACGTGCGCGTTGGTGATCGCGAACCCGTCGCGGTGGATGATGACGCCCGAGCCGAGACCCGAGGGCGTCGAGACCTTGATCACGGCAGGGCCGATGATCTTGGCGTGCTCCTTCGGGCTGAGCTCGGGAAGGTCGACCGCCAAGGAGTAGAGCGACTGCTCAACGGTGCGCACGGGCGCGCCGGATGCGTCGTTGGTGACATCGGCCACGTCTGCCATGTCGAACACGAGCACATCGGCTCCGACGTCCAGCCACACCCTCTTGTCGGTGCGCTTGAGCACCTCGCCCTCGAGCTTTCGGCCGCTCTTGAGCGTGAGGATGTCCGTTCCTGCGCCCGACGACGCCGTTGCGGCTACGGCGGGTGCGGATGCAGCTGCAGCGGCGCCATCCTGTGGAGAGGCTGCAGCCGCGAGAGTCGCGGCCTGAAGCGCTAGGAGCACGGCAACGCACTGCGATGGACGCGCGGCACACTGTGTCATGAGGGGTGAAGGGTACCATCCCGCACCCGGGCAACACCCACCCGCCATTCCCGCACACCTGCACCCAGGCCCCGCTCCACACCATGAACAACCGACATCGCGCACTCGCCCTTGCCCTTGCCGCAGCGACCCTCCCATGCGCTGCAGCGCCGGCCCAGTCCCTTGCGGAGCACTACGGATTCGACCCGCTCGAGGTGATCAAGATCGAGAAGGGCGCGGGGCCGATGGTCACGTCCGACATGGACAGCGACGGGAAGCGCGACATCGTCGCCGTCAACAACCGCAACAGCCGGATCGACGTGCTGCTCCAGAAGGCTGGCGCGAGCCCTGACGACCCGCCGCCGCCGCTGAAGTCGGTCAACGACATCCCGCAGCACTGGCGGTACCGCCGGGTGGAGGTGCCGGTCGCCGAGGAGGTAGGTGCAGTGATCCCCTATGACTTCGACCGCGATGGACTGATGGACCTGGTGTACGCAGGAGCGCCGGGGCGGATCGTGTTCATGCGCCAGTCGGCTCCTGGCACCTTCGATGTGGCCAGAAAGCACACCGTGCGCAACCTCAACCCGACGCGCGATGCGCTTGCGATCGCCAATGTCACCGGCGACTCGTCGCCAGAGCTCATCGGCATCGTCTCAGGGCGAATCCAGATCTGGCCGCTCGACGGCACCGACATCGGATCGCCGACTGAACTTTCCGCCGGAAGCGGCAACATCGTGGCGCTGCTCGTGGAGGACTTCGACGGCGACGGGACGCAGGACCTTGTGGGCGTCCTGCCGGATGACGCCGCTCCGGTGCGCGCGTGGTTCGGCACTGAGGTGTCCGGCACGTCGAGCCTCGGGCCGCAGATGCGCTTCGAGATGCCGCCGCTTCGTGAGGCAACCGCCGTCCGCCTCAACGGGCAGAAGGCAGCCATGCTCGGCACAATCGAGCGCCCGTCGCGCCGCGCTGTCATCTACCGGATCGAGGAGAAGCCTGCGACGACCGATGCGGACCGCGAGGCGGGGCTGCAGACCTGGAGCTTCGCGGATCCCTCCAACCGCAAGCGCCGCACTGCGTTCGCGGACATCAACGGCGACGGGCTGCCCGACCTGGTCGCCACCAACACGGAGTCGAACGCGATCTCAACCTTCCTGCAGGTGCCGGGGCGCGGCTTCGTGACCTACTCGAACGCGCCCGCCTACAGCGACCTCGACTACATCGCCGCGCGCGACGTCAACGGTGACGGCCGCGCCGAGGTCTTCGTCTCGAGCGAGAAGGAAGGCGTCGTCGGGCGCTCCGACCCCGACGCCAACGGTGCGCTTGGATTCCCCTCGACGATCCCCATGCCTGGCGGCAGCGTCCCGGTCGCGCTCGGCGTGGTGCCTTTCGACGGGCGCCCGTGGGTGGCCGTTGTTGCCAAGGACGGCCGCAACTACGCCCTCGAGCTGCAGGCCGCCTCCGGCGATCCCACGAAGGTCTCCGTCCCGCTCGGCTCCCTGAGCCGTGCGCCGGACACGGTGCTCGCGGTCGACGCCGACCGTGACGGCCTGACCGACCTCCTGCTCTTCACGCCTGAGAAGCCCATGATGATGCTGCGCCGCTCAGGCGAGAAGGATGGAGTCCCGTCGTTCACGCTGCTCGAGAGCAAGGACATGGCGCAGTTCGGACTCGCGCAGGCGGCGAACGCGCAGAACACGGCGGTCGCGGACATCAGCGGCGACGGCAACGCCGAGCTGCTGGTGGCTGACCGCAACTTCATCCGCGCGCTCCGCTATGACCCCTCGGCCGGATGGCAGGTCGTGGAGCAGATCAACGCGCCGCGCGGCGACGCGAAGCTGGTGTCGATTGCGCTCATGGGCGACCGCATCGTCGCGGCCGACCGCGAGAACGGCAAGGTGCTGATCTTCGGCCGCAGCACCGGCGGCCAGTGGGCACAGCAGGACTCCATCGACACGAAGGGCTTCAAGTTCAATTCGATCGAGGCCGGCAAGTTTGCGGGCGGGAGCGATGATGCGATCCTGCTCGTGGGCGATGACGGGTTCGGCGTCATCAGGTTCGGCGGCACGCGGCGATCGCTCCAGCAGCTGGATTCGTGGCGCCCCGACGGCAACGAGCGCGTGCCTCACGAGTTCGGCGCGGGCGACGTCAATGGGGACGGCCTGACCGACCTCATCGCGCTCGACGCAGGCAAGCAGATGCTCGACATCCTCGCGATCAGCGAGAGCATGAAGATGATGCCTGCGCAGAGCTTCAAGATCTTCGAGAGCAGGCTGTTCTCGGGCGGCGAGCCGCGCGAGTTCGAGCCCTCGCAGGTGATCATCGCCGACGTCACCGGCGACGGCGCCGAGGACGTCATCCTGATGTGCCACGACCGGGTGCTGCTCTACCCGCAGATGCGCGCCGGAAGCGGCGCCCCTCGCGGCAACCCAGGCTCATGAGCGAGCGGCGGACGGGTCAGGACAGCGCACCCGGCGAGGGTGACGCAGGGTCGGCCGCCATCGCAGCGCTCGAGAAGCTGCTCGCGATATCGCGGAGGCTCGGCGAGTCCTCCGACCTCCCCGAGGTGCTGAGCATCATCATCGATGCGCTGCGCGACCTCCTGCGCGCGGATCGTGCCACGGTGTTCACCTACGACTCGCAGACCGGCGAGCTGGTGATCCATGTGGCGCACGGCATCGGCGGCGCCGGGCAGGTGATCCGGATTCCCGCCAACCGCGGCATCGCGGGCGCAGCGGCGGAGTCGCGGGCCATCGTGAACATCCCCGACGCGTACGCCGACGAGCGCTTCGACCGCTCGGTCGACCAGCGGACGGGCTATCGCACCCGAAGCATCCTCGCAGTGCCGCTGATGGACCATGAGGGTGCGCTCGTGGGCGTCGCGCAGGTGCTCAACAAGGCAGGCGGCGCATTCGATGGCCGCGACGAGTGGCTCGCACGCGGCATCGCGGCGCAGGCTGCAGTTGCGCTGCGCCGTGCGGCACTGATCGAGGACCACCTCGCGCGCGCGAAGCTCGAAGAGGAGATGAACGTCGCTCGCACGATCCAGCAGGGATCGTTCCCCACTGCACTGCCGCAAGTCGACGGGTACGAGATCGCCGCGCGAAGCACCCCAGCCGACGACTGCGGCGGCGACGCCTACGACTGCATCGGGCTCGATGACAGTGGCGTGGTCGAGCAAGGCGAGGCGGCGGACCGCGTCATGTTCCTGCTTGCGGACGCGACCGGCCACGGTGTGGGACCTGCGCTTTCCTCGATGCAGGCGCGTGGCATGACGCGCGTCGGCGCCCGCCTGCGCACCGGGTTGCTCGATACGGCACGAGAGGTGAACAACCAGCTCTGCCAGGACCTGCCATCGGGGCGCTTCGTCACTGCCTGGCTTGGCATCCTCGACCGGCGGACCCACTCGGTGGAGAGCTTCAGCGCAGGACAAGGGCCGCTCTTCGTCTACCGCTACGCGGACGACCGCTTCGAGCCCATCGACACGGATGCCCCACCGTTCGGCGTGATCTCGTTGGGCTTCCCGTGCGAACAGTCGCAGACGGTGACGCTCAACCCGCGCGACCTGCTGGTGGTGCTCACCGACGGCTACTACGAGGCCATGAGCCCCGACAGCACGCAGTGGGGCGACCCTGCTGTCCTCGACGTGGTGCGCACGCTGCGAGACCGTCCCTGCGCGGAGATCCTCGACGCGCTCGATGCCGGCGCGCTCGCGTTCAGTCAGTCGCCATCGACGGCCGACGACAGAACCGCCGTCATCGTGCGCCGGCTGGCGTAACCTGCGGCAGTGGGGCGCGGGATCCCCGACCGCGCTCGACCGGACATGACCAGAGCTGACGAGATGATTCCACGAGTTGCGCCAGTACACACGAACGTGGATCGTCCGGTCTTCTCGGTGATGCTGCCGGTGCGCGATCCGGGTCCCCATCTTGAGGAGGCCATCGGTTCGGTCCTCGCGCAGGGGCTGCACCGCAGCGACGCACAGGTCGCCGTCGTGGATGACGGGTCGTCGCATGATGTCGAGCCGCGCATCCGAGCACTGGACCCGCAGGGCCGCGTCGAGTTCCACCGCTTCGACCAACCGGCAGGCATCTCGGGCAACCTCAACCGTGCCATAGGCCTTGCCCGGGGCCATCTCGTCCACCTCCTGCACCAGGACGACTTCGTCCTTCCATGGTTCTATGCCAGAATGCGGCGGGCGTTCGAGCGATCGCCCATGGCGGGCATGGCGTTCTGCCGCACGCGGATCGTGGACGAGTCGGGCAGGTGCATGAAGACCTCATCTGGCCCGCAGCTGTGGTCCGGCATCGCCAGGGGCTGGGTCGCGAAGATCTCCACGCGGCAGAGGGTCCAGGCCCCGTCGGCGGTCGTTGCGCGCACCACCTACGAGCACGTTGGCGGCTACCGCGAGGACCTGCGGCTGGCGCTTGACTGGGAAATGTGGGTGCGGATCGCAGTCCGCTACCCGGTATGGTTCGAGTCGCGCGCGCTTGCGGCCTTTCGGCGGCACTCCCGCAGCGAGACGGCGCGGCTGCGGAACCGGTCGCTGGCATGGCCGGACGTGTGCCATGCGATCCGGCTCAACGCGGAGCACTGCCGCGAGTGCGGACACACGGACCCGACTGCGGAGAGCGCGCGGTGGTACGCCCGCTCGGCGATGCGCGAGGCGGTGCGAGACTGTGCGGCGGGCAGGATCGACAGCGCGCGCCACACGCTTGCGCAGTGCAGGGAGATCATCCCGCTGGCATGCGGCACGCGCATGCGTCGGTCACTTGAGCGACGCCTGGAGTCCATCGAGGCACGGACCCACCCACTCCACGCCTCGTAGGTGCACGCGACGATGAACCGCACCGTCGTTCTCGCCCACTTCGACCCCGACGGCACTGTCGATGAGTACGTCATCGAGGCACTGCACGTCTACCGCCAAGTGTCCAGCAGGCTCGTCATGGTGTCAGCCAGCACTCGAGAGCCGCCGGCAACGGTTCGTCGCCTTGTGGACACCTTCATCGCGCGCGACAACGAGGGCTACGACTTCTGCAGCTGGCGCGAGGGCATCGAATCGATCGGTTCCCTTGAGGGCATCGACGAGCTGATCTGCGTGAACGACAGCGTGTACGGGCCCACGCGCGATCTCGCGCCCGTGCTCAACGACCCCCGCGTGGCCAACGCAGACGCATGGGGCATGTGCCTGTCGACGCAAGGGGTAGCAACCCAGGACCACGCGCCCACTGCGCACCTCCAGTCCTGGTTTGTCGCCATGAGGCGCCCGGTGATCCGGTCGGAGGCATTCCGCGCGTTCTGGGGATCAGTCGAGCCGTTGCCGACAAAGACCGACGTGATCGACCGGTATGAGGTCGGCCTCTCGGAGCGCCTGACCGAGGCGGGGTTCCGAATTGCGGGCATCCATGACGCACGCATCGCGCCGCCGATCTCCTGGGAGGAGCTTGCGCCGATGGTGTCGGTGATGAGCCCGCGCAGGTCCTTGCGGCTGCTGCGCCGCGCGAGGCGCGGGAGCCACCGGCACAACCCAGCCGAGCTCCGTCCCGTAAGGCTGCTGCTGGACGGTGTCCCCTTCATCAAGGCCAGCGTCTTCCGAGTCAACCACTACCGGCTCGATCTCGACTACGTGGCGCGCCAGCTCGAGTCCATCACGGGCTTTGGCATGGACACGATCCGAAGCCACCAGTTGCGGATCGCTCGCCGGGACATCTGTGGGCACGCCGCGTGAAAGTCGGGAAGCTGAGGGCGGATGCCGCGGACGTCTCGAACCGGGTCCGTCACAGCATGCGGAGCCTGCAGGAGTCTCTCCGTGCTGCAGAGCGCAGCCTCCGCCGGCTCCGCAAGCGCATCCTTGGCCAGGCCGCACGGGGCAACCCCCAGCATCCGTCCTACCGGACGCCGATCACGCTGCCGCCAGAGGATGCGCTTGAGCCGCGGGTCCTCATCATCGCCGAGCCGATCATTCCGCAGTGCCTCAAATACCGCGTCCTCCAGAGGCAGGAGGCGTTGCGGTCGCTCGGCATCGGCTGCACGTGGGTCCCCTGGACTGATGCCATCGCCTGCCGCAACGCGCTGCAGACCCACACGCTCGCGATCCTGTACCGGGTGCCATCGCACCAGATTGTCACGGAAATCCTCACCGAGGCGCGCCGGCTCGGGGTGCGGGTCGCATGGGAGTGCGATGACCTCATCTTCGACGAGTCGGTGCTCAAGGCCAGCCGCGCGCTTGCCCGGCTCGACTGGCGCACCTTCCGCGAGCTCCTTCGCGGCGCGTCGAGGTACAGGCATGTGATGCTCTCGTGCGACTTCGCCATCTCCTCGACGCCCGAGCTGGCCGCTGCCATGCGCAAGTGCGCGGCTCGCCACGTGCATGTGGTCGAGAATGGCCTCGACCGCGAGACCCTCGACATCGCGGGTGCGATCGCGATGGGTCCGCCCCGCCCTGCTGGCGATGCCACCGTCCGGATCGCGTATGGATCGGGGACGAGCACTCATGACGTCGACTTCGAGGAGGCTGCGCCAGCAATCGCCAACGTGCTTGACCGGCATCCGAATGTGCGCCTTCGCCTCATGGGACCGCTCGCGGTCCCGCCCGCACTCGCCAGGCACGGGCACGCCATTGAGCGCATGCCATCCACTGGCTTTCCGCAGTACCTCACGATCCTCGCCGAGTGCGACATCAGCATCGCCCCGCTCGAGGACTACGTGTTCAACGACTGCAAGAGCAGCATCAAGCACCTCGAGGCCTCGGTGCTCGGGTTGCCTTCGGTGTGCTCGCCGCGACCGGCCTTCGTGCGCGCGATCGCTCATGGCGTCGACGGGTTCCTGTGCGAGGGCGACCGGGAGTGGGAGTCGGCCCTCGAGACCCTCGTGTCGGATGCGGCACTGAGGCGACGGATCGGGACCGCAGCGAATGAGCGGGTGCGGCGAAGCCTCGCCCCTGACCGCGTTGCGCGAGAGCAGGTTGCCCACCTTGTGCCCGCGCGGCGACCGCGCGACCGCGTGCGGGTGCTGTCCGTGAACGTCTTCTACAGCCCGCAGTCCTTTGGCGGGGCCACGCTCGTCGCGGAGAGCGTCAACCGCATCATGCACGATCGCCACGGCATGACCGTCGACGTGTTCACGACAGTGCCATCGTCCGTTGCCCCACCCTACTCCCTCCACCGCTACCAGGACGGCGGCATCACCGTCCTAGGGATGGGGATGCCTGATCACGCGCACGAGCAGGACTCCGGTTTCGACAGCCCGGCCGCCGAGGGGTGCTTCCTCCAGGCACTCGACGCGACGAGACCGGACGTGGTGCACTTCCACAGCATCCAGGGCATCGGCATCCGTGCTGTCGAGGCATGCCTTAGGCGAGGCATCCCGTATGCCATCACGCTTCACGACGCATGGTGGATCTGCGGACGCCAGTTCATGATCGACCGCAGTGGCCGCTACTGCGGCCAGGTCCGCATCGACCCGAAGGTATGCGCCACGTGCGTGGACAGTCCGGCACTCAATGAGGAGCGGATGCGCCGCTCGCGGCATGCGCTTGAAGGCGCATCCGCCCTGCTTGCGCCAAGCCAGTTCTTCGCTGACCTTCACGCGGCGAATGGCCTCCATGACGTGACCGTGAACAGGAACGGGATCGGCCGGCCCGACGGCCGTGCACGTGTGCGGAGACCTGGCCCGATCCGGTTCGGCTACGTGGGAGGCAACACTCCCATCAAGGGATTCCACCTCGTTCGCGAGGCATTCATGGCTCTCGGCGAGCTGCCTGCCACGCTTGTCCTGGTGGACAACACCCTGAACCTTGGCTTCCGCTCCTTCAGCGCCGATGCCATCAGGGGAATTCCCAACGTCGAGCTGCAGCCGGCCTACACCAGCGAGACCATCGACGAGTTCTTCGCGGGAATCGACGTGCTCCTGTTCCCCACGCAGTGGAAGGAGAGTTTCGGGCTCACAGTGCGCGAGGCCATCGCGCGGAACGTGTGGGTCATCGCCAGCGACGCGGGCGGAGTGTCGGAGGACATCAGGCCGGGCATCAACGGCACCACAATCCCCTTCGGTGACGATGGCACAGCGCTCAGGGCAGCCATAGTCGATGCAGTGTCACGCATAGGCGGGATACCGGTGGGGTCGACAGTCAGCTTCCATCGCGATGGCATCCGCTACGTGGAGGAGCAGGCTGAGGAGCTGGCGCATGTGCTCCGTGGATGCGCGACTGGGCGCCGGACGCGTCCGCTCGCACGACCGGGCGGGGACACCGCGGCAGTGGAACCTGCGGGGCCGCTGATCGTCTCCGGCATGCACCGTTCAGGCACATCGCTTCTGGCGTCAATCCTCGATGGTGCGGGCGTGCATTGGGGACCTGAGCTGATCTCGCCCTCTCCGCACAATCCGCACGGCCACTTCGAGGACACCGAGATGGTGGAGTTTCACCGGCGCGTCCTCACGGCCAACGGCATCGTGTCGGAGGGCTACACCACGGCTGGGGACATTCCAGTGCCAGACGAGCTTGCCGCGCGCGCAGACTCGCTCGTCCAGGCCCGCGAACGCACCCAACGCACATGGGGCTGGAAGGATCCCCGCACAACGCTGTTCCTCGACTTCTGGCGGCAGCGCATACCGCATGCGAAGTTCCTGCTGGTGTTCCGGCGCCCTTGGGAGGTCGCAGACTCCCTGCTCAGGCGCGGCGAACTGGCATTCCGGCTCAACCCTAACCTCGCGATCGACGTGTGGCTTCGGTACAACCGGGCGATCCTGCAGTTTGCGCGCATGCATCCTGAACGCTGCGTCGTCTGCGAGGCCACGCAAGTCCGGGATCGGCCGCAGGACGTGATCCGCGCGCTGCGTACGTCACTGCGCATCCCCCTGCGCGACGCGCCATCGATGCTCGATGCACAACTGTTTCGGCAGGACATCTCGTCCGACCGCGTCAGCGCGTTTGCATCAGGCTGCCCTGAGGCGTACTCGACCTACCTTGAGCTTCGCGAGCTCTCCGGATCGGGATCGGCACTGCCGGCGGATGCCGCCAGCGCCGCCATTGGAGGATCCCGGTCGTGATCCGGCCCGGGCTGGCGATCGCGCTGCTCTGCATCTGCTGCATCGCAGTGGCGATCGTGACGCCACCCCTGCAGGCTCCCGACGAGATCCGGCATGTGTTTCGGGGGCATCACGTGTCGCAGGCGGAGGCCGTACCTGCAGCGGGTGCCTCTGGCGCACGTGGAGGTCCCACGGACTCTGGACTCATCACGCTCGCGGACATATGGAGTCCACTGGTCGGCAACGGCGATGAGCGCGCTACCCCTGAGCGATGGGGTCGATCCCAGTCGGTCCATTGGGCAGGCGACAACGCTTGGCGCACATTCGGGACGCAGGAGTCCGGCCCCCTCGCCTACCTGCCTATCGCAGCAGGGCTTCGCATTGCACAGGCGACCGGCCTGAGTCCGCTGGCCGGCTACTACCTCGCGCGCGCTGCGGTGATCTCGCTCAACTGCGCGCTGCTCTGGTGGGCATTCCGGCTATGCCGTCCAACGCCCATCGTGGCGGCAATCGTGCTTCTGCCCATGGCAGCGTTCCAGATGTCCTCTGCAGTGATCGACGGCACGAGCATCTCGTGCGCGGCACTGGCATGTGCAGCTTTCGTGAGGGCCACGAGTGACCGGGATCGCTCACGCCCCTGGCTCGTGCCCGTGATGGCGATGGCCGCCCTGGTGAGTGTCTCGGCGCGACCGCATGGAGCGCCACTTCTGGCGCTCGTTCCGCTGTCTTTCATCTACACGCGAAGGACTTCATCTCTCTGGATCGGCGCCGCGCTTCCACTCCTCGTGTTCGGATGGATGGCGTACTCGATGGCAGGTGGGGTCGCACTGGGCGATGTGCCGACCAACAAGCCGCGCACGGTGCAGGCGATCGCCTCCGACTGGAGGCAGGCTGGGGCTGCGCTCGAGACGCTCTCCAGCACTGTGGCATCGTGGAAGTGGATTGTGGGCCAGTTCAAGATGTGGGTAGGCGACCTTGGGTCGCTTGACACACCGCTTGGGAGGGACGCCTACATCACGATTGCGCTGATGCTGGCCGCTGCTGCGGCATGCTCGGTGCAGTGGCGACCGCTGCGGTCCACTCCCGCATCGGCTGTCATCCTGTGTCTCTGCGGCGCCTCATCGGCGGTCCTTGTGGTCATCGCGCTGCAGATGTTCTACAACACGCCGTCGAGCACACGAGTCTTCGGCATCCAAGGCCGCTACTTCCTGGTCCCCTCGCTCATCCTTGCGTACTCGACGGTCGCCGGCCCAACGGAGAGGTTCCGCTGGCAGGTCCGCAGTGCCACCCCGCTCGTCATCGCGATCTTTGCGGTGTCGTTCGTGGCGACCCTGAACGCGCTGCTGCGCCGCTACTACGGCATCGGCATCGTGTAGGCGTGAGGCCCTGCGGACTTGTGCAGATGCCGATAGCCTCGCGTGCGCTGCGGGTTCGACGCTGCGCGCTGGTGATCCCCCGCATTGAGGTGCCGCATCATGGGCAGGCTCGTCTTCGTGCACAGGATCGACAGCAACGTCGGGGATCGCCTGTCCGGCCCCTACCTCCACTGGGAATGGGAACAGCACGATGTCGTCGACATATGCGACGCCGAGCGAGTCGACGCAATCGAGCCAGGAGCGAGGATTGTCATCGGCGGCGGAGGCCTGCTCCTCCCCTACTTCTTGCCGTTCCTGAAACGGTTGCTGCACCGCGCACCGTCCCGGGTGGTGTGGTGGGGAATCGGGGAGCGGATGGTCCAGGATCTTGACACCGGCTACCTTCCGGAGGCGGATTGCGGCGAGGGCATCTCGGCGGGCACTTTTCCGGATGGCCACCTTGTCGGAGTGAGAATTCGGCCGTGCCCATACCGGCATGTGCCGTGCTGCAGCTGCAAGTTCGTTGCCGCGACGCGGCGCGGCGCGGCCGCCCAGCACGATGTCGTGGTGTTCGAGCATGAGGCCATCCCCATTCCCCTCAATGACGGGTCACCCAGAATGGTGAACACGAGATGCGCACCTGCCGAGGCCGTCCACTTCATCGAGTCCGGCAGGATCGTTGTCACGAACAGCTACCACGGCATGTATTGGGCGCGTCTCCTCGGAAAACCCGTGGTGTGCATTCCATTCTCAAGCGGGCACTACCGAAACGACTGGGGAGTCCTCTACACCGATCACGCACGGCTTGGCATGACCATCCGCACTGCACTCCGGACAGCGCCGGATGCCTGCCCTGGACATCACCTGCCATTGCTTGAAAATGCGATTGAGCTCAATGAGTCTTTCAGACAGGAGGTCCTGAGATTCCTCGCGCACTAGGTACGGTCCCCAAGATGGGTCTCTCCATGCGGTCCGCACAGCGATCGCGCCAGCCATCTCGAGCGGATCCCAATGCCATCCCTTCCGCGACCGTGAGAGGACAGACGTGAGCGAATCCGTCCGCTGGTCGGTCGAGCACCTGGTGCGGGAGGCGCACGCCCTCTTCGGATTCGGCTCGCTCAGTGGAGCGGGACCTCCCGCCGTCAGCGCACGCCTGACGCTGAACTTCCGGAGTGGCCCCTCCCAGGACGTCACCGTGTCACTTAGCCATGCCCATGGCCGCACCTCCGTCCGCCAGGATGCCGCGACCGGCCCTTGGAGCGCCGGCTTTGTCATCATTGCCGGCTGGACCTCCGAGCCACCCGTAGGTGCGAGCCTCGCCTGCACCCTCGCTGACGGATCTGTCAAGCGAGTGCCGTTGGCACTCCCGCACGCCCAAGCCGCGGCCGGGCAGAAGCCCTACCCAGGCCAGTTGCCTAGCCAGCGCTTCGTCCACTCCGTGGCTCGACTCGCTGCAGGTGCCACTCGTCCGGCAAGGCTGCGCTGCCGCCAGTGGCGCCGTGCCGCCCGGCTCCGTCGGTGGCTGAAGCCCAAGGACGCGGGTCATGCTCGCGGAGTGACGCTCCTGATCGATCACTCCATGGGTGGAGGCGCAAACCAGTGGAGGGACTGCTTCGTCAACTCCCGTCGGTCAATGGGCGAGGCGCTTGCGCTGCTTACGTACGATCTGCATCAGCTCGCCTACATCGTCGATGGGCGTGCGCCAGCCGGACACTCCAAGAGACTGGTGTTCCGCGAGCTCGAAGACCTTGAGGCCGTGCTGAATCGCATTCCGATCCGAGACATCATCTACAGCTGCGCAGTGTCGTTCCCACGTGCGATCGAGGCATGCCGACTCGCCCGGCGGCTTGCCGACCGCCACTCGGCGCGCGTGCAGGTCTTCATTCACGACTACTTCGTGGCATGTCCATCCGCGTTTCTCATCGACCACCGGGGCGAGCACTGCCGGATTCCTGGCCTGGACCAATGCAGGTCCTGTCTCGCTCGCCACTCAGACGGGTTTGTCTCGATCGCTGGCTGCCGCTCGATCGACCAGTGGCGCGAATCATGGGGCGGCCTGCTCGGCGCGTCGTATCGCATCGTGTGCTTCTCCGAGTCATCGCGCCGGCTGCTGTCGCGGGCCTATCCCCACGTCACCGAGAGGATCCTCGTCCGTCCCCATGAGATCGTGCCGCTCCGGCGCGTGTCGACGGCTCCCATCCTCAAGGAGGGCCCCCTCGTGCTTGGCGTCATCGGCTCCATCGCCCACCACAAGGGCGCGGGTGTGGTGCAGCAGCTGGCGCGGGAGATCGAGTCCACCTGCGCCCCCGTGAAGGTCGTGGTGATCGGGCAGCTCCAGGCGGATTCGCGGTGCGAGGCGATCACCGTCACAGGTCCGTACGACCGGGGTGCCCTGCCGGAGATCGTGGAGCGAATGGGCATTCAGCTCGTTCTATTCCCGTCGATCTGCCCTGAGACATTCTCGTACGTCGCGCACGAGGTGATGAGCATGGGGCTGCCCATGGTCACGCTCGATGTGGGAGCGCCAGCAGACCTGGTTCGTACCAGCGGCCTGGGGCGCGTGGCCACGCGGAGCGATGGTCCCGGCCTGCTCCGCGAGATTCTCGAGTACGCGTGCGACCTCGATTGCCGTCCCGTCACAGGTGCATGATGACTGTGGTTCACGCATTCACGAGCGCTGCGCGCAACTACCTGCCGAAGGCGCGCCTCCTACTTGACTCCGTACGCCGCTTCCATCCAGGGTGGCGCATCCACCTTGCCCTCGCCGACGAGGATCCTGACGGTGCGGACCCGAGCAGCTGGGGGTTCGATGAAGTGCATCCGGTAGCCCGAATGGAAATCCCTAGCGTCAGGGCATGGGCATTCGGGCACACTCTTGTGGAGCTCTCCACTGCGATCAAGCCGGTCGTCCTGCGTGACCTCCTTCGTCGCAGCGACTGCCGTGGAGTGGTCTACCTCGACCCGGATACGGTGCTTTTCTCTCCGCTAGAGGAAGTCGAGCGGTCACTGGACACTGCCAGCGTGGTGCTGACGCCACACCTGACGGAGCCCGATATCGAGTCGGCAACCAATCCGGAGAACGAGATGTCCGCGCTCCAGCACGGCACCTACAACCTTGGGTTCGTCGGCGTGCGCGCCTGCGCGTCCGGGCTCCGTTTCGCGGACTGGTGGATGCGGCGGTGCCTGCGCTACTGCAGAAACGACATCCCGAATGGGCTCTTTACGGACCAGCGATGGATTGACCTGGTTCCAGGCCTCTTTCCGGACGTGCACATCCTCCGCGGGAGCCGCCTCAATGTCGCACCGTGGAACATCGCGACCCGACAAGTCACCGGGACTGTCCCGGACGGACTCCTGGTCGACGGCGAACCGCTGGGCTTCTATCACTTCACAGGATTCGACTCGGGTGCCCACCGCACCATGGCTGTGAAGTACGCGTCAGATCAGCCAGCCGTAGCCCGACTGATCGAGTGGTACGCCGCCACGACTGGTGCCCTCTCAGCCGAACCCGCGCTCGCAGCACCGTGGGCATACGGCACCTTCAGCGACGGCTCGATGATCCCGTCAGGTGCGAGGATCGCGTACAGGGACAGCGAGGAACTTCAGCGGCGATTCAAGGACCCGTTTGACGCACGCGGATTCAAGGTGTGGTGGGACTGCCATGGCGCGCAGGAGCCGAAG
>QXGG01120955.1_pt1 | contig 16022 bp, 13 predicted proteins | sample 1982491 | NCBI WGS metagenome assembly QXGG01 (sample SAMN09924614, study PRJNA488089) | Wastewater metagenome, whole genome shotgun sequencing project. | isolation source: South African research farm wastewater | place: South Africa: Irene, Agricultural Research Council, Animal Production... | reverse complement strand
GCTACGACACGCGGCGTAGCGTAGCGTTCGGCGGGCGCGAAGCGGTTTATGAGAGCCCCGAGCGCGGCTGGTGGCACCGGGGGGCTGAACAGGTAGCCCTGGAGAGCATCACAGCCAGCAGCAGCGAGTGCAGTCTTCTGCGCTTCGGTTTCCACGCCTTCCGCGACCACGCGCAGCCCGAGCGAGCGCGCCAGCCCAACGGTGGCGTCGACGATGATCGAGCTTTTGGCGTCGGTCGCCAGACCGGCGACGAAGCTGCGATCGATCTTCAGCTTGGTGATCGCAAATCGGCTCAGGTAGGCGAGCGAGGAATATCCGGTTCCGAAGTCGTCGAGCGATACGCTCACACCCATGCGGCTGATCAGTTCGACCTGGTCGGCGCTCTGATCGGTGTCGACCATCATCGCGCTTTCGGTGAGTTCGATCTCGAGTTGCTCCGGACCGATCCCGGTTTCGTCCAGTATGTGCTGGATGCGTGCCGGCAGATGTCCAGTGGCGAGCTGATGCGCTGATACATTCACCGCGACTCGCACCGGCGGAAGGCCTGTTTCGCGCCAATGGCGGACCTGGCGGCAGGCCGTCGCGAGCACGTATTCGCCGATCGCAACGATCTGCCCGCTTTCCTCGGCGACCGGGATGAACTCGGCCGGCGACACCCAGCCGAGTTCGGGACTGTTCCAGCGCAGTAGTGCTTCGACGGTGCGGATGCGGCCGTCGCGAGTGCACACGATGGGCTGGTAATAAAGCTGTAGCTCACCACGTGCCATCGCGTGGCGCAATTCGCTCTCGACCGCCACCCAACGCCGTGCCTGGGTGTCCATGCCAAACGTGAAGAAGTGCAGCCGATTCTGGTGGCCCTGGCGGATCGGTGCGCGCGCGGCCTCGGCTGCGTGCAGCAGTTGCGCTGCGCCGCGACCATCTTCGGGAAACACGCTGATTCCCATGCTTGCGGTCAGGCTCAAGGTCTGGCCAGCAATGGCGAGCGGGCTCGAGATCTCGTCGAGGATGCGCTGCGCCAGTGCGACGATGGCATCGGTGTCGGCAAATTCCGTGAGCAGCACGAGGAACTCGTCGCTGCCGAGCCGCGCCAGACTGCTGCGCCGCAGCAAACAGGAGGCGATTCGTTCGGTGACGATCTGCAGCAGGCGGTCGCCGGCAGCCTGGCCCAGGCTGTCGTTGACGCGCTTGAATCGATCGATGTCGATCAGCAGCACCGCCACCTTGCCGTCGCCGGCCTCTGCGCGTCCGAGCGCCTGGTCCAGGCGGTCCATGAAGAGCTGGCGGTTTGCGATGCCGGTCAAGGCGTCGTGGTGGGTGAGGTAGTCTAGTTCCGCCAGGTGCCGCTTTTCCTGGCTGATGTCGGTAAACATCCCGACATAGTGCGACGGGAGGCCGTCGGTATCGTGCACCGCGCGCAGCGCCAGGCGCTCCGGGTAGATCTCGCCGTTCTTGCGGCGGTTCCAGATCTCGCCCGACCATGAGCCATGGGTGATGAGTGAGTGCCACATTTGCGCGTAGAACCCGGCATCGTGACGACCGGACTTGAGGATGCGCGGGTTGAGGCCGAGGACCTCGGCACGTTCATAACCGGTGATGCACTCGTAGGCCGGGTTGCAGTCGATGATGTCGCCCGCCAGGTTGGTGACGACGATGCCTTCGTGCAGGCCGCCCACCACCTCCGCCCACAGCCGCAGATGAGCGTCACGGTCGCGCAGCCCACTCTCTGCGCAGCGGCGCGCATGGCGCGTCTGTGCTTCGGCAAGTTCGCGTGCAAGCGCAGGGGCGAGGCGCACGAGATCGTTCTTGAGGACGTAGTCGTGGGCTCCGAGCGCCATCAGCCGGCAGGCGTCATCGTCGGAGATCGTGCCCGACACGACAATGAAGGGCTGGTCGCAGCCTGCCGAGCGAACCATCGCCAAGGCCTCTTCGGCACTGAAGCCGGGCAGGGAAAAATCGCTCAGGACGGCAGACCAGGTTCCCTCGTGCAGCGCCGCCCTCAGATCGTTTGCGCCGTCGACGACCCTGATGGTGGCCAGTTCGAAGCCGGCGCGCTCGAGGTGGCGCAGGATGAGATCGGCATCCGATTCACTGTCCTCGACGATGAGAAGGTTCAGGCTCTGTCGCATTGCATGCTTTTCCGTCGATGGATGCGCTGATCTTTTGACCGGCCACCCTTGTTCTTGCTGATGGCGTCATGATAGGCCGCGACACGCTGGCAGCAATCCTGACAATTACTATGGCCGGCGTAGGGGATTGGAGCGGGTCGGAACGTCCAGGGCCTGTTGATCAGGCCTGTGCTCGACGAAGGTTCGTTCACCGTTTGCCGAGCGCAATCAGGCCGCGACGCGCGGCTTCGAGCAGCAGGTTGGCGATGTCGCGCACACCGAGGCGTTCCATGATCTGCGCGCGGTGGGCTTCTACCGTCTTCACGCTTAGATCGAGCCGACGTGCGATCTCTTTGGTTGCGAGCCCACTGCCAATGAGTTCGAGGATTTCGGTTTGGCGGGGCGTCAGCACACCTGCCGGGCGCTCCGTGGAAGGCGGGCGCGAGAGCATGTTGCCGACGAGGTGGCGCGACACCGCCGGGCTCAGATAGACGTCACCGCGCACCACTGCTGCGATCGCCATCTCGAGCTCGCCCACTGCCGCATCCTTCAGAAGGTAGCCGCGCGCACCGCAGCGCAGTGCTTGGTCGAAGAAGTCCCCGGTATCGTGCATCGACAGGATCACCACCTTTATCTGGGGATGCTCCGAGGTGATCGCCCGTGTCGCGGTCAGTCCATCCATGTCGTCCATGGCGATGTCCATCAGTACCAGATCGGGGACGAGCAGGCGTGCCTTGTCGATCGCCTGACGTCCGCTACTCGCCTCCTCGATACTGGCAACCGCAGCCATCGAACCGAGCAGCGCACGGATGCCCGCCCTTACCAGGCTGTGGTCATCGACCAGAAGTACCCGTAATCCATTCATGCCCCGATCGTATCAAACCCCCGCGCCGCTTGGGGGGCCGTGCGGCAAGGCCACTCGAACCCGGCAACCGGCACCAGGCGATGATTCGATGGCAACCGCACCGCCGATAAGTGCGGCACGCTCCTCCATGCCGAGCATGCCGATACTGCTTCCCTCGAGCGTGCGGCGGCGGGCGCGGGCGACATCGAAGCCTCGGCCGTCATCTTCGACCTGCAGGCGAAGCTCGCCGGCATCGGCCGACACCGTGATGCGGACCCTGCTGGCCGCCGCGTGGCGCAAGACATTGGTGAGCGCCTCCTGCATGAGGCGGAAGCAGACAATGGCGCAGCGGCCGTCGGTCTGCAGCCCGCCCAGTGTGCTGTCGAATTCGAGCGCGATGCCAGCGCGCGCGCATTCGCGTTCCGCATGCCAGCGCAGGGACGGCTCGAGGCCCATGTAGTCGAGCTGGGGAGGGCGCAGATTCAGCGACAGGCTGCGTACCTGGGCGAGTGCCTCCTCGGTGATGTGGATCGCCGCTGCCAGGCGTGTCACCGCAGGGCCTTCTTCCATGTGCGGCGTCATCGCCTGCAGCTCCAGCTTGACCGCAGTCAGCGCCTGGCCGATCTGGTCGTGCAGCTCGTGTGCGACCGCCCGCCGCTCCGCTTCCTGGGTTTCGAGCACACGGGCGGAGAGCTGGCGCAGGCGAGTATTGGCGGTGACGAGGGCCTCGGCGGCGGCGCGCTGGCCGGTGACGTCATACACGGTGCCGATGAGGCGTGAGGCTGAAGCCTCGTTGGAGCGACTCCACGCCGCACTCTCGCGCAGGTAGTGAAGCGTGCCGTCGGCGTGGATGATGCGGTACTCGATCTCCGCGTGACCGGTGCCCGCTTCGAGTTCGCGGTGCATCTGCAGCAGCGCGCCGAGATCGTCCGGGTGAACGCGCATGAGCAAGGCGTCAATTGCGCTCTCGCCCGGCACTGGCTCGATACCGAACAGTGCGAACAGGGTGTCCGAGCACCATAGTGTTGGGCCGGGAAGCGCCTTGCGCCACTGGCCGATGGCGCCGATGCGCTGAGCCTCGCGCAGCACCGCCTCGCTGTCACGCAGCGCGGCGAGCGCTCGTTTGCGTTCGGCGCGCAGCCTTGCCTCGCCGATCTCGCGCTCGACTGTCGGGCCGAGACGGGCAAGGTTGCCCTTCATCAGGTAGTCGTGAGCACCAGCGCGCATCAGGGCGATCGCGGTCTCCTCGCCGATGGCGCCCGAGATCACGATGAAGGGAATGTCCTGGCCGCTTTGATGAAGTATGGCGAGCGCACCGGGCGCATCGAACCCGGGCAGGCTGAAGTCTGACAGCAACAGGTCCCATTGCGCCTCGGCGAGCGCCTCACGTAGCTCTCTGGCACTCTCCACCCGGCGGTGGCGCAGGACGAATCCGGCGCGCCGGAGATGGCGCAGCGCCAGCAGCGCATCGCTTTCGTTGTCCTCGACGAGGAGCACCGCCAGATCATTTGCGGGGGCGGTGGGCGAGCACGTTTCTCTGTACTCTGCTTGTGTCATGCGCGCTCATCCAGCGATGGTAGCGGGCCCGGCAGCAGGGGCAGTGTGAAACTGAAGCACGCTCCCTCGCCCGGGCGAGCGTCGGCCTCGATGTCGCCGCCATGGCGATGAATGATGCGACGGACGATGGCGAGCCCGATGCCGTTTCCTGGGAAATCCCGTTGTGAGTGCATGCGCTGGAACGCGCCGAACAGCCTGCCGGCGTTGCCCATGTCGAAGCCGACGCCATTGTCGCGAATGAAGTAAACCGGGGTGGGGCGTGTGCCGGGGCCGTCAGTCTTTACACGGCAGCCGAAAGTGATCCTTGCGGGGGCGGCGTGCGCGGTGAATTTGCAGGCATTGTCGAACAGGTTGGTGAGCGCGATCGAGAGCAGGTCGCGGTCGCCCCAAGCGGTGAGTCCGGGCTGGATATCCAGGTGGATGTCGCGCTTGGGCCAGGCCTCGAGCACGCGCGCAGCGACCTCGGTGGCGAGGAGGTCGAGTTCGAGCCAGTCGCACTTGAGCTCGCTATGGGTCACGCGGGCGAGTTGCAGCAACTCCTCCATCAGCAGATTCATGCGCGAGCATTCGCTGCGGATGCGCTCGGCGCATTCGCGCGCCTGAGGGTCGAGTGCGGCGCTGTGGTCCTCGAGCAGTGCCTCGGCCCAGCCATCGATGCCGCGCAGCGGCGCTCGCAGGTCGTGCGACACCGAATAGCTGAAGCTCTCGAGCTCGGCATTGCTCGTCTCGAGCTGCGTGCGCTGCTGGTGCAGGGCGCCCAGCGTCTCGCACAGCGCATCGGCCATGTGGTCGAATTGTGCCGCCACGGCGCCGATTTCGTTGTCTGCATGCAGCCCGATACGGTGATGGTAGTCGCCGGTCTCGATTGCACGGGCGCCGCGCTCCAGGCGCTTGAGCGGGCGGAGCACCAGATGGTGAACGCCTAGCGCCTGGACCAGCACCAGACTCACGAGGAGCAGGGCGAGCCCGATCATGAGCGCCTTTTCCTTGCGTTTGAGCGCGACGAGGTTTTCCTGGCTGAGTGCCAGCAGTCGGTAGGTCTGTTCGGCGAGTTGCTGGGTCTCGGCCATCATCCGAAGCGACAGCGTCCGTTCCCAGGCGGCTTCTTCCGACGCGGACTCGCTACGGGTGCGTTCTGACAGGCGTTGGTCGAGCAGGGCGTCGAACAAGGGGGGCAGCGCGGCGGCGCGTTCGCGCAGCGCGGCCATCACTGGTGCGCGCGAGGTGTCGTCCATCAGCGGCGATGCGAGCAACTCGCTCAGGTGCGCATGAGCAGCCCGCAGGCGCTCGTGGGCCTCCGGGTTGGGGGCCTGAAATGCCTCGAATGTCCGCAGTCGCAGCCTGGCCGTGGCCTGGGGGCCGATCTGTGCGGCGAGGTGGTTGCGCTCGAGTTCGGTGGCGAAGCCCGCGTTGCTATGCACTCCAATCGCCACCAGCGTCAGCGTCGCGAGCAGGGTTGCAAGCGCGATCAGGAAGTGCTGGCGACGGATCAGCATGCCAGGGACATGGGCATGTGAAACGATCTGCGCCCACGGGGATTAGGGAAGAACCCTAAGGCGACACGGGGAAATTTACGGATTGTCCCTAGTGCGGGGCGGACGGGATCATGTGCAGCAAGCATCGGCAGGTCAGTGCAAGGAAGTCGGATGCCCCGGATGTTAGCCCGGCTAGCTGAAACGGGTCTATCGCATGCGCAAACCGTTCGTGAGGTGCCAAGCCGGTTCTTGCCGCCAGCCGATCGATACCCAACCGCCAGAGAGTATTCCCGTGTCCCCGATCAACGCTCGCTTCACCTTCGCCGCACGTCTCGTCGTGCTCGCGCTGCCTGGCCTGGCCGGAGCGGTGCTGCTCGGCGCCTCGGGCAATTCTCCGGGTGGCCTGATGAGCGCGCTCGCGGTCGGTGTCGCCAGCGTTGCGCTGCCCTGGTGGCAACAGTGGCGCGAGCGTGCTGACATGGTCCGCGCACAGCAAGCCCTGCAGGCCGAAGCGATTGCCTCCTGCGCCGCGCGTGACGCCTACACCGCCAGCTTGCACGAGGTGGGGCAGGCGGCGCTCGGCCGCTGGAACGACCATGTCGGGCTGTCACGCACACAGACCGAGACTGCAGTGTCTGCGCTAGCGGGCGAATTCGCGCAGATCCTCGAGTGCTTGCAGGATGCGCTCCATCAGTCGCGTGCGTCCACCAGCGACAAGGGCGAAGGTGGTGTGTGCGCGGCGATAGATTATGCCCGCGGCGAGCTCGACACCGTCCTTTCCGGACTCAATAGCGCTTTAGCGGAGAAGCAGACACTCTCCCGGGCGGTCGCTCGGCTCGCAGAAGTGACCGGCGAGTTGATGCGTATGGCGAGCGAGGTCGGCGAGATCGCCAAGCAGACCAACCTGCTCGCCCTCAACGCGGCGATCGAGGCGGCGCGTGCGGGCGAGGTCGGGCGCGGGTTTGCGGTGGTCGCCGACGAGGTGCGCAAGCTCTCAACCCTGTCGGGCAGTACGGGCGACCGTATCCGCGTCACCGTGGAGGCTGCACATGCGGCGATGGCGGATGCACTGGCCGCTGCTGAGCGCATGGCGCACAGCGATGCCGAGCTGGTGTGCGGCTCCGATGCGGCGATCGGTCGCGTCGTCGAGCGCTTCGACCAGGTCGCGACGACGGTTACCGCTGCATCACGCGACCTCGAGGACAACGGGACGGTGGTGCAGGCACGCATCGAAGGGGTGCTCGTTCACCTGCAGTTCCAGGACCGAGTGAGCCAGATCCTGGAGGCGGTCCGTGCCGACATGCTGCGGCTAGCCGGGCGTCTGCGTGAGGACGACACAGCGGTGCGCGGTGGGCGTACGCCGGCGCCGATCGATGTGGCGGCCTGGGTCGCGGCGCTCGAGCACACCTACACCACCCTTGAACAACATTCACGCCAGCCCGCGGCCTTGGACGGCACGACCGGTGGCGACATTACCTTCTTTTAAGCGAGAGAACCATCCATGTCCAAAACCGTGCTGATCGTCGACGACTCTGCCTCGCTGCGCCAGGTGGTGAGTCTGTCGCTCAAGGGCGCTGGCTACGACGTCATCGAGGCCTGCGATGGGCGCGATGCGCTCGGCAAGCTCGGGGGCCAGAAAGTCCATCTGATCATTTCCGACGTGAATATGCCCAACATGGACGGAATCACCTTCGTGCGTGAGGCCAAGAAGAACGCGAGCTACAAGTTCACCCCGGTAATCATGCTCACCACCGAGGCTACCGAGGAGAAGAAGCGCCTCGGTCAGGAGGCTGGTGCGCGGGCCTGGGTGGTCAAGCCCTTCCAGCCCGCGCAGATGCTGGCCGCCGTTTCCAAGCTGCTGATGTGAGCGTACCCCCGATGGATACCCCGATCGACAGCCGCGCCACCGTGTGCCGGCTCACCCCCGAAGGTGAACTAGGCATCTATTCGGTGAGCGCGTTGCGTACCCGATGGCTTGAGGTGCTCGCCCAACACGACACCCTCGAGATCGACCTCGGGCGCATCGACGAGATCGACACCGCCGGTCTGCAATTGATGCTGATGGCCAAACGCTCCAGCGGGCGCACGGTGCGCTTCGTCAATCACTCCGAGGCCGTGTTGCGCCTGCTCGACCTGGCCAACCTGGGTGGCGCGCTCGGCGACCCGCTGCTGGTCGGATGTGCGCCTGCCGAGCGCGAGGAGTAAACAATGGATCTCTCCCAGGCCCTGGCCACCTTCCTCGACGAGAGCCGCGAATTGCTGGCGCAAATGGAGACGATCCTGCTGCGCGCCGAGACCGTCGCGTTGCCGCCCGAGGAGATGCATGCGTTGTTCCGCTGTGCCCACACCATCAAGGGCTCGGCGGGCCTGTTCGGGCTCGATGGCGTGGTGCGCTTCACCCACGCGGTGGAAAGCGTGCTCGATCGCATGCGCAACGACGAGCTCGTGCTCTCGGATGCGCTGATCAACTTGCTGCTCGAGTCGCAGGATCATATCGCTCACCTGATCGCCGTCGTCGCCGCCGGCGGCGAGCTTCCGGAACACGAAGGCGAGCCGCTGCGTGCGTGCCTCGAAGCCTTCAGCGGCGAGGCCGCCGTGCCTGTCGTCGTGACGCCTGTCGCCACCGTGGAGGTGGACGCTGGCAGCAGCTTGGCCCTGGGCTCCGAGCACTGGCACCTGTCGCTGCGCTTTGCGCCCGACGTACTGCAGAACGGCATGGACCCGCTTGCCTTCATCAACTACCTGCGCTCGCTCGGCGAGCTGGTACACGTCGAGACGGTTGCGGAGACTTTGCCCGAGCTGGCCGATGGCGACCCCGAGCTGTGTCATCTCGGTTTTGAAGTCGCGCTGCGCAGCGCTGCTTCCAAGGCCGAGATCGAGGGCGTCTTCGAGTTCGTGCATGACAGCGCGAGGATCACGCTGATGCCGCCGGACGCGAAGGTGGGCGACTACCTTGCCCTGATCGAGGCGCTCGACGAGGATCCGCGCCGACTTGGCGAGATCCTCGTCGCCTGCGGTTCGCTCACCGCGCGCGAGCTCGAGGTTGCGCTCGCCAGCCAGCAGATGGCCGCCGAGTCCCCGCGCCTGGGCGTGCTCCTGGTGGAGCAGGCGGCGGTTCCGGCGCAGGTGGTGCAGGCCGCGCTCGGCAAGCAGAAGGTCGCGGAGGAACGGCGTGCCAGCGAGGCGCGTAGTGTAAAGGTGCCTGCCGACCGACTGGACGCACTGATCGATCAGGTCGGCGAACTGGTGATCGCCGGTGCCGCCACCCAGTTGCAGGCGCAAATGGCCCACAACCGTGACCTGCAGGAGACCGCCGCGAACTTGCTGCGCCTTGTCGAGGATGTACGCGATACCGCGCTGCGCTTGCGAATGACGCCGATCGGCGAAGTCTTCAACCGTTTCCCGCGTGTGGTGCGGGACGTTGCGCGCGACCTCGGTAAGGATATCGAGTTGGTGATCACCGGTGCCGATGCCGAACTCGACAAGTCGATGGTGGAAAAGATCGGCGACCCGCTGATGCATTTGGTGCGCAACGCAATCGACCACGGCATCGAGTCGCCAGCGCGCCGGGCCGCTGCAGGAAAGCCGGTGCGCGGCACGTTGCGCCTGAACGCCTTCCACGAATCGGGCAGCATCGTGATCGAGGTCGTCGATGACGGTGGCGGGCTGGATGCGCAGCGCATCCTCGCCAAGGCCGTCGAGCGTGGACTGGTGCCTGCCGAGTCCAGCATGTCCGAGGCCGAAATACACCGCCTGATTCTCGAACCGGGCTTTTCCACCGCCGCCGAGGTGACCAATCTTTCCGGTCGGGGCGTGGGGATGGACGTCGTCAAGAGCAGCGTCGAGGCGCTGCGTGGCAGCCTGGATATCGTCAGCGTCCACGGCAAGGGCACCACGATGCGGCTGTGCCTGCCGCTGACGCTGGCGATCATCGACGGGTTTCAGGTCGGAGTGAGCGATTCCACCTTCATCCTGCCGCTCGATGCCGTGGTGGAGTGCATCGAGCTGCCGGCCGATGCTGGCGAGGCCGGATACCTGGACCTGCGCGGCCAGGTGCTGCCCTTCCTGCGCTTGCGCACGATGTTTGGCCTCGAGGGTGGGCCGGCTGCGCGCCAGAACGTGGTCGTGGTGCGTTTTGGCGGTCGCCATGCCGGGATTGCGGTCGATCGCCTGCTGGGCGAATGCCAGGCCGTGATCAAGCCGCTCGGCCGGCTGTTCGAGCGGGTCGCCGGCATTGCTGGCTCGACCATCCTCGGTAGCGGCGAGGTGGCGCTGATCCTGGATGTACCACAACTGGTCCAGCGTGCGATCACGCACGAGGGCCGCGAGACCGGGGGCGCGCCGCGGGCACGCATCCTTGCTGCATGAACGCTTTGAAAGAAAATCGAAACTGGGGAAACGAAATGTTCAGGAACATGAAGGTGGGTGTGAAGCTGGGACTGGGCTTCGGGCTCGTGCTGCTGCTGCTTGTGATGCTGCTCGGGGCCGGCGTGCTGCGCCTGAACGACATCAAGCGCGACGTGGATGTCGTGGTGAGCGAGCTATGGCCGAAGACGCAGATCCTGGCTGATGGACTGATGGGAGTGAACGAGATCGCGCTCGGGGGCCGCGAACTGGTGATCGCCACCACGCCGCAGGCGGTGCAGAAGGCGAAGGAGCGGATGCTTGGGGGGCGTGAGCGCCTCGGCAAGGCCTGGGAGACGCTCGGGCCGATGCTCAATCAGCCGCGCGGCAAGGAGATGTTTGCCCAGGTGGTGGAGACACGCGAGCGCTTCATCCCGGCGCAGAACCGGCTGATCGAACTGGTCGAGTCGGGGCGTGCCGATGAGGCGCGCGAGTACCTGCTCGGCGACTACGATGCCATTGCGGTGCAGTACCGTCAGCGCGTGAATGCGCTCACTGCGTACCAGGGCGAGCTGTTGACTGCCACAGGAACCGAAACCGCCGAGAGCGTCGCTGCGGCGACGCTGCTGATGTCGGTGCTCGGCGGCATTGCGCTGCTGGTGGGTGTGATCCTCGCGGTGATGATCACCCGTAGCCTGCTGCGCCAGCTCGGTGGCGAGCCGGATTACGCAGCGGAGATTGCCCGTCAGGTGGCCGCCGGCGATCTGACGGTTGAGGTCAAGCTCGGCAAGGATGACACCACCAGCCTGCTTGCCGCAATGCATCGCATGGTGCAGAGCCTGTCGCACACCATTGGCGAGGTACGTACTGCGGCCGACGCGCTGTCTGCGGCATCGGAGCAGGTGAGTGCGACCTCGCAGTCGCTGGCTCAGGGGTCGTCTGAACAGGCCGCAAGCCTGGAAGAAACGTCGGCCTCGATCGAGGAGATGTCGGCCTCGATCAGCCAGAACACCGAGAACGCCCGCGTCACCGACGGCATCGCCAGCAAGTCGGCGACGGATGCCACCGAGGGTGGTGCGGCGGTGCGTGCGACGGTCGATGCGATGAAGTCGATCGCCGACAAGATCGGCATCGTCGATGACATTGCCTACCAGACCAACCTGCTCGCGCTCAACGCTGCGATCGAGGCGGCGCGCGCCGGCGAGCATGGCAAGGGTTTTGCCGTGGTGGCAGCCGAGGTGCGCAAGCTGGCCGAGCGCAGTCAGGTGGCAGCGCAGGAGATCGGCGAACTGGCGGGCACGAGCGTGAAGACCGCCGAGCGCGCAGGGGCGTTGCTCGAGGAGATCGTGCCTTCGATTCGCAAGACCGCCGAGCTGGTTCAGGAGATCACGGCGTCGTCCGAGGAGCAGTCGGCGGGCGCGGGGCAGATCAATACCGCGATGAGCCAGATCAGCCAGACCACGCAGCAGAACGCCTCAGCATCCGAAGAACTGTCGGCCACCGCCGAGGAGATGAACAGCCAGGCCGAGCAACTGCAGCACTTGGTCGGGCAGTTCCGTATCGATGCCATGGCAGCCGAGGCGGTCGCAGCCGCAGAGTCCCCGCTTCGCATCCAGGGCGGCAGGCGTCCCGGCGGGCCGGCGCGCGACCAGCGTAAGCCGCAGTACCCGGCGCTGCAGCCGGCCTACGCCGCAGCCGATGCGGAATACGTGCGCTTTTGAGCGGAGGCTGCAATGTCCCAGGCGAATATCGTGAGTGCCGGATCCGTATCGATGCGCACCGGGGTGGCCGCCGGCCGCCAGTATCTTGTCTTCACGCTCGGCGGTGATGCGTTCGCCATCGATATCCTGCAGATCCGCGAGATCATCGAATTCGGTGAGCTCACCGAAGTGCCGATGACCCCCCCTACGGTGCGTGGGGTCATCAATCTGCGGGGTGCGGTAGTGCCGGTGATCGATCTTGCGGCGCGCTTCGGTCGCGGCCGCATGCAGACGGGGCGGCGAAGTTGCATCGTGATCGTCGAGGTGGCCGGAGATCAAGGCACGCAGACGCTCGGCGTCATGGTTGATGGTGTCAACGAGGTGATCGAGATCGCCGCCAGCGACATCGAGCCGGCACCGTCGTTCGGTGCCCGCATCCGTACTGACTTCATCGCCGGGATGGGGCGTATCGATGGTCGCTTCGTAATCCTCCTCGAGGTTGCACGTGTGTTCTCGGTAGACGAGCTTGCGGAGTTTGGCGGGCTCGCCACCTCGACGGCGCATTGAATCGTCGCCAGGAAAAAGGTATCCAGATGTCCGAGATCGCGATCAGCCAGTCCGAGTTCGAGCAGTTCCGCGCGCTGATGCGCCAGGCGGCGGGTATCGACCTGCCGCCACAGAAGATCAGCCTCGTCAGCGGCCGCCTGGCGCGTCGGTTGCGTGCGCTCGGCATCAACACCTTCGGCGACTACTACCGCCTGGTGTCGGGTGGTGGTGCGCACGACGAGTTCGAGCGCATGGTCGACCTGCTCACCACGCACGAGACCTACTTTTTCCGCGAGGGTAAGCACTTCGAGTTCCTCGCCGATAGCGTGCTACCCCAACTCGGGCGCGCGCGCGCGCCGCGCCTGTGGAGCGCGGCCAGCTCCTCGGGCGAAGAGGCCTACAGCCTCGCGATGGTGCTTGACGACCGCCTCGGCGCGGACGTCGCGTGGGAGGTCGTCGGGTCGGACATCAGCCGCGATGTTCTCGACAAGGCGAGGACCGGCATCTATGCGATGAACCGCATCGATGGCATTCCGCCTGACTATCTGCGTCGCTATTGCCTGCGCGGTGTGGGTAGCCGAGACGGCACCCTGCAGGTCGACGCGGGGCTGCGCCAGCGGGTACGCTTCGCGCAGGTCAATCTCAACGAAAACCTCGCCAGTGTTGGCGAGTTCGATGTCGTTTTCTTGCGCAATGTGCTGATCTACTTCGATCTCGCCACCAAACGGCGCATCGTCGAACGTGTCGTGCGCCAGATGAGGCCGGGGGGTTGGCTGTTCATCGGCCACTCCGAGAGCCTCAATGGCTTCGATGTCGGCCTGCGCCAGGAGCGACCGACCATCTACCGGCGGGTGTGAGCATGCGCCCGGCAAGATCCAGCACAATCGAGATCTTTCTGCAGCCCGGAGAGTTCTGGTTCGGGGACCGCGACACCCGCATCCGTACCTTGCTCGGATCCTGTGTGTCGATCACGATGTGGCACCCGCACCTGCGCATCGGCGGCATGTGCCATTTCATGCTTCCCGAGCGCGGGCCGCGTGCACGCTCCGAGGGACTGGATGGGCGCTACGCGGGCGACGCGATCGCACTGTTTGCCCGTGAACTGCGCGCGGCTCGCACTCATCCGCAGGACTACCAGGTGAAACTCTTCGGCGGTGGGCGCATGTTCCGGTCACGGCATGCGCCTGGTGTGCAGGCTGATATGCAGGACGTTGGCGCACGCAACGTCGAATCCGCGCGAACCCTGCTGCGCGCGCAGGGTTTTCGTGTGCGTGCAGCACATGTGGCAGGCGAGGGGCATCGCAACCTGATCTTCGACGTCGGTAGTGGCGAGGTGTGGTTGAGGCACGTGTCGCCCCAGGCTTCGGCCGCCCCCCACGTCGACAACGCCTGCGCGAGCCAGCCCACATGACTACTCCGATCCGCGTCCTGATCGTGGACGACTCTGCCGTGGTGCGCCAGGTGATGAGCGACATCCTGGGTAAGGCACCGGGCGTCGAAGTCATCGGAACTGCGTCGGATCCCCTGTTCGCGCTCGCCAAGATGCGCCGCGACTGGCCCGACGTCATCACCCTGGACATCGAGATGCCGCGCATGGACGGCATCAGTTTCCTGCGCAAAGTGATGGCCGAGCGGCCGACGCCGGTGATCGTATGCTCCACGCTGACAACGCGCGGAGCAGAGACCACCATGCAGGCGCTCGCCGCCGGCGCGGTGTCGATCATTGCCAAGCCCACGCTTGGGCTGAAGGGTTTTCTCAACGAGTCGGCTCGGGAACTGGTGACTGCGGTCCGTGCGGCGGCAGGCGCGAACCTGCGTGCCCTTCGCGCACCCGCTGCGGCTGGGGTGCGTGAAGCCGCGCCGGGTTCGGCGTTGCCACGGCTGGCTTCGGCGACCGGACTGCCAGCGTTGGCGTCGTCGTCGATGGCCGACACCACGGACCGCATCATCGCGCTCGGCACCTCCACGGGTGGCACCCAGGCGCTCGAGGCGGTGTTGCGTAGCCTGCCGCCCACCGTGCCTGGCATTGTGGTCGTGCAACATATGCCGGAGAAGTTCACTGCCCTGTTTGCGCAGCGCCTCAACCATATCTGCGCGCTCGAGGTGCTCGAAGCTCAGGATGGGCAGCGCGTGATGCCCGGGCGTGCGCTGATCGCCCCCGGCGGTCGCCACATGTCGGTGCGCCGCAGCGGCGCGCAGTATCTCGTCGAGGTACGTGACGGCCCGCCGGTGAATCGCCACCGACCCTCGGTGGATGTCCTTTTTCGCTCGGTGGCAAAGTGTGCCGGGCGCAATGCGCTCGGCGTGATCATGACGGGCATGGGCGACGATGGCGCGCGCGGCCTGCGCGAAATGTTCGATGCTGGCGCTCAGACCATTGCCCAGGACGAGGCTAGCTCGGTGGTGTTCGGCATGCCCAAGGAGGCGATTCGGCTCGGTGCCGCGGGGCGGGTACTCGGCCTTCAGTCGATCGCGCCGGCGATCGAGCAATACAGCCGCAACGGCTGACTTGCGGTGCACGCCTGCGACTCCCGGTAAGTGAATGCGCTACTCGCTCCTCCTCGCCGGCGCCGCCGTCATGGCTGTCAGACGGACGAAGGGGAGCATGTCGGACCTGGCGCACCGGGTGAGCCTTGGATGTCCGAAAATCCCAATCGAAAAAACGACCACTCAGGAGCCCATCTCATGACCCAGAAGTTCGACACCGCCCTGTCGCTCGCCCTCGAAGCTCACGCGGGCCAGATCCGCAAAGGGACCGAGAACGCTCTTGGCTTGCCATTGCCGTACATCACGCACCCCGTTGCGGTGGCGACTTTGGTTCAACGCTATGGTGGCAACGAGGATCAAGTCATCGCCGCGCTGCTGCACGACGTCCTCGAAGACGGTGGTCCGCAGTGGGCCGAGCCGATCCGCGACGCCTTTGGTGGCCAGGTCCTCGACCTCGTGCAGTTCTGTACCGATGGCCTGCCCGATGCCCAAGGGCAGAAAAGCCCCTGGCGCGAGCGCAAGGAACTCTACCTTGCCCACCTGCGCGCGGCAGAAGGCGAGGGCGTACTCGTCTCCGCTTGCGACAAGCTGGCCAACCTGCAGGCGATCCTGCTTGACCTCACGGAGATCGGCGAGTCGGTGTGGACGCGCTTCACCGGAGGTAAGGACGGATCGCTGTGGTACTACGCGGAGTTGGTCGAAGCCTTTGGTGGACGGGTGCCGGCGGCGCTGGAAGCTGCATTGCGGCGCGATCTGGCGGCGGTGCTGGAGCTTGCCGAAGCGAAGAGCCGGGTGGCGTGACCTGTTCTGCAGTGCTGATTGATCGGCGGTAAAGACAAATTCTCGAATAGACTGTTTGAAAGACTCACAACTGCTAAGAAATTTCGAGTCGAGCGAACAGATTTCGAGGATCCGATGGCGACGATTGGCTACGCACAACTCATCAGCCGACTCTCTCTGGCCG
>QXGG01093694.1_pt1 | contig 16036 bp, 15 predicted proteins | sample 1982491 | NCBI WGS metagenome assembly QXGG01 (sample SAMN09924614, study PRJNA488089) | Wastewater metagenome, whole genome shotgun sequencing project. | isolation source: South African research farm wastewater | place: South Africa: Irene, Agricultural Research Council, Animal Production... | reverse complement strand
TCGACTCATTATCCATGTTATCCATTGATTTTTGATCCATCTATCATACCGTCATGCATGGTAATGACACGATCTGCCATCTCCGCTAGTGCGGCATCGTGGGTGACCACGACCAATGCAGAGCCAACTTGCTGGCGTAAATCTAATAACAGCTGCATCACTTGACTGGCATTTTGCTCATCTAAGTTACCGGTTGGTTCATCGGCAAAGACAATTTTTGGCTGCGACACCAACGCGCGGGCAACCGCCGTTCGCTGCTGCTCACCGCCTGATAATTGGTTAGGCAAGCTATCACGCCGATGCCCTAAATCAACCGCTGCAATCAATTCATTGACGCGTGCTTTATTCGGACGGCGGGCAATATCAAGCGGAAAGGCAATATTTTCAGCAACAGTTAATGTCGGTAATAGATGAAACGATTGAAAGACAAATCCCATCTCACGTTGGCGAATGACCGCCAGCGTATCTTCATCAAGGCTGCTTAAGGTTTGTCCCGCTAACTCAACCGAGCCACTATCAGGATAATCTAACGCTGCCAGTAGTCCGAGCAAAGTCGATTTGCCCGAGCCGGATTTACCCATGATGACCACAAACTCGCCCGCATCGACATGGATATCGACGTCTTTAATAATGGATAATGATTGGTCACCGACTTGGACGGTTTTATTGAGTTTGGAGGCGGTAAGTAGTGCTGTGTTATTGGCTGTAGCAATCATTGGCTAGTCTCAGTAGGCGTGCTAGGTTTCGTTGCCGTATCGGTATAGGCTGCTTCTAGCTTTTCGATTTCAGGTTGCAGAATTGGCAAAATATTGTCGTTGACGATAATGCTATAGCCTTCCTTGGTTGGATGAATGGCATCGGCTTGGTTGAGTTTGGCATCACCGCCCACACCGTCTAAAAAGAACGGAATCAGCGTCACATTCATATCTTTCGCCACCCTTGGATATATCGCAGCAAACGATTCGACGTAGTCAGAGCCAAGATTGTCATAAATTTGCATTCCGCCCAAGATAACTTCGCTTCCGCTGTCTTGAAGGCGTTTAATAGCGGTGCGAATATTGGCTTCGACCGTTGCCACATCAATACCACGGATGGCATCATTGGCACCGATGGTCAAAATGGTAATATCAGGTTTGGTTTGCAATACCCAGTCCAGTCGATTGACCAATCCAGTACTGGTTTCACCGCTTAATCCTGAATTGATTACTTTGACATCCTTGTAGCCCATCTCTTTTAAGCGAGCTTCTAGCTGCGCGGGGTAATTGGCATTATTATCAACGCCAAGCCCTTCGGTCAACGAATCGCCCAATGCCAAGATGGTTAAAGGTGCTTGCTGCTCAGCTGAATGTTTAGATGGAGTAGATTCTTGCTTTTGAGGTTCAGCCATTGTCGTATTGACGGCCGGATTATTATTTTGAGTGTTGTCAGCCGTATTGGCGTCAGGCTGCTGTTGACAACCGCTAATAGCGATTGCGAGGCTCAAGGCGGCGACCGTGAGCAAACGCTGCGGTAGGCGAGAGGGTGTGTTTATCATGATTCTGCTGTCCTAAATACAATAAATTCAGTCTAGCAGAATCAGGTAAGCCGCAATATGGTACAAAAGTTAATTGATTGACGCCGAAGGTTAATTGATTGAAGATAAAAATTAAATCTTTTTACCATCAACCATTAGCGGGCGGCTAACCAGCCAAGCAAACCCCACGTTGATAATCATCAATACCAGCATAATAAATAACGGCAAATCCCAGTTGTTCGTTGCTTCGTGCAACCAACCGGTGCCAAGTGGACCAAAAAACGCAATCAGATAACCAATGGCTTGCGCCATGCCCGACAGCTCGCTTGATTGATTGGCGGTATAAGTACGCATCGAAAACAGCATCATACTTAAAGTGAAAATCGCCGAGCAGCCCATGCCCATCAGTCCTGACCATAGCCAAGCATAATCGGCAGACAGATAAGTGAGACCCAAGACGCCAAGCACGTTTAGTGACGCAGCAAAGATGGCCAGCGCTTGTATAGGACGCCCGCGGTTGACGAGCCACGTTAAGCTTAAAATAGCGACGGGTGCCATAAATTGAAAGACGGAAGCCATTTGTCCCGCGCTCACCGCTGACAACCCTTTACTTAGCCAAATCGATGGTAAGAAACTGGCGACGGTATAAAAAAGCAAGGACTGTAAGCCCATAAATACCGCAATTTGCCAAGCAAACGGCGTGCGCCACATCGAAATGTGCGATGGCGCTTTCTCGCCTGCCGCAAGCGGTTTGATGGGCTGATGATTTGATGAACCCAAACGCAGCCGTAGCACTACCCAAATGATTAAGGCAAACAAGCCTAAAATCGACCAGCCACCCAGCGCCCATTGCCAGCCAAATTGCTCAGATAACGGCAAAACCACGCCTGCGACAATCCCTGCCGAGACGGTCATGGTAAGACTAAATAAACCAGTAATCAGCGGAATATGGTTCGGTGTGCGCTGCTTAATCACCGGAGCAGCAAGCGTATTGGCAAAGCCAATTGCCAATGTCAATAGTAAGGTGCCGCTTAAAAAGCCTATCCAAGTCGGAATGACGCTACGAATAACCATACCTGCGGTTAATAACGCAATCATCGTGATCAGCGTATTTTCAAGCCCAAAACGCTTCCCAATCGTAGGCGAAATAAAAGCCCCAAGCGCAAAGGTCAGCATCGGCACCGCACCAAGCCAACCAATTTGGGTTTCGGAGATATCAAGCGCCCCTTGTACCACCGGTGCAATAGAACCCAGCGCCACAATCGGCGCGCGCATATTGGACGCCAATAAAACCATAGCACATAGCACGAGCCAAAAAATAAAGCGCGATGAGGGCAGCTTTAGGTTTGCTGGCGCATCTGGTTGAGACTGGGACGGTATATCAGATTGCAAATTAGGAGAGGTAGACATAGCAGCACGACTATTAAAATAAAAAAAGGACACGTCATTTATAAGCACTGACTCAGCAGCACTTATAAATAACCCCAAGGCCCGTCGATAAGACGGCGCTCAAGACCACATATTAGAATATAGAGTATAAAAACACTTGCAGAAAGCAAGTCATATGAACTTGCTACCCCATTTATCAGGGTAAAGTTAGTATATGAATAGTGAAGTTTTGGCTTTGCTGATAGCGCTTATGATAAACAGGCTTTTATATAAACGCTAAAGCAAAAATAGCGTCAGTCACCGTTAGTTTGCAAGGTTAATTGCAAAGGACTCGACGCTATTATAAGAATAGAGGGCGGCTAAATACTACCAACGTATGGTAACAAATAGCAGGTTTATACCGACTTGCCTAATTGCGCAGCCTTTAGCGCGGTTTCTTGCTGCTGGTCAACCAGCGATTCGCATTTATTGGGGTCGTTACCACAAAATGAGCAAAACTCATCACCCATCAATTTTGCCACACCACCGCACGAGCCTCTAAGCGGCTTTTTTTTGACCATATAACCGATGCCCATAAAGATAAAAAACAGCATAAAGACGGTAAAGGTAACAGCAAGCATGGGAAGCAATTGGTTAAGCATAGAGATAACCTCTCGTTTAAAATATGAAGCAGCCATCTAAGCAATGACTTACTTATAGTATAGCAAAAATTTGCCTCGCCCGTTTGTGCTTAGCAGGTTATTACAGTCTAGACGTTTGATACTAAGACTTTTTATCGGCGCGTAAGGTTTTCATCGCCGGCGTTTCGACCACTTGCCAATCATCAACGCTGTCGGTCGCCGTGTCTGCTGCAACACCTTTTGCCAAAATCACAAATAAAGCTGCGATATTGTGCTCTTTCGCCGTAGCCAGCGCTTTTTCAAAAGGCATGGCGGTCAAGGCCGTTGCCCACGCATCCGCCAGCGCCACCGTTTCTGCAGCGACCGTTACTGATGGCGCACCGCCTACGATTGGCTCACCTGTGGTTGGGGCAATAGTATGGCTATAATGCTTACCATCGAAAACAACGGAGTTGCGATAGTTGCCAGAAGTAGCAAGCGCCATGCTAGCGCCATTATTGATAGGCTGGCGAATCACCGCCATTGCTTGCCGTGTACTTACTGTACTGCCCTCAATGGGTGCATCAATAGCGATTTGCCACGGCTGCTGCTGGGCGCTAACGCCTGAAGTCGCCACTTCGCCGCCAATCTCAACCATATAGTTGCGAATTTGATAAGTGTTCTTAAGCACATCGGCAATGACGTCGACGCCATAACCCTTAGCCACCGCCGAAAAATCAAGGCCAACGCCGTCTTTGGTTTTATAAATGCTGTCATCTTTTTGAATGACACTGTCAAAATCGACCAAGGCTTTCGCTTGCGCAATCTCAAGCGCCGTTGGCGGACTTTGTAAGCGCTCAACCGTCATGGTACTGCCAAAGCCCCAAGTTTCTATCAAAGGCATTACCGTTGGGTCAAAAGCGCCGCCCGATAGCTCATAAACTTGCCTTGAGGCTTGCAACACATGGCTAAAATCGGCGTCGATAGCAATCGGCGTATCTTTGCCTAATTGGTTAAATTTAGAAATAGTAGAGTCGGCTTGATAGGTCGACATGCTGTCGTTTATATCTTGCAAGCGCTTATCAATTGCTGCTTGTATGGCAGCTTCATCAGCGCCTTTGGGTAATTGATAACTGATGTGGTAGCTGGTGCCCATGGTCTCGCCGCTAAGATTGTTGTAATCGGGCTTTTGCTGGCAGGCGCTAAGCATGAGTACAGAGCTGATAGCAATGATGGTTAAAGAGGCGGATTTTAGGGGTTTGTTAGGAGTAAGAAAGGTGGTTAAATTTGTCATATAAGTCATCACAGCTTGATAAAGCGAAGGGGTGAGTGGGGGCGTTAGTTTGCAGGTAATAAACTAAGCAAGCTAAGCGTCGCCTATTTTACACCCCTTGTTACCGATAAGGCCAATTTACGACTAACGTACGACTTAAATAACTACGACTCGAGAAGATACGATTGAACCTGCCTGTTTTTATTTAACCTGTGACTCACGAATAAGCTTATATAGCTTCGGCGGCGATAAACGATTGACTCTAGTGGCAAGCTTTTCTTTACTGCCAGCAACGATGACATATTCTTCACCCTTAGTCAGGGCTTTGACGACTTGCTTGGCAAAGGCGGTCGCAGTAAGACCTTTATTGGTGGCGTCATCCATTGTCCCTTGCGCACTACCATCACCAGTCAAGGCATTGATAGAAATATTGGTTTGAATAAACCCTGGGAATATGGTCGCGACCTCGATGCCTTGGTCATGCAATTCTGCGCGCAAGCTGTTTGCCCACATATGGATAGCGGCTTTGGCAGCACCATAAGCGCCGCGATATTGGGTACCCAGTAAACCTGCCACGCTCGATACCATGACAATTTTGCCGCCACCTTGCGCAATCATATCGGGCAATACCAGTCTGGTCAGCCGCGTTTGCGCGAAATAATCTATCTCCATCAGCTTACGTTCAACTTCCTCGGTCGTTTCCATGATAAGCGCGCGTTGACTGATGCCCGCATTATTAATCAACCAATCCACTTTTTCAGTTTTAGCCTTGATTGTTTCATAGGCTTCTTTTGCTTGCGCGGCATCGGCGATATCAAAGGGAACGACGATATGCTTTTTGCTGTTTTTGCAGCGATTTTTGACTGTCTCTAATTTAGCTTTATCACGGCCACTTAAAATAATGCTGGCACCACGTTTGGCAAAGGCAATTGATAATGCTTCGCCGATACCGCTAGACGCGCCGGTAATCCAAATGGTCAAATCTTTCGCTTTGGTTTTCATAAGAATCCTTTCTGATTGAAAATGGTTTATTTAGCGCATAAAAAAAGAGCCTCCATTGAGACTCTTAATTTATCATATATTTTTAGCTTAACGATACTTGTTGAATAAATAGGTGTTATCAACCGATTTAAATAACTCGCTTAACCACCAAAATCATCAAGCATGATGTTTTCATCTTCCACGCCCAAGCTGTGTAGCATGTCGATTACCGCCGCGTTCATCATCGGTGGCCCGCACATGTAGTATTCACAGTCTTCTGGGTTTGGATGGTCTTTAAGATAGTTTTCAAGCAGCACGTTATGGATAAAGCCGGTTGGACCTTCCCAATTGTCTTCAGGGAGAGGGTCAGACAAGGCCACATGCCACTCAAAGTTATCAAACTCTTCTTCTAGCTGATCATAATCTTCAACGTAGAACATCTCACGAATCGAGCGCGCGCCATACCAAAAGCTAATCTTACGCTTGGTATCTAAGCGTTTGAGCTGATCGAAAATGTGCGAGCGCATCGGTGCCATACCCGCACCACCACCGACGAAAATCATTTCAGCTTCGGTGTCTTTGGCAAAAAACTCACCATAAGGACCAGAAACCGTCACTTTATCGCCAGGGACGAGGCTAAATACCCAAGAGGACATTTTGCCCGGTGGTATACCGTCAGGGCCGCGAGGCGGTGGACTGGCGATACGGATATTAAACTTAATAATGCCTTTCTCGTCTGGATAGTTGGCCATTGAGTAAGCACGAATAACTGGCTCATCAACTTTTGACACATATTTGAAAATGTCGAACTTTTCCCAATCTTCGCGGTATTCTTCGTCAATCACAAAGTCTTTATAATGCACTTCATGCGGCGGCGCTTCTAACTGTACATAACCACCCGCACGGAAATTGACTTCCTCGCCTTCTGGAATTTTAAGCACCAATTCTTTAATAAAGGTGGCAACGTTATCGTTCGAGACAACTTCACATTCCCATTTCTGTACATCAAAAAACTCAGGGTCAATCTCAATTTTCATGTCTTGCTTTACCGCAACCTGACAGGCAAGACGCATGTGGTTACGGATTTCGCCTTGGGTAAAATACCCAGTTTCGGTGGGCAGGATAGAGCCGCCCCCTTCGATAACGCGGCAACGACACTGCGCGCAGGTACCACCGCCACCACAGGCTGAAGATAAGAAAATACCTTCGCTTGCTAGTGTTTGTAGCAGTTTTCCGCCCGCGGGTGTCACGACGTCATTATCGGGATTATCATTGATATGGATAGTAACATCGCCTGAACTGACCAATCTTGAGCGCGCTGCCAAAATAATGGCAACAAGACCCATGATGATCACGGTAAACATAGCAACGCCACCAATCGCCGTAGCGTAATCCATGGTAGGTATCCTTAATCTATGGAGTAGGGGAGCGAAAAAACGTCTTTGCGTTTTTTGAACCCCTACCGAATAAATGAATTAAATAGGTCAAAGTGCTAAATAGGGTTTAAGCTTAGCGGTTTAAATTGACATACCGCCGAAAGACATAAAGCCAAGTGACATCAGACCAACCGTGATAAAGGTAATACCAAGACCACGCAGCGGCGCTGGAATGTCTGAGTATTTTAGCTTTTCACGGATACCCGCCAAGGCGGTAATCGCCAATGCCCAACCAAAACCTGCGCCGACGCCGTATACCATCGATTCGCCAAAGTTATAATCACGCTCAACCATAAACAGTACGCCACCTAAAATGGCGCAGTTAACGGTAATCAGTGGCAAAAACACCCCAAGGGCGTTATACAGACTCGGGACGAACTTATCCAAGAACATCTCTAAAATCTGTACCACAGCGGCGATCAAACCAATATAACTGAGTAGGCCCAAAAAGCTTAAGTCGATATCAGGGAAACCTGCCCATGCCAGCGCACCATTTTTTAAGATGAACTGAAACAAAAGGTTATTTAGCGGTACGGTAATCGCCATCACGACGACCACAGCGACTCCAAGACCAATCGCGGTGGAGACCTTTTTTGATACCGCCAAAAAGGTACACATGCCTAAGAAGTAGGCCAGCGCCATATTCTCGATAAAGACCGAGGTTATAAATAAACTGACATAATGTCCCATTAGTGACCGCCCCCTTGTGCCATGCCTTTAGATTGCGGCTTCATTACAAATTCAGCTTCTTCGACCTGTTCAGGTTTCCAAGTACGGATAATCACAATGAACAGAGCAATGATAAAGAACGCTGACGGTGGCAATAGTAATAGACCATTTGGTACGTACCAACCACCATCGTTAGCAGTTTGCAAAATGGTAATACCGAACCAACTGCCTGCGCCCAAAATCTCACGCACGCTCGCGACAAATAGCAGTACCGCCGAGTAACCAAGACCGTTACCAATACCGTCTAAAAAGCTTGGTACTGGTGGATTGCTCATGGCAAATGCTTCGGCACGGCCCATCACGATACAGTTGGTGATAATCAAACCAACGAATACCGACAAGCCTTTACTGACGTCATAAGCGACCGCTTTTAAAATCTGGTCAACCACAATAACCAATGACGCAATAATCGTCATCTGCACAATAATACGAATGCTTGATGGGATTTGCTTACGGATAATAGAGATAAAAAAGCTTGAGAATGCCGTGACCAAGGTCAACGCCACACTCATTACCAGCGCATTCGCCACACTGGTAGTAACCGCCAACGCCGAACAAATACCTAAGATTTGCAGGGCAATCGGGTTATTGTCAAAGATAGGCGAGGTTAAAATCGTTTTTGTATCAGCCATGTTATGCCTCCTTACCGTGTGCTGCTGGCACTACTGCGACCAGTTCGGTTGCGGGATGCGTCTGCTGTTGATGTAAGTTCTGACCCAGTTTTTTATACGGACTTTGACTGGCTTTGACTTCTGGATCCGCCACTGTTTTGCCGTTTTGTTCACGCAGCTGGTCTAAGTAAGGCTTATAGCCTTGCTCACCTAGCCAAAACTGAATCATGTTACTGACGCCGCGACCGGTTAAGGTTGCACCACTGATGCCATCTACCCAGTTGTCTTTTGGATTACCGGCTTTAGTCACACCTGTTGCAACTGCGCCGTTTTCATCATAAGAGTGAATGCCGCTCCACATGGCGCGCCACTCAGGCTCCTCGATACGAGCACCTAGACCTGGGGTTTCTTTATGCTCATAGAAACTGATTCCTTTGATGGTATTCATATCACTTTCAAGCGTTAAGAAACCATAAATCGTACCCCATAGACCATAGCCTTGAATCGGCAGCACCACCATTTCAGGCTGTCCAGCGTCATCACTTTTGACATAGACTTTGGCGTATTTAGGAACACGGCCGATACCAGCAGGGTCATTACCGCCCAAATCTTCGCTTAGCGCCTGATTTTTGGTCGCTTGACTGGCATCGTATGCATTGCGATCAGGAATGCCAGCGGCTTTTAGCGCGTCGTCATCGAGGTAATTGCCTTTATTAAGGTCAACGATTTTTACCTCAAAGTCTTTAAAACGCTCGGCCACATCTTCATTGGTATCAGACGCTGGGTCAAACATACCAGCGGCGACTAAGATATTTTTGTTACGGTCTAAGCGCGCGTTTTCAACTTGTGCTGGTTTCAAACCCACAGCCGCCGCTGAGACCAATACAGAGCACACCAAGCATAGCGTCAACGCCACGCTGATGGTTTTTGCATTATTACTTTTGGGCTTGGACATAACGAACCCTCCGTGCTGTTTGGCGCTTGATATTGGCTTGCGTCACAAAGTAATCAAATAATGGCGCAAATAAGTTGGCGAATAAAATGGCAAGCATGATGCCTTCTGGGAAGGCTGGGTTGACGACGCGAATGAGTACGGTCATAAAACCAATCAAAATACCATAAGCCCAGCGGCCTTTATTGGTGTGCGCAGCTGATACAGGGTCGGTTGCCATAAATACTGCACCAAAGGCAAAACCGCCGATGACTAAGTGCCAATAAAACGGCAGGCTCATCATCATATTGTCTTCAGAACCGACCATATTAAAGACTAGCGATGTGGCAATTAGCCCCACCACACAACCTGCCATGATGCGCCATGAGGCAATGCGCGTCCAAAGTAGAACCACTGCACCTAGCAAAATAGCCAGCGTCGATACTTCACCGATACTGCCTTGCATATTACCTAAGAAAGCATCCGTCCATGTGATGGCATTGCCATAAACATCAACGAAGTCTGCTGGGACGACGCCAAGCGCGGCAAGTCCAAGTGGCGTGGCTCCTGAGAAACCATCAACCGCCGTCCATACTGAGTCGCCTGACATATAAGCAGGGTAAGCAAAGTATAAGAACGCACGACCTGATAGGGCAGGGTTCAGGAAGTTTTTACCCGTACCGCCAAAGACTTCTTTTGCCACGACCACACCAAAGATAATACCTAAGGCAACTTGCCATAAAGGAATATCTGGTGGGAGACACAGCGCAAATAGCACAGAAGTCACAAAGAAACCTTCGTTAACTTCATGCCCGCGCACGACAGCAAAGATAATCTCACAGAGAATACCAACCGCAAAGGTGACGATATAAATCGGTAAGAACTGCATGGCTCCGTAGACAAAGCTTGCCCAGATACTGTCTGGATTGTAGCCCGCCATACTGGTGATAACGGTACGCCAGCCTTCAGGCTGTAAGCCAAGCTGCGCAATCGCTGTTAATGCTTGATGACCGATATTGTACATACCCCAAAACATCGCAGGGAAAGTACATAACCAAACGGTAATCATAATACGCTTAAGGTCGATACCGTCGCGTACGTGTGAGGATGCGTATGTCGTTGAGCCTGGTTGACGTAAAAACGTATCAAACATCTCAAAGATGGCGTAGTACTTTTCGTGTTTGCCACCCTTGGTGAAAGACGGCTCCATACGATCGAACATACTGTGTAAAAATTTCATCGTGGTTAGCCCTCCAGCTCAATGCGCGTTAAGTTGTCACGCAAAATATCGCCGAATTCATATTTGCCAGGAGATACAAAGGTGCATAATGCCAAATCTTCTTCGTCCAATTCAAGTACGCCCAAATCGACAGCGCTAACGATGTCTTCGACAATCAAAGCGCGCAGTAGCTGCGTTGGCAGATAGTCTTGCGGCATGACTTCTTCATAGACACCAATTGGCACCATCGCCCGCGGTGAGCCATTGCTCGAAGTGGTAAAGTTATATTTTTTACCACCAAAAAACTGCGAGATATAGATAGGCAATTTAGAAAAGCGATTGGCACCAGCGGTAAAGAAGTGAAACGCTGGACGTTCACGACCTTCGGTTAGCGCACTGATTTGATTATGAAAGCGACCAAGATAATTGGTATTGCCAAACACTTTACGTCCCGATAAAACAGAACCTGAGATGATACGATTTTCACCCGCTGCAAGCTGACCTTTGGTCAATGCTGAGATATCTGCACCGCGCTCGGTGACCACCAAATGCGGGTTTTTAACCGCAGGGCCAGCGAGGCTAAGCATACGGCGCGTATATAAACGACCAGTAGTAAACAGCTTACCAATGGCAATCACGTCTTGGTAACCAATCGTCCACACGGTCACGCCGCGCATGATAGGATGCAAAAAGTGAATGTGCGTGCCAGCTAGACCAGCAGGGTGTTTGCCAGCAAAGCTATGATACTCAGTGACATTATTAGCAGCCGTTTTGGCAACTGGCGTCAGCTGGGCATCGCCATGATGGCAGACAAAGGTCTTGGGGCTGAGGGTTGATAATACAGCAAGTCCGTCATTGAACGCTTGAAGCTGCTCATTAATCAGCAACATCGGGTCAAGCGCTAATGGATTGGTATCCATAGCGGTGACAAAGATAGCGTGCGGACGGGCACCAATATCGGGGGAGCGGCTATAAGGACGCGTACGAAATGCGGTCCATTCACCAGAGGCAAGCAGTTGGGTTTCAACGACTTCAGAATCTAGGTCAGCAAGTTGCTGGGAGTCGTAGCGCTGAAATTCTACTTCTTCACCGTTTGGGTCGACCGCAATCACAAGACTTTCAAAAACACGACGCTCACCGCGATTAACGGCGACGACCTTACCAGCAGCAGGGGCAGTGTAGATAACGCCGACCCGTTTTTTGTCTTCAAAAACGGGCTGACCTTTAGCTACGATGTCGCCTTCTTTGACATTCATCGTGGGCTTCATGCCCACATAATCATAGCCAACAAGTGCTACATAGGCGGGTCTGTGCTCAGATATCTCGCGGGAGGGTTCACCAGTGATGGGTAAATCCAAACCTTTTTTGATGGTAATCATAAGCGAAAACTTAGTCCATAGTCTAAAACGATACCAGACGTCCTGTTTGGTATATCGGCAGCATGGATAACAGCGTCATCAATAAAGTGCTTTATCACTCCCAAAAAAGGGCGTAAAAAAGTGCTCTAGACATAACACATCATCATAACTACAAGTAAGAGTATTAACGCTGACCTTAGACTCCTTAACAACACGTTAATGTCTTATTCGAATGACCAAAGTGACGACTGGCTACCAAGGTGTATCGTAAAACTCACAAATCTAACCGCGTCCTCAACGAGGATGACAGTAGATAAAATACAGTTTTACCATACGATTTATTAAAATCTTAAAATTTGTCGTATCAGGAATCATAGGGTTATTAAAATTTACGCAGCGCTATTCATACGAGTGAATATAAATGAGGCATCAGTGATTTGTTCATACTTTATGAAAGCTGTCTTTGTGAAAGCTATCTAAGTGCTGGTTAATGACCTATGATTACAGGGTAAACTCAATTTCTTGATAAGCTCAGCATTAATTTAGTGCTAATGCGGTGCTCATATTTACCTTATGCTGATTGCAATCGTCAATAGGTAGCAGACGATTAGGTTTTATCATACAAATACAAATTTACCTAGGATTATACGCTAAACTGACCTAAAATTGCCAGTTGGTAAATGAATTTACCTAATGTTACGAGTGATTCCTTCGGCTAAAACTTATGGTTATGATTGTAGTTACGGTGATGGGTTCTTTACCACTTTTTAACCAAACTTTAACTCGTATTCTCATTTACCACTGCCATTTTTAATATTTAATCAATTTTCCCTAATAGCTGCTTTTAATTTGCTATGCTAAATAAATTTTACGTAGTCGCCCTTTGATGGGCTTGGATACTTTTTTTACTTTTGAATTTTTCTTATTCATATTGTTATTATTCAACTATTTTTAATCGCTGATATCGTTTTATAAGGAATGCTGTATGTGTGCTGTCCCTGTCATTATCCCCGCTATTGATTTAAAAGATGGTAAATGTGTGCGTTTAAAACAAGGTCGTATGGAAGACGATACGGTATTTTCTGATGATCCAGTCGCTATGGCGGCGCGTTGGGTCAATGAAGGCGCGCGTCGCTTACATTTGGTCGATTTAAATGGCGCTTTTGATGGCATCCCAGTACACAAACAAGTGGTCAACGACATTGCCAAAGCTTTCCCCAAGCTGCCGATTCAATTGGGCGGCGGTGTGCGCAATATGAAAACCATCGAGCAGTATATTAGCGCAGGTTTGACCTACATTATTATTGGTACCAAAGCCGTGGAGGATCCTGACTTTGTGACCGAAGCCTGCCGCGAGTTTGCTGGACACATTATTGTCGGTATCGATGCCAAAGATGGCATGGTTGCCACGCACGGTTGGGCAAACGTGACCGATACCAAAGCTACCGAGCTTGCCAAGCGTTTTGCTGATGTTGGCGTATCGTCAATCGTTTATACCGATATCGCTCGTGATGGCATGATGCAAGGCGTCAATGTCGAGCAAACGGTTAATTTAGCGCGTGAAGGCGGCTTGCCGGTGATTGCGTCAGGCGGCGTCACCGATATGAAAGACATTGAATTGCTAAAACCTTATGGTGACTGTATCGAAGGGATTATCACTGGCCGCGCGATTTACGAAGGCACCTTAGACTTGGGTGAGGCGCAGCTTTATCTAGATGGTAAATAGTTTTTAGTCGCCATGTCCAGAGAGCGTTATTGGAAATGTGATATAAAGCTAGAATAATAAAGGGATACTTATGGCAGCGTATGTTGACCAGCCTCAATTACGTAGGCTACACAGGTTAAGCCAGCGCCAGTCGCGTATAACGATAAACGTCTACGCTCAGCTGTTATTGCTATTAAGTATCTTTTTAAGTGTTCTTTTAAGCATGCCAACTTATGCGGCTACAGACAGCAGCACAAGTGAGAGTATTATACTCAATAATGAGGCTACTGAAGATAGTACAGCTGACAGTGGGACCAGCGCTCAGACGCCTAACGCCCCAGCTATAAACGCCCCACCTGCCAATGAGCCAAATAATAGTCTAAATAGTGCCATCACTATTACCCCTGCTACGCCAAGTACTTCTGACACTGCGCCCGCGCCAGTTGAAAAACCGCCAGTTATCAGCGGTGAAAGTACTAATAATGCCCAAATCGAAACCACGCCAACGCCGTTAAAAGACAATGATATCCAGCAACGTATCAGTGGCATTTTTTCAGAAATTGACGGCTTGCAAGCAGTAAGTGTCAGCGTCAACCAAGGGGTTGTAACCTTAACCGGTGAGACGCCTAACGAGAAAAAAGCCCAGCAAGCGATTAATCTGACCAATCGCTTAACCGACGTGGTGACGGTAGAAGATAGAATCAATCGCACCCTTGATGTGCAGGATAATGTCTCGACTGTTTATCAGAGTCTCAAAGCGCAAACCAAAAACCTAGTCAAAGCGTTGCCGCTACTACTCGTAGGGATTGTTTTATTTGCCTTAGTGACGTGGTTTGGCAGTTGGTTATCCAATCGACAAAAAATGTGGCAACGTCTTACGCCAAATCCCTTTGTCGCAGAGTTACTTGCCCAAACCGTTAAAGTCATCTTTATCATTTTCGGTCTTATCTTAGCGTTAAGTTTGATTGGTGCTGAGACTATCTTGGGCACGCTGCTTGGTGGGGCAGGTGTTATTGGTATCGCCGTTGGTTTTGCCGTCAAAGACACCATTGAGAACTATATTGCCTCGCTCATGCTCAGTATCCGCCAACCGTTTCGCGCCCGCGACCATATTTTGATTAACAATCAAGAAGGCATCGTGGTGCGCCTAACCTCACGCGCCACGATTTTAATGACCTTAGACGGCAATCAGTTACGTATTCCTAACGCTGAAGTCTTTAAAGCAACAATTTTAAATTACACCAAAAACCCCGAGCGCCGTTTTACCTTTGAGCTCGGGGTTGATGCCAACGACGATCCGCTTGCTGCGATCAAGGTAGGTATCGATGCCATCTGTCAGTTGGGATTTGCCTTAGATAAGCCAAAAGTCACGGCGGTTATCAAAGAAGTCGGCGAATCAAACATCGTTTTACAGTTCCAAGTATGGGTCAATCAATTGGAGGCAGATTTCTCCAAAGCCCGCAGTATCGCCATTCGCGAAACCAAGCATGCCTTAGAAGATGAAGGTTTTACTTTACCCGAGCCCATTTATCAGTTGCGCTTTAACCATAAGCTAGAAAAAGCCTTTGAGCATTTCCAAAGCAGTCAAACGAACGATAAATCCCCAGCGGAAACGACGGTAATGCCGCACATTTCTGCAACTGATAAAGCGTCTGATGAATCTTCTCCCACTGGCACTAGCATTGAAAATAAAGATAAGAAACAAGCAAAGGCGCGAGCCAAGCATATCTTACAAGGTCGCAATGCCGACGAAGTACTCGATGCGCGTCCTGACCAGAAACTAATGGAAAAAGTTGAGCAAGAAATTGCCGAAAATTCAGATGAAACCGACCTATTAAGTAACAACAGTCCGCAAGAATAGCCCAAAAGAGTGGCGTTGAAGATTATCTATTAAAAAATGATTACTAACTATAAAAGTCGGCATAAAAAATGCAACGAAACGTCTATCTACCTTTTATCGACATAGACGAGATATTTTTTATGCAAATCAAACATCTGATTATTTTTGCTTTGGCTGGTATCGTTATTCTCGCAGGGTTTAATATGATCAGCGGCAGCCAACGTGAAAAAAATAGAGAAGCGTTAGCCGCTAGTAGTGTCGCAGAACAAACTGACATTAACGTAGCTGAGAGTAATACTTCAGATATCGCAAGTCAGCCGTTAGGGCAGCAGCCAAAAGCTATCCTTGATAAAGCAAGCACGCAGATAGAACAAGCGGAGCAGGTCAGTCAACAACGCCGCGAGCAAATCGCTAATACGCAATAGGAGCTTTAAACCTTAGAGTTATTATTG
>QXGG01264070.1_pt1 | contig 16037 bp, 19 predicted proteins | sample 1982491 | NCBI WGS metagenome assembly QXGG01 (sample SAMN09924614, study PRJNA488089) | Wastewater metagenome, whole genome shotgun sequencing project. | isolation source: South African research farm wastewater | place: South Africa: Irene, Agricultural Research Council, Animal Production... | reverse complement strand
GCCTTATACGACAGTCAGCGCGGCTTATTAGCCGACGCTTTATTCAGTCAAATTGACCTGCATCGCATCTATGGCGGTGTGGTGCCAGAGTTGGCATCACGCGATCATATTAAGCGCATGTTGCCGCTGATCGAGCAGGTGCTGGCTGAAGCGCAGTGCCAGCCCAGCGATATAGAAGGGATTGCTTATACCGCAGGCCCAGGTTTAGTGGGTGCTCTACTGGTGGGTGCATCTTGTGCTCAAGCCTTGGCCTTTGCTTGGGATATACCGTCCATCGGTGTGCACCATATGGAAGGTCATTTATTGGCACCGATGCTCGAAGACAATCCGCCTGAGTTTCCTTTTGTCGCTTTATTAGTATCGGGTGGGCATACGCAATTGGTGCGCGTCGATGGTATTGGTCAATACCGTTTGCTCGGTGAGTCGATTGATGATGCCGCCGGTGAAGCCTTTGACAAAACAGCTAAACTGATGGGCTTGCGTTACCCCGGCGGTCCTGAAATTGCTCGTGCAGCGCAGCAGGGCGTGCCCGGTCGTTTTAAATTACCGAAGCCAATGACGGATCGCCCGGGGCTGCAGTTTAGCTTTAGCGGCTTAAAAACGGCTACTTTAACGGCGTGGCAAAAATGTATTGCTGCAGGTGATGCTGGCGAGCAAACTCGCGCTGATCTGGCACATGCTTTTCAAGAAGCGGTGGTAGCGACTCTGACCATTAAATGCCAGCGCGCCCTTGAGCAAGAAAATCTTAAAACGCTAGTGATCGCTGGGGGTGTCAGTGCCAATCAAGCGCTGCGTCAGTCTTTAGAAACGATGTTGGCTAAGCGTCAAGGGCAGGTGTTTTATGCGCGCCCTGAATTTTGTACAGATAACGGCGCCATGATTGCCTATGCCGGGTGTCAGCGCTTATTGGCGGGGCAAAAAGAAGGCTTGAGTATCAATGTGCGTGCGCGTTGGCCGATGGAAGAGTTGCCAGCGCTGGCTTAGTTAGTCGTCTTTAAAGTGGCGCTCATTGCCAGCCAGTAAATCTTTTAAATTGCTGCGATGGCGCCAGACCAGCAGCACACTGAGCACGCTCATCGGCAATAAAGCCTGCGGTTGCTGCCAAGCGAGCAGTGGTAAACACAAGGCAACACTGGCCAGCGCCGCCAGTGAACTGATGCGGGTTAGGCTAAAAGTGAGTAGCCAAACCGCCAGCGCTAATAGAGCTGCGGGCGGGTATAAACCCAGCAGCATACCGGCGGTGGTGGCGACGCCTTTGCCGCCGCGGAAATTAAAATACAACGGATATAAATGGCCCATAACGGCCGCTAAGCCAATCCACGCTTGCTGTTGTTGACTTAAATCGAGAGCGCTTGCGATTAAAATTGGCACTAACCCTTTGCTCAGATCGCCAAGCAGGGTCAGAATAGCCAAGCGTTTACCAGCAACACGCAACATATTGGTAGCGCCAGGATTTCCCGAACCGTGTGCGCGTGGGTCGTTATTACCGTAATAACGGCTCAGCATAATTGCAAAAGATAACGAGCCAATCAGATAAGCGCACACCAGTAATAACTCAAACATTTGCATGATCCAAGGCCAGCGAGTCTTGATTCTAACGAGGCAAGAGCAAAGTGGACACGGTATTTATCGAAAGTCTAGAAGTCGACACCGTTATTGGTGCCTACGACTGGGAGCGTACGATCCGCCAAAACCTAGTGGTGGACTTGCAAATGGGTTGGGATAACCGCCCCAGCGCCGCTGATGATGCGCTGCATTTGGCGTTGGATTACGCGGCAGTTGCTGAAGCCATTAATGAGTTTGCCCGTAGCAGCAGCTTTGAATTGGTGGAAACCTTTGCCGAGCGTTTGGCGGCGCTCTTGATGACTGAATTTACTATTCCTTGGTTACGCTTACGCATCACTAAACCCGGTGCAGTCGCCAATGCGCGCGGGGTTGGCGTGGAGATTGAACGCGGATGCCGTTAACCGATGTGTATTTAGGCTTAGGCAGCAATATTGAGCGTGAAGCTCATCTGCGGGCTGGGTTGGATGCTTTAGCTGAACTGTTTGGTGAATTTGCCTGCTCGCCGGTTTTTGAAAGTGAGCCGGTAGCGATTCGCAGTGATTGTTTTTTAAACATGGTGGTGCACATTAAAACCGCGATGCCATTGCACGAGTTGGATCAGTATCTCAAGCAAATCGAGGTGGACAATGGCCGCTATGCGGTGCCGCGCCAAGGCCTGTCTTTAGATATTGATGTGTTGCTTTACGGTCAGCAGGTGGGCGTGTTTGATCGAGTGATCTTGCCGCGCGCTGAGATTTTAACCAATGCTTTTGTGCTCTGGCCGTTGGCAATCTTAGCGCCGCAGGTGGTACACCCTGTGCAGCAGCGCAGTTTTTTGCAGTTGTGGCAGCAAGCGCAGATTGAGCAAAAATTATGGCCGGTGGCTTTCAGTTGGCGTGGGCAGGCGCTCACTCCAGACCATCTATTGTTAAAAGCACGCGCGGTATAACACCAGCGTATTTGAGAGTTTATTAGCGTACAGCAATCAGTCCCTTGGGGGTCATATGCGGGTTTTAGTGTTAGGTGCAGGCGTGGTGGGTGTGACAACCGCTTATTATTTAGCTCAACAAGGCTATGAAGTCGTGGTGGTGGATCGTCAGCCTGAAGTTGCACAAGAAACCAGCTTTGCCAACGCAGGGCAGATTTCACCCGGCTATGCCTCACCTTGGGCAGCACCCGGTGTACCGCTCAAAGCAATGAAGTGGTTGCTGCAACGCCATGCGCCTTTTTCACTGCGGTTAACCGCTGATCTGCACCAGTATCAGTGGATGCTGCAAATGCTAAGTAACTGCAGCGCAGCACGTTATGCGGTGAATAAAGAGCGCATGGTGCGCATGGCAGAATACAGCCGTGATTGTTTAGACGCGTTACGCGCCGAGACCGGGATTGAGTACGAAGGACGGCAAAAAGGCACCACACAGTTATTTCGCAGTCAGCAGCAGTTTGATAATGCCGCGCAAGATATTGCGGTGTTAGAGCGCAGCGGCGTGCCTTATCTGTTGCTTGAGTCGGCGGCTATTGCCAGCGTCGAACCGGCTTTAGCCGCAGTGTCAGATACGCTCGTGGGTGCTCTGCATTTACCTAATGATCAAACCGGCGATTGCCAGATGTTTACCCGCAATTTGGCGCGTATGGCAGCGGACTTGGGGGTGGAATTTCGATTTGGTTGCACCGTGCAGCATGTGCAAACCAGTGGCGATCAGATCACTGGCGTGCAAATCGATACGCAGTTTGAAACAGCTGATTATTACGTGATGGCGCTGGGCAGTTACTCCACGCAGATGCTGGCACCTGTTGGCATTAAAATCCCTGTTTACCCACTCAAAGGCTATTCCTTAACTGTGCCGATTACCGAGCCAAGTCTGGCGCCGCAATCGACCATTATTGATGAAACCTACAAGGTGGCGATTACCCGTTTTGACCAGCGTATTCGCGTGGGCGGTATGGCTGAAGTGGCGGGTTTTGACTTGAGTTTAAATCCGCACCGCCGTGAAACCTTAGAGTATGTGACTAACTCCTTGTACCCCGAAGGTGGCGATCTCAGCCAAGCTGAGTTTTGGACGGGGTTGCGTCCGGCCACGCCCGATGGCACGCCGATTGTGGGTGCAACGGCGTACCATAATCTGTTTTTAAATACCGGACATGGCACCTTGGGTTGGACTATGGCGTGCGGTTGTGCGAGTTATTTGGCTGATTTGATCAGTCAGAAAACACCGCAGATCAGCACCGAAGGTTTTGATGTGTTTCGTTATCGTTGAGCTGTCGGCCATGCACCACAGATCAACCAGCAGTAGCAGCGGGGCAAAGTCGCAAGGCTTTGCGTCAATGGGCTTTTAGAGAGTGACATGTCATGCGTCCAGCGCGCGCGTTAATTGATTTAGTCGCATTGCGGCATAATTTCCAAATAGCACAGCAACTCAGTGCCGATAAAACTCTAGCGGTCGTCAAGGCCAATGCTTATGGGCATGGTGCCGTCGCTTGCGCGCAGGCTTTGGCCGATTTAGCCGATGGCTTTGCTGTGGCTTGTTTAGAAGAAGCCTTGCAGTTGCGCCGCGCTGGAATTAAGCAGCCGATTCTTTTGCTGGAAGGTTTTTTTAGCGCTGACGAACTGGTGTTGATTGCCGAGTATCAACTCTGGTGCGTGGTGCATGCTGATTGGCAACTTGACGCGCTGGAGCGTGCGCCGCTTACACAGCCCTTACAGATCTGGTTGAAAATGGATTCAGGGATGCACCGAGTGGGGTTCTTTGCGCATCAGTACCGCGCTGCTTACCAACGTTTGCAAGCCTGTGCCAATGTGGCATCTATTGTTTTAATCAGTCATTTTGCGCGTGCTGATGAGCTGCAGTCGGCGGCTACGACTGAGCAATACCAGCTGTTTCAGCACACAACCAGAGGTATGGATGCCGCCGTGAGTGTATGCAACTCGCCCGCTTTAGTGGCTTGGCCGCAGATTCGCAGTGATTGGTCACGTCCGGGTATTATTTTATATGGCAGTCAGCCCGTGCCCAGCAGTGAGTTACAGTTGCTGCCCGTTATGACCTTGCAATCAAAAATCATCGCCGTACGCGAATTACCTGCCGGTGAACCGGTGGGTTATGGTGCGCACTTTATTGCTCCACGGGCGACACGAGTGGGTATTGTTGCTATGGGGTATGCAGACGGTTATCCGCGTCATGCACCCAGTGGTACACCTGTTGCAGTGGCTGGTGAGGTGACGCAGTTGCTCGGTCGTGTTTCGATGGATATGTTGGCGGTGGATTTAACCGATATACCGCAGGCGGGCGTGGGCAGCACTGTTGAATTGTGGGGTAAAACTGTTTCTATCGATGAAGTTGCAGCCTGTGCTGGGACTATCTCCTATGAGTTGCTGTGTAATGTTCAGCGTGTTGAGCGTGAATATCTAACAAATTAGCCGCTAAAAGCTGCCGATCTACATTGTTATGTTTGCCTGAAGGCATGGAGTGGTTATACTGTGCAGAGCTCGCAAAAGACATGTTGCGGGAACGAATTACTAAGAAAATAGAGGGTGTACCGTGAACCTGATGAAAAAAATTCTGGTAGCTCAAGCAACTGTTCTAGCCCTTTGGGCTGTTAGTGCACAAGCCACCACTGATGAAGAAATTGCAGCACGTATTAAGCCTGTTGGCGTTGTTTGTGTGCAGGGCGATGAGTGTGCAAAGGCTGTCGCTGTTGCCGCACCTGTCGCATCGGCTGGCCGTAGCGCTGATGATATTATTACTAAGCATTGTGCTGCCTGTCACGTGTCAGGATTGTTAGGTGCGCCTATTGTTGGTGAAACTGCAGATTGGCAAGCACGTGCTGATGCTAAAGGTGGTTTAGACGGTATTTTGGCCACAGCCATCAGCGGTATCAATGCTATGCCAGCTAAGGGTACCTGCAGTGATTGTTCGGATGATGAGTTAATGAGCACAATTAAGACGATGTCTGGTTTGTAAATTGTGGCTGCATAAAAAAACCGCCCACGTGGCGGTTTTTTTATGGCTCAATCTTTTCCTCTGAAGGATGCTGCTGTGTTGACAAGCTATATCAATGGAGTTGTTATTGCGCTGGGCTTAATCATGGCTATTGGTGCGCAAAATGCTTTTGTTTTATCGCAAGCACTACGCCGTGAGCATCACCTGTGGGTGGCGAGCCTGTGCGTGTTTTTTGATGTGTTGTTGGTGGCCTTAGGCGTATACGGTTTAGCACAGTTATTGACCAGTAGCCCGCTGTTATTAGCGATAGCCCGTTGGGGTGGCGTGCTGTTTTTATCCAGTTATGCGGCGCTGGCTTTAGTGCGTGCGATACGCCCTCAAGCGCTAGAAGCTGAGTCTGTGCGTCCGCGCCAACCTTTGCGTGTGGTTTTGGCAACGACTTTAGCGGTGACATTGCTCAATCCGCATGTGTATTTAGATACTGTTTTGCTGATTGGCTCATTGGGTGCGCAGCAAGAGTTTCCGCTGGCTTATGTGGCCGGTTCAGCGACCAGTTCGGTGTTATGGTTTTTCAGCTTAGCTTTAGCAGGCGCCAAACTTGCACCTTGGTTGGCGCGGCCGATGACGTGGCGCGTGATTGATTTTTTGGTGGCCATCATGATGTTTTCGATTGCACTGCAATTAATATTAGGCGAGTAAAGCCCTACAGTTACAGCGTAGATAAGCAGCGCTCGGGGTGCTATGATAAATCACTTAAGGCAAGACGGAACGGCTGGCAACTGAACTGGCCGTCCATTATTTAAACTTGCTGATTGTGCCTCGTCTGATGTAATTGGAGAATAATCATGGCTTTTGAATTACCTGCGCTTCCGTACGAAAAAAATGCACTCGAACCACACATCTCTGCAGAAACTTTAGATTTTCACCACGGTAAGCACCATAACGCTTATGTTGTGAACTTGAATAATCTGGTTCCTGGTACTGAATTTGAAGGCAAAACCCTAGAAGAGATTATCAAGACTTCAAGTGGTGGCGTATTCAACAACGCAGCACAAGTTTGGAACCACACCTTCTACTGGAACTGCTTAGCAGCAAACGCTGGCGGCGCTCCTACTGGTGCTTTAGCTGATGCAATCAATGCAGCTTTCGGTTCATTTGATGCGTTCAAAGAAGAGTTCACCAAAACTGCAATCGGTACATTCGGTTCAGGTTGGGCTTGGTTAGTGAAGAAAGCTGACGGCTCATTAGCGCTGTCTAGCACAATTGGTGCAGGTTGCCCGCTGACCACTGGCGACACAGCACTGTTGACCTGTGACGTTTGGGAGCACGCTTACTACGTTGACTACCGTAATGCGCGTCCTAAGTATGTTGAAGCGTTCTGGAACTTGGTTAACTGGGACTTCGTAGCGAAAAACTTCGCTGCTTAATTCTCGGTAACTGCAGTACCCGTTTGCTTAAAGCCCCAGTGTTGCAGCGCAGCACTGGGGCTTTTTTATGACTCGAATTTGGCTTTAATGATGGGTAGCCACTCGCTTATGGGCGGTAGCCATTCGCTGTGCACAGGTTTGAGGCTGTTTAGGTAGTGGCTTGAACCCAGTTGACGTACTTGGCGAGCAATCCACTGTGCACGTTGTTGTGTGGCAGCGCTGGGCTGGCCTGCACTACGCGTGAGTGGGCTGGGTAATACCGCTGCCAATACATAAGCTTGCTGATTCGTTAAGTAGGCTGCGCCTGTGTTGAAGTGATACTGCGCTGCAGCTTCGGCACCGAAAATCCCCGGCCCCCACTCAGCACTGTTTAAATACACTTCTAAAATGCGTTCTTTATTCCACAGCAGTTCAATCCATGCAGTAAACCAAGCTTCCAGTGCTTTGCGTGTCCAGCTGCGTGATGACCAGAGGAAAGTGTTTTTTGCCACTTGCTGGGAAAGGGTGCTGGCGCCTCTTATATTGTTATTTTGCTCGTTATAGTTTAGCGCTGCGCGAATGGCTTCGACATCAAAACCGTAATGAGTGGCAAACAGTTGGTCTTCGGCAGCAATTACCGCCATCTTTAAATGATCAGGCAGTGTGTGCCACGGCTTCCAAGTGCGTTCAGCGCTATAGGTTTGCCCTGAAATCTTGGCTGTTAATTGCCGTTCAAGCATCAGTGCACTCACCGGTGGATCGACCCAGCGCAGTAATAGCACCAACGCAATACTGAGTACGGCACCGCCCAAAACCGTAAACAACAGCAGGCGCAGCAGTTTGCGCGCTAGAGTCATGCCGTACACAACGCTGGCGATGCATATGGGCAATATAGTGTGCAGCAGTGTACGTAACATGATGTGCGCCTAACTCAATAGAGGCGTTAGTATAGCCACTGTTATTTAATTGTGGAGACGCAAGCATGCGTTATTGGTTATTTATTGGCGCCGTATGTGCAGCACTTGCGGTGTTATTAGGCGCTTTTGCCGCCCATGCTTTAAAAAATACCCTCAGTGTTGAGCACTTGGCGGTATTACAAACCGGTGTGCAGTACCAGTTTATTCATGCCTTAGCCTTGGTGTTGGTTGCTGTGCTGGCGCAACAACAGCCGTCGCGCGCGCTGACAGTGGCAGGCTTGTTGTTTGCCTTGGGTATCGTATTATTTTCAGGCAGTTTATATGTGTTGGTGCTGACACCGCTTAAACCGGGCTTGATTACGCCTATTGGCGGTAGTTTATTGGTCTTGGGTTGGCTCAGTGTTGCAGTGTCAGCTTGGCGTAAAGCGTAAATATTTGGTGATCAGCGAGCGAACCCGCTAAAATAGCGACCCTTCGGAATTTCACGGTTGTGTTATGCATATTCAGTTGAATGGTGAAACCTACACATTAAGCGAGCCGCTGAGTGTGGCAGGTTTAATTGAACATCTGCAGTTAGCAGGGCGCCGCGTTGCCGTCGAGTTAAACTTCGAAATTGTGCCACGCAGTATGTACGCAACAACGCCTATTAAAGAAGGCGATGCGCTGGAAATCGTACATGCCATTGGTGGTGGTTAGTCTTGGCTGACCGTCTTTTATTGACTAAGAGAGGCTTTAGATGAGCGTTATACGTACAGATTCCCCCTTTACTATCGCAGGAACCACCTACTCATCACGTCTACTCGTGGGTACCGGTAAATATAAAGACATGGAAGAAACCCGCTTAGCGATTGAAGCCTCGGGTGCTGAAATTGTCACTGTTGCCGTGCGCCGTACTAATATGGGTCAGAATAAAGATGAGCCCAATTTATTAGATGTGATCAGCCCTGATCGCTATACCATTTTGCCCAATACCGCTGGTTGCTACGATGCAGAATCGGCGATTCGCACCTGCCGTTTGGCACGTGAGTTATTGGGCGGGCGCAATCTGGTAAAGCTGGAAATTTTGGCTGATCAAAAAACCTTATTTCCCAACGTGGTAGAAACCCTCAAGGCTGCCAAAGTGCTCGTCGATGAAGGCTTTGATGTGATGGTCTATACCAGCGATGACCCAATTATTGCTCGTGAGCTCGAAGCCATTGGTTGTGTGGCAGTGATGCCATTAGCAGGTTTAATTGGCACCGGTTTAGGTATTTGTAACCCCTATAACCTGCGCATTATTCTCGAAGAAGCTCAGGTGCCTGTGTTGGTTGATGCGGGTGTGGGGACGGCATCGGATGCCACTATTGCGATGGAAATGGGCTGTGCTGCGGTGCTGATGAACAGCGCCATCGCCAACGCACAGCAGCCTATTTTAATGGCACAAGCGATGCGTCATGCGATTGAAGCGGGTCGTTTAGCTTACTTAGCTGGGCGTATGCCGAAAAAACTCTATGCCAGTGCCTCTTCGCCCCTTGAAGGCATGATTGGTTAAAAGACTGTATTTTACTGAATGGCGGCGCAACGGGCGCCGCTGTTGCTTATATTTAGATAGGATTCCCATGACAGACGATCTCATCACAGGTGAAGCACTGCCTGTGCGCCGCCGTGAAATTAAAAGCTATGTAATGCGTGCTGGTCGTATGACTGATGGACAGCAGCGCGGCTTAGATGAAGGCTGGCCGAAATTTGGTTTATTGCTGGCCGATGGTCCGCAAGATTTCGATCAGGTTTTTGGCCGCCAAGCACCGCGTACCTTAGAGATCGGCTTTGGCATGGGGCAGTCCTTGCTGGAAATGGCGAAAGCCGCACCTGAGCAAGACTTTATTGGGATTGAAGTGCACCGCCCCGGCGTTGGCGCCTTGCTCAATGGTTTGCTCACAGAAAACATCAGTAATGTGCGTGTTTACAGTTGTGATGCGCTCGAAGTACTGAAAAACTGCGTCGCCGATGCCAGCTTGGATCGTTTGATGCTGTTTTTCCCAGATCCTTGGCACAAGAGCCGTCACCATAAGCGCCGTATTGTGCAGCCTGAATTTGCTCAGTTGGTACGCAGTAAGTTGAAGGTCGGCGGTATCTTTCATTTGGCCACCGACTGGGAGCAATACACTGAACACATGCTCGAAGTGCTGAATGTAGCGCCGGGTTTGGTGAATTTATCTGCAGACAACACTTGGGTTGAGCGCCCGGCAGAACGTCCCGTGACTAAGTTTGAGCGTCGCGGCGAGCGCCTAGGACACGGTGTTTGGGATTTAAAGTTTCAGCGCACGGCTGATTAGGCTCACAGGGGTAGCTTGCATCGAGGCGCGGTAGAGCAGATCAACTGCCTACCGCCACAAGCCATTTAAGTTACAGCGTTTGCTAATTCCGATCAGCGACAATGCCAATCAGAATAAAAATCGTCAAGAGCATGGGTGCCAGAATGTAATTGTTCAGGTGCGCCAAGGCGTTGGTGAGTATCGGTGTGAGGTAAATGAGACTCAGACCATAGATGACTGCACAGACCAGAACAAAAATCAGCGTGCGCATAAAAAAGTTTAAATGACCAATCGAGCGCCGCACCCAAGCATTGAGTATCGGTCCAAAGAGTACCAGCGCACTGGCCATTATCGCTAAAGCGATATCGCTCAAATGCAAACGTGTCCATTTCGATAATGCCAAAATTAAATCCGTTATGACGTCCATCAGTGCTCCTTATCAGTGTGCTGTATTACTGCTCAGCGTCTAAAAATATATGCAGTAGATCATTTAAAAACAGTTGCCCTTGTGCGCTCGCGGCTAAACGTTGCGGATCGGCACAGAGCAGACCGCGCTGCTGAGCTTGGCGCAAACCTTTATCAAGCGCGCTCACTAGCACACCGGTGCGCTGGCTGAATAACTCGAGCGCTACCCCATCGGTGAGGCGTAAGGCATTCATGAGAAACTCAAAGGGTAAATCTTCCGCTGCCAGCGTGTTGCTGCCCGCTAAGAAGGCTTTGTCTGGGTTGAGGTAGTCAGTGGGCTGCTTGGTCTTCCACGTGCGCTGGATGCGCCCCTGAGGGTCACTGAGCTTGCCATGTGCCCCAGCACCAATGCCGATAAAATCACCAAATGACCAATAATTCACATTATGTACGGCGACTTGGTCGTCACGGGCGTAGGCCGATACTTCGTATTGTCTATAACCCTGCTGCGCCAGTAGCGCTTGTCCGGCTTCTTGGATATCCCAGAGCACATCATCTTCGGGCAGCACGGGTGGCTTGCTCCAAAATACAGTGTTGGGTTCCATGGTCAGCTGATACCAAGACAGATGGCTGGGTGCCAGATCAATGGCTGTTTGTAAATCAGTGAGCGCCTCTTGCGGCGACTGATCCGGTAAACCATGCATCAGGTCTAAATTAAAATCAGTAAAGCCCGCTTGGCGTGCCATCTCAATGGCCGCAATAGCTTCTGCACCTGAGTGCACACGGCCTAAGGCTTGCAGTTTACTGTCTTGAAAGCTTTGAATGCCAATGGACAGGCGATTGATACCTAGGGCGCGATAGGCGGCAAACTTCTCTTGTTCAAAAGTGCCTGGGTTGGCTTCCAGGGTGATTTCAATGTGTGCACTAAAAGGGATGCGCTGCTCAATGCCCTTGAGCAAAGCCTGTAGCGCAGCTGCAGAAAACAAACTGGGTGTGCCACCACCAAAGAAAATAGAGGTCAGTGGGCGGTTATGCACATGGGTTAAATCCAGATCTAAATCCGCCAAGAGCGCAGCAACGTAGGCTTGCTCGGGCAGTTCAGGGGTGGCTGCATGCGAATTGAAATCACAGTAGGGGCATTTGCGGATGCACCAAGGAATATGCACATAGAGCGCTAACGGCGGTAAGACAAAACCATTGGCTAGGGCATGCGGACTGCTTAAATCTGACGCAATCAAGCTCATAAAGACAGCTGTTGCTTGAGTAACTGCATGGCTTGCGCGCGGTGACTGAGTTGGTTTTTGAGTGCGTTAGGCAACTCGGCGCTGCTGCAATCGTGCTCGGCGACATAAAACAGCGGGTCGTAGCCAAAGCCGTTATCACCTTGGGTGGCATGTAAAATACGCCCTTGCCAACGGCCTTCACAAATAATCGGTAACGGATCATCGGCATGCTGCAATAACGCCAGCACACAAATAAATTGCGCCCCACGCTCGGCGTCAGGCACGCCTTGCAGTGCTTCGAGCAGTTTGCGGTTATTGCCGGCATCACCATCGGTGGCACTGTAACGTGCGGAATAAATACCAGGAGCGCCTTTTAAGTAATCGACGGTTAAACCTGAGTCATCCGCCAAAGCGGGTAGGCCTGATATTTTGCAGGCGTTACGCGCTTTGAGGATGGCGTTTTCAATAAAGGTTAAGCCGGTTTCTTCCGGCTCAACCGAACTGAATTCGCTGATGGAGCGAATCTTGATGCTATCGCCCAATAAAGCTTGCAGTTCACGCAATTTGCCAGCGTTATGACTGGCGAGAACAAGTTCTTTCATAAATCAGGAAATACTTCTTGGTTAAATTTCAGCACATGAGTTTTGCCGTCAGCGTCAGTGATTTGTAAGTCAAAGCGCAAGATTTCCTGGTCAGTGATAGCAAACTGCGCCAGATAATACACCGCCTCGCCCTCATCAACTTCTTTAAAGCTCAGGGTTTGGGTTTGTCCCAGCAGGTTTTTAAAACTACCGGACACCGCGCCTTTTTGTCCTTTGGCATCTTTGACCATGGACACATTGAGCACGGCTTGGTTTTTGCTGCGATTTAAACCCACCGCACGCGCGGTATCAGGCTGTAAAAAGGTTGAATTAAAGATGTTGTAATGCACATCGAGTGCGCCGTAGCTTTTTTTTCGGTCAACTTCAGCCTGTGCTGCAAAGGCCATGAAGAGACTTAAACTTAGAGCCAGTAAATAACGCATAGCAGTTACTCCTTCGGTTAACGAGCATTGGCACCAGTGACGCGGTAAATACCAATTTCACCGAGTAAGTTGGGCCAGATACGACTGCCAATGTTGTGGCGATGATCGCGATCAACGGCTAAACGATCAAGCACAGTCATTTGCATATCGAGACACAGTGTTTCAAAGTCAGCAAAAGTACAAAAGTGAATGTTAGGAGTGTTGTACCACGTATAAGGTAAAAAATCCGAGACCGGCATACGACCTTTATGGGCTAAATACCAACGGCAGCGCCAATGCGCAAAGTTGGGAAAGGTAATAATACAGGTACGCCCCACGCGTAGCATTTCTTGCAAAATCTTGTCCGGATAATGTACCACTTGTAGCGCTTGAGTCATCACCACCACATCAAAACTGTCATCGGCAAAATTACCTAAACCTAAGTCCAGATCTTGCTCAATCACATTAACGCCTTTGTCGATACAGGTGGCAATATTATCAGGGTCAATTTCTAAGCCGTAACCGGTGACGTTTTTGTGCTCTTGTAACCAAGATAACAACTCACCGTTACCGCAACCGAGGTCGAGCACTCGACTGTCGGCAGGAATCCATTGTTGAATAATTTCTAAATCAGCTCTCATAGGTGCCTCACACACGAATACGGTTCATATAACCGCCAAAGGCTTGCAGGTAGCGTGGAATAGGCAGCAAAAACGCATCATGACCTTGCGGAGCATCAATATCTAAATAGGCCACATTTTTCTTGGCATCCATTAGAGCGTCAACAATTTCTTTAGAGCGAGCAGGGGAAAAACGCCAGTCCGTGGTAAAAGAAATCAGCAGGAAGTTGGCTTGTGCTTGAGTAAATGTTGCCGATAAATCGCCATCATGTGCAGCGGCAGGATCAAAATAATCCAGTGCCTTGGTCATCAATAAATAAGTGTTGGCATCAAAACTATTGGAGAACTGCTCACCTTGATAACGCAAATAGCTTTCCACCTGAAACTCAACATTATGAAAGTCATAATTGAGACGGTCGGTTTTCAATTCGCGGCCAAATTTCTCACCCATCGAATCATCAGATAAATAAGTGATATGCCCAACCATACGCGCCAACATTAAGCCGCGTTTAGGGATTTTACCTTCGGCGGTAAAGTTGCCCGCATAGAAGTCAGGGTCGGTAATAATGGCTTGGCGCGCCACTTCGTTAAAGGCAATGTTTTGAGCAGATAAGCGCGGTGCGGCGGCAATGGCGATGCAATTACGGATGCGCTCAGGGTAGCTGATGCTCCATTGCAGCGCTTGCATACCGCCGAGGCTGCCACCGATCACCGCCGCCCACTGGGTGATACCGAGGCGGTCAGCTAAGCGGGCTTGGCTGTGCACCCAGTCTTCCACAGTGATCACGGGGAAATGTGCGCCATAGACTGTGCCCGTCTTAGGATTAATGCTGCTGGGGCCGGTTGAACCGTGGCAGCCGCCTAAGTTATTCAGCGACACCACAAAAAATTTATTGGTATCAATGGGTTTGCCTGGACCAATACAGGTATCCCACCAACCGGGTTTGCGATCATCAGCACTGTGATAACCCGCCGCATGGTGAGTGCCAGAGAGGGCATGGCAAATCAGCACAGCATTGCTGGCGCTGGCATTGAGCTCGCCATAGGTTTCGTAAATAAGCTCGTATTCGTCGAGTGTACGGCCGCAGGCTAAATGCAATGGCTGATCAAAATGAGCCATTTGCGGACTGATTAAACCGACAGAATCTGCAGGGAAAACGGAAGACACGGCAAAACTCTCTAAAGTGAGGTGTGCAGTCTAAAGAGCCAGATCATTGGCGGCAAGTCGTATGCAATATTCACTGCATTACTCCTGGCGTTGCGCCATTAATGGGGTGGCTAATTGGACAACTTTGGCTTGACGGCGCTGCGGCGCTGGGCGACTGATATTGCGTAAAATATCCTGCACTTGCATCTGCTGCGCGCTCAGAGCGTTAATAAAAGTGCTGAGTAATTGATTGCGCTGCTGACTGCTATGCGCCGTTTGCGCTAAGGATTTTAAGCGCAAGAGGTGATTTTCGAGCAGCTGTTTTTGCTCGAGATTTTGCTGGATTAAGGGTGTTAGCGCATCGTTGGACCAGTGCAGCGCATCATAATGGATACGTTCGTGCAGCAAGAGCGCTTCTTGTGCCAGTGTGGTAAAAAAACGGCGACTTAACACGCTTTGTTCGGTCAGCAACGATTTAAAGTTACGTCCGAAAGCATCTGATTTGCTGCGCAGTTGCTGCAGTTCACGGCGATAACGACTGATGCGTAAGGTGGGCGCTTCAGCACTGAGAATTGAATTGTCAGTGTTATAACGTAGATAAATCGCTCGTACCATTTTGTTGGCCATCTGCGCTTCATTTTCAAACTCAAATAAATTGTTATCTAGGGCTGTGAAAAAGTGAGCAATCGCGCGTTGAATCCCCAAAGTCGTCCAGCTTTGTGCGAAGTCTGTTTCAGCTTGGGCAATCTGCTGTTGCAGCTTCTGTGGCTGCATAAAATCACACAAAATCGCACCTTGGCGATGCAAAAGGCGCTGGTTGCTTTTTAAGTTGAGCAGTTTACGGTGGTAACCCTGATGCTCAGTTTTGGCCTGTTCGAGTAAATTCAGCAGCACCGTCGAATCGTTATGCGGTTGCTGATTGAGTGTGTGTTGTTCGGCTTGAGCTAAGGCCAGTCGCTGCTGCGTTATGCGCTGACTGGTGTTCAATAAGCCGCATAAACGACGTACAACACTGTGCTCAAGTAACTGCTCTTTTTGCGCAATCACGTGTTTACAAATAAAAGCTTCGAGTGCATGAATGCGGCTGTGGCTTAATAACTCAGCATCTTTGTTGATCTTGCCCTGCAGTGCGCTTTTAGCGGAGACCGGCAGCACCTGTTCAGGGGTTAAGCCCAAGAGTTTAGCTGTTTGCACCTGCATATTTTGGATGCTGTGCTCGGCAAAAGTATCCTGATTGAGGCTATCCCATAGCGTGTCGATTTTATTGAGTACGGCAAACTGTAGAGTGGGCTGTGACTCTTGGCGCGTTTGAATATGCTCCTGCCAGATCGCCATATCACTGGCGGTGACACCGGTATCTGCCGACAACAAAAATAAAACAGCTTGCGCGCTGGGCAGTAACGACAAGGTCAGTTCTGGCTCACTGCCTAAAGCGTTCAGGCCGGGCGTATCAATAATACGCAAGCCTTGGCGCAGCAGTGGGTGATCGATATTGACTAAAGCATGGCGCCACGCAGGAATCAGCACGTGATCGGCTTG
>QXGG01101201.1_pt1 | contig 16062 bp, 37 predicted proteins | sample 1982491 | NCBI WGS metagenome assembly QXGG01 (sample SAMN09924614, study PRJNA488089) | Wastewater metagenome, whole genome shotgun sequencing project. | isolation source: South African research farm wastewater | place: South Africa: Irene, Agricultural Research Council, Animal Production... | reverse complement strand
GATTGACCAGCGACGAAAGGCTTTAGTCCCTTCATATTTGGCTTTGGATTACCCCGGGGCATTTTCTCTGCTTTCAGTGTTTTTCAATACGCCGCTTCCAGCACGGCCCACCATGCCAGACCTGCGATTGCCGCGTCTTGCTGCGCGTCGATATTGCGATACCCGCGTTCCGTGCATTGCGTATGCTCTTGAGTGCCTGGGGCATAGCCGATCTGCGCGCATTCGTTTTGCGCCATGCCGACCATTTCGGCAGTGGTGCAGGCTGTCAGGGTCAGGCCAAGTGCGGCGATAATTGCAAATCGTGTCATGACAGTTTCTCTTTCCGATGTGCGCGGCACGGCGCAGGGTTTGATCTTTCTTCCAGTCGAATTCGCCCCGGATCATGCGCGGGGAAGGCGTAGTTTCACTTCGGTCACTCGTTACGTCAAGCTGAAACGGCGGTGCGGGCAGGCTTACAAGCATATCGCGTCCGCCCTCTTGCAGCATGCCGTCATGAGTGCGGCGTCGGATGATGAGTTTATTCATGTGTTTCCTCCTCCACCCAAGCCATAGCCTTCCCGCTTAGACGTTCTGCTAGCTTGCGCATTTCGGCCACATCGTGCTGCCAGTCCTCTTGCGATGCGAGGTTGGGCGCATATGTTAGCATGACTTTGTAAGCGTCCAGCATGTCGCACAATTTCAGAATGTCCGCTTCTATCCGCGTTAGGCTCCAAGTGTAGCCCATTTCTGTGAGAATTTCCAGTTCGGCCTTTGCGTATGCGGCGGCTAGCGCTGGAAAGCGGCGTTTTGCGGTTGCGGGCATGTCGCCGAGGATCGCTTCCGCTTCATCATGGTGCAGGGCGGCGAATAGCAGATCGTCGGACGGCTCAATGCCTATGCGCTTGCAAAGGTCACGCGCTAGGTCTTCCACTGATGCTTGATGTGATCGGATGTTATCGCCGCAGTTACGCAAGCGGTAGTCATGGTGAGCGTGCCAGCGGTTGACGGTCATTTGCTGCGCTCCTCAATCATGGCGTCTGCCGTTTCGTATGCCCATTTTGCGACTTCACTGTCTGATGCCTCTGCCTCCACAATCCAGTAACGCGCGCATGAAGCCAAGACCTGCCCCGCGAACCAATCGCGCAGGGTCATGCCTGTTTCTTGAACTTCGTAGTCCATTCCTTGACTGTCCCGATACAGAAGCTTTTGCGGAAACGCTGGCCGGCCGTTGTCTTTGCTCGTCATGTCTCTTGCTCCTTCATTGTTGCTAGGATGTTTACCGCGTCTGCGAAGCCTTGGGCGGATGCGGCGGTTTCCGCACATGCGACAAGATCATCAATCGTAAGGTTTTCGTGGATAGCCTGCGCGAGTGCGGCGCGGATGAAGTCCATTGGGGATAGGTTCATTTGCCCGTTTCCTCATGGTAGGCATCCAGGATGATCGCGCGGATGACTTCGGCGCGGGATGCGCCTTTTGGGATTTGCGCGTCAAGCCATGCCTTCACTTGGCGCGGAAGCCTTGCGGTCAAATTATCGCTAAAGCGCACCACGTCCGGCAGGTAGACCTCGCGGCCATTAAGCCGGGCCTGCTTTACGGCGCTGGAAATGCTTGCCCTGTTGGCTTGTACCATCTCGGCTATCTGTGTCCCTGTTAGCATCGGATCGCGCTCTAGCGCGTCCGCCACGCGTTGCCAGAGTGGTGCCTCGTTCAGGTAGACTTTGCGAAAGGCAAGCGTCATGCCTTTTGATTTTGCTCGGGCGGCATGGTGGTTGAATGACGACCACGACATGCCCAGCGCTTGTCGGATTTCGTCGCGTGAGCGTGTGCCATCGGCAAGCGCTGCGATTTGTTCGGCCTTGCTCATTTTTCTGCTTCCTCCGGCAAGCGGTATGCGAAAAACCTGACGTTGCCTTCTCGGATTTCCCGGCGGATTAGCTTTCCCTCCTTGGCCAGCTTGGCGATATAATCCATCTGCGAGTTGATCTTGTTGGTTCCCGTGGCGCGGATGATTTCGCGCAGTGACAGTTCCCGGCCATTGGATAGGACCGTCTGGATTTGCCGCCAGTGATCTTGCCGTCTCACCTCCGCCAAGCGGCGCTTTGCTTCGGTTTGCGCGGTGTTGTCCCGTCTCAGGTCGTGTCCAACCTTGCGCTCTTGCTTGATGCGATCTCGCCAGTCTCTGGCGATGTAAGCCTCCATGTTTTCGGACGGTCTGCGGCGGGTCAGGAAGGCAAAGCGCGCATCGCCGATCTGGAAAGGCGCGGGCGGTGGAGCGGGTGGGATGAGATGGGGTTGGGTCATGTGGTGTTCCTACAGGTCTAGGCCGTGCTGGACGGGCTTTGGTGGGGCTGGTGTAAAAAGCGGCGGATTGTTGACCACCTCTTGAACGCGGCGGCATCCGATAGCGTAGTAATCGGGGTCTAGCTCGATGCTAATGGATTTCCGACCGAGACGCTGGCAGGCAACGGCGGTGGTGAAGCTGCCCGCGAATGGGTCTAGGATCGTGCGTGCGTCTGGCAGGAACCCGAGGCACCATTCCATTAGAGCGACGGGCTTTTGTGTTGGGTGACCGTATTCAACGCGACCGACATTCAGATCAATGCGCTTTGCTGGCCTGTCAAAGTTGGTCCATGCCATTTCGAAATCCGCCATTGTCGGAACAGCGTTTACATTGTTCCAGATCAGCCAACAACGCGATGGCGGCACCTGAAAATAGTTTGCTCCCCATATGATCGCTGGACAACCAGCGCCGACCATTGCGTCAACCCATTCCTGTTTCGCTTCTAGGTCCCATTTTAGAAAGCCCTCATTGTGGACTTGCGCGCCCCATGTCCCCCCTTGCATCCGCTTTCCAAGGCCATATGGCGGATCACAAGCCAAGGCTTCTGGAGCAGGCAATGCGCGCCGGACCTCCATGCAATCTCCTTGGATCAAAAGTTGCCCGCCGATGATCCGCGCCTGTTGCCACGGCCCGCCCTTGGCAATGATTTCGGCGAAGTCCATCACACCAGCCCCTTTGCGAGCGCGTCTTCCAGCGCCATGCCGTAGTGCAGCTTCACGAAGCGGCGGGCGTCTGCGGTGGTAATGCGGTGAATGCCTGTATCGGCGGCCGCGCGGCCTTTGGCGGCTGCAAGCAGGCTGTGGGCTTCAATGGCTGGCCTGCCCAGTTTCTGGACGGTTTCGGGCCTGCGGTCGATTGTGTAGAACATGGTTCCTCCGTTTTGCCTCCCCGTGTTTTGTGCGCTGGCCGGGCGCAGGGGAGGAGCCTTTGCTGTTCGCCCCGTCGGGCTAGGCCAGCTTGCCCACATTACGCATAGACGCGGTGCGGGCAAGTGGAATGTTGCGAAGTCTGCAAAGCGTAGTTTGCAAAGTTAGGTGCGCTTGCGCCTTGTCGCCGCCCATTCATCAGCCCAATCCGTGCCGGGAATTGACGGGATGTGAACCGTGACGTGAATGCCCTTCGATGCAAGCCGCCTAGCCAATGCATAGGACGCGGCCTGGCCTGCAAACTTCGGGTCATTGTCGCCAAAGATAGCCACCTCGTCACAACCCTCCGGCGGTTGCCATTTCGCAAGGTTTCCTGCGCTGATCGCGGCCCATACAGGCAAGTCCCACATTGCCGATGCAGAAAAAGCAGTCTCAATGCCCTCTGCAATCCCAAGCGGCCCGCCCGTGTAGTCTGACAGCCGGATTGCGCTGCCCTCCGGCAATTCCCCAGGCATTAGCTTTCGGGGGCATGGCATTTCCGCCTTACCAGATCCATCCGGCTTTAAGAATGTCCGATGCATCTGGACAAACTTTTTTCCCCCTTCTGGCCCAGATACAAGCGCCACCATGCACGGCCTAATCCCGCCTTCCCCATCTTTCAGCGACGATGCAAAGCGCAGAGCGGGCGGGTATATCAGTTCCTCCAAGTGTCGCGTTGCCAAATATCGATGGACCAAATCGCCCGGCTTCACTGGCTTGCTATTCTGCCAGATATTCACAAGCCCGTTCCTAACCTCTTCAGGCGTCATGGACGCGCGCGGGGCTGGATCATCTTTGACGTTGCCGACGATCCGATCAATTCGATCACAGGCTTCTCGAAACTCATATCCCCACACCTTCATTACAAGATCAGTGCCATTGCCTGATCCGCATGTGCTGCATATCCACGTCCCGCGCTGTTCCTTGTTGTCAAATCGGAAACGATCAACCCCATCTTTGCAGATAGGGCATGGTCCGTGTTTCCCTGTAAGGTATCCGGCATCTAGGCCAAGCTGTTGCAGAATGCCTTTCCACTTGCCTTGCGCTGCAAATGCAGTCTTTTCGTGGTGCATTACCGCCCCCTGTTCTTTTCTTGACGCTTCGCAAAGGCGATATCCTTTGCCTTCACGAAGTTCCACATCTCGACAGTCGCCACCCGGGCAATATCATCAAGACCGCGCGGCCACACCCCGAACTTGTCGCGGTATGTGTTAGACGCCCAACCCATCGATCGATTGCGGCTTGCGCGGATGGTTAGGATGCCGGACCACCATTCCTGCTTTTCGGCCATTGTCCAATTTTTCTTGCCACCGCCGATCTGGACAAGCTGTCCCTCCACCTCATCGACCCCGGCTTGCGGCTTGCGCTCATGCCCGCAGACCGGGCAAATGCGGCCGGATTGAATCGTCCCGCAGTTTGCGCATTCCTTGGGCAGCTTTTCCGCCTTTGGCTTAGCCTCAGCCTTCTCGCCCTTGGCGCTTGTGTCTAGAGTGTCGTGGTGAATGTCAGTCACAAGCCCGAGGCGAAGGCTGTTGCCCGCGTGATCCAAGATCAAGCAATCTTCCGTCCCTGGGTTTACCCGCAAGCCCCGCCCGATCTTCTGCACATGTAGCATCTCGGATCTAGTCGGCGCGGCGTCGATGATGCAGCTAATCGGCCAGTCCACCCCGGTTGTCAGCGTCCGAACAGAGCAAGCTATTTTCAGTTCCCCGCTTCTAATCTGTTTGCCTATGTGCTGCCGCTCGATAACGTCAGTGTGCGCGTCGCAGTATCCAGCCGCAACGCCAGCGCGAATGAATGCCTCCTGCAATTGCTTTGCATGGGCGCGGTTGACAGCGAAAAGCAGCGTCGGGCGATTGCCTCCCTTCGCTAGCCATGTCTCCACCACGTTAGCCATGATCGCCTTGCCAGCCATAACCTCAGCCGCTTGGCCCTCATGGAACTCGCCCGCGACAGTCTTGACGCCCGACATGTCTGGCACATCCGGCGCATATGCTGCAAACTTGGACAGATAGCCCTGATCGATCAATTCCCCGATGGTTATGGATTGCACAAGGTCTTGCCAGTATCGGCCCATGCCCTTCGCCCAAGGCGTAGCAGACAAACCGACAAAGTGCTTGTGCGGCCAACGTGCGATCATGTCCAACATGACTTGGTGCATTTCATGGCATTCATCGCAGATGATCAGGTTGCAATCGTCTGGCATTTCCCTTCTGGCCAAGGTCTGCAATGACGCGACCTGAACCCTAGCCAATGGATTGGTAAGCATGTGGCTAGCTTGGATCACACCGATATCGTCAATGCCTTCGCGGCGGAACTCGCCAACGGTCTGATCGATCAGCGAAAGCCTAGGAACGGTAAAAAGGATTTTTCCATTCTTGGCTAGGGCACTTTCTATGATCTTGGCGGCGGTCAGTGTCTTGCCGAAGCCTGTTGCCGCTTGCAGGACAACGCGACGATTGCCCTTGCCAGAAGGCGCGAAGCTATGGCGCAGCATCTCGATAGCCTTGACCTGATGCGGGCGCAGTTCTCTGGGCGATGGATTGCGGAACATATCAAGCATCCTCGCCACCCTTTCCAGAGCTACCCATACTATATGTATACCGGCGGACATCATGTCCGGTCATATGTCCGCCCTCATGTCCGGGTTTTATGTCCGCCCTCATGTCCGGGTTTATGTCCCGGTATGCGTCTGCTATTTTCTCCAAAAGCGCAGGGCTTGGATTGCACCCAAGGCATACTAACGCGCGCTTGAGCGCCATAAGATCAAGCCAATATCGCGTTGTGCGCCTGCCGCCCTTTATGTATTGCGTTGGACACATAACAAGCCACGCTTCAATCTGTCTTAGATTGCGTCTGGCCTGTCTTTCACTGCACTTTCCAAAACCAGCCATTTTCTTAATGCCTGGGCATGCATCATCACCGCGCATGTGAACGCGCAAACAATGACTAATCAATCCTCCAAGCTGACGTATCAATGATTGCGGCAATGGCTCTACAGCGCGCGACAATGTTGACTGAACATGCTTCGCCAAATCGTCGATCTTGACGAAACGTAAAGGCTTTTCTGGCATTAGAATGCCCCCTGTAAGGGAAAGGCTTGACTATCGGCACCACCCGGAATAATCTGACCTTGCGATTTCAACTGCCGCAATCCTAGACGCTCACCACGTCAAAAGCAACCCCGCCGGATCACTCTGGCGGGGTTTTGCGTTAGCTGATCTGACCCATGTTCGGCAGGCCAGCCATGACAGCAAGAGCAGCGTCAACATTCTCGACAACCGCGACTTGCCCCTTCCATCCGCCGTGCCACTCGACTTGCGCGACGGTCAGCTTGCGCTTGCTTGGTATGGCCTTCCAGTCCTTTACCTCCAACAGGACGTTTCGGCCCCTCCAGCCGACCAGCAAGTCTGGGCATCCCTGACCGACAGCGTGTAGTGGCTGAACGGTTGCGCCCATTGCCCGCAGCGCCGAGACAATCTCGGATTGATTTCGATCAGTTGCCGCCGCGCGTCTCACTCGAATAGCCCTCCCTGATTAGGATTGACGCCACGTTTGCGCGCATTTCGCTTTCCAGCCTGTGCATCTCCTGCATATCCCGGCGCTTTCGTGCCGCCTGCCATTGCGCCGCCAGTATCTCGCGCTGCACTAGCGCCGCCTGTGCAAATCTTTGCCGCGCGTCTTGCGAAGGCGTCGGCCTCATGGTCCCTGCAGTATGGCAGCCGCCCGCGCTTGTCCGGCGGCAGTTCGGACCATCGCCCCGGCAGGCGAAGGGCAAGAGGCGTCTCAGCGCCGCAGATATAGCATTTTGCCACATTGTCACCTTCCACCATTGATTGGAACTTGGCCCAACAATTCAATGTCTTTTATGTCGCAGAAAATCCTCCTAAACTTTTCTTTCCCGCTTGCCGATCTTTCAAATCTCCCAAACTTTCCAGACAGAGAAACAACGGACCCCGCTGAAAGTTTGCTCGCCACAACAGCCTGAAATCCCTTCACCGCTATTGATACAGCAACGGCGGCAGGTATGGATGGGTCATCTTCGTCATATGTGTAAAGTTTCCCGAGAACGTCCCAGTCCCATCCGTCTCCGATGGGATGATCAACGATTGTTAGGTTGTGAAGCGTAACGTTCATTCCTGTTTTGGAAGGAAAGATTGTCGTTATATCTGGTAGCATTGTCACCTCCTAGAACGGGCATTCCTCGCCCGGATACGATGGACGCCACCCCGGCGCGAATACCGGGCGCGGCGGCTTCGTGGCAGGCTTTGGGATCACGCCCAGGCGCTGCAATTCGGCTTCAAGCGCGCTCACTTGCCTTCACCCTTCATCGCGGCAAGCATAAGATGCGCCTTTGCCCACGTTGCCAGCCGCAGCGCGTTACGATCTGCCGCCGCTTGCAGCTTGGCCTTTTCGTCTTCCGTCACGGTGATTTCGATTTTTGCCATGTCAGCCCTCTTGCGTGATTTTGCCCCTTTACAATCCCGCATATATCGGGATGATGCAAGGGGTAATCGCAGCAGAGGAACCCGACATGACGGAACACAAGAACATTTACGCGGCCATCGCAGCCGCAACTGGCGAGGTGAAGCGCCTTGCCAAGGACAGCCGCAACGTTGAGCAGAAATACAACTTCGCAAGCGTTGATGACTTCCTCGAAATGACCGGGCCGATCTGCGCAAAGCACGGGCTTGTCGTTCTCATGGACGAAGAAGAAGTCACCGACTTTGAGCGGCAAGGCAAGTATGGCGTCACGTTCTGGCTGCGCATCCGCTTTGCCATTCAGGTCTGCCATACGTCCGGCGAAAGCCTGCCCATCGCGCGACGCACTGTCGATGTGATCCGCACGGGCGCGCAATCGTTTGGCTCTGCCCAGTCCTATGCGCTAAAGCAATTCCTGCGTGCATTGCTGCAAATCTCGACTGGCGATCAGGATGACGCTGACTTTGCGGAAAAGGGCGACGGGAAGCCTGTCCAGCCTGCGCCCCGCCGCGACAACACCGAAGCCGTAGCCCACGCCGTTGCCGCTCTGCAATCCGCCGACAGCCTAGATCAGCTTGCCGCTATTTGGGCCGATCTGCCCAAGGAAGTGAAGGCCAACGTTGCGGTTGCCGGGGCTAAGGACCGCCGCAAAGCCGATTTGCAGCAACCCGCGCCCGCCGATGATCTGGGCGGCGATGAAATCCCGATGTAAGGTGAAAACATCATGAATATCTATCTCGATATTGAGACGATACCGAGCCAGTCGCCGGACCTTCTGGCAAAGTTCCGCGCGGAAGTCACCGCCCCGGCAACTTACAAAAAGCCGGAAAGCATTGCGGAATGGATGACGGAAAACGCCGACCGCGTGGCACAAGAGCAAATGGACAAAACCGGGCTTGATCCGGCATACGGCCACATCTGCACAATCGCTTGGGCGGTTGATGACGGCGAGGTGCAAGCGCTACATGCTGAAACCGTTGACCAGGAGGCGGATGTCTTGCGCGCATTCTTCGCCTCAATCCCGTCTGACACATGGGCCAAGCCCACATTTATCGGACACTATATCAGCGGATTTGACCTGCGGTTTATCCTGTGCCGCGCCGTTGTTCTTGGCGTCCGCATTCCGCCATCGATCCCGCGCGATGCCAAGCCGTGGGATAAAGGCCTGTTTGACACCATGACCGCTTGGGCCGGAAGCCGTGGCACTATCGGCATGGACAGGCTATGCGAGGCGCTAGGCTTGGAAGGCAAGTCCGAAGGCTTGGACGGGTCGCAGGTTGGCAAGGCATGGGCCGAAGGCCGTCATGCGCAGATCGTTGAATACTGCATGGGCGATGTTGAACGCACCCGTGCCATCCATCGTAAATTTATCGCAGCGGGGTTTTGACCATGAAAGCAGTCACGATATTCGGCGGCATTGGCAAAGATGCCCAAACGCGCCAAGCTGGCGATCAGCGCGTCACCTCATTTTCGGTGGCGGTTGATGAAGGCTTTGGCGACAAAAAGCGCACGATCTGGTTTGATTGCTCTTTGTGGGGCAATCGCGGCGAGAAGCTGTCGCAATACCTCACCAAAGGAAGCCGGGTTTGCGTCACCGGCGAGTTGTCCACTCGTGAGCATGAGGGCCGGACGTATCTGACAATTCGCGCGGCGGACGTGACGCTTGCGGGCGGCGGTCAGCGGGAGGAACGCGCGCCGATCAAAGACCGGGCCATGCAAGCGCCTGCATCGCAGGGAAGCCCAATGGATGATGAAATCCCATTTGCCCCGGAGGTGCGATAATGTCTGACATGGTAACAGCCGATGAACTGCGGCAATTCGTGGAGCGGATCGAGCAGCTAAATGCCGAAATGGCCGATCTGCGCGAAACTGTTAAAGAGGCATACGCCGAAGCCAAAGGCCGTGGATACGATACTAAGGTTTTGCGCAAGCTGATCCGCGACAGGAAGATTGCCCGTGACGCGCTGGCAGAGTTTGAAGCGGTTGAAGAGCTTTACCGATCTGCAATCGGCATGGCATGACCAAGCGCCGCGCCACAGCTATCGTGCGACTAGACGGGGGGCGATTGCTCCCCGTAACGCAATGGGATGCCGAATTACTGGCAGAGTGCAGGGCGGGTCAGGAGTTCGACCTTGCGCCACGATCGCGCCGATCAACGCCGCATAACAGCATGTATTGGGCCTGCCTTGCGCGCATCGTGAAGGCCACAGACGCATGGCCTACTCCGGAACATTTGCACAGATATATCAAATTCCGGCTTGGCTATGTCGAAACAATCCGCGATCCGGCAGGCAATCCGATTGCGGTCATTCCCGACAGCACGGCATTTGATAAGATGCCGCAGGATGAATTCAACGGCTTCTTCGCCCGCGCCATGCGGTTGATGGAAAACGAATTGGGGTTTGTGCTAGATGAGCATGCTTAGAGTTCTGGTGTGCGGCGGTAGGGATTATTCCGATGCCGGAAAAGTAGAGCAGACACTAGATTTATTGCCCGCCCCCGTAACGCTGATATGCGGCATGGCGCGCGGCGCAGATGTCCTTGCATTCAGTTGGGCCAAATCTAGGGGCTTCCCAATCGACTGCTACCCTGCGGACTGGCAGGCGCATGGAAGAGCGGCAGGGCCGATCAGAAACCAGCAAATGATCGACACGGGGAAGCCTGATCTTGTCATCGCTTTCCCGGGCGGGGCAGGGACGCAAGACATGATGCGCCGCGCCCGCGCCACTGGCATAAAGGTTCGCACCGTTGAGTGATCTAGCCGGACGTGGCCCATTAGGCCAGAAGCCGCCAAAGAAGCCCGCCAAGCCCCTAAAACCATTGGCCAAGGTATCCGCTAAGAAACGCGCAAAGAAGGCTACAGAAGCAGCCCAAGGAGCGCGGGAACACATGGCGCGCATTGCAGCGATGCCGTGCCTAGTCTGCGGCGCTTGGCCTGTGGAAATCCACCATGAAGGTCGGCCTAGATCCGACTGGCACGTCCTGCCGCTCTGCCCGCGCCATCATCGCCGCGAATATGGTCCGGGGTCATATCATTACAGCCCCAGCGCGTTCTATACCCTGAACGGATCAAGCGCCGACCTGTTGGCACGGTATGGCCAAAAAAACACCCCCGGAGAGTAATCTCGATCCGGTGGCAGTTTGTCGCGCCAAGAGAGGCAGAAGGCGCGGCGGGAGAATGTCGCTCACACTCTGGCAGTGAGCCGCCCCGTTTCCTGCATCCCGACATGATGACGCGCGGGCAGGATGCAAGCTTGTTGTTAGGACGGGCCGCGATACCTGCCCCGAAACACCCCGCAGAATGAAGCAAGGTTAGGGCAGGCACGGCGGGCGGTCAAGGTGCGGGCCACCTGCGCAGAACGTCGCGCGTCACATGCCACGGCCAGAAAATTGCCCACCAGAAGCCGCGCACTGCATCTAAAGCGCCTGCCATGCCACCAGCATAGACCATAAATGCGATGATGGTCATATCTCACCACCTATCTGCGCGAATTTCGCCGCCCGTAAGCCGATCAATTCGTTCCGCCACTTCCGTGCGCGGCTTGCGCTTGCCGTTTAAGATCGTGCTGATTACGTCCTTGCTGACCGGGATCAACGCCCCGAAAGCCCCTGATTTCATGCCGCGACTTTTCAGCCATCCGGCAAGCATTGCGTGATTTGGCAGGTTCATGTTTCGCCCTCCTTTGCCAGCACACAATGGGCGCGAATTTTCTTTACGTCAAGTGCAGAATTTTCGTTGACACGTCAAGAGCGATGCGGCAATGATGAACACATCAACGGCGCAAGCCACAACGGAGGAAACGGACATGATGATGCAAACAAAGATTATGGGCGCTGACCGCGACACGCGCTGCGACTGCTGCGGTCGCAAGCTGAAAGTGGGAATTCTGCTTTCAAACCTTGGCACGTTTGGCGCTGACTGCATCCGGGCCGCAATGCCATGCGACCGCAGCCGTTACAGCCAAGGCAAGCCGGATGCTTCATGGCTGCGCACGCTGGCTAAGATTGCAGAGCGTGACACGGAAAAGCGCATTGCGAAAATGGGATACACGCGCGCCATGTTCCTGAATGTTGACCCGGCAAAGCTGGAAAAAGCTGACGCCTAAACACCACCGCCCCGGCCTCGGTCGGGGCTTCCACAACGGAGGAAACAGACATGCCCTACACAGCACGATACGACAGCGGCGACATCATCGCTCATTTTATCGCCGACGGTGAAGTCACAGATTATGGCGTCCCCGGCTCGCCGCGCTTTGACGTGGTGGACGAAAGCACGGTTGAGGTGACAAGCCTTTGCATCCTCGGGATTGACGTTGACATGGCATACCTGCCCGACGCTCTGCATGATGTCATCCTTAGCTTGGCTGACAATTGGGAATGGCATGATGTCATCCTTAGCTTGGCGGACAACTGGGAATGGGCGGAAGAATGAAACGATACACCATAGACGCAGCCAAGGAAGCGGCGGAACGCTTTATTTCGGCAGTAGATGCCATGAAGGATCGGGAAGAAACAGACGATCGCTTTCGCATATCCCTGGGCACGGGAGTAGGCTTTAAGGAAACCTCAGCCATCCGCCGCGCCAGCTTGGACCTAACGCGCGCCCTTGCAGAAATGAGGAAGCCATGACCCGCCCCGGCTTTATCCGCGCGGTTCTGCGCGATGGTCTTGCAGTGGCGATGCTGTTTGCTGCGGGTTGGGGCTTGTTTGTGATTGCGGGGGTGATGCAATGACCCACCATCTCCCGCAAGCCGCAGCGCGCCATCCTTGGCGCGGTTCTTTTCATCGGCGCGACATATCCCGCGCTTGTCCTTTTTCTCAGCATCGGAGGCTGACATGACAATGACAGTATACTTGCAGCGCACCACCAGCGCGACTTTCACCGAACACGACGCGGACGAGTATCACTTGCCGTTTTCTTCCGTCGCGGTATGGGATGCTCATGGAAACTGCGTCAGCCTGTTTTTGCCGCACGGCACTGGCGCTTCTGTTGCCAAGGCAATCAACGAGGCGATTGAAAAGGGTTGCGAATAATGGACGCCCAGCCCCTTCCCCGTGGCGCTCTTGTCGTGGCCGCAGATCGCCGCGCATTGCGTGGTGCGCTGTCCAACTTCGACGCCAGCGACATGCCAGAGGCGCTTGCCACGGCGCTTGTGCAGCGCTTTGGCCGCAATCGTGCCGAGTTGATCCTGGCCCGCGCAATGGAGAGGATGGAATGACCCACCCTATCGAACAAGCCGCCGACGCGGTGGATCGTGAACTGGCCGATCTGCGCGCCAAGCTGGCCGTGGCGGTGGAGGCGTTGACGCTGCTGCAAAATGCTTCTGGGGAGACTGCGAGAATGGGAGCCGTTACAGGGCCTCACTGGACGCGGCTGACAATAGCGTTGCTGAAAAGCCGCGCCGCGCTGGCACAGATCAACACACAAGGGGAACACAAATGACGATTATCGACACACATGCCGCTGACAAATTGCGCGCGGCAATCGAAGCTGGAAAGCTCAAATCCGGGTCTTGGGGCGATGGAACCCACGCTGTTTGCATGATGAGTGCACTTGTGCGCGGGGCAAGAGATGAAAGCCATTGCGTCACGGCAGGCTGGCCAAAATGGCTTGCTGGTCTGAATGTCTATCTGTTTGATGCAGATGTTGGCGTGAAAGATGAGGAAAAAGCACGGGCCGAGTTTGCATTGCGCATCGCAGAACTTGTGCAAACGCCGCGCGACTATGACAAAGCGCGCGACCTCTTCCTGATCCGGCGACTGGATGATGGGGAGTATTCTGCGCTCAAGTCCTTGCGGCGAAACCCTGTTGACGCTGACTGGTTGCGCGTCTGCGATGCGGCGATTGTGCGTGTGGTTGATCTGCTGCGAAGGCGTGTGGCTGGAGAGGATGTGGCAAAAGAGATAAATTCCGATGCCGCCGCCTATGCCGCCGCCTATGCCGCCGCCCGTGCTGCCGCCAGTACTGCCGATGCCGCCGCCGATGCCGCCGCCCGTGCTGCCGCCGATGCCGCCGCCCGTGCTGCCGCCAGTACTGCCTATGCCGCCGCCGATGCCGCCGCCCGTGCAGACCTTATCACCGCGCTGGAATCGGCACAGATCAAGGGGGATGAATGATGGACGACGCAGAACTGATCGCACGGCTGAGGGGTTGGGTCAAAGACATTCAAGAAGGGTCAGAGGCTATTTGGGCAATGGACCAAGACTTGAAAGAGGCCGCCGACCGCATCGAGGCGCTGGTTGCGGAGCGTGACGCCGCACGGGATGCCGCGCTGGAAGAAGCGGCGAAGGCGGCGAAAGAATTGCTTGAAGATGAGGGCACTGACCTTCAAGCAATTTCTGACGGCTATGTGGACGCCCTTAGCTCTGGAGTGCATGGTGGTAGAAAGATACCAAGGGATTTTGCGAAAACTTGCGCAGACCGATTCAAGGAAAGGTCTGATGCCGTTTACCAGATGGGAGGGCATGTCGCCGCCGCCATCCGCGCCCTCACCCCACCCGCCGATCTGGCCCAACGTGTGAAGGAGTGAGCGATGGGCAAGCGACCTTGGCGCGAAGCTGCGACGGCCACAGAACAAGCTGACGGGACAATCAGCGTGAAGTTGCACGGCTTCCCTCTGACCTGCATGGGAGCGACCTATGAAGAAGCCTTTGCGCGGATAGGCGCGTTCCTTGATGTGTCAAGTAAGGCCCGGAAGGATTTTGTGCAGAGATACGAACACGAATGGAAAGGCCCTGCACATGACTAAGCCCCCGGAACGGATTTTGGCGTGGACAGTCAACGAATGGGGAAGCGCTTGGGCAGTAGCGCCAGAAGATGCGGCCGCTGATGCAGTCGAATACATCCGCGCCGATCTAGTGACGCAACGCACCCCCGACCCCGTCGTGCAGGCGTTGGTGGAGGCGGGCAATCGCATGGCGAATAGCATCAAGGGCGATTACATCCATCCCGGCGCTGCGACTGCATGGGACGCAGCCCTTGCCGCCTTCGACAAGACATGACTAGCCGTTGCAGATGGGTATACGACAAGGACGTTCCGGGCGGCAAGTTTCTCGTGCCCGGATGCTGGAACCGCACGATTTATGGCGACAATGCGGAATGCCAATGCATGGAAGGGCCGGAAACTATAGGCGATCAGTTGGAGGCTCTGCGCCATGAGATCGCAGCCTTGAAAAAGAAGATTGCCGCCTTAGACAAGACCGACTAACCTGCACTTGTGAGGGGCGAAACGCTCTGCGGTTTTCAAATGGTCCAGAACCAGACTGCGCTACGGCTCGTTCTGAAACCATAGCCCCTCACTTCTTCCACGGCCTGCGCTTGATTGTGCCGTGCGATCTCATCCAGCCCTCAGCCGCGATGCTGCTTCATAGATAAGCTGGGGCAGTTTTGACACGGGAATGACACCGATCAATTCGCCATCGCGCCAAATGCCCAATCCATCCATATGCCGCGCAAACGTCACCATCCCGCATAAGCCTCTAGTCGGCTCAGGAGCGGCAAGCAATCGCGCCGCGCCGTGGGCATATCCTCGCCAGCCAATGCGCCTGCGCAAGCCGCTGCGGGGCGTTTCAGCGTATCAACCGCCGTGCTTGTCTGCGAAGTCACGCAGCCGCTTAATGCGGTCAGCGTCAGAAGCCCCAAGGCCCAAATCCGCATCTGCAATCCTTTCCAGTTGCTTTGCCTTCGCCTCGGCCAGCTTTGACTTGGCGTCAGCCTTGGCCGATTTTCTGCCACCAAACCACGTTGCTGCTAGAGCGGCCAAAGCAAAGCCAGCCGCCGCAAGCCATTCGCCGGGGATGATCGTCAGGATCAGGTCAAGCATCGCTGCCCCCTTGATCCACCAGCCTCCCCACGATCCCGCCCACGGCCAGCGCGGACAACAGCCACGGCTGCCATTCCACAGGCATCATGGCCCGCACGTCAGCCGGGATTTGCAGCCATACTAGAGGCAGTGCTGCCAGCACGGCCAAAGCCTGCACCGAGAGCCAACGCCATGCCTTCCGCGCGTCTTTGACCAGCTTCATATCCTCACCTCTTGGGGCTGTTGAATAGGCTCAGCAGGGCGCTAAACAGCCGCGCCCATGGCGAAGGCTTTAACACGTCCGGCGCGACATGTTCAATTTTCGGCGTTTGCTTAACTTGAACAGGCCGCAGGAACAACGCCACCTCATCCTCGCGCCGATTGACCAGCCCGCGCAACACTTGCCGCTTTCCGTTCACCGTCGCCTTGTTCCACAACATAATCGCCGCAGCCGCCTTTGACTTGTCGCCCGCGTTGAAATGCCGAAGCGCGGACGATCCTTTGAAAGCCCTTGGCCCGATATTGTATGCCAGCGAAACAAACGCGCCGAACT
>QXGG01001153.1_pt1 | contig 16084 bp, 17 predicted proteins | sample 1982491 | NCBI WGS metagenome assembly QXGG01 (sample SAMN09924614, study PRJNA488089) | Wastewater metagenome, whole genome shotgun sequencing project. | isolation source: South African research farm wastewater | place: South Africa: Irene, Agricultural Research Council, Animal Production... | reverse complement strand
CTCAATCCGTGGATTGCCGATGGCAGTATCCATGCGGTGACAATGAAGTTTTATACTTGCACGGCTTGGGCCGAACGCTCTTAAAGCAACCAAACGAGACTCTAATGGATAAGCTAATTATTAGCGGAGGTCATCGTCTAGACGGTGAAATTCGTATTTCTGGCGCCAAAAACGCTGCGCTGCCTATTCTCGCAGCGACTTTATTGGCCAGCGCGCCGGTGACAGTGTGCAATTTACCGCACCTGCACGACATTACGACGATGATTGAACTCTTTGGCCGTATGGGTATTGAGCCTGTTATTGACGAAAAGCTCAGCGTGGAAATTGATCCGCGTACGATTAAAACGTTGATCGCGCCTTATGATTTAGTCAAAACGATGCGCGCTTCGATTTTAGTGTTGGGGCCGATGGTGGCGCACTTTGGTCAGGCTGAAGTGGCTTTACCCGGTGGTTGTGCGATTGGTTCACGTCCGGTGGATTTACACATTCGCGGCTTGGAAGCACTGGGTGCAGTGATTACTGTTGAAGATGGTTACATTAAAGCAAAAGCGCCAGAAGGTGGCTTGCGCGGGGGTAACTTCTTCTTTGACGTGGTCAGTGTCACCGGTACCGAAAACATCCTGATGGCCGCAACTTTAGCCAAAGGCCGCACCACTCTGGAAAACGCTGCGCGTGAGCCTGAGATTGTTGATCTGGCTAATTGCTTAATTGCAATGGGCGCTAAGATCCAAGGTGCAGGTACGGATACCATTATTATTGATGGTGTCGAGAAGCTCGGTGGTGCCACTTATCATGTAATGCCAGACCGTATTGAAACCGGTACCTACTTGGTGGCTGCAGCAGTCACTGGCGGTCGCGTAAAGCTTAAAGATACCGATCCTGCGATTCTTGAAGCCGTGTTGTCGAAGCTGCAAGAAGCTGGAGCCGAGATCACCACAGGCAAAGACTGGATTGAGTTGAATATGCACGGTAAGCGCCCGACGGCGGTGAATGTGCGTACTGCGCCATACCCAGCGTTCCCAACCGATATGCAAGCGCAGTTTATCGCGATGAACGCATTGGCTGAAGGCACGGGGACAGTGATTGAAACCATCTTTGAAAACCGCTTTATGCACGCATTAGAAATGCAGCGCATGGGTGCGAAAATTCAAATTGAAGGTAACACGGCGATTGTCACAGGTATTCCACAGCTTAAAGCGGCACCCGTGATGGCAACCGATTTGCGTGCCTCGGCCAGTTTGGTGATTGCCGCCTTAATGGCTGAGGGTGACACCCTGATTGACCGTATTTATCACATTGACCGTGGTTACGAATGTATCGAGGAAAAAATGCAACTCCTTGGTGCGAAAATCCGCAGAGTACCGGGCTAGTCTTATGTTAACTATTGCATTGTCAAAAGGTCGTATCTTGGACGATACCCTGCCGCTGCTTGAGCAGGCAGGTATTGTCCCCACCGAAAATATTGAAAAAAGCCGCAAACTCATTATCAGCACTACACGTGACGATGTCCGTCTGTTGATTGTGCGCGCCACTGACGTGCCGACCTATGTTGAGTTAGGCGCAGCTGACTTGGGTGTTGCGGGTAAAGACGTACTGCTTGAGTACGGCGGACAGGGCTTATACGAGCCGCTGGATTTACAGATTGCCAAGTGCAAACTGATGACAGCCGGACCTGTGGATACCCCTGAGCCCACTGGACGTTTGCGCGTTGCGACCAAATTCGTCAATGTCGCCAAGCGTTACTATGCCGAGCAAGGCCGTCAGGTGGATATTATTAAGCTGTACGGCTCAATGGAGTTGGCACCTCTGGTGGGTTTAGCCGATAAGATCATTGACGTGGTCGATACCGGTAATACGCTGCGCGCCAATGGCTTAGAGCCGCAAGAGTTGATTGCTCATATCAGCTCACGTTTGATCGTCAATCGTGCTTCGATGAAAATGAAGCATGCTGATATTCAAACGCTAATCAATACTTTGAGTGCCGCGGTTGACGCACGACACTGATCTTAAAACGCATGGGCGTACTGATGTACGTCGCCTATCTGTGTCATAGCCGAATTCATCGGGTGCCCGCGCAGAAGGTTTGCTAGTCTGGCGGCGCCCGAATGTTGACTTATTATTGAGGCCCGCTATGACTGCAGCGACTGTTGTTCGACGTTTAAATGCCCAAGATGCAGATTTTAATACCCAACTTGATCAACTTTTAAGCTGGGAGAGTGTTTCTGATGCCAGTGTCAATGAGCGCGTATTGGATATTATTGCCAATGTGCGTACGCGTGGTGATGCGGCACTAGTGGATTACACACGCCAGTTTGATGGTCTAGACGTGGCGCAGATGAGTGATTTAATTCTCAATCGCGAACGTTTAGAGCTGGCTTTGACGCGCATTACCGCAGAACAGCGCAGTGCTCTAGAAACCGCCGCGCGCCGTGTGCGTGAGTACCACGAACGTCAAGTGCAAGACTCATGGCGTTACACCGAAGCCGATGGCACGGTGTTGGGTCAGCAGGTGACTGCCTTGGATCGCGCGGGTTTATATGTGCCCGGTGGTAAAGCCTCTTATCCGTCTTCAGTTTTGATGAATGCCATTCCAGCAAAAGTTGCCGGTGTCGCTGAAGTGGTGATGGTGGTGCCTACGCCACGCGGTGAAATTAACGAGTTGGTGCTTGCTGCTGCGGCAATTGCCGGTGTGGATCGCGTCTTTACCATTGGTGGTGCGCAAGCTGTTGCTGCGCTAGCTTACGGTACTGAAAGCGTGCCGCCAGTGGATAAAATCGTCGGTCCTGGCAATATTTATGTGGCTACGGCTAAGCGTCACGTGTTTGGTAAAGTAGGCATCGATATGATTGCCGGTCCTTCAGAAATCTTAGTGGTGTGCGATGGTAAAACAGATCCTGACTGGATTGCCATGGACCTGTTTTCACAAGCTGAGCACGATGAAGACGCGCAGTCTATTTTGCTCAGTCCCGATGCAGATTTTTTAGACCGTGTTGAAGCCAGCATGCAACGCTTACTGCCAACACTGGAGCGTGAAGACATTGCCCGCACATCGTTGCGTGAGCGCGGTGCTTTGATTCATGTGGCCGATATGGCGCAAGCCATTGCTGTGGCCAACCGTATTGCTCCTGAGCACCTTGAGTTGTCTGTTGATAACCCAGAGGAGTTGTTGCCGCAGATTCGTCATGCGGGTGCTATTTTTATGGGGCGTTACACAGCTGAAGCGCTGGGCGATTACTGTGCGGGTCCCAACCACGTCTTGCCCACATCAGGTACGGCGCGTTTTTCCTCGCCTTTAGGTGTGTATGATTTCCAAAAACGCTCATCGATTATTTACTGCAGCCCAGAAGGTGCTTCTGAGTTAGGTAAAGTCGCTTCGGTGCTAGCGCGTGGTGAATCATTAACAGCACACGCCCGTTCAGCTGAATACCGTATCAAAGCAGACGATTAGCCCAGGTCAGCCGCTCAATGAGGAGCGGCGATAGAATAGTGTAGTCGCTGTGAGCGCACAGCGATCGATCCAGTTTAGGAGCGCATGACGTGAGTAAGTTTTGGAGTCCTTTTGTCAACAACTTGGTGCCTTATGTGCCAGGTGAGCAGCCGAAGATTGAGCGTTTAATTAAGCTCAACACCAATGAAAACCCCTACGGCCCTTCGCCTAAAGCGATCGCGGCGATGCAAGCACAGCTCAATGATGATCTGCGCTTATACCCTGATCCCAACAGTGACCTGCTCAAACATGCGGTGGCGGATTATTATTCTGTAGCGCCGCAATATGTGTTTGTGGGTAACGGTTCGGATGAAGTGTTGGCCCATGCGTTCCATGCATTATTTCAGCATGATAAGCCGTTATTGTTTCCTGATATCAGCTACAGTTTTTACCCTGTGTATTGCGGTTTGTATGGTATTGAACCACAGAAAATTGCACTGGATGATCACTTCCAAATCCGTGTTACTGATTACCAGCAGCCCAATGGCGGCATTATTTTCCCCAACCCCAATGCGCCGACCGGCTGCTTATTAGAGTTGGATAAAATTGAACAATTGCTGCAAGCCAACCCGGATTCTGTGGTGCTTGTAGATGAGGCGTATATTGATTTTGGTGGTGAGTCAGCGATCAGCTTGGTGAAAAAGTACGACAACTTGCTGGTGACACAAACGCTATCTAAATCGCGCTCCTTAGCTGGTTTGCGTGTCGGCATTGCGGTGGGGCATCCTGATCTGATTGAAGGGCTGGAGCGTATTAAAAACAGCTTTAACTCCTATCCTTTAGATCGCGCAGCCATTGCCGGTGCCGCAGCGGCTTTTGCCGACAGCGACCACTTCCACAGTACGCGCAATAAAGTGATTGCCAGCCGTGAATGGGTGGTAGAAGCTTTAAGTGCGTTGGATTTTGAAGTCTTACCATCAGCGGCTAACTTTGTGTTTGCGCGTCATAAAAGCCGTGACGCCAGTGAATTGGCAGCGCAGTTGCGTGAGCAAGGGGTGATTGTGCGCCACTTTACTCAGCCGCGCATCGAGCAGTTTTTACGTATCACAATTGGTACTGAAGAACAGAACGAGACATTGATTGACGTCTTAAAGGGCTGTCTTTAAAGCATCCATACCCTGCGTTATCAGCAGGTTAAATAACCTTGAGGTGAGCCATGTACAGTGATAAAAATCTAATTTGGATTGATTTGGAAATGACCGGTTTAGATACCGACAATGACCTGATCATTGAAATGGCCACCATCGTTACCGATAGCCAACTCAACACGCTGGCCGAAGGCCCGGTGTTGGCTATTCATCAGAGCGATGAGGTTCTGGCGGGCATGGATGAGTGGAACACGCGTCAGCATGGCGGCAGCGGTTTAACACAGCGTGTGCGCGAGAGTCGTGTGAGCGAAGCGCAAGCCGAAGCACAAACCATTGCCTTTCTAGAGAAGTGGGTGCCAGCGGGCAGCTCACCCATCTGTGGTAATAGTATTTGTCAGGATCGTCGTTTTTTACACCGTCATATGCCGCAATTAGAAGCCTACTTCCATTACCGTAACTTGGATGTATCCACAGTCAAAGAGCTGGCCGCGCGCTGGGCACCAGAGATTCGTGATGGCTTTAAAAAAGGTGAAGCGCATTTAGCTTTGGCCGATATCCAAGACTCTATTGCTGAGCTGCAGTATTACCGTAAACACTTTATTCGAGGCTAAACCCTCATTTGGAAGATGCGCTTGAGAAAAAGTGCATCTTTTTGTCGGCGCATAAGACCTTTGGCTAATAAAACTGTAGTATGTAGCCTAATTTGTAAGACAAAAGACATCAGCACATATGCTAGTGGGTACTTGTGTGTGAGTGAATGTGGTCCCGTAACTAAAATCCGAGACCCACAACACCACCAAAGAGCAAGATGCACAGCGCGACTATAATAAAGAGACGGGACATTAATTAATGGCTGCCTATGAAATACTGATTGCAGATGACCACCCATTGTTTCGCAGTGCTTTACGCCAAGCACTCACATTAAGCTTGGGTAGCACAGTACGTTTAGTTGAAGCAGAGAACATTGCTGAACTTGAAAGTTGCTTGCAGGAAAAATCAGACTGGGACTTGGTGTTATTGGATTTAAATATGCCCGGTGCGCACGGTTTTTCTGGGCTTGTGTTGCTGCGGGGGCAGTATCCACAGGTGCCGGTGGTGATGATTTCAGCGCAAGAAGAATCAACTATTATGGCGCGCGCACGTGAGTTTGGGGCCAGTGGTTTTATTCCAAAATCCAGCGCTCTAGAAGACATTCAGCAAGCGGTGCAAATCGTTTTGGATGGTGATGTGTGGTGGCCTGCACAAACTGCAGCATCAGCAGCAGTGACAGCCGATGAAAAAGCCGCCAGTGCAGGGTTAGCCAGCCTGACGCCACAACAGTTTCGCGTGCTGACGATGGTGTGTGATGGTTTGCTTAATAAGCAGATTGCCTATGATTTAAATGTTTCGGAAGCGACGGTAAAAGCGCACGTTACAGCTATTTTTCGTAAGCTCAATGTACGCACTCGCACCCAAGCTGCTTTATTACTGCAGCAGATGGAATCCATTCCACAGAGCGAATAATCATCCGCATGTGCAGTGCATGTGGCAATGCCAGGCTGGACTGCATGCGATGTATTTTAACGGTTACGCCTAAGGTCAGTATGTCTCCATTTAAAGGTCAAGCGGGTGTGCGTCGTATCGTTAATGCTGCAGGTTATTCTGTTGCAGGCTTGCGCGCTGCATTTGTGGGTGAAGCAGCGTTTCGTCAGTTGTTATTGCTCAATGCTATTTTGATACCTATAAGCTTTATGCTTGAGGTGTCGCGCGGCGAACGCGCTTTAATGGTCGCCGTGTGTTTACTATCGCTGATTATCGAGTTATTTAATTCAGCGATTGAAGCGGCGATTGACCGTATTTCTCTAGAGCACCATCCGCTCTCAAAAAATGCTAAAGATATGGGCAGTGCTGCGCAAATGGTTGGCATGACCGCAATTGCAGCGGTCTGGGCCATTATTTTGCTCGGCTGAATGTCGTCTAGCGTGGTTAATCCTTAACTGCGCTAACCCCTGCCAAGGTGGTAAAGGATGTATCTTTGGCGGTCAGTAAAAAATCTTGCATAAAGGCTGCGTCGAGCATATCGGTGCGTACGGCCGCATAGAGCGTAGAAAACAACCCCTTCTCACCTAAACGCCGAGCGCTGACATAGCCTTTGGAATTGTACTCATGCAAAGCCCAATTGGGCAGACAGCACACACCACGGCCACTGGCGACGAGTTGCATCATCATCACCGTCAATTCCGAGGTGCGCACTTGGGCCGGTTCAATATCGGCGGGTTCTAAGAAGTGATTGAAAATATCTAAACGGTCGTGTTCGACAGGGTAGATGATCAGTGTTTCGTCGCGTAAATCTTCGGGCTCAACATAGGCTTTGTGTGCCAGTGGATGCTGTTTAGCCACTGCCAATAAGGCTTCGTAGGCAAAGAGTGGAATATAGCTGATACCCGTCATCTCAACAGGGTCTGACGTCACGACTAAATCTAAATCCCCGCGCGCCAGAGCGGGCAGGGGCGCAAAGGAAAAGCCTGAGGCTAAATCCAGCTCGACTTCGGGCCATGCATCGCGAAACTGATCAATGGTGGGCATCAGCCACTGAAAGCAACTGTGGCACTCAATGGCCATATGCAAGCGTCCCGCCGAGCCACCTTGTAAGCGGGTGATATCACGGGCGGCGCTGCGCATCAGTGGCAGCACTTCATCGGCCAGTCTGAGTAAGCGTAAGCCGGCGCTGGTGAAGCGTACGGGTTTAGTTTTGCGCACAAAGAGCTGCATATCGAGACGCTCTTCCATTTCTTTAAACTGATGCGAGAGTGCGGATTGAGTTAGATGCAAGCGCTCTGCTGCCTCGACTAAGCTGCCGGCATCGCGCAAAGCGCTCAGTGTTTTGAGGTGACGAATATCCAGCATAAGAAATCCTTAAATAAAAACATGAGTAAAACTGTTTATTAATAATAATCCATTGAGTTTATCTCATCTTACCCAATCTTGACCCCCATCGAGTGCAAGCGATAGTCTGCAATGTGATTCTTGAATTAGGAGTGTGCATGTCCGTTTCACTTGATCGTTTATATTCCTTCCGGCGTTGTCCGTACGCCATGCGCGCGCGTCTAGGTATTGTGTTTGCTGAGCTCAGCGTTGAATTACGTGAGATTGAATTAAAAAACAAACCTGCGCCTATGTTGGCCATCAGCCCTAAGGGCACAGTGCCGGTTCTGCAGCTGAGTGCTAGCGATGGTACAAGCGGGCGTGTGCTGGAGGAAAGTCAGGATATCCTGATGTGGGCGCTCGAGCGGCATGATCCGCAGGGCTTGCTCGATACTGACTTAAGCCGTGCGCAGGCTTTGATTCAGCACAATGATGATGAGTTTAAGTATTGGCTTGATCGCTATAAGTACGCCGACCGTCATCCACAGCAGACGCAGCTTGAATACCGCCAGCAAGGTGAAGTGTTCTTGCAGCAGTTAGAACAGTTGCTTACAGAACACAGCTATCTGCTGGGTGACCGCATCAGCGTAGCTGATATTGCGATCATGCCTTTTGTGCGCCAGTTTGCGCATGTGGATCGGGAGGTGTTTTTCAGCTTGCCGTATCCGTACCTGCAGCAATGGCTGACCCGTTGGTTGGAGCATCCTGCGTTTATCCAAGTAATGTATAAGTTTAAACCTTGGCAAGAGGGTGATGAACGGGTCGTGTTTCCACGGGAAACTCACTGAGCGTGGTGCGCTTAACCTCAAACAAAAAATTTATCGAATTCGAATGCATTTTTTAGATCGTGAAGCAGGTTTGCCAGTATTTTTTAAATATGCTTATTTAATTATATTTATTTTAACAGCCGTATTTTTCTTTATGATATTTGAATAGAGATATATGCTTAAATCTCTACTGTGCTGAATCTTTATGGTGATAGAGATACATGTATGGAGCTCGTCTGAAGTGCAAGTTAAGGCTGTGTCAGCGCAATGCTATATAGCCTTAACTCACATTTTGCGAGTGCTAGCAGTTATTGAATAGCTAGTAGTTTAACTTCAAATATCAGCACTGAGCCTGGTGGTATTTTACCTGCGGCACTATTGCCATAGGCTAAGTGAGATGGAATAAAAAACTTAAACTGATCACCTTCATTCATCAGTTGTACTCCTTCAGTCCAGCCTTTAATAACTTGATTTAAAGGGAAACTAATGGGCTGCTTACGCTCTACAGAACTATCAAACACAGTGCCATCTAGAAGAGTACCGTGATAATGCACTTGGACTGTAGAGCTGGCGCTCGGGTGACGACTTCCCGTGCCTTTTTTAAGTACTTGATACTGTAAGCCTGATGTGGTTTCGGTGATATCTGCCTGTGTTTTATTGGTCATTAAAAAAGCATGGCCTGCTGCAATATGACCCTGTGCTATTTTTTTATTTTTAGCACTTTTTATTAGATAAAAAACAACTAAAATAATAACAACAACTAAAATAATACTATTCATTCAGAGTTCTGCTCATATGGGTTTTTTGTATTCTAACACTTGAGTTTTTTTGAAGTACAACAGGTTGGATTTTTAGGTGATCTATGCGCATGGTTTTGCACGATCACAAAGCTGCGGCTAAACCCAGCCAAGGCTTGCTGTGAGCAGCAGTGAGCCATTGATCAATCATTCAGGTGTTCAATCCATCCGTACGCCACTCTGGCTGGCTATGTTGCATTGCCCTTTGGCTCAACAGAGCAATGAGCAAAAATCATCTACGACTAAAGTCTATAGTCGATATGATGTTTTTATTTTGATACATCTAGACTGAGCCAGCCGAGCTACTACCTGGCCCTGCGCCTACAGGTCACAGGGCTGGTGCTGCTCGCTCACGGACTTATGTGGGTGTTGTTGTAGCTGTGACAGCTGTAGCGAGTACAGCCTGATTATTTTTAAACTCAGCAATGGCGACCATAGCACCGTCAATACGTTCTTCGATTGGCAGGCTGCTGATATTGTGGATGCTCCAAAAGGTGCCATTGGCGAATACTGAAATGGCCCCTTGGCTACTGATATGCAAGCGCCCTTGGGTGGCTGAGAAAGTATGCATGGTTTCTGGCTGGGCATTGCGCGGTGTGGTGTAGCGCCTGCGTAAGGCAAACATCAGCACACCACCAATCAGCGCGGATAACAAAGCTTGCAGGCCGATATTGATGTCAGGTATTAACAACGTCAGCAGCCCAGTCACAATGGCGCCAATGCCAAACCACATAACGATAAAAGCCCCGATAAACAGCTCGGTAATGATCAGCACAACGCCGATCGATACCAGCACCCACCAGATTACAGATTGATCCAGCATGCTTTTCTCCCTCAGTCGACTGGACCGCAGATCCAGTCGACGACCTGTTAGTTATGTGTCTTTTTTCTGGCTGACCATATCTTTAAGCAACGTCAGGCTGCCAATTAAGTGGGCTGCTTCATAAGGCACCACAATTTTATTTTGACTGTCGCTGGCGGCAATGCCTTCCCACGCCGCAATACGTTCTCTAGCAAGAATAAACTCACCTGTTTGCGGATTATCACGCAGACCTTCAGTGATTAATTCTAAGGCTTGTTTTTGACCAGAAGCCAGTAAGACTTCTTCTTGTTGCGCTGCTTCGGCTAAGAGTACAGCCTCTTTTTTCTTCGCTTCAGCCATCCGCTCCATGGCTTCAGCCTGCATAAAGGCTTGGGCACGATCACCTTCGGCTTTATAGATGGTGGCGTTTTTATCGGCCTCAGCTTTGGTTTCAATGGCACGACGTTCGCGGGTGGCTTGCAGTTGCAGTTCCATCGCTTGTTGCACATTAGCTGATACCGAAATATCACTGATTTCAACTCGCGTTACTTTAGCGCCCCAACCACCAGACGCCGCATCCAAGGCGCTGAGCAAGGCTTGGTTCATTTCATCACGGCTGGATAAGGTGCTGTCGAGTTCCATTTTACCGATTTCTGAACGCAAGGTTGTTTGTGCTAACTGTGAAATCGATAGATGCAGATCTTTAATTTCATAGGTGGCTTTTTGCGCGTCATTAATACGCATAAACACCACACCATCAATGGTGATCTGCACGTTGTCCGAGGTGATCACTTGCTGGGAGGGGATATCAATCAATTGCTCTTGGGTGTTGTAACGCGTGCGGACCTGATCGATAAAAGGCACCAGAATATTCAGACCACCACTGAGCACCCGATGAAAACGGCCTAAGCGTTCGATCACCTGTACTTCCGCTTGTGGAACGATGCGAATGGTTTTTGCAAGGGTAATAATAACCAGAAGGGCTAAAATACCCGCAACAATTAATGCACTTTCCATATTGTTTTTATCCTGTTTTTAATGCGTAAAGCAAAGTTGATTTTGCAGTGTAGGCGCTATGTACCTATCAAGCAAAGGCTGATGTATCCACGGTCACACCTTGTTCTTTGAATATATCTTTGGCCACGGTCAGCGCGTTTAATACGCTGGGGAAACCCACATAAGGAATCAAGTGCATAATGCAGCCTACGATCTCCTCGGGGGTTAAGCCTACAGTTAAACCCGTTTTAATATGCATGCCAATTTGTGGCTTGCCTTGGGCGACCAGTGCCGTGATGGTGGTGAGTACTTTTTGTTTATTATCCAGGCCTGGGCGTGAGTAAATTGAGCCAAAGGCAAACTCGACTACATACTGGGTGAGATCGGGAGCAATATCTTTAAAGGCTTCGCCAATATCCATAGCACCGGTGGGGTTATCATCAGGTGATGCCGTCAGCTCTTGAATTTTGTTGATACCTTGTTGATATAAATCGGTCATGTGACTGGGCCTTCAATATAAAGAGTGTGTGGGCGCAAGGTTGAGGCCGCTGCGCTGAATCAGAGGTAGCAGACTACCTAAGAAGTGAATTGTTTTGTAGGTTTGGGTCTGAATGACGTTAGGGTTTAGCGGGCGTGTAGGCTGGTTAGGGCCTGCTTAAGGCATGGCTACTGGATTGGTGTTGATTGTCGCCAAGAACCGGTATCGTCCAGCACCGAGAGTGGTTAAGATGCGTGCTGTTCATAGGCTGTGAGTGGGTGCAACCCTAGATATTGAATACATTGAGGAGCGCTAGAGTATGAGTGGTTTAACCGAAGAAACAGTCAGCTGCCCTTACTGCGGTGAGCTGCTAGAAGTGCTACTGGATCCTGAAGAAGCAGGGCAAAGCTATATTGAAGATTGTCAGGTGTGCTGCAAGCCCATCACTTTTACCGTGCATGAAGATGCCATGGGTCATCTGTCGGTGTCACTACGTGATGAAAACGAGGCCTATTAAGGCTCTGCACTGCTGGCATGACGTGTCATAAAAAAGCCTATAACAACGCAAGGTGCTGCCATGAGTGATGAGAAGATTATTTTAGCTGTGCGCAATTGGGTGGAAAACTTAGTGGTGGGGCTCAATTTATGTCCTTTTGCTAAGCGCGAATTGGTTAAAAACCGTGTGCGCTTTGTCACTACAACGGCGAATAATGAAGAGCAATTGGTGCTGGCGCTGCAAGCCGAATTGACTTTGCTCAATAACGATCCAAGTATTGAAACCACTGTGTTAATCCATCCTGAAGTTCTACAGGATTTTTACGATTACAATGATTTTTTAGATGTGGCGGATGCTGTATTAGTCGAGATGGAGCTGGATGGTGTCTATCAAATCGCCAGCTTTCATCCTGATTATCAGTTTGGTGGCACGCAGGCTGATGACGCAGAAAACTATACGAATCGCTCGCCTTATCCTGTTTTGCACCTGCTGCGTGAAGACAGTCTTGAGCAGGTCATCGCCGATTATCCGGATGTGGACGATATCCCAGAGCGCAATATCGCGCTGATGAATGAGCTAGGCACGCCTAAGTTGCAAGCGTTATTAGAAGCCTGTGCCAAGCCATAGTGTTGTGTGAGTGTTTCTGTGTTTAGGGGCGAGGTAAGCAAACTGCCGTCTCAGAGTGTATTTTTACAGTTATTTTCAGTGTTTCCAATGAGGTTGCAACAATGGTCGCCGTCACAGCAACACCCTATGTCACTGCAGTACAGGTCTCAGACAGCCATTTGTTTGCCAGTACACAAACCTGTTTATTAGGGATGCCCACGCAGTACAGCTTAGAGCATGTGCTGGAGTGCATTCGTACTGAGCAACCCAACATTGATATGGTGCTGTGTACGGGGGATATTTCACAAGATGCATCGGCGGCGGCCTATCAGCGTTTTGCGCAGCAGGTCGCCACTTTAGGTGCACCGATGCGTTGGTTTGCGGGTAATCATGATGAGCGCTTAGCGTTGCAGAACGCCTGTGCGGGTACGGACCGCTTGCAGCCTGTCACCGATTTAGGTGCATGGCGTATTGTGATGCTCGACTCGTCTGTGGCCGGCCAAGTGCATGGCAAGTTGGCAGCAGATCAGTTGCATGTTTTAGAGCAGGCACTGCGTAGTGCGGGTGAACGTCATGTTTTAGTGGCTTTACATCATCATCCCGTACCTGTGGGCAGCCGTTGGATTGATCAAATTGGCTTGCATGATGCGCACGATTTACACGCATTGATTCAGCGTTATAGCGCCGTGAAGGCTGTGGTGTGGGGGCATGTGCATCAAGAGTTTGATGTGCAAAAAGATGGTGTACGCTGGTTGGCTGCGCCGTCAACTTGCATCCAGTTCACACCCAAGAGTGATGATTTTGCCGTGGAAGACCAAGCGCCTGGCTATCGCTGGTTGCGTTTATATGATGATGGGCAATTGGAAACGGGAGTCTCGCGGGTTGAGGGTGTGGAGTTTACCTTTGATATCCATAGCGGTGGTTATTGAGCCTAAGCAGGCTACGCGTTTAAGCATAGCCTGTGCCACAGGGCTGGATCGACTGCGCAGGCTGTGCTGCATAATGGTATTCTAGCCCTCTGTCTTAGCTGTGTAGTGATGTATGTGTAAAAGTCCGAGTGTGGTTTATATTCATGGTTTTAATAGCTCGCCCCAGTCCTTTAAAGCGCAACAATTGCGTGCGGCTTGGCGACAATTAGGGTTACCCGAACAGCATTTGCTGATCCCGGATTTACATCACCATCCCGAGCGTGCCATGGCACAGTTGCACGCGGCGATTGCCCAACTTGAGCAGCCGGTATTAATTGGCAGTTCATTGGGCGGCTATTACGCCACCTATTTAGCGCAGCAGCATCAATTAAAAGCATTATTGATTAACCCCGCAGTGCGTCCACACACTTTGTTTGCCAACTTTACCACTGAGCAAGAAAACCTCTACAGTGGTGAGCGTTGGTTGTTGACGCAAGCCCACGTACAGGCGCTTGCCGCACTGGAAGTCCCGCCGCCGGCAGATGCTGAGCGCTTTAGCGTATGGCTGCAAACGGGCGATGAAACACTAGACTACTGGTTGGCTGAACAGTACTATAGCGGCTGCTCTGTTGTGATTGAACAGGGCGGTGATCACGGCTTTCAGCGCTTTGCTGAACATTTCCCCGCATTATTTGCTTTTGTAGGTCTTGAGTCTTCAGCTCTACAAAAGCTCGATTTTTCTGCTTTTGAGTAACCACATTACCCATGACTAATTCAACCTATACCGCTGGTGCCATTGAGGTTCTATCTGGGTTAGATCCGGTGCGTAAGCGCCCAGGGATGTACACCGACACCACGCGCCCCAATCATCTAGCCCAAGAAGTGATTGATAACAGCGTCGATGAAGCGCTGGCTGGCCATGCACGTCATGTGCAGGTCATTTTACATGCTGATCAATCGCTGGAAGTGATTGATGATGGACGCGGCATGCCGGTGGATATTCACCCTGAAGAAGGTATCCCTGGGGTTGAACTGATTTTTACCCGCCTGCATGCGGGCGGTAAGTTCTCCAGTAAAAACTATGAGTTTTCTGGCGGCTTACATGGCGTTGGTATTTCTGTGGTGAATGCCTTGTCCACCTTAGTGGATGTGCGCGTGCGTCGTGGCGGTGAAGAACACCAAATGACGTTCCGTGATGGCTTTAAAGCCACCGATTTAGAAGTGATTGGCACTGTCGGTAAGCGCAATACCGGCACCAGCATTCGTTTTTGGCCCGACCCACAATATTTTGATACGGGTAAGTTTTCGGTCAGCCGCTTAAAGCATATTTTAAAAGCTAAAGCGGTGTTATGCCCGGGCTTAACGGTGAAATTTGAAGATAAAAACAGCAAAGAGCTGATCACTTGGTTTTATGAAGATGGTTTGCGCTCCTACTTAACCGATGCCGTCTCTGAGTTTATTAGCCTGCCTGAAGAGCCGTTTTGTGGGCAATTTGCTGCCGAAACCGAGCGGGTGGACTGGGCGGTACTCTGGCTGCCAGAAGGCGGCGATTTGGTGCAAGAAAGCTATGTGAACTTGATCCCAACGGCGCAAGGCGGCACCCACGTCAATGGCTTTCGCCAAGGCTTGTTGGATGCGCTGCGTGAGTTTTGTGAGTTCCGCAATTTGCTCCCACGCGGGGTTAAGCTGGCGCCGGATGATATTTGGGAGCGCATCAGTTTTGTGCTGTCGATGAAGATGCAAGAGCCGCAGTTTTCTGGACAAACCAAAGAGCGTTTATCTTCACGTACAGCGGCAGGTTTTGTCGCGGGCGTGGTTAAAGACGCCTTTAGTTTGTGGCTCAATGCCAACTCGGAGCTGGGTTTGGCGCTGGCGGAATTGGCCATTAGCCATGCCGGTCGACGTTTAAAAGCTGGGCGTAAAGTTGAGCGCAAACGTATTACTCAAGGCCCCGCATTACCGGGTAAGTTAGCTGACTGCGCCGGACAAGACCCAATGCGCGGCGAGTTGTTTTTAGTGGAAGGGGATTCGGCCGGTGGCAGTGCGAAACAAGCCCGCGACAAAGAATTTCAAGCCATTATGCCGCTGCGCGGTAAGATCCTAAACACTTGGGAAGTGGATGGCAGCGTGGTGTTGGGTTCGCAAGAAGTACATGATATTGCCGTGGCGATTGGAGTGGATCCGGGCGCTGCAGATATCAGTCAACTGCGTTACGGCAAGGTCTGTATTTTGGCTGATGCTGACTCCGATGGTTTGCACATTGCCACACTCTTGTGTGCGCTCTTTATGCGCCACTTTAGACCTTTGGTGGAAGCGGGGCATATCTATGTAGCCATGCCACCTTTGTACCGTGTGGACATCGGTAAAGAGGTGCATTACGCGCTGGATGATGACGAGCTGGAGGCTATTCTCAGTCGTCTACAAGCAGAGAAAAAACGCGGTAAACCGCAAGTCACACGCTTTAAAGGTTTGGGTGAAATGAACCCGCCGCAACTGCGTGAAACCACCATGGACCCCAACACCCGCCGTTTAGTGCAGCTAACGCTCGATGATTACAGTGGCACGCAAGAGTTGATGGATATGTTGTTGGCGAAAAAGCGTGCCAGTGATCGTAAAGTCTGGCTGGAAAGCAAAGGTGATTTAGCTGAGGTGCAAGTGTGATGCATCCCGCTCACCTGATCTATTGTGTTTTGACTGCCAACCCATTTGATAGAGGCCATGCATGACCCAGCCTGTTGATTTAAGCCTTGAGGGT
>QXGG01258429.1_pt1 | contig 16138 bp, 16 predicted proteins | sample 1982491 | NCBI WGS metagenome assembly QXGG01 (sample SAMN09924614, study PRJNA488089) | Wastewater metagenome, whole genome shotgun sequencing project. | isolation source: South African research farm wastewater | place: South Africa: Irene, Agricultural Research Council, Animal Production... | reverse complement strand
CCTCTAGACTCCGCACGTGCAGCCGCCGCACTCACAGCCGCCCGTCCAGCAGGGGTTCTGGCGCGTGCCGCAGATGCGCTACCAGGACGCGTACGTGTGGTTCCTGTTTCTCGCGGCCGGCGACGTGATGCTCACGTGGTTCATCCTCGAGCGCCGCGGCGGCACCGAGGTGAACCCGATCGCGGACATTGTCATCAAGGCATGGGGCCTGTGGGGCGCGATCGGCTTCAAGTTCAGCCTGGTGCTCTTCGTGATCATCGTGTGCGAGATCATCGGGCGCCGCAATCCAAAGCGCGCAGACTTCCTGATCGGCACCGCAGTCGCCGTCAGCGCGATGCCGGTCACGTACTCGCTCGGCCTGCTGGCGTGGCACGCGATGACGGTGCGCTGAACGCTACCGCTGCGACATCGCCCGCTCGATCTCTGCGACGGTCTTCGGGATCGCGGGTCCTAGCACGCGCCGCCCATTCGGGGTGACCAGCACGTCATCCTCGATGCGGATGCCGATCCTCTCGTGAGGGATGTAGATGCCAGGCTCGACGGTGACGATCGCGCCGGGCGCGAGTGGCGCATCGGGCGATGCGTCATGCACCTCAAGGCCGAGGTGATGGCCGGTGCCGTGGATGAACCAGTCGCCATATCCGGCCTTCGTGATCACCTGGCGCGCGGCGCGGTCGAAGTCAGCCAGTGTCACGCCCGGGCGAATCGCTGCGATCGCCGCGGCCTGCGCCTTGAGCACGATCTCGTAGAGCTCGCGCTGGCGTGCGGTGAAGGTGCCGCTCACCGGGAAGGTGCGCGTGATGTCGCTTGCGTAGCCGCCAAAGGCCGCGCCCGAGTCGATCACCATGAGCTGGCCGGCCTCGAGCGTGGCGTCGTTCGCGTGGTAGTGGAGGACCGTGGCGTTGAGTCCGGTGCCTGCGATCGTGCGGTATGCGGTGCGGCGCGAGCCGCTGGTGCGGTATGCGTGCTCCATCGCCTCCTGCACGTCAAACTCGCTGATGCCCGGCCGGATCGTGCGCATCGCGGCGAGGAACCCCTCGCGGGAGATGGAGAGTGCGCGCTCGACCATGGCGACCTCGCGCGAGCTCTTGCGTGCGCGCATCTTGGGGATGAGCTGGCTCTCGTCGGAGATCGCGCATCCCGGGATCCGTGCAGCGCTTTCGCGGAACACCGCAAGGTCCGGCGACACGGGTGCTGTGTGCGCCGCGAGCGGGTGGAGGCACGCGAGACGCTTCGCGCGCGACGCGCTCTCGAGCAGCCATCGGGGAAGCGCGTTGCTCCGGAAGATTGTGGAGATGCCGTATCGCGCGCGCAGCGGTGATGCGATCGTGTCGCGCAGGCCGTCCCACTTCTCGACCTCGGGATTCAGCGGCCGCAGGAAGAGCTGCACGCGGCGCGCGGGCACCGGATGCAGCGGGTCGAGCAGCAGTGCGGCACCGGGCTCGTCGGCGATGCCAGTCAGGTACTCGAAGTGCGGATGCGGACGCCACTCGTGGTGCAGCGACGGGTCCTGCTCTCCCGCGAACACCAGGCCCACGGCATTCCTGAGCTGCTTCAGCAGCGCATCGCGCCGCGATGCGAACTCGGCGAGCGGGATGGAGGGCTCGGACGTTGCGCTCACGACGCTTCGCCCTGAAGGACGGGACCGGGTGGACGTGCGCTTCGCAGCAGCTCTTCTGGCCATGCGCGGAAGGCTATCGGGGCACCGATCCGACGCGTACCGTAAGGAGCGTGATCACGTGGAGCGTGCATCCCCTGCGGCAGTACCCGGCGCGTGCCGTCATGGCGGCGCTCCTGATCATGGCGCTCGGCTTCGCGATCGGCGCGGCCGCAGGCGACTGGATCTGGGGATCCATCGCGATGGTGATCCTGTTCGCGGCCACGGTCCGGTTCTGGATGCGGTCGACATTCATAGTGGATGCGAATCGCGTGCGTGCCGTGTTCCCGCTCGGTACCGCCGATGTGCGCTGGCCCGATGTGCAGTCCGCGAGGATCGCGCCTCGCGGCATGCTGCTGTCGATGCGTGCGGGCACGCGGCCACGCACGCTTGCGGTCGACTTCGCAGGGCTCGGCGACGCCAAGGTGATGGAGCTCCGCGCGATCGTGCGCGAGAACGTGCGCGAGGTCGAATCCGCGGTGCCTCTGGCGCAGGAGGCGTCGCGTGATTGATGCGCGGCGAGCGGGTCAGGGGATCACATGCGCCAGCTGTAGCGTGAGTGCTCGGGGGATGCCATGAGTGATCCGCATCCTTCCCTGCGCGCCCGGATTCGCGCCGCGCTCAAGCACGCGTTCCATGTCGAGCCGCCCGGCATTGCGGTGCCCGCGCCCGAGGAGGAGAAGCTGCTCCGGCGCGTGACCGATGAGGTCGTGCGCAGAGGCATGGCGCAGCCGGCGCTTCTCTTCCTCGAGAGCCTGCGCCCGCTCAATGGCGTGGGTGCGCAGGCGATGCACTTCCTGCATCCTTTCGCGAGCGTCATCGTGCAGCCTCAGGCGTACGAGCGCATCGCGGCGTTCCTTGAGCGGCGTGGCAGCATCGAGTGGATCTGTCGTGCGATCGAGGATGCGGACGCCGCTCGTGATGCCGGTAACTCGCCGCGCGGCCCCGGTGACGGCGAGCGGGGTCCCGCTGGACATGCGTCCGGCCACGGGGACGGCGCGCCCGGGGCGAGTTAGCCTCATCGTCCCATGGCACCGCCCATCGAGCGCATCCACCGCGTGGTCGCCACCGACTGCGGCAGCACCACCACCAAGGCGATCCTCATCGAGAGCACCGGCGGCGTGTTCCGGCAGACATTCCGCGCGGAGGCGCCCACGACCGTCGAGAGCCCATTCGCCGACGTGACGATCGGCGTGACGAACTCGGTGACCGAGCTTCAGGAACTCTCGGGATACCGCCTCATCAATGACGACGGCACCATCATCCGCCGATCGTCGCCCGACGATCCCGACGGATGCGACGTCTACATCTCCACATCGAGCGCAGGCGGCGGACTGCAGATGATGGTCGCGGGCGTCGTGCGCGAGATGACCGCCGAGAGCGCCAAGCGCGCCGCGCTCGGCGCGGGCGCAATCGTGATGGACACGATCGCCAGCAACGACCGCCGCAAGCCGCACGAGCAGATCCAGCGCATCCGCGAGCTGCGCCCTGACATGGTGCTGATCTCCGGAGGCACCGACGGCGGCGACCGCAAGAAGGTCGTCGAGATCGCGGAGCTCATCGCGCCCGCGCGCCCGCGGCCGCGCTTCGGCAGCGAGTACCAGCTTCCCGTCATCTTCGCGGGCAACCGCGAGGCGCAGCCACGCATCCGCGAGGTGTTCGGCGGGCCCGGCTTTGACCTCAGCATCGTCGACAACCTCCGTCCCACGCTCGAGCAGGAGAACCTCGGTCCCGCGCGCGAGCGCATCCATGACGTGTTCCTCGAGCACGTGATGGCGCATGCGCCCGGCTACGACAAGCTCATCGCGTGGACGGATGCGCCGATCATGCCCACGCCGGGCGCGGTCGGCGACATCCTGCAGACGATCGCGAAGGGCCGCGGCATCAACGTGGTGGGCGTGGACATCGGCGGCGCGACCACCGACGTCTTCAGCGTCTTCAGCGGCATCTTCAACCGCACGGTGAGCGCGAACCTCGGCATGAGCTACTCGATCTCCAACGTGTGCGCGGAGGCGGGCATGCCCAACGTGCTGCGCTGGGTGCACCTGGACATGGACGAGCGCGAGCTGCGCAACCGCGTCAAGAACAAGATGATCCGACCGACGACGATCCCGCAGTCGCGCGAGGCGCTGGTCTTCGAGCAGGCGGTCTCGCGCGAGGCGCTGCGCCTTGCGTACGTGCAGCACAAGGCCTTCGCGACCACGCTCAAGGGCGTGCAGCAGCAGCGCGGCGTCGGCGACGCCTTCTCGCAGGAGGAGTCGGGCAAGTCGCTCGTCGACGACATGCACCTGGACCTGCTGGTGGCCTCCGGCGGCGTGCTCAGCCACGCGCCGCGCATGGAGCAGACGGCGGCGATGCTCATCGACGCGTTCGAGCCCTGCGGGTTCACGGAACTCGCGAAGGACTCGATCTTCATGATGCCGCACCTTGGCGTGCTGGCGTCTGTGCACCCGCGCGCGGCGATGGAGGTCTTCGAGCGTGACTGCCTCGTGCCGCTGGGTTGGTGCGTCGCACCGCGCGGCGAGGCGAAGCCCGGCAAGCCAGTGCTCAAGTGGTCGATGGCCCGCTCCGGCGGCGGCACCGAGTCGGGCACCATGTCCGGTGGCGAGCTGAAGATGATCCGGCTCGCCGAGGGAGAGCGCGCGACGGTCGAGGTGCAGCCGGAGCGTGGGTTCGACATGGGTGCAGGCCCCGGAAAGCCGGTGACGCGCGAGGTGCGTGGCGGCAGCGTCGGCGTGATCATCGATGCGCGCGGCAGGCCGCTCCCGCTTCCAGCCGACCCCTCCGCGATGCGCCGTGCGGCGCTCGCCGAAGTGACCGCCCTCGAGCTCTACCCCGACTGACGACGAGACGACGCCATGGCCAAGGCATACACACCAGGACTCACCGTCTCCGCACGCACGACCTACCGCGCGCGCCGCCTGCTCCCCGTGCACGGCGATGTGCGCGTGGCCGCTGGCGACAGCGTGCAGCCTGACACTGTCGCCGCAGAGACATTCATGGAAGGCGATGTGTTCCCCATGAAGATCGCGGCCAAGCTCAGCGCGAACCCGAAGGACCTGCCGAACCTCATGATCAAGCGCGTAGGCGATTCGGTACGCGAGGGCGAGCCGATCGCACGCAGCGCCGGCATCTTCGGCATGTTCCGCACGGAGGCCAAGAGCACAGCCACCGGCACCATCGAGAGCGTGTCGGACACCTCAGGGATGGTGATCGTGCGCGGGCCTGCGCAGCCGGTGCAGGTGCGCGCCTATGTGGCGGGCCGCGTCATCGAGGTGCTCCCCAACGAGGGCGTGGTGATCGAGACTCCCGCGTCGCTCGTGCAGGGGATCTTCGGCGTCGGCGGCGAGACGCATGGCCCAATCGCGATGGCGAGCGCATCGCCTGACGCAACGCTGCACGCATCGGACATCACGCCGCAGATGAGGGGTGCTGTGGTGGTGGGCGGTGCGCGCATGACCGCGGAGGCCGTCGCGGCAGCGCGCAAGGTCGGCGCGGCGGCGCTTGTGGCCGGCGGGATCGATGACCAGGACCTGCGCGACATCCTCGGCCATGACCTTGGCGTCGCGGTGACCGGCTCCGAGAAGCTCGGCATCACGCTGATGGTCACGGAGGGGTTCGGCGACATCGCGATGGCCACACGCACGTTCGAGCTGCTGGCATCGCATGCGGGCCGCGTGGCGAGCGTCAACGGCGCCACGCAGATCCGCGCCGGCGTGATGCGTCCCGAGATCGTGGTGCCGCTTGAGGGCGGCGCGGGGCAGGGCAGCGGCCACGTGGTCTACGAGGGCGGCGCAACGGCAGGCGTGCTCGAGATCGGCACTGCGGTGCGCATCGTGCGCGACCCGTACTTCGGAATGCTCGGGACCGTCGCGGGGCTGCCTGAGCAGCCGGCGGTGCTCGGCTCGGGCTCCAAGGCACGCGTGCTTGACGTGAAGCTTGGCGACGGACGTACGGTGACCGTGCCGCGCGCGAACGTCGAGCTCATCGAGGGATGACCTTCCGCGGGGCATCGTGACACGGGTGCGCCTGCTGCTTTGCCGGGATTGCCGCGAGCGGCTACCGTGCGCCGCGTGACGGCACAGGTGCGCATGCTCGCGGTCGCAGGCATCCTGCTTGGGTGCATTGCCGCATCGCCAGCGGGCGCCGTGCCGCCACCCACCGACGTGCGTGCGGCAGACGCGCCTGGCGACACGGGACAGGCCCTTGACGTGACGTGGGCGTGGGAAGGCCGCGATGGCGACGTCACCGCGTTCCGCATCATGCACATGCGGGTGGTGGCGGATGGCGAAGGCGACGCAGCGGTGAGCGAGTGGGTGGTCGCGGGCGAGGCGACTCCGGACGCGCGCGCGATGAAGGTCGGCAAGCTCGAGCGCGGCAGCACGTACCTCGTGAAGGTCGTGGCGCTCGGGGCCGCGGGCCAGTCCGCCGAGGCGACCGCAGCCGAGCCGGCTCAGCCCCACATGAACTGGTTCATCGCGAGGAAGACGACGCTTGCGTGGTGGATCGTTGGCGTAAGTGCGGCCATCATCGGGTCGGTGCTCATGGCATGGAAGGGCGTGCCGATGCGCGTGCGCCGCATCGCGGCGCTCGAGGCCGTCGATGACGCGGTGGGCCGCGCCACCGAGATGGGCCGTCCTGTGCTCTTCATCGCGGGCATCCAGGACATGGACAATGTCCAGACGGTGGCCGGCATCACGATCCTCTCGCGCGTCTCGAAGACTGCAGCCGAGTACGACGCGACCGTCGAGGTGCCGACGTCACGCTCGCTCGTGATGGAGGCCGCACGCGAGGCGGTGCAGGCCTCGTACCTCTCTGCGGGCCGCTCCGACAGCTACAACCCCGACCTCATCCGCTACATCACCGACGAGCAGTTCGGCTTCGTCGCCTACGTCAGCGGCCGCATGGTGCGCGAGCGGCCGGCCGCGTGCTTCTACATGGGGTGCTTCTTCGCGGAGAGCCTCATCTTCGCGGAGACCGGCAACTCGATCGGCGCGATCCAGATTGCCGGCACCGCAGAGAGCGCGCAGCTGCCGTTCTTCGTCGCCGCGTGCGACTACACGCTCATCGGCGAGGAGTTCTTCGCGGCCAGCGCATACCTCTCCGGCGAGCCGCTGCAGATCGGGTCGCTGCGCGGGCAGGACATGTGCAAGGCCGCTGCAGGCGGGTTCATCATCGCAGGCGTCGCGGCGAAGACGCTCGCGGCGCTCGGGGTCGGCGGCGCTGCGGCCGCCGCGGCATGGATCATGGCGGGGCTCGGCGCATGAGAAGGCAGGTCCCGCTCCTCATCGCCACGCTCGCCGGCTTCGCCATGGTGCTGAGCTACTTCGTCCCCATGATCCAGGACTGGGGCGAGCTCGTCAGCAACTCCTTCAACGTGATCGCCGCGATCGCGTTCATCCTCGGCGGCGGCTCGCTGCTGAAGGTGAACCTCTCGAAGATCTCCAGCCGCCAGCCCGGATGGGGATACGCGGGCATCACGGTGGCCTGCTTCCTGATCACGCTGGGCGTGGGCCTCGCGAAGGTCGGCGTGCACCCGAACCCGAAGTTCGCGGATATCCCATTCTCGGGCGAGAAGGATGCGACCGGCAGCGCCTTCGGGTGGATCTACGAGTACGCGCTGGTGCCGCTCACGAGCACGCTCTTCGCGCTGCTTGCCTTCTTCGTGGCCAGCGCGGCGTTCAGGGCATTCCGGGCCAAGAACACCGAGGCGGTCCTGCTGCTCGTGACGGCGTTCATCATGCTGCTTGGCCGCACGTTCGCGGGGGTGGTGCTCACCGGATGGATGCCTGACTGGCTTGGCGGCCTTCGCCTCGAGAACCTCTCGGTGTACGTGATGCAGGTGTTCAACACCGCCGGCAACCGCGCGATCATCATCGGCATCGCGCTCGGCGTGGCTGCGACAAGCCTGCGCATCCTGCTCGGCATCGACCGGTCGTGGAGGGGGGGCTCCGAATGAGCAAGCGACCCTTCGACCGCCGCTGGATCTTCCTGATGATGGCGATCGCCGTGTCGGTGCCGATCCTCGTGATTGGCCTCACCGGACGGACCTTCCCCGAGACGCCGACGCCCGCCGCGCGCGCCGCATTCGACGCCATCGAGAAGCTGCCCGAGGGCACGCCGGTCCTGCTGACATTCGACTTCGACCCCGCGAGCGCGGGCGAGCTGCAGCCGATGGCCACAAGCTTCGTGCGCCACTGCGCGGCGAAGCGGCTCAAGATGGTCTTCATCTCGCTCTGGCCGCTCGGCGGCGCGATGGCCGACAGCGCGATCAGGCGCGTCATCGAGCCGGATTTCCCTGATCTGGTGTACGGCACCGACTATGTCAGCATGGGATTCCAGGCCGGCAACGAGGCCGTCATGAAGCTCCTGCTCACCGACTTCGCGCGCGCGTTCCCGAGCGACTCGCGCGGCACTCCGGCGAGCCAGATCCCGGTGCTCAAGGGCATCTCTCGAGCGACTGACTTCCCGATGGTGATCGCGGTCAGCGCGGGGTACCCGGGCGCGAAGGAGTGGATCCAGTACGTGATCTCCTCGAACCTGGGCACGATGGAGATCGTCGCCGGCAGCACAGGCGTGCAGGCGCCGCAGCTCTACCCGTACTTCCCGCGCCAGATGACCGGCATCCTCGGCGCCATCAAGGGCGCCGCCGAGTACGAGGCGCTCGTGAACGCCAAGCTTGATGGCGACAGCGTGCCGCCAGCGAAGTACCTCGAGGCGCAGCGGCGGATGGGGCCGCAGCTCTTCGCGCACCTGCTGATGGTGGGCCTGATCATCGCCGGCAACGTCATCTACTTCCGCCAGCGCGGCGCGTCGCGGCGTGGCGGGCAGGTTGCGGGAGGTGCCGCGTGAGCACGATGCAGGCAACCGATCCGACGCTGGTGCCGCAGCCCTCGGGCCGCACATGGGCGATCATCATCGGCGTGATCGTGACGCTGCTCGTGGTGCGCGGGCTCATCGGCAACGGCTTCGGCAAGGTCTACGTGACCGAGCGCAACGTCGTGATGCAGCAGGTTGCCGTGCCACCCGCGGCAGGCGCACCCACCGATGCGGACCCGACGCTCCAGTGGGCCCAGGTCGACGCGGGCGCGACCCCAGCGGAGGGCGCACCCGTGGTGCGCTGGACGCGCGTCGACACGGTGCCTCCGAAGGTGTTCTTCGCGGCTGAGCAGGTGAACCCGGCGCAGACGGCCGTGCAGCTCAGCTGGCCCCGCACGATCGGGCTGTGGGTCGCCGCGTTCTTCACGCTCGCGATCTTCTCGTTCCTCTACGCCGACAACCCTGCGTACAAGTTCGCCGAGGCTGTGGTCGTCGGGGTGTCTGCGGGCTACTGGATGGTGGTGGGATTCTGGGACACGATCGTGCCCAAGCTCGGTGGCGCGCTTGCGCCCGGCCTCGTGAAGGCGTGGGTGCAGCCGTCGATTGAGCCCGTGGGCGTGCCAGACCAGGTCGCCATGTGGCTTGCGCTGGTGCTTGGCGCGATGCTGCTGACTCGCCTGGGGTCCAAGGGCGCGTGGCTCAGCGGATGGACGCTCGCGTTCATCATCGGCGTGACCGCTGGCCTCAAGCTGGTCAGCCACATCGAGAGCGACCTCCTTGCGCAGACCGCAGCCACGGTCCGCAGCGTGTACGCGGAGCCGCCTGGCATCGCGGACCTCTCTGGCGCCGAGAAGTTCTTCGCGATCCTGTGGCCGAGCATCGCGAACGCGCTGATCGTGATCGGCGTGCTCTGCTGCCTCACCTACTTCTTCTTCTCGGTCGAGCACAAGGGCGTGGTCGGGCGCGTGGCGCGCACGGGCATCTGGTACCTGATGATCACCTTCGGTGCGGCCTTCGGATTCACGGTGATGGGGCGCATCGCGCTGCTCGCCGCGCGCGTGGAGTTCCTCTTCAACGACTGGCTGTGGCTCATCGACCCCGCGGGCAACCGCGTGGTCGAGGCCGCTGCCGCATCCGCCGGACTGCTCGGCGCGCTGCGCTGAGCGGCATCGCCATGCGCACGGGCGACCCCTGCATCCTGGTCATCTTCGGCGCATCGGGCGACCTCACGAGCCGCAAGCTCGTGCCCGCGATGTACGAGATGCACCGCGCCGGGATGCTCGCCAACGAGACGCGCATCGTGGGCGTGTCGCGCCGCGCCAAGAGCGACGACGAGTGGCGTGCGGAGCTCGAGCCGTGGGTGCGCGAGCATGCGCAGGGCTTCGATGCCGATGCCTACCGCGTCTTCGCGCAGCGGCTGCACTACTTCGCCGGCGATGCGGTCACGGCGGAGTGCTACCCCGCGCTGCGCGAGCGGCTCTCCGAGCTTGACTCGACGTGCCGGACGCGCGGCAACCTCCTCTTCTACCTGTCGGTGGCTCCCGAGCTCTACGAGCCCATCATCGCGCGGATCGACGACGCGGGATTCGTGACCGAAGGCAAGCGCTGGTGCAGCATCGACCGCAGCGCGCGCAGCTGGCAGCGCATCGTCGTCGAGAAGCCCTTCGGCACCGATGCCGCGAGCGCCGCGAGCCTCAACCGGGCGCTCGGGCGCGTCTTCGAGGAGGAGTCGATCTACCGCATCGACCACTACCTGGGCAAGGAGGTGGTGCAGAGCCTGCTGGTGATGCGGTTCGCCAACATGCTCTTCGAGCCGATCTGGAACCACCGCTACGTGGACCATGTGCAGGTCACGGCCGCCGAGACTGTGGGCGTGGGCTCGCGCACGTCCTTTTACGACCACACGGGCACGATCCGCGACATGATCCAGTCGCACCTGATGCAGATCTTCGCGTTCGTGGCGATGGAGCCGCCGACGTCCTTCAACGCGGACGCGATCCGCCAGGAGAAGATCAAGGTCGTGGATGCTGTGCGGCCCACCGCGCCCGGGGAGGTCGCGGGCGCCGCGGCGCTCGGGCAGTACGCCGCGGGCGCCGAGGAGGGCGCGTACGTGTCGCTGCCTGGCGTGGCCGCAGGATCGACCACGGAGACGTATGCGGCGATCAGGCTGCACGTCGACAACTGGCGCTGGGCAGGCACGCCCTTCTACCTGCGCAGCGGCAAGCGGATGGCGCAGAAGCGCACCGAGGTGGTGGTGCAGTTCAAGCCGCCCGCCGCGAACCTCTTCCGCGGACTGCGCCACTTCAGCGGCGGGCTGCGAGGCAACCGTCTCGTGATCGAGATCGCGCCGCGCGAGCGCACGCTGCTGACCTTCGAGAGCAAGGTGCCCGGCCAGAGCGCGATTGCGCCCGTGGCGATGGAGGTCGACTACGCGAAGGAGTTCCGCAGCGCGAACCCTGAGGCGTACGGGCCGCTGCTGGTGGACGCCATGCGCGGCGACCAGACGCTCTTCAAGCACCGGCTCGAGGTCGAGGGCGCATGGCACGCGGTCGAGCCCTTCATCGGCGCACCATCGGCGGAGCTGCGCGGGTGCATCGCATCGAACTACGCGCCAGGGTCATGGGGACCCGAGTCGGCCAACGACCTCATGCGCCGCGATGGCCGCGCATGGCATGAATGAGCGCATGGCGCGGATTGCGCATGCGCCGCATGCAGGTGCACGCCGCATGGCCGACCGCGCCGAGCGGCTAGCCTTGCGCGCATGAGCGACGCGCCGATCCCGTTCCAGCCTGATGCCGCCGCGCTTCCGGCGCCCAAGCTCTGGGGCACCGTTGACGCCAGGCACGACCGCGAGGATGTGTACGACGCGCTCGCCGCAGACCTGATGCTGCACGCCACCAACTGCGTGCGCACCTTCGGCGACTTCCACTTTGCGGTGTCAGGCGGCTCGACGCCATTCCCGTTCTACGAGCGCCTCATGATCGACCCGCGCTGGCGCGGCATGCCATGGTCGCGCACGCACCTGTGGGTGGTCGACGAGCGCCGGGTGCCCTTCGACCACGAGAAGAGCAACTGGCGGCAGATCCACTCCATCCTTGGCGACCACGCGGGCATCCCGCCGTCGCAGCAGCACCCGATTGAGGCGACGCTGCCCGACGCCGCAGAGCGCTATGAGCAGGAGCTGCGCGCTGCGCTCGGCCAGCGCGAGCGCGGGCACGACCGCCTTGACTTCGTGCTGCTTGGGATGGGCGACAACGGCCACACCGCAAGCCTCTTTCCGCGTAACCAGGTGCTCGACGTGCGCGACCGCCTGATGGCGGACTGCGATGGACCTGACGTGACGCCGCCGCCGCGCGTGACGATGACCTACCCGCTCATCAACGCCGCGCGGTTCATCGCGGTGCTCGTGATGGGGAAGGGCAAGGCCGAGATGCTGCACCGCGTCGACACCGGCAGCGACGACTACCACGAGCTCCCGATCAAGGGCATCCATCCCGCGGGCGGCGTCGTGCACTGGTACCTCGACGCCGAGGCGTGCGGGCACTGACTGCGCGGCTGCGGCCGCCGCAAGGGCGGCCGCGCAGCGGGCAGGCAACCTAGGACCGCGCCGACAGGAAGTCCTCGAGCAGCGCGCATGCCGCGATCGCATCACGGATCGCCTTCTTCTGCGCGTGCGTGCGCCCCGATCGCGCCATGCGCTGGTCCGCATCGAAGCTGGTGAGCCGCTCGTCCTGGAAGTGCACCGGAAGCGACCACCGCGCGCCTGCCGCTGCGCCAAACGCGCGCGCGCTCGCCGACCGCGGCGACTCGCGCCCGTCCATGTGGAGCGGCAATCCGATCACCAGCGCATCCGGCCCATGCTCGACGATCACCGCATCGAGCGCACGAAGCAGCGCATCGCCCGATGCCTCGATGACCTTCACCGGGGTGGCCAGCCGCAGCACGTCATCGCCTGATGCGATGCCGGTCCGCACGTCGCCGAGGTCAATCGCGAGGTAGCGCATTGGGGCGGCGCACTAGCGCGCCTCCGGCGGCACGAGGCCCGCGATCTCCTTGACGCGCTCCGCGAGCGCAGCAGGGCACACGAGCGTCGCGTCGCGCGTGCGCACGATCACGAGCCCCTCGCACCCGATGGTGGCGATCACGTGGGAAGGGTCGTCGCTGACGCAGGTCACGTCGTGGGAGTCGAGGTGCACGGCGCGCGCGTTGGTGCGGTTGCCGGAGGCGTCCGGCGCGAGCGTGCTCGAGAACGCGGGCCAGCTGCCGATGTCGAGCCACTCGACTGGCAGCGGCACCACGCAGATCGAGTACGCGGGGTCTGCCGATGCGGGCTCCATGAGCGCGCGGTCGACGCTGACGCGCGGAAGCGTCGGGTACACGGCGTCGATGGTGCGCGCAGCAGCTTCAGTGCCCCACGCGGCGCCGATGCGCGCGAGGCCCGCCGCGCATTCGGGCTGGTAGCTGCCAATCGCCTCGAGCACGGTGCGTGCGCTGAACACGAACATGCCGATGTTCCACGAGAAGTTGCCTGCGGCAAGGAACGACCGCGCCGTCTCGAGCGAGGGCTTCTCGGCGAAGCGCCTCGCGAAGCGCGCATGCGATGCGCCTGGCACCGGATCCCCGCTCTCCACGTAGCCGAACCCGGTCGCGGGATAGGTGGGCGTGATCCCGAACGTGACGAGCCTGCGGCGGTCCTGCTCCACAAGGGCGAATGCCTCCGCCATCCGCTCGCGCAGGATGCCCACGGGCTCGATGAGGTGATCGGCCGTCAGCACCGCCATCACGCCATCGGGATCGCACTTCGCGACCACAGTCGCGGCAAGCCCAACGGCGTTCAGCGTGTCGCGGCCCATCGGCTCGCCGAGAAACCCGAGCGAAGGAAGCTGCGGAAGCTCCGCGCGGATCGGTGACTCATGCGCGCGCGATGCGCAGATGTACCTGCGCTCGTCGGGCACGATTCCCTCGAGCCGCTCGTAGGCGAGCTTCAGCAGCGAGTGCCCGTCCTTCATCGGGAGCAGCTGCTTCGGGAGCGCCATGCGGCTCATCGGCCAGAGGCGCGTGCCGGATCCGCCGGCCATCACCACGCCGTGCCGGTGCGCGCTCATGTCGAGGCCTGCCGGGTGGCGAGCGCCGCCGCGACGATCGCGTCAGCGGTCGCAAGATCGGGGTTGCGCTGCAGCGCACGGTCGACGAGCTCGCGCGCATCGATGCGCGACTCGCCGAGCTGCACGAGCACCGCGGACGCATCCATGATGACCTGCGCACGGCTCGGTCCCTGCGGTTGCGCAGGTGCCGCGGTGCCCGCCGCACCGGCCGCTGCCGCCTTCGCCGATGCGCGCGCACCTGGTCCGGCCTTGGCTCCGGCGGCTCCCCTCGGAGCCCGCGCTGTCCCGCCCGATCCAGTGCCGCCAGGTTCCGCACCTGCGTTGCCCGCGCCTCCGAGTCCGCTCGCGCGCATCGCGAACGACGTGACCTTGTCGCGCAGCTCGAGCACCATCGTCTCGGCGGTCTTCTTGCCGATCTCCGGGAGGCTCATCAGCAGCGCCGTGTCGCGCACCACGATCGCCTCCGCGATCCGCGCCGGCGGGATCGCGATCGAGCGCAGCGCGCGCCGCATTCCAATGCCCTTGACCGACGTGAAGAGGTCGAAGAAGTCGCGGTCGCCCGGCTCGCGGAACCCGATGAGGCGGGGCCAGAAGCTTGCGCCCTGGCCCTGGCTCTCGAGGTAGTGCAGCGTGTGCAGGCTCACGCCCGAACCGACGGAAGACATCCACTCCGCCTCGTCGCACGCCGGCACAAGCAGCTCGTAGGTGACGTCGCCCACGCGCACGTGCACGGCGCCCTCGCCGGCCTGCTCCAGAATCCCGTCGATGCGTGTGATCATCGGTCGGTCCGCAGCGTATCTGCGCGGGCTGGCGCCGCATCGCGCCATCCGCTGCGCTCCAGGATCGCACGCCTCAGTCGTGCCGTCGCGGCATCCGCATCCCGGAAACCCTCCGCGCGAAGGTCGATCACCCCGATGACCTCCACCCGCGCGCGCCGCCGCGGCAGGAACGAGTCAAGCAGCACCACGCGCGTGGAGAAGGGCTGGCTGATCCAGCACAGCACGACGGGGGCATTGGCGATGAGCGCGATCGCCGCAGCCCCGGGCGCGAACGCCTGCACCGTCCGCGGCGGACGCTCGATGCTGCCCTCCGGGAAGACGCCGATGATGCCGCCATCCTTCACGTGCCGCACCGCGGCACGAAGCGTCCCGGCGTCGTCGGCGCTGAAGGTGACCGGCAGCACGCGAAGCGCCGTCCAGAAGGGCCCGAGAGGCCAGCGCATCTGCTCCACGGCCATCATGAACCGGATCGGCCTGCGCACCCCGATCTGCAGCAGCGGGGGATCGGTGCCGCTGGCGTGGTTGGCCACGATCACGAATCCGCCCGCCGGCATGTCGGCCTCCCGGAACCGGCTGTAGTCGGGGCGGTGCAGCAGCCAGAACAGCGGCCGCGCGACAGCTTCCGCACATCCGAGCCATCCGCGATATGCGAGGCGCATCGGTCCGGGCATCGCCCGCTATGATCGCCCAAGTTTGCCGATTCCGCACGGATGCGGAGAGAGATGACCCGGACCAGACCGGCCGATCGCCTTACGCACCCACCGCACCATGCCACGCCGCGACGACATCCACACGATCCTCATCATCGGTTCGGGCCCAATCGTCATTGGGCAGGGCTGCGAGTTCGACTACTCGGGCACGCAGGCGTGCAAGGCCCTCCGCGAGGAGGGGTACCGGGTCGTGCTGGTGAACTCCAACCCGGCCACCATCATGACCGATCCGGCCTTCAGCGATCGGACCTACATCGAGCCGATCACCCCCGAGGCGGTCGAGAAGGTGATCCTGAAGGAGAAGGAGCTCGGCACGCCAATCGATGCGCTTCTGCCCACGCTGGGCGGGCAGACCGGGCTCAACTGCGCCTGCGCGCTCCACGACCGCGGCGTGCTCGAGCGGCACGGCATCACGATGATCGGCGCCAACCGCGAGAGCATCCGCCGCGCCGAGGACCGGGAGGCCTTCCGCCAGATCGTCGAGCGGCTTGGCCTGCGGCAGCCGCGCGCGCGCACCGTCACGACGGTGGAGGAGGCGCGCGAGTTCCTCAAGGAGATCGGCCTTCCCGCGATCATCCGCCCTGCGTTCACGCTCGGCGGCACCGGCGGAGGCATCGCCTACAACACCGAGGAGTTCGAGGACATCGTGCGCCGCGGCATCGCGGCGAGCATGATCGGCCAGGTGCTGATCGACCAGAGCGTGCTCGGGTGGAAGGAGTACGAGCTCGAGGTCGTGCGCGACCGCAACGACAACTGCATCATCGTCTGCGGCATCGAGAACCTCGACGCGATGGGCGTCCATACCGGCGACAGCATCACCGTCGCCCCGATCCAGACGCTCACCGACAAGGAGTACCAGTCGATGCGCGACGCGGCGTTCGCGATCATGCGCGCCGTCGGCGTCGACACGGGCGGATCCAACGTGCAGTTCGGCATCGACCCCAAGACGGGCGAGATGGTCGTCATCGAGATGAACCCGCGAGTCTCGCGCAGCTCCGCGCTCGCGTCGAAGGCCACAGGGTTCCCGATCGCGCGCATCGCCGCGAAGCTTGCCGTCGGCTACACGCT
>QXGG01402890.1_pt1 | contig 16159 bp, 8 predicted proteins | sample 1982491 | NCBI WGS metagenome assembly QXGG01 (sample SAMN09924614, study PRJNA488089) | Wastewater metagenome, whole genome shotgun sequencing project. | isolation source: South African research farm wastewater | place: South Africa: Irene, Agricultural Research Council, Animal Production Institute... | reverse complement strand
CCAAATGGAGAGAAGCTAGCAGACATATTGAAACAGTGTAGGTCACGAGAAATCGTACAAGAAGTTTGTGTAATTTTCTTAGCATCGAAATCATAACCTGTATTGAAATTGAAAGACCACTTATTAGTTAGTCTCAAGTTTCCTGAAGCATTGATATTTTGAGTAAATCTATAAGGATACCTCATTGTTTTATCATTAATCTTTGCCTGTCTATCCTCACGAATATTGAAAGAGTAGTTTACGTTAACCGACCAAGGCATATTGAATGCTTGGTAACCATCACGGCCTACAGCAGCTTTAGTTTTTTTCTTCTTCGTTATTGCACTCTTACGCCCTGTTTCTTCACTTACTCCTTCTGCTTCGGCAGCATTATCATCAGGGCCAGGCTCTTCAACCTCATCTTTGCCAAACCATTTTTTCCAACTGTTATTATCGAAAGTATAGCTAAACGAAGTACCCCAACCTTGGAATCGACCGAAACGACCATAAGACCATTCGGTTCTATCACCTACACGAACATTACCACGCTCATCAAATTCATATGCATAGGTAGCAAAAGAGGTGTTCATATTTAGTGTGTAACTCTTAGATAGCTTCAAACGCATACGGAAAGAAAGGTCACTCCAAGGGCGCTTCTCAGCCGCAGTATTATAAGACAAGCTACCACCCAACTCATCAATAATGCTCACTTTTCGAATTGAGTCGTTTTTATCTCTAAACTTCATCTCGATATTATTCGAAAGGTCAAAACTAATATTCCCTTGACGACCTCTACCGGGAACACCAAATGCCTGACCATCGTAAGGAGAATAGTATTGTTCGTTTCCGTTATTATCAATATAGGTTTCATAATATCCATAACGAGAGCTACCAAAGTCTGGCGCAGCACTAAAACTTACCTGAGGAGTAATTACGTGACGAATATCAATCTCTTTTTTCTTCATGAATAAAGGACGATATCGACCATACATCTTTGTGCTTAACCCTAAGCTAGCATTGTAGTTGTAAACACGATTAAAACCATAAACAGTATCCACAGGAAGCAACCTACCTGTTGTTTGGTCATACTCTTTATTAACCTTACGGGTGTACCAACGCTCTGTATAGTTGAACGAAGGTGTAATATTTAAGTATTTGAAAAGAGTAAAAGTTGCACTAACTGGAATATTGTGATTTATTGCATTCATCCAGTCTTTTTGGAAGTCCGACTTAAAGATCATATCGTCTTTGGTCTTCAAGGTATTGGTCAGACGACCCGTATAGCTTAATGATATCTTTTCATACCAACGCTCTTCGCCTACAGCTTGCTTACGTTTAAAGGGAAATAAACGACTTAAACTAACGTTTAAATCAGGTAACGTAATGGCAACCGAGGAGTCACGCGTTGTTTGAGCAATATTAAAAGTACTCGATAGAGTCAGACGTTTTTCGGGGAACGAACGCGTGTAACTCACACTCGAAGTCTTTGTATTCTGAGTTAGTAGCTGAGAGTTGTATAAGTTATTGATATTCGAACGCTCATAACTACTTGTTGCAAAGTTTACACTCGCAGAAAATGTACTGTTTGGACTAGCCTTAGGATCTTGACGGTGCGACCAAACAACCTTAAAGTCTTTGGCAACCATATAATCGTCTAGGCCTTTATCACCAGTTTTAGTAGTTTGATAATCGGCCATAAAAGAGCCCGAAAATCTGTATCTTTTATTATAGTTCGTTTCAGCACGAAGAGCCCAAGTACCTTTTGTGAAGATATCTCCTGTTAGTTTTAAATCCATTCGATCGCTAATAGCAAAATAGTAACCACCATCAGTCAAACCAAAGCCTCGGCTATAATCATCCATATAGGAGGGAAGAATAAAACCAGACGAATAACTACTAGAGAAAGGGAAGAAAAAGAAAGGTACAGCTATGGGCAAAGGCACATCTTCAACAACAAGATAAGCCGGACCAGTCACTACGTTTTTATTGGGACGCACTTTAGCACGTGTAAGTTGCATATAGAAGTGAGGATGATCGTGATGGTCACAAGTGGTGTAGCGTCCATTTTGCATAAAGAACTCGTCTCCATCTCCTTTCTTAGCCTCGTAGCTGGTCACGTAACCCTCTCCTTGCTGAGTAACAATATTATTAATAAAGCCTTTTTGAGTTGCAAAGTTATAGCGGATACCTTTCGTATCGTAACTCATATCACCATCTTTAAAGACAGTGTTCGCCTGTACTCCTAGTGAGTCAACAACACCACGGGCAAAGACATTACTACTGTCTAAGTTCATCGTGATAATATCGGCATCAAGTTCTATGTTTTCGTAATTTACCTTACCATTACCAAAGAGGTGGGCCAGTCCACCCATTTCATAAATAATAGAGTCGGACGACTCAAATATGACGGGAGCATCGATAGGATCTTTTTTCTTGGGTGTAGCCAAAGAGTCAGCCGACAACGAATCTGTTTGAGTCGTATCAGCAACCAAGGTATCACTAACGAGTTTATCCTTAGCATTAACATTTGGATTCACATTACTCTCCTTTTTACCTTGAGCCATTAAAAATAAAGGCAAACAAAGAAACAGAAGTGCAAATGCGAAGATCAAGTAATGGGCTTTTAATGGCTTCATTGGCCTACAAAATTACACTTTAATTTGCAAAAGTACATATTCCTATCTAATTAACTTTGTGAAACTTCTTTTTTAAGCAATTTTTGTAAGCTATAAAAACAGCTTACACCAATTATCAAATATCTCAACACCCTCGTTACCAAAGCGTAATAAACTTTTACGAGCTTGATCAACCGATTTTTCACGATCGATATGAGATTTCGAAAAGAATTTATCAGCAAAACATATTACTTGTTCTTCGATACTAATCGGTTTCATACCTCGCTGGGGTAGAGGCAGGTTTCGCTCCCTTATCAGATCAAGACTTAAGCCTGTTCCTGTGTGTCGCTCACACACTAAAGCATGTCTAGGAAAACCCTCACTTCGCAAGATATCTGCACCTAAATATCCATGAGCGATATACGGGTGCTGCCCATAACAATGTATGCCAGGTGCATCAGTTAGAAAAATCCCTATATCGTGGAGTAAAGCTGCTTGGCGAATAAACTCAACATCAACCTCTAGCTCAGGATGTGTCAAAGCGATAGCTTCAGCTTTGTCGGCAACAGACTGACTATGTGTTATCAAAACATGTTTTAACTCAGGATTATCCGAGTAATATTTATCTAGAATATGGTATGGATCCATAAATGCAATAACTTATTATGTATGTAAAGATAGTCGGAATCTTTTATTTTCAATCAAACCAACTTGCTTTCCTTCCGTCTTCTATGAACAGCAAGTTGCCACGCATTAAAACCGTTTTGAAGGAATATATAAACACCTGGTCCAATGGTAACCAAAGGGTTGAGGTAAGTATAGGCTATCCAAATTGCTAATATAGTGTTTTTTTGACCCAGCGCTTGTCCACAAGCTATCTTTTCGTTGAAGCGAGTACCTAGTTTTTTACCAAAATAAAACTGAATAAAGCATACAAAGAAAGCCATCAGAGAGATACCTAGCAAAAGTAACCAACTAAAATCGTAGTCCTTAAGTGCTTGAATCGTTTTTGCTATTGCAATTGACAGCGATAAGGCCCAAAGATAAAATGCAAACTCAGTTTTATTGACAAGTACATGATGAACCTTGGGCAGCTGCTTGCTAATAAACCAAGCAGCAAGAATAGGAAGAAACAAAATGGGGAACACCTTATATAATATGGCTAACATACTCTCTGTAAAACTCAGTGTTGGAACATCCTGAATCATTGTAAAAAGTAATGGTATAGCAAAAGCTGCCACAATATTACTCAATAGGGTATATGCTGTCACACTGTTCATATTACCATCGAGCTTATTGGTTATTACTGCAGCAGCCGTAGCTGTTGGACAGATAAAACAGACCATTCCAACCTCTGCTATTAGAATATTATAAGGACGAAGTAGATAAAACACCAACATTCCCCCACCGAGTTGAATCGCTAACATTATAAAATGATGCAACCTGATGCGTAAGTTCTGAATCGGAACCTTACAAAAAGTAAGTAAAAGCATAAAAAAAATCAGGTAGGGAACCGTAAATTCTAGCGCTAAAAATAGGGGGTAGCCTATGATTCCTAGGACCATAGCAACTGGCAGCGTCCAGTTTTTTAAGAATGTCAACATATTATCTAATTATATTACAGCAATAGTATACAAATATCGATGATTAACCTTAGTTTTGTAGCGTTTTTTATTATAAAATAATTCTAAAATGAAAGAAAACAAGTTTACAAAAAGCAATCCTGTTCGCTGGAAACGCTTCAGTAACAAGAGTTTTTCTGTTTTTAGTTCTTTAAAAAGAGAAGTTAACATTGGAGTACTTACACTGGCTACCCTTAGCTTTGCAAATCCAACTGTAGCAATTGCGCAACAAGAAACTTCTAAAGAACTACAAACTTACACACTCGAGGAAATTGAAGTAACAGGTAGCCGTGTGCCTCTGACACAAACAGAGTCTGCACGCATGGTAACTGTACTTTCGAAACCTGAAATTCAGGCTGCGGCAGTACAAAGTATTAACGACCTTCTCAAACATGTCGCTAGCATTGACGTCCGTCAACGAGGCGAATTCGGAATCCAAACCGACATATCCATCCGAGGGGGCACATTCGATCAAATCACGGTACTCCTAAACGGAGTCAACATCAACAACCCACAAACTGGTCATTTAACTACCGATTTTCCCGTATCTATGGACGACATCGAGCGTATTGAGATATTGGAAGGACCTGCAGCACGTGTCTTTGGCACATCTGCATTTAATGGTGCAATTAATATTGTCACCAAGGGCGCTGATAGTAATCAGTTAGGAGCCGACCTGATAACAGGTGGTTACGGATTATTTGGCGCAGGAGCCCGTGGAGCTCTAGTCCACAAAAATTTCAAACATCAGCTTTCAGGTAGTTATAGGCAATCGGATGGTGCAACGCTGAATAGCGATTTCAAAACAGGTAAAGCGTTTTATCAGGGAGGTGCTGTTTCCAATATCGTTGATGTCAATTGGCAACTGGGATATAGCAACCAGAAATATGGAGCTAACACTTTCTATTCAGCCAAATACGACGACCAGTACGAAAAGAACCAACGGATTCTAACCTCAGTGCAAGCCAAAACAAAAGGTTGGCTTACCTTTGCTCCTACAGTCTATTGGAATCGGACGTACGACAATTTTCAGCTTATCAAAGGGAAGCTTGCTGGCGAAAACTTTCATATGACCGATGTTTATGGAGCCAATCTGAATGCGCATTTTTCATCACTAATTGGTAAAACAGCATTTGGTGCTGAATTCAGAAATGAAGGAATATTAAGTACCAATTTGGGAAAACCACTAACCAAAGATCAAGAAGTCAAAATTGCAGGACAAAAAGATCTTTATTATACCCACAAAGATAACCGCACCAACATTAGTTATTATTTAGAACATAATATCTTGTTGGATAAGTTTACCGCTTCTCTTGGGGTAATGGCTAATATGAACACCGCTTTAGATCATAAATACAGGTTTTATCCTGGAGTGGATCTATCCTATCGACCGACTGATAATTGGAAGTTATTTGCATCCTGGAATAAAGCACTTCGCATGCCCACCTTTACAGACCTCTACTATAAGAGCCCAACTCAAGAGGGAAATGTCGGTCTAAAACCTGAGGAGACACAGGCTTATAATATCGGAGTAAAGTATCATAACAGCATACTATCGGCATCGGTAACAGGGTTTTACCATAAAGGCAAACACATGATCGATTGGGTAATGTATAACGCACAAGATGTTTATCATTCGGCCAACTTCAAGCTCGACAACCGAGGAGTTGAACTCAACTCGCGCTTTGACATAGAAGCTTGGTACGGAAGAAATTCATGGATCAAGCATTTACAACTCGGCTACACCTATATAGATCAAAAAAGGAAAGATCATGTAGAGATTTACAGGTCAAACTATGCACTCAACTACCTAAAGCATAAATTTGTCGCCAATCTACAACATAAGGTCTTTAGCGATAAGCTTACAATGAATTGGGCTTTCCGTTGGCAAGACCGAATGGGCGACTACACCGACTTTAGCAATAAAGAACTACCCGATGGTGTGCTGAGGCCCTATCCATCGTTTTGTTTAGTTGACTTGAAAGTGCAGTGGACTGAGCATAAATATCAAGTCTTTGCCGAAGCCAATAATCTTTTGAACCGTACCTATTTTGACTTGGGTAATATCCCACAAGCTGGATTTTGGTTTAAGGCTGGAATAAAATGTAATTTCAACCTGTAGACATTACTATTACTAAAATAAGGACCTAGCTGTAAAACCCAAAACGACTTACTCATTTACCTGTACCGAGTAAGTTGTAAGGTATTAACGGCTAGGTCCTTTTTAGGCTTTAAGATGTAACGGCTTTAAAGATGATAAAGCATTAAAGAGCAAAAACTTTGGTTTATGGTGTAGTTTCCTTCTTTTTATGCTAAATTTGTAGCATCGGATAAATTCATTGGACAATAATCATCTGATACAAATCAATCAATATCGTACACTAAAATTTAATGAATGAAGTTCTTTACTAAAGAGGTTAAAATAGGTTTGGCTGGCGTAATCGCTTTGTTTCTATTGATATATGGCATCAATTACTTAAAGGGTATCGACATGTTCAAGCCCTCAAGTTATATGTACGTCTCTTTTAAGAATGTAAATGGACTTGCTAAGTCAAGCCCCGTCTTTGCCGATGGCTATAAAGTCGGGCTAGTGCGAGATATAGGCTACGATTTCAATCAATCGGGCAATGTTATTGTAGAGGTTGAACTCGAAACCGATTTAAGAATACCTAAGGGCAGTAGTGGTGAGCTCGTACCCGAACTGATGGGTGGAGTTCAAATGAATATCCTACTAGCAAACAATCCTCGTGAAAGCTACGCCGTAGGAGACACAATCCCCGGAGTACTTAAAAGTGGAATGACCGATGAAATGGGTAAAATGCTACCCGAGGTATCAAAGCTAATCCCTAAGCTCGACTCAATCCTAACTTCTGTCAACTTATTATTAAGCCACCCTGCACTAAACAATACATTGATAGCAGTTGAAAAAAGCAGTCAAAACCTAGAGTTGGCGACAGGAGAGTTTAATAAACTAATGAAAAATGATATTCCACAACTCACAGCGAAGATGAACGTGATTGGTGATAACTTCGTCAAGATTAGTGATTCTCTAGCAGAGTTAGACATTCAGCAAACCTATTCAAAAATCGACAACGCTGTATCTAATATAAGCTCACTGACCGATAGATTAAGTCAGAAAGACAATACTTTAGGCCTATTCTTAAACGATTCAACGCTATACAATCGCCTAACAGAAACAGGTGATAATGCAGCAAAACTTCTCGAAGATATCAAGCTGAACCCAAAACGTTATGTTCATTTCTCTGTCTTTGGCAAGAAAAACAAGTAGTTTGACCCTTTAGAATAAGCACCTGCTTTAAACTACTTTTTTATTAAATAATTTATTTAATATTTCTTCTTTTTATCGAAGATAAATAAAAGAGTAAGTCGACAATTGAGTGTATGTATCAATGACATACAAACATTTGTCGACTTTAAGTGGCCGTAAAAAAAACACAGGTATATCAAAAGATATCCTTTAAGATTATCCTTGTATTTTTAATTAATTATCCAAGAATAAATCCATTTGTTTATATCAAATAAGATTATCAAATTTGTGTATCAAGAATTTATTTATAAATTTCTAAAAGCGTAAAGCACCTATGAATAAACCTGTTCATGTTGCACTTTGGAATGATTGTCTAGCTATAATTAGAGACAATGTTGCGGAGTCTACATACAATACTTGGTTTGCCCCTATTTCACCGTTAAAATTTGAGGACAAGACACTAGTAATTCAAGTTCCAAGCCAATTTTTCTATGAATTTCTGGAAGAGAAGTTTGTTGACTTGCTACGTCATACCCTATATCAAGTTATCGGTGAAGGAGCAAAACTGATGTATAATGTAATGGTAGACAAAAGTGCCAGTACAACAGTTAATTTAGAGGCTAGCAATCGATCGACAGCTGTAAGAAAAACAGCAACTACCCAATCACAAACACGAATCAATCAGGGGCCCCAGGCACCCAATCCACCTGCAGTACAGGAATTAGACCCAAGACTTAACCCCGACTACACATTCGAAACCTTTATTGAAGGCAATAGCAATAAGCTTTCACGAAGTGTAGCAGAGGCAGTTGCAGAAAACCCTGCTAAAACAGTATTTAACCCCTTATTTATTCATGGCAATTCGGGAGTGGGTAAAACCCATCTAGCCAATGCTGTAGGGCTTCGGATTAAAGAACAGTATCCAGAGAAGAGAGTTCTTTACGTATCTGCCCACCTTTTTCAGGTTCAATATACCGACTCGGTGCGTAATAACACGACCAATGATTTCATCAATTTTTATCAGACTATCGATGTTTTGATAATCGATGATATACAAGAATTTGCAGGTGTAGTCAAAACACAAAACACATTTTTCCACATCTTTAATCACCTGCACCAAAACGGCAAACAACTCATCTTGACATCAGACCTTCCACCTGTCCTCCTTCAGGGTATGGAGGACCGACTTCTTACACGTTTTAAATGGGGTATGGTAGCCGAACTAGAGCGACCCTCTGTGGAGCTCCGCAAAGACATCCTACGTAATAAAATTCATCGTGACGGTTTGCAGTTTCCTCCTGAGGTTATTACTTATATTGCAGAGAACGTAGACGACAGCGTAAGAGACCTTGAAGGCATCGTAATTTCTATTATGGCGCACTCTACAATTTACAATAAAAATATTGATCTTGACCTGACACAGCGTATCGTAAAAAAAGTAGTGCGCGACGAAAAGAAAGTTATCACGGTCGATCAAATTATTACCACGGTTTCGGAATACTTTAAGATTGAAGCCAAGCTAATCCACTCCAAATCTAGAAAAAGAGAGGTTGTACAAGCTCGACATTTTGCAATGTATTTGACCAAAGAATACACCGATTACTCAACACCAAAAATTGGGAAGTTTATCGGAAATAGAAACCATTCGACGGTATTACATGCGTGTAAAACTGTAAAACACCAATGTGAGGTTGACAAAAACTACCGAGCAGATATGGATTCTATTCAAGAATTACTACACAAGAGATAATACTTTTTAACAATCCTAATTTAAGCAAAACAATTAGCCAAACAAAATGTTACTACTAAGTTAAGTTTAGTATAACATTTTAATGCCGTAAAAAACACAACTTACCTAAAAGAGTAACTACGAACTAACACAAATACCACAAACAACTATTAATCAAAGACTTAGATTTTTGTTTCAGACAACTAAAAAATAAATAGTTTACTTTAGTTGCTCAAAAAGAAAAACATTTCTAGCTTTGCATAGCAAATTAGTGTTCCAAATAACAGACACAATAGACAATAAAAGGTTCACTAAAAAAGCAAATAATCACCCATATATTAACCTATAATAACACTATCTGTGGCAGTATCAACTTATACATATGAAGAAGCCTACGAGGAGTCACTCAACTATTTTGGTGGTGATGAACTCGCAGCAAGAGTTTGGGTAAATAAGTACGCGATGAAAGATTCGCATGGCAATATTTACGAAAAATCACCTGAACATATGCACTGGCGTATAGCCAATGAGCTCGCAAGAATGGAGAAGAAATATCCTAATCCATTATCGGCTGAAGAGTTGTTTAAGCTATTGGATAAATTTAAATATATTGTTCCTCAAGGGAGCCCAATGACAGGTATCGGTAATAATCACCAGGTAGCTTCATTGTCAAACTGTTTTGTTATTGGTGTAGAAGGAGCTGGAGATTCGTATGGTGGCATCATCAAAATGGACGAAGAACAAGTCCAACTGATGAAACGCAGAGGTGGTGTTGGTCACGATCTATCGCATATCCGCCCAAAAGGCTCTCCTGTAAAAAACTCTGCACTAACTTCTACTGGGATTGTACCTTTCATGGAAAGATACTCCAACTCAACTAGAGAAGTAGCTCAAGACGGACGTAGAGGTGCACTGATGCTATCGGTTTCAATCAAGCACCCAGACTCAGAATCTTTTATCGATGCAAAAATGACTCAAGGTAAAATTACTGGAGCCAACGTATCGGTTAAGCTAGACGATGAGTTCATGACTGCCGTAACCAATAACCAGTCTTATACACAGACCTACCCCATCGACTCTGAAAACCCTACTACAGTTAAAGAGATTGATGCATCGCAACTTTGGGGAAAGATCGTTCATAATGCATGGAAATCAGCAGAACCTGGCGTATTGTTCTGGGATACCATCATAAAAGAATCTGTTCCAGACTGTTATGCAGATCTTGGTTATAAAACAGTTTCAACTAACCCTTGTGGGGAGATTCCACTTTGTCCTTACGACTCTTGTCGTCTGTTGGCAATCAACTTGTATTCGTATGTAAACAATCCATTTACGCCGCAAGCTAGCTTCGACTTTGAGTTATTCAAAGATCACGTAGGCAAAGCTCAACGAATAATGGATGATATCATCGACCTAGAACTTGAAAAAATCGAGGCGATTATCAAGAAGATAGAAAACGACCCCGAAAGCGAAGAGGTAAAAAGAACAGAATACTTACTTTGGAAAAAAATATATACTAAAACAGGGCAAGGCCGCCGTACAGGTGTAGGTATTACTGCAGAAGGCGATATGCTTGCAGGCATGAATCTACGCTACGGTACCGAAGAAGCTACAGATTTTTCTGAACTTGTCCACAAAACAGTAGCTCTTGCTGCTTACAACGCTTCGGCTGACCTAGCAAAAGACCGTGGAGCTTTTGATGTATATGACGCTAAGCGTGAAGAAAACAACCCATTTATCAATCGTCTTAAAGAGGCTGATCCTGCTTTATACGAGAAGATGGTAAAATATGGTCGCCGTAATATTGCTTGCTTGACCATTGCGCCAACAGGGACTACTAGCTTAATGACTCAGACAACTTCTGGAATTGAGCCTGTATTCTTACCCGTTTACAAACGCAGAAGAAAAGTGAATCCGAACGACGTTAATGTTCGTATTGATTTTGTCGACGAAACAGGTGATGCCTTCGAGGAGTATACCGTGTTCCACCATAAGTTTGTGACTTGGATGGAAGCAAATGGTTATGACCCTTCTAAAAGATATTCACAAGAAGAGATAGATGAACTTGTAGCCAAATCGCCTTACTACAAAGCTACATCAAACGATGTTGATTGGTTGATGAAAGTAAAAATGCAAGGACGTATCCAAAAATGGGTAGACCACTCAATCAGCGTAACAATTAACCTTCCCAACGATGTTGACGAAGCACTCGTAAACAAGCTCTATATTGAAGCATGGAAAGCGGGTTGCAAAGGCTGTACAGTTTACCGTGACGGTTCTCGTTCAGGAGTGCTGATTGCTACAGAGTCGAATAAAGAGAAAGACAAAGATAAATCAACACAAGGAGAACAAGCCTCCAGCTCAGTGTTAACAAACCCTGAAGTAGTTAAACGTCCTAAGGTACTTGAAGCAGAAGTAGTTCGTTTCCAAAACAATAAAGAAAAATGGGTTGCATTTGTAGGTCTTTATGAAGACAGACCTTATGAGATTTTCACAGGTCTACAAGACGATGACGAAGGTATTCTATTGCCTAAGAGTGTAGTCTCGGGAAATATCATCAAGAATGTCGATGAAAACGGTAACAACCGATATGATTTCCAATTCGTAAACAAACGTGGCTACAAAACCACTATTGAAGGTCTATCAGAGAAATTCAATAAGGTTTATTGGAACTATGCAAAACTAATCTCTGGAGTTCTGCGCTGGGGTATGCCAATCGATCAAGTAGTTAAACTTGTAGGTTCACTTCAGCTCGATAACGAAAATATCAACAACTGGAAAAACGGTGTTGAGAGAGCTTTGAAACGCTATGTACAAAATGGAACAAGAGCAACAGGAACTAAATGTCCAAATTGCCAAAATGAAACACTTATCTACCAAGAGGGTTGTTTGATTTGTACTACCTGTGGTTCATCACGTTGCGGATAGAATTGTAATTTAAATCAGATAAAGATAGAGGATGTATATGCTAGCGTATACATCCTCTGTTTTTTCATTACATTTGCCCTCAATCTTATTAGATATTACCTATTATTGTATTAAATCACTAAACCTAAAATAACTATGAAGTACCATTTCAAAATACAATACCACACACAGTGGGGAGAACAACTCAGAATGGTGGGAAATATCCCCCAACTGGGAAATGATGATTTAACACGAGCTGTCCCCATGATTACCCAGAATGGCGAACATTGGGAACTGACTGTCGAACTCAACGATATGGTATTATCTGATATGACTTATAGCTATTTGGTGTTTAAGGAAGGTCAAGTAGTAAGACAGGAATTCTATTTACTCAAGCATCAGCTACCAACATCTAACAAAGCCAATATATATATTGAAGACTCTTGGATAGATAAACCCGAACTAGCACCACTTTATACGAGTGCTTTTACAAAGGTGTGGAACAAAAGAGAATCTATAGAAAACAAGCATCACTCAGTAACAAATAAGAATTTTGAGTTGACTCTTATTGAAGCAAATATTGCTCCACACGAGACACTAGCCATCTGTGGTAATACAGCAGAACTAGGCAGTTGGAATATTGAGAATGCGCTAATGATGGATGATTCCGATTTCCCTAAATGGAAGGCAAAACTTAATTTAGACAAGCAAAATCTATTGGAATACAAGTACGTTATTTTAAATAGAGAAGACCGTTCACTTATTTCGTGGGAGTTAAGTGATAATAGATATTACCACTCACCTACACCGAGCCAAAACAGTTACTATTCAAAACTTGATGCCTTTGCTAAATTCGAACGTACACATTGGAAAGCTTGTGGTGCGGCAGTGCCTGTGTTTTCACTCCGAAGTGAGCGCAGCTGGGGCATTGGTGAGTTTTTAGACATCAAACAACTTGTGGACTGGGCTTTACTTACCAATCAAAAGGTCGTACAAATACTTCCGATAAACGACACTACAAGTTCAAACAGCTGGGACGACGCCTACCCTTACCGTTGTATCTCTGTCTTTGCTCTCAACCCAATCTACCTAAACCTAGACGAGCTCGATATAGCCGACACCCCTTATGGAGCGACTTACCAAAAAGAGAAGAAACAAATAAATCAGCTGACAACTATAGACTTCCCCTACGTGCAGACTAAAAAACAAACCTACAGTCATGCTATATTTAAACTCAAGGGAAAAGAGACTTTCAAGAGTGCTAAGTTTAAAGAGTTTTATGCTGAGCAGAAACATTGGCTCGCTCCTTATGCCGTATACTTAGTGCTAAGAGATAAGTACGAGACATCGGACATCAACTGCTGGGACAAATACCAAAACTTCAGAATCGAATGGATCGAAGAGTTTGATAATCCCCAGCATGAGAGTTATGAGAAACTCCAGTATACTTACTTCATGCAATACCATCTTTATACTCAACTTAAAGAGGTGTCCGACTATGCCAATAGCAAAGGTGTAGTGCTTAAAGGTGATCTGCCGATTGGTATAGGACTACACAGCGCTGATGCTTGGACCAATCCAGAGTTTTTTCATATAAGTTGCCAAGCAGGTGCCCCACCCGATGATTTTGCTACAGAGGGTCAGAACTGGGGATTCCCAACCTACAATTGGGAAAATATACAGAAAGACGATTTCAGCTGGTGGAAAAACAGACTTCACTACATGTCACATTTCTTTCAGGCCTATCGTATCGACCATATCTTAGGGTTCTTCCGAATTTGGAGCATCCCAAGATCGGCTATTTACGGCACACTCGGACAGTTCTCACCCGCTTTACCACTATCTGTTGGAGAAATATCTAGTTATGGATTTAACTTCAACGAAGAGTTACAGACTCAACCCTATATCAGCACAGAAAGCCTTGACGCGCTAAGTAGCGAAGATAAGGAGCTAGTTAAATCCAAACTCTTAACACAGATAGATACTTCACGATATCATTTTAAAGAAGAAGTAAACACACAAGCTAAATTACGGGATTACTTTTTAAAGAATACGGACCTAGGAATGGGTAAAGAGGTATTACCACTATTGATGGGATTGCACACACAAGTCTTGTTTATTGAAGACATGAAGCAAGCCAACTTCTTTCATCCACGAATTGAAGCATTCAAAACTTCAACCTATCAATCACTAAGTGCAGAAGATAAGTTAGCTTTCGATAGGCTCTATCACAGCTTTTATTACGAAAGGCATAATCAGTTTTGGATGGATGAAGCACTTCTCAAGCTCCCCCAACTTATTGGAGCAAGCAATATGATGGTTTGTGGAGAAGATTTGGGTATGATTCCGCAAACTGTCCCCGAAGTTATGAATGCCTTGGATATTCTGAGTTTGGAAGTACAACGCATGCCCAAAGCACATAATCAAATAATAGGAAATCCTGCAAATAATCCTTATCTCTCAGTTAGTACATTTTCAACACACGACATGAGTACGATGCGTGGGTGGTGGGAGAATGATCGAGTACAAGCTCGAGAACTATATCGTGAGCTGGAGGGAAATAAAGATTCCGTTCCCGACAAATTGAACCCGCCCCTTGCCTATTCGATATTAAATAGAGAACTTTGTGGTGCCTCAATGCTCCGTATTGAAGCATTACAAGATTGGATGGCACTCACACCAAAATGGTACGATACAATCAGTGCTAACGAAGAACAAATCAATATCCCTGCCAATCCCAAGCATCGATGGAAATTTAGAATGGCGGGGTATTTGGAGCAATTACTAGAGGATAAAGAACTCAGTGAAGTCATCAATCAATTAACATCAAACCAATAAACACAAAAACAGATGAATGTAATCAATAGCTATATCACACTCAATAATTTGGAAATCTACGCTTATCATGGCGTATCTCCACAAGAAACGAAAGTCGGTAACACCTACATAATCAACCTAAAACTAAAGGTAGATTACAGCAAAGCTGGCGAGACCGATTCTGTTGAAGACACGGTAAGTTATGCAGATGTTTTCAGTATTGTTAAAGAAGTGATGAGTACCCCTTCCAAACTACTAGAACATGTAGTCTATCGGATTTGTGAAGCCTTATTTGAAAGGTTCAAGCAAGTTGAAGAGATTGAGATTCATTTGGATAAAAACAATCCTCCAATGGGAGCCGATATTGAAACAGCTGGAGTCTATTTGGCTTGTAGTAGATAATTGTTAAAAATCAGATAAAAACAAAAAAGGGAGTTGCATATCAGATACGCAACTCCCTTTTTCCTAACCTTAAATATTTTCTTTATGAAAAAACGTTCCAGCAAAGATACAACATGAAATATATTTAGCTAGTTAATAAATATAATATTCTGCAAGAATAAAATAAAAGATTAAGCTATTCTACCTACCGATTGTCAATGAACGCTAATAACTTCTTATAAATGGGATTTAATCTCAATAAATGAGGTACACCTGTAAGAAACAACTGTTTGCGTGCTCGTGTAAGGGCAACATTAAGTTTTCGATCGATTTGCTGAGTTCCTTCAACCATTATATTCGACAAAAAATCGAGCTGATAAGGAGCATTTACACAGAACGAATAGATAATAATATCACGTTCGCTACCTTGAAATCGCTCTACCGTATCTACTAAGATATCCGAGAGTTCGGGCACTTTATAACGCTCCAAGCAGCTTTTAATCAAAGCAATTTGCGTACGATAAGGAGCAATGATTCCTAAGGTATGCTCGGAGTCGAACAATTGACTATAGCGCTGATAAACTTGATAAGCAATATGAGCAGCAATTTCGGCTTCGGAACTATTCATCTTGTAAGTCTCAGGGGAAACCTCTAACTCCGACTCAATGAAAGTCACCCTACTTTTCAATACTGTCACCTCCTGATCGGTTGGATATTTAAGAATCTTATTTAACGGCATTTCGTGCTCAAGCTGGTGAGGCAAATTTAGAGAACTCAACTTATTCTCATAAAAGTAGAAGTTGGTAAAAGCAGCAATTTGAGGATGCATTCTACCCTGACT
>QXGG01257338.1_pt1 | contig 16174 bp, 18 predicted proteins | sample 1982491 | NCBI WGS metagenome assembly QXGG01 (sample SAMN09924614, study PRJNA488089) | Wastewater metagenome, whole genome shotgun sequencing project. | isolation source: South African research farm wastewater | place: South Africa: Irene, Agricultural Research Council, Animal Production... | reverse complement strand
GCTCAGTTGGTAGAGCACGGGATTGTGATTCCCGGTGTCGTGGGTTCGAGACCCATCGTCCACCCCATATTTTGAAAACATAATGCTGTTTCAGTTAGCATTATGCGAGAGCAAAACGCGGACGTGGTGGAATTGGTAGACACACCAGATTTAGGTTCTGGCGCCGCGAGGTGTGAGAGTTCGAGTCTCTCTGTCCGCACCATGATAAAGGCTCTTGAAGCCTGTCAATAAAAGAGCCCCTTAATTGGGGTTTTTTTATGTCTGCTGTATATGTTTCCCGTCTTTGCTATTGTTTAGATCATTTGCGCCCTGTGCGGCGACGTAAATTATGTTGCCTGAGGTCTAAACCATGCTTGCAGAACACTATCTCCTCATTAAACAAATCCATATTGGTTTAGCGCTGCTCAGTGGCGGCCTATTTGTGCTGCGTGGTTTATGGGTATTGTTGCTGGGTAAGGGCGGCAATCTGCAGAAAGGCGTGAATAGAATCAGCTACCTAGTGGATACCTGCTTGCTCTTGGCGGCCGTACTCTTGTTAGCCGTCTTGAGCTTTGTGCCCTTATCAGCAGCTTGGTTGCAAGCGAAGTTGTTGTTGCTGGTGCTCTATGTACTGTTTGGGGTAGTGGCGTTTCGTGCGCAGCACAGTTTGGCTGTGCGTTGGTTGGCCTATATTGCCGCCTTGTTGTGTTTTGCTGGGATGTATTATTCCGCGCGCTTGCATCAGCCGTTTGCGGGGCTGTTGGCTGGGGCCGTCAGTTAAGCGGCCAGCGTTATCTCTCTTTGTCGGTAGAAGGCTGATGCGACAGGAGTAAGGGGCCATCCTCTGGTTGATTGCGGCTGTAAAAGCCTTTGGGGGCTTTGCCTTTTAAGTACCAAGCGAAAGCAATGATTTCAGCAACGGTCTGATACAGTTGTTCGGGAATCGCATCGCCCAACTCCAAGCGTGCCAATAGACGCACTAAGTCAGCGTTTTCATAAATGGGCACGTCATGCTCGCGGGCAATCTGCAGGATTTCTTCAGCCAGCGCATCATTACCTTTGGCGGTAACGTTAGGTGCGTTTTGACCATCGTATTTCAACGCGATGGCTTGGCGTTCAGTGTTTTTAGTCATGCTTTGTCATCAATCCATCGTTGTTGTAAAGAGGTTTTCTGACCTTGTGGTGGCGAGCCTTGGTGGCAGCTGAGGTCTTCTACTGTGAGTCCGATAGCCAATAGACGGTCGCGTAGGTTGCTCAGTTCATGATCAATAAAATCAGCAGTTGTGCTTTCTTGTGCCCACACTTGGCTGGAAATGCTACTGCCTTGCAGGCTGGCTTGGATATGCAGCGGGCCTAAGGGCTCAAGGTCAAAGCTTAAATCAATTTTCCACACTGGTACGGCGGCTTTGTCAGATTTTTTCTGCGCGGGCTCTTCGTGCTGGAATTTAATTTGCAGTGGCACAATATTGTGCTGATCACGTGCAGGAATCTCCACTTGCCAGACGGTGACTTGGGCGCCTTCGGTATTCGTATGTGTTTGCCCAAGGCTCGATAGCTGATGGGTTTGCAAGCGTGAGACGGCAGCCGCAGCGAGGCGCAGAAGTGAGCCTAAATCGTTGGGGTTATCCAAAGATTGCAACAAGCGCGTGGGCAACGGGAAACGCATGGCTTGTTCGCGCAATTGTGCTTGCGTATTGCCCAGCAATTGATCACGTAATAACCCGGGTAACGCTTGTGACAACATCACGCTTTGCGAGGTGGCAAGTGCGGGATTGCTGTTGGGTAATGTGGGTATGATTTGCGCAATTAAACGCAGTAGATTGGCTTTGATGTCTTGGCTGGCGCTATCCAGTGCGCCGCTGAGTAAGCGGTTTTCCAGTTGTGCGCCGCTGTTAGTTAAGCTTTGTGCTAGTTTTTTTGGATCTAAGAGGCTGCTGAATTCTGGCATCCCTGAGAGTAATTGCTGCAAGGTTTTTTGTGCAGCGGGCGATAAATTGCCCGGCGCAAGCGTATCTAAGCCTTTAAATAGCTGGCCTAAAGAGCCTTGCTGGTTAAATTGTTTTTGCAGTTCTTGATTAATCGCCAGTGGCTCAAGGCGCGCGGTTAAAGGTTGAAAAGTCAGTTGCTGTGCACCATCAACGCGAGCAATCAGGGTGCTGTTTAATGGCAAGGACTTGGTGCTTTCGAGTTGCAGCTGTTGTCCAGCTAAGGCGTTATTGTTGACGCTGACAATAATTTTAAAGCCGCCTTGTGGGCTGGGTTCAACTTGAGTGACCTTGCCTTGCAGTAGCGTGCCGGGCGCTAGCAGGGCGGTATCGATGCGTGTGGCAATGGCGGATGTGGCGCTAGGGATCAAGTTAAATGCCAGCTGTTGTGCTGATAACGCTGTGACATTTAATATATTGCCCGCCGCCAACGGCTGGGTGGTTTTAACTTCAATGGTGCTCTGTTGGCCGTTGGCTAAGGACAGGCGCAGTAACACTTGAAAGGCGTTTTGCACTTCGCGCATCGCCAGCACTTGTGCTTGAGTTGAGTCGCCCACATTCAACTGGGCAGGCAAACTGCTCTGCACTTGCAGTACCGGGCTTTGCACCTGCACGGCGGGGCGTTGTGTGCTTGTGGCATGCGCTGGCGGGCGCGATGAAGGTATTTCACTGGCCATTGAGATGCAGCCTACTGTAAATGCTTTGTAAATGCCTGCCGCGCTTGCGGCACAGCTGTGTATAATCGCGAATCATTTAAAGTCTATGTCGGGCAGTATAGCTGCTCTAACAAATGGACTCGAAACTTTTTCCCAAGGCGACATGCGTGTGACTGAAGCTTATCTTGAAACGGTTGATTTAGCCTGTGAGCGTGATTGGCGGCTGCTATTTGAGCATTTGCACGTCAAGGTCAAGCCGCAGGATATGCTGCAAGTGAGCGGCCCCAATGGTAGCGGCAAAACCAGCTTATTGCGTTTGATGTCAGGATTAATGCGTCCAACCCGTGGCGATGTCTTGATTAAAGGTGTCAGCATTGGCCAGCAGCGCCATGAGTTGGCCTCCAATCTGTTGTGGCTTGGGCATGCAGCTGGCATTAAAGGCTTGCTAACCGCGGAAGAAAACTTGCTGTGGTTGGCAGCGCTGCATCAGGGCGCCACCCGTGAGCAGATTTGGCACGCGCTGGCAGCCGTTGGTTTAACAGGTTTTGAAGATGTACCTTGCCATACCTTGTCGGCGGGGCAGCAGCGCCGAGTGGGTTTAGCGCGCTTGTATTTAGATGCACCGGCGCTGTGGATCTTGGATGAACCTTTTACTGCGCTAGATAAGCAGGCCGTTACTCAGCTTGAGCTGCATTTAGCCCAGCATTGTGAACAGGGCGGTATGGTTATTTTGACCACGCACCATCATTTGCAAAACCTACCCAGTACATTTCGTGAACTTGATTTAGGACAGATGAAATGATGAGCAATGTCTTTACGCTGATGTTGTTGCGTGAGACGCGACTGTTGTTTCGCCGTCCGGCAGAATTGGTTAATCCACTGGTGTTTTTTGCCATTGTGATTGCTTTGTTTCCGTTAGCTGTGGGACCTGAATCGCAGTTGTTGCAAACGCTATCGCCTGGATTGCTCTGGGTGGCCGCTTTGCTAGCGGTGTTGCTATCATTGGACGGTTTGTTTCGCAGTGACTTTGAAGATGGCTCATTAGAGCAGTGGGTCGTTTCGCCGCATCCACTGGTGGTGCTGGTTCTTGCTAAGGTGCTGGCACATTGGTTGTATTGCGGCTTAGCGCTGGTGATGTTGTCACCGTTGTTGGCGCTGATGCTGGGCATGCCAACGCAGCATATACCCACATTATTAGTGTCGTTGTTGCTGGGAACACCTGTGTTAAGTTTGCTCGGCGCGGTGGGCGCAGCTTTAACGGTAGGGCTCAAGCGTGGTGGGATATTGTTAGCTTTATTGATTTTACCTTTGTATATCCCCGTATTGATTTTAGGTAGCGGAGTGGTGCAGGCCGCTTTACAAGGTTTACCAACCGCCGGGTATTTATTATGGATGGCCAGTTTAACCATGTTGACGCTGACCTTAGCGCCCTTTGCGATTGCGGCAGGTTTGCGCATCAGCGTAGGTGAGTAATCAGCTGCTGAGCCTTATATAGGCGTGTTATGGATACATTAGCAGTAGAATGAAAATATTATAAATGTGACGGTGCGTGGGTTTATTAAAAAATAATAACCGTCATATACCCTGTAACTGATTAGAAATAACTGTGAGTATCTCGATGAATTGGACGTGGTTTCATAAACTAGGCTCGCCCAAGTGGTTTTACGAAATAAGTGGGCGTTGGCTGCCTTGGCTGAGTATCAGTGCAGCCTTATTAATGTTGGCTGGCGCTGTGTTGGGCTTGGTCTATGCACCGGCGGATTATCAGCAAGGCAACAGTTTTCGTATTATCTATATCCACGTTCCCGCCGCTTTTTTAGCGCAGTCCACTTACATTTCTTTAGCAGTGGCTGGGGTTGTGGGCTTGGTTTGGAAGATGAAAATTGCTGATGTTGCTGTGCAGCAAGCCGCACCGATTGGCGCTTGGATGACGGTGATTGCGCTCTTTACCGGCGCGGTGTGGGGCAAGCCAACGTGGGGCGCGTGGTGGGTGTGGGATGCGCGCTTAACCGCGATGTTGATTTTGTTGTTCTTGTATTTTGGGATTATTGCCCTGAGTCATGCCATTACCAATCGCGATAGTGCGGCTAAAGCCTGCGCTATTTTAGCCATTGTTGGGGTGGTTAATATTCCCATCATCAAGTACTCGGTAGACTGGTGGAACACCTTGCACCAGCCCGCTACCTTTACAGTTACGAAAAAGCCGGCCATGCCGATGGAAATGTGGATGCCGCTGTTAATCATGACGATTGGCTTTTATTGTTTTTTCGCCGCGGTGTTATTGATGCGCATGCGTACAGAAGTGTTACGACGTGAGTCGCGCACACGCTGGGCGCAGGCTGAAATAGCACGGCAGATCGGGAGAAGTGTATGAATTTCAATTCGTTTTCTGAGTTTTTAGCAATGGGCAACCATGGCGTGTATGTCTGGTCAGCCTATGGTGTCAGTGCGTTAATTTTATTGTTGAATGTGGTGCTACCTCTATTGGCCCGTCAGCGTTATTTTAAAGATGAGGCGCGTCGTTTGCGCCGGGAGGCTCAACAATGAATCCGGTCCGTAAAAAACGTTTAATCATTGTCGGTGCGATCTTATTGGGTGTCGTGGCTACGGTTGGCCTAGGTTTGGTTGCACTGCAAGAAAATATCAATCTGTTTTATACCCCCACACAAATTGCCAACGGTGAAGCGCCGCAAGGTGCGCGTATTCGTGCGGGTGGTTTGGTGAAAGAAGGCTCGCTGACACGCAGTGAAGATTCTTTAACAGTGGACTTTATTGTCACCGATGGCGATGCCGATACTGGTATTCAGTACCGCGGTATTTTACCTGACCTGTTTCGTGAGGGGCAGGGTATCGTTGCGCTCGGGCGTTTGAATGAAGGCGGCGTTTTGATTGCTGATGAAATTCTGGCTAAGCATGATGAGAATTATATGCCGCCTGAAGTGAGCAGTGCCTTAGAAAAAACCGGCATGCTTAAACATTATGAAGATGGCCAGAAGGAAGCGAAAAAATGAGTGATGCGGCGTTATATGTGCCGGAGTTAGGCCAGTTAGCGATGATTCTGGCCTTATGTTTTGCAGCGGTACAGTCATTTTTTCCTTTGGTAGGGGCATGGCGTGGTGATCACAAGTGGATGAGCTTGGGTCAGCCTGCAGCCTGGGGGCAGTTTGTCTTTTTGCTCTTTGCTTTTGCCTGTTTGACCTGGTCATTTATGGTTGATGACTTTTCCGTTGCTTACACCGCTTCCAACTCCAACAGTGCCTTGCCTTGGTACTATAAGTTCAGTGCGGTGTGGGGTGCCCACGAAGGATCCTTGCTGTTATGGGCGCTGATCTTAGCGGGCTGGACTTTTGCCGTGGCGATTTTCTCACGTCAGCTACCGGAAGAAATGCTGGCGCGGGTCTTGGCTGTGATGGGCATGATCAGTGTGGGTTTCTTGCTGTTTTTAATCGTGACCTCCAATCCGTTTGAGCGCTTGTTGCCGCAAATGCCGATGGATGGCCGTGACTTGAATCCGCTGCTACAAGACTTTGGCTTAATTGTGCATCCACCCATGTTGTACATGGGTTATGTCGGTTTTTCTGTGGCTTTTGCCTTTGCAATTGCCGCGCTGTTGGGCGGTAAGCTCGATGCGGCTTGGGCGCGCTGGTCACGCCCTTGGACACTCATTGCTTGGGCGTTTCTAGGCGTAGGTATTGCGCTTGGCTCATGGTGGGCATATTACGAGTTGGGCTGGGGTGGTTGGTGGTTCTGGGATCCGGTAGAAAACGCATCCTTTATGCCATGGCTGCTGGGTACAGCTTTGATTCACTCATTGGCCGTCACCGAAAAGCGTGGTGTCTTTAAAAACTGGACGGTATTGCTGGCCATTGCTGCCTTTTCGCTGAGTCTGCTGGGTACTTTCTTAGTGCGCTCAGGCGTGCTGACGTCAGTGCATGCTTTTGCTGCTGACCCTGAGCGCGGTGTGTTTATCCTGGTGTTCTTGTTAGTGGTGGTCGGTGCTTCACTGACCCTGTTTGTGCTGCGTGCTCCAGCGGTGAAAAGCCGAGTGGGTTTTGGCTTTTGGTCAAAAGAGACGCTGCTGCTGATCAACAATATCATCTTAGTGGTTTCAACCGCGATGGTGCTGCTGGGTACCTTGTATCCATTGGTGCTTGATTCGCTCACGGGCGCCAAGCTGTCTGTTGGTCCTCCGTACTTTAATGCGCTATTTGTACCGCTGATGGCGATCTTGCTGCTGGCCATGGGTGTTGGCGTACTGACACGCTGGAAAAACACTCCAGGCCGGTGGTTGATTAAGATGCTCGGTCCAGTATTAGTGGTCAGTGCGGTATTAAGTATTGCTGGAAGCATGCTCTACCGTGACTTTAACGGCTCGGTGTTAGCGCTGTTCTTCCTGTGCGCTTGGGTGATATTGGCGGGTGTGCGCGATATCTTAGATAAAACGCGTCACAAAGGCTTATTAACGGGTATGCGCTCCTTAACCCGCAGTTACTGGGGTATGCAAATGGGACACTTAGGGATGGTGATCTGCGCCGTCGGTGTGGTGTTGTCCAGCCAATACAGTGATGAGCGTGATTTGAAAATGGCACCCGGTGATTCTTTAGAAATGGCAGGTTACCGTTTCCAGTTTGACGGTGCGCAGCATTATGAAGGACCCAACTACATTTCTGATAAAGGTAGCGTGCGTGTTTTTGAAGGTGAGCGTGAAATTGCACTGTTGCAACCTGAAAAGCGCTTGTACGTTGTGCAACAAATGCCGATGACCGAAGCAGGAATTGATGCAGGCTTTACCCGCGACCTCTATGTGGCGATGGGCGAACCTTTAGAGAACGGTGCTTGGGCGATCCGTGTACACATTAAACCTTATGTGCGCTGGATTTGGCTGGGTGCGTTCTTAACCGCCTTTGGTGGTGTGCTGGCGGCCATGGATCGTCGCTACCGCGTCAAAGTCAACAAAAAAGTCAAAGATGCCTTGAATGGTGCTGATAAAGGAAAAACTGTCGATGTCTAGAGCACGTTTATTGGCTGTTTTTGGGGTGTTAACCGGTGTGGCACTCTTTGCGGCGATGGCCTTGTTTGGTATCAATAATGATCCCAGCGAGTTGCCATCGGCGCTCATCGGTAAGCCTTTTCCTGAATTTACTACGGGCTCAGTTGATGATACTGACACGGTGATTACCCGTGCCGACTTGCTCGGGCGCCCTGCATTAGTCAACGTTTGGGCGACCTGGTGTATCTCTTGTAAGGTTGAGCATCCGGTTTTAAATGATTTGGCCAAGCAGGGTGTGGTGATTCACGGTATTAACTATAAAGATAAGAAGCCTGAGGCACAGCGCTGGTTGCAAGACTTCTTAAATCCCTATCAGCTTAATATCAGCGACCCGGAAGGCAAGCTCGGTTTTAATTTGGGCGTGTATGGTGCACCTGAGACTTTTATCATCGACAAGCAGGGCATTGTTCGTCATAAGTTTGTTGGCGTGGTGGATAAGGCCGTATGGCGCGAGAGGTTGGCCCCTATTTATCAGGAGTTACTTGACGAATGAAGCGAATAATCTACGCCTTAGGCTTAAGTTTGCTGTGTTTGACTGCTCAGGGCGCCATCGATACCTATGAGTTTAGTGATACTGCCAAGCGTGATCGTTATCGCATTTTGGTGGAAGAACTGCGTTGCCCTAAGTGTCAGAATCAAAACATTGCCGACTCGGATTCGCCAATTGCGATGGATATGCGCGATGAGATTTTCAAGAAGTTAGAGGAAAAAGAGAGTGATGAACAGATTGTTGATTACCTCGTCGATCGCTACGGTGATTTTGTCCGTTATAAGCCACCGGTCAACCAGCGTACTTTAGTGCTGTGGTACGGCCCAGCGGCTTTGCTGGCCTTTGGCTTTTTGATGGTTGCGATAATTGTGTTTCGTCGTCGCGACAGTCAACAAGTCGATGCTAAGCAAGCCTTGACCAGTGAAGAGCAAAGTCGCATCTCAGACCTCAAGAAACTTAAGCAGGACACCTAATCGTTATGACACAGTTTTGGATTTTTGCAGTGTTGCTACTTATTGTGGCGCTACTGTTATTGTTAATACCTGTTTTGCGTGTGCGTAAAGACCAAGCTGAAGAAGACCGCACCGCGCTTAACATCGCTTTGTATGAAGAGCATATTGTCGAGCTTGAAGCGCAGCATGAAAGCGGCGCGATGACGTTAGAGCAGCTGGAAGAAGGTCGTATCGAAGCCAGTCGTGAATTGCTGGATGACACCGATGTCGGGCGTCCCAAGCAAAGTGCAAATCTGGGCAGTGCGTTACCTTTAATTGCTGCGCTCTTGGTGCCGGTTTGTGGTTTAGGTTTGTATTTTTATTGGGGTTCAAGTGACAAAGTTGCTTTAACCCTCAGCTTGCAAGAGCAACCTAAAACGGTTGAGGAAATGCTGGTACGCCTTGAAGAGACAGTGCGCCTGCAGCCTGATTCAGTCGATGCTTGGTACTTCTTAGCGCGTACTTATATGGGCGAGCAACGCCACCAAGAAGCCGTCAATGCGTTTGAGAAAACCATGGAGTTGGTGGGTCGTCGTCCAGAGGTGCTCGGCCAGTTAGCACAAGCCATGTACTTTACCAATAACAAGCAGTGGAGCGGTCAGCTGCAAGACTTGGTCGATGAAGCGCTGCGTCAAGATCCGAACGAAGCCACCAGCTTAGGTTTAGTCGGTATTGCTGCTTTTGAAAGTCAGCGTTATCAAGAGGCTATCGATGCTTGGACTCGCCTCGCCAGTGGCCTTGATCAACAAGACCCTTCTTATGCAGCGATTCAGACCGGTATTGAGCGTGCGCGTGCCAGTCTCGCCAGCACCCCACAAGCCAGTGACAGTGCCGTACCTAGCGTTGATGCGGCGAGCTCTGGTGAGTATCAGTTGGTGATTGATGTGGCGCTCGGTGATGAGTTGAGCGCTCAGTTGGCTGGCACTGATACGGTATTTGTGTTTGCACGCGCTGCGGATGGTCCACCTATGCCGTTGGCGGCAAAGCGCTTAACGGTAGCTGATTTGCCTGCACGCATTGTGCTCACCGATGCTGACTCATTGGTGCCGCAGTTGAAGCTCTCCAGTGTTGCGCAGCTTAAATTACAAGCCAGTATTTCTAATAGCGCTGATGCCATGCAGATTCAGTGGAGCAGTGAAGCGGTGCTGTTGGATGCTGAGCAAGATAGGTCAGCGCAGAAGATCGTGATTAATAAAGCGAATTAATTCTCGCGCAGTGACAGTTAAGCCGTTTATCAGAGGTTGTGATAAACGGCTTTTCTTTGTGTGCTGATATCAGCGGCTGCGATCTTGCAGTGAGCGGTTTTAGACTTTCAGAATTGGGCGGGTGCCATGCTTAGAAAACTATTAACAGCAACAGGCTATGACGCGCTAAAAGATGAGCTTGAGTATTTGCTGCGCAAGCATCGGCCAGAAATCACCGAAATAGTGTCTTGGGCTGCCAGTCTCGGCGATCGCTCTGAGAATGCGGATTATCAATACAATAAGCGCAAGTTACGCGAAATTGATCGGCGTATTCGCCATTTAACCAAGCTGTTTGAAGTGGCTGAGCGGGTTGAGTACAGCCCTGTGCAAGAGGGTAAGGTGTATTTTGGCGCATGGTGCGAGTTAGAAGATGAAGCGGGTGAGCGGCTGCGCTTTCGCATTGTTGGTGATGAAGAAATCTTTGCTCATAAAGATTACATCTCACTTAAATCACCGATGGCTAAAGCTTGTTTAGGTAAAGCCCTCGATGATGAAGTTGTTGTGCGCACACCCAGCGGTGAGGTGTATTGGTATCTGCTGAAGATTGAGTACAACCTTGATGAGTTACAGTAGTTTTCTTCTGCGCAAACCCGCTACTGCGCAGAAGAAGTGCTCAACATGCAGCGGCTTACTCCCCGCGTAAAATCTGCAATGGACTGTTGTGGATGACTTGGCGAGTGCCGAGCATACCGACAGCGGTAATCAGCACTGCACCGATAATAGGTAACGCGACCAGCCACAGGTGCGGTTGCCAAGGCAGGTCAAAGGCAAAGCGGTACAGAATAAAGCTGCTGATTTCACAACCCAGCCAAGCCAGTACGCCACTGCTGGCGCCGATTAGAGCAAATTCGTTGCGTTGCGATTGCAGCAAAAGCTTGCGTGACGCCCCAAGCGCGCGAATTAAAGCGCCTTGCTGCACTCGTTCAGTGAGTGTGCTGTGTAGGCCGGCAATCAGAACAGTGATACCCGCAGCTAACACAAACAACAAAATCAACTCAATCGCTAAAGTAACCTGCGCGAGAATATCACGCAGTTGGCGCAGCACCGCATCAACTTGCAAAATACTGATGCTGGGAAAGCTTTTGGATAAAGCAATACGCTGCTGCTCGGCTGGTTCTTGCAAGTAGAAACTGGTCATATAAGTGTGCGCGACATTGTGCATCGACTGCGGGTCGAAAATCACAAAGAAATTTGGTTGCATGCTGTTCCAATCTACGCTGCGCAGGCTGCTGATCTGTGCGGGGTAATCAGTGCCACCGATATGAAAAGTCAGTTGATCACCGACGCTCACGCCCAATTGCTCAGCCAGTTCGCTTTCCAATGAGACGCTGTGAGCGGGTTCGCTTGAGTCATGCGGCGTCCACCATTCACCTTGGGTGATCAGGTTATCTGCTGGCAGTTGCTCGGTCCAAGTGAGGTTTAAATCGCGCTGCAAAGTGCGGGTGACGCGAGCATCAGGATCAATTAATTCGGCGGCAGCTTGCCCGTTAATCTGAGTTAAACGACCGAGAATCACGGGGTAGAGCGGCGCGGTGTTGCTACTGATAGCGCTGAGTGTGGCGCTAAAGTCGGCTTGTTGCTCAGGTAAAATATTAATCGCAAAATGATTCGGCGCTTGCTCCGGCAATTGCGCTTGCCAGTTATCCAACAATTCGCTGCGCAGTAAGACGATTAAACCCATCGACAATAAAATTAAAGCAAAGGCCATAATTTGTCCCACGCTATGGATGGGGTAGCGCAATAAATGCCCCAGACTTAGCCGCCACGCTAAGCTGCGCTGAGCCAGCCAGAAGCGCAGACTTTTTAGACCGAAAAACAGCCCTGCACCTAAGATAAGCGCTGCGCCGCCGCCTCCTAAGAGTAGGGCGCTGGTGAGACGAATATCTAAGTTTAATTGCCACATCAGTGCGGCTAGAGCTAAAAATACGCTGCCATACAGCAGCCAAGTCGCTGGTGCTACCGGCAGTAAGTCGCGGCGTAATACGCGCAGTGGTGCAATTTTCCCCAGTGCGATCAACGGCGGCAAAGCAAAGCCGGCTAACATCACAATGCTGGTGGCGATGCCGGTCATAAAGGGCTTAAGGCTGCCGCTGGGAATATCGTCAGGCAGTAATCCGGCTAATAATTCAAAGAGAGCAAACTGTGCAAACCAGCCAATCAATGCGCCGACTGCGCTGGCCAACAATGCCAAAATCAGCAGCTGTAAGCAAAATAGCCACAAGGTATAGCGGCGCGATAAGCCAAAACAGCGCAGCAAGGCCGCTTGATCAAAGCGCTGGCGGGCAAAGCGACTGGCAGATAAAGCTACCGCCACGGCCGCTAATAAAATCGCCGCTAAGCTGGCAAGGTTCAGGTAGCTGGCGGCGCGATCGAGCGCACTGCTGACTTGCTGGTTGCCATCCTCAACACCTTCGATGCGCTGATGCGGGAGCAGGGTGCTTTCTAAAGAGGTGCGCAAGTTGTTGATCGCCTGAGTATCACCGCTCCAGAGTTGGCGATAACTGACGCGGCTGCCAGGTTGCAGTATATCGGTCGCCGCTAAGTCGGCTAGATTGATCATTGCGCGTGGGGTGAAACTGAGTAGGTTGCCGCTGCGATCTGGCTCGTAGGTTAGGATGCGCGCGAGCTTAAAATCGGCCGCGCCAATCTCTACGCTGTCACCGGGTTGCAATTGCAAGCGGATTGCCAGTTCAGCATCCAGCCAGACTTCGCCGGGTTGTGGACGTCCACCACTGATTTCAGCGCTCTGCAGTTGTGCGCTACTGCGTAAGGTGCCGCGCAGCGGATAGTTGTCATCGACTGCTTTCACACTGGCCAATTGGATGCCTTTGTCAGTGGCAAGCATGCTGGCAAATTGCAGTGTCTGTGCGGTTTTTAAGGGGCTATTGGCGGTGAGTGCCCGTTGCTGGTCAAGCACAGGCTCGCTGCTGGATAAGATCAAATCAGCGGCAAGAAACTCGCCGGCACTTAATTGCATTGCGCCCTGCAAGCGTTCAGCAAAGTGGCCGATGGTGCTGCTGCTGGCGACGGCAATCACTAAAGCAAAAAACAAGATCCGCAGTTCAGATGTGCTGCGCTCACGCAGCAGTTGTTTGCCGGCTAATTTGCACAGACCCACTAATGTCAGTTGCATGAGTGCTCCACTTGGCGGCCGGCTTCTAAACGTAGATGTTGCTGGCAGCGTGCAGCAAGTTTCTCGTCGTGAGTCACTAAAATCAGGGTCGTGCCCAGTTCTTTATTGATCTCAAATAACAGGTCGCTGATGCTTTCACCGGTTTGGCTATCAAGGTTACCTGTGGGCTCGTCGGCAAAGAGCACGTCGGGCTCAGTGGCAAAGGCGCGGGCTAAGGCAACGCGCTGCTGTTCGCCGCCTGATAAAAGGTTAACCGGGTGTTGTAAGCGTTTTTCTAAACCGACGCGTACCAATAACTCAGTGGCACGCTGTTTAGGATTGCTGTGCCCAGCTAATTCTAAGGGCAGCATCACATTTTCTAGGGTATTTAAGCTGTCGAGTAATAAGAAAGCCTGAAATACAAAACCCACATGCTGCGCACGCACTGCTGCGCGTTGATCTTCATCGAGACTGTTTAAAGCATGACTGACTAGCGTTACTTCGCCAGCGCTGGGTAAATCAAGACCGGCGAGTAAGCCCAATAAAGTTGATTTGCCTGATCCTGAGCGCCCTATAATGGCCAGTGAGTCACCTTTGGCCAGTGTAAATGAAACATTATCCAGAATAGTCAGGTCGCCTTCTGCTGAAGAGACCTTTTTGCTAAGGTGTTGTGCGCTAAGAATAGTGTCAATCATGAGGTTTCCAATGCGTCAATTAATAGCAACAATATGCTTGGTTGGACTGTGTTTTATAACTCAGGTACAAGCGGCAACGGTTTTAGTGATGGGCGATAGTATCAGTGCAGCCTTTGGACTGGAAACCCAGCAAGGTTGGGTTGCTCTATTAAGCAATAAACTAACTACAAAAAGCACAGAATTCAAGGTGGTCAATGCTTCTGTCAGTGGTGAAACGACGGCAGGTGGTTTAGCACGTTTCCCTGATTTATTACGCAAGCATCAGCCACAGATTGTCATCATTGAGTTGGGTGGTAATGACGGTTTGCGCGGCTTATCGCTGGAGTATATGGCGCATAACCTCACTACTATGCTGCAGCAAGCACAGGAGCAGGACGCCACAGTATTATTGTTAGGTATGCGTTTGCCGGGGAATTATGGACGGCGTTATACCGAGGCGTTTTATCAGGTGTATCAGGATGTTGCCAAGCAGCATAATGTAGCGCTGGTGGATTTCTTTTTGGATGGGGTCGGCGGTGTCAGTGGCATGATGCAGGCTGATGGTGTACATCCCACTCAAGCTGCGCAGCCGTTGTTACTGAAAAATGCTTGGCGCGCACTAGGGCCTTTACTGTCTGAAAGTGTCTTGGATGAGCAGACGCAATAGAAAGTTTTACACTGATGCTGTTATAAGTGGCTGTTTTGGGCTAATGTAGCGCCCGATTTTAGGGGCTCTCCATGGCACGCTTGATGTGGTCTTTACATGCTTATCAGATTATTTTGCCAGACGAGCAAATGGATCTGTTCGCCTGTCAAAAAGAACATGTGCATGCCGTGCATCGCCAGCTTGAACTCGGCTCGCAAGCCGATCGAACCTTGTGTGGCAGTCTGTTGCCAGCGCAACCGCATTGGCAAACCTTAGAACGTCAATTGCTACGCACAGGACACTTTTGTCCGCAGTGCAAAGCCATTATTCAGTTGCAGCGTAAGCGTGCGCAGCCTGGCTGGCAGTCTCTAGCACAATAAGTGCGTAACGCTGGCCAATCCCGTACTATACATTTGCTTTTAAAAATATCTGCTTTTTACACTTTTCTCGGTAGGGTTACTTGATGTTAAACATGCTCGCGCTTAAGTCTTTGCGTTTGTGCTGCCTTTCAATGGTGTGTGCTGCACCTTTAGTGTCAGCCATTGAGTTACCGCTGCCTGCGCCGGGTGATGATGTGATCGGTGAAGTGCAAGTGATTCAGGCGCGCTATGAAGACACCTTTGCTGATTTGGGTAAAACCCATGATTTGGGCTACTTAGAAATGGTAGCGGCCAATCCGGGTGTTGATGCATGGCTGCCGGGTGTAGGTACCGAAATTATTTTACCGACGCGCTATATTTTACCGCCGGGACCGCGTGAAGGTGTGGTGATTAACTTGGCGGAATACCGTCTTTATTACTACCCTAAAGATAAGCCTGTGGTGTACACCTATCCGCTGGGTATTGGCCGTGAAGGCTGGGATTCACCCATCAGCGATACCAGTATCACAGTGAAAACGCCCAACCCTGGATGGACGCCACCACAGTCAATTTTGCGTGAGCACGCTGAGATGGGCGATCCGTTGCCGGCCTATGTGCCGCCGGGTCCAGACAATCCATTAGGACCTTATAAGTTGACCTTAGGCTTGCCGGGTTATTTGATTCATGGCTCAAATAAAAAGTTTGGGATTGGTATGCGTGTCAGTCACGGCTGCTTCCGTATGCTTAATGATAACGTCTTAGAATTGGCTAAATTGGTACCGGTTGGCGTGAAAGTACGCATTATTAACGAGCCGTATAAATTTGGTTTTGAGGGCGGCAAACTCTATCTTGAAGCGCATGCACCGCTCAGTGATGATGGTGAAACTTCAGTGGTGGATAAGCATGCTGCAGTGGTTAACGTTTTGCTTAAACGTGATGATATTCAAGACGCGCACTTGTTGGACTGGGATCGTGTGCGTGAAGTGGTTGCCGCTGAAGTAGGGATGCCACTGCCGATTGCTGAACCCATTGAAGTGGCGCTCGATCAAGCGTTGTCGGTGCAATAAACAGTTGATTGCGGTGTGAATGCTAAAAACGTTTGACAAAGGTTAATTTAAACGTAAGATACGCACCGATTACAGGCACATAGCTCAGTTGGTTAGAGCACCACCTTGACATGGTGGGGGTCGTTGGTTCGAATCCAATTGTGCCTACCAAACTTTAAAGAAGGTCGCCTTGTGCGGCCTTTTTTGTTTCAGTGCAAGCCATTGTGTGCTTGTGTTTTTCCCAGTGAATCCGATTGATAGAGGTGGGTTTAGCTCGCTGTCGTAGTAGGGCAGGTGGCCTCATTGATCGCTCTTACTGGCTCATCCCAACCCATGTGGCCTGTTGTAGGGGTCACCACTAGGCAGAGGAGGCGCCATGCCCGTAATTACTCTCCCTGACGGCAGTCAGCGTACATTCGATCATCCTGTTTCTATTCTAGAT
>QXGG01068090.1_pt1 | contig 16213 bp, 14 predicted proteins | sample 1982491 | NCBI WGS metagenome assembly QXGG01 (sample SAMN09924614, study PRJNA488089) | Wastewater metagenome, whole genome shotgun sequencing project. | isolation source: South African research farm wastewater | place: South Africa: Irene, Agricultural Research Council, Animal Production... | reverse complement strand
GATGAAGCCGTGCACACCTTCTTTAAAGCAGGCCCTGCCGGTATTCCAACCCAGACGGCATTTAGCCAAGCAACACGCTGGCCTACCCTCGATTTAGATCGTCAAGAAGGCTGTATTCGTGACGTTGAACATGCTTACTCTCACGAAGGTGGCTTAGCGGTACTGTACGGCAATATCGCGGTGGATGGCTGTGTGGTGAAAACTGCCGGTGTGGATAAATCAATTCACGTATTTGAAGGCAAAGCCAAAATTTTTGAAAGCCAAGATTCGGCGGTACGTGGCATTTTGGCCGACGAAGTGCAAGCTGGTGATATCGTCATCATTCGCTACGAAGGCCCGAAAGGTGGTCCGGGTATGCAAGAAATGCTCTACCCAACCAGCTACCTAAAATCTAAAGGTTTAGGTAAAGAATGCGCCTTGCTGACCGACGGCCGTTTCTCTGGTGGTACTTCTGGCTTATCCATTGGTCATGCTTCTCCAGAAGCGGCAGCCGGAGGTGCAATTGGCTTGGTACAGGAAGGCGATACAATTCTAATTGATATACCTAACCGTACAATTAACCTGCAAGTCAGCGATGCAGAACTGGCTGAACGCCGCGTCGCCCAAGATGCCAAAGGTTGGAAGCCGGTTGAAGTGCGCCCACGTAAAGTGACTACAGCGCTTAAGGCCTACGCCTTATTAGCCACCAGTGCCGATAAAGGTGCGGTGCGTAATAAAGCGATGCTGGACGAATTGCTGTAATCGCAAGCAGTACATGCTGTACAGCGGATTAATCTTCGCTGACTAAAAAAGCCCCAGTGCTATCTAGGACTGGGGCTTTTTACATTTACAGGCAACCGCTAAAATACTGTGAACGACACGGGCTAATCTGCTAAACAGGTACAACCGCTAAGTCGGTCAGCAAGCGTGAGGCAATAAACAGATAAATCACCACGCCAGTGGCATCACAAACTGAAGTAATCAATGGCGCACTGGCACTGGCAGGGTCAAAGTTAAACTTGCTGAGAATAAATGGCAGACTCATGCCGATCATACAGCCAATCATCACAATCGAAACCATACTCAAAGCCAGCACTAAAGCGACCGTTTCATCACCGCGGATATAGCCTAAAACTGATACGGCGGCCGCCATCGTACAACCCAAGGCCAAAGCGACTAGAGCCTCGCGGCCAATTAAATACAGCCAGTCGCGCATCACCACTTCACCGGTGGCGAGAGCACGCACCATCAAAGTGGCAGACTGTGAGCCAGCGTTACCACCACTGTCGACCAGTAAGGGTAAGAAAAACACTAAAACAATATTGGCAGCGATGATGTCTTCAAAATGCGCAATACCTGCACCAGAAAATAAGTTACCAAACACCAGCAGTATCAACCAAAAAATCCGCTTGCGGTACAACAAGGCAATGCTGGCATCTTTAATATTACCAACCACCGTGCTGACACCAGCGGATTTATGAATATCATCCGTCGCTTCGGCACTGACCACATCCATCGCATCGTCATAGGTGACAATACCGATCAGAATGTCATCCTCATCAATAATCGGTAGTGCCAGCAAGTCATAACGGGCAATTTTCTTGGCAATGTCTTCTTGATCATCGGTGACATGAGCACTGACCACATCACTGGTCATCAGATCCTTAATCGACTTATTCAGATCTGCCAGAATCAAATCACGTAATGACACAGCACCTAATAGGCGGCGCTGCTCATCAATCACATAAGCTTGATAAATGGTTTCCGCATCAGGCGCTTCATCGCGCAAATACGTCATTGCCTGCAGCACCGTCATATCTTTCTTTAACGTGGCGTAGTCAGACGTCATCAAGGCACCGGCAGTACCTTCAACGTAGGCAGACAAGCGGCGAATATCTTCTCGCTCCGCATGCGCTAAAGCCGGCAAAAGTATGTCGCGCTGATTTTGATCAAAACGTTTAAATAAGTCAGTGCGCTCATCAGCAGGCATTTCACTGACCAGTTCAGCCAGAGTGGCGCGCGGAAACTCACGTGCCATGCGTACTTGCTGCTCAGGCTCAAAGTAGCTAAAGACATCAGCCCGATCAGGTAAGCACTCAAGCAAGCGCCAGCCTAAAGTTGGATCGAGCTGTTCTAAAACATCAGCCAAGTCGACGGGGGGTAAACCTTTAACTGCAGCTAAGGCGTCAGCAAACTTATTTTGCTCAATCGCATGACTCAGGACGAGTACAAGATTGTTATCGATGTTGCTCATTGTGTCTCTCCAAGCGGCCAGCATCCGGCAACTTAAGGAGACTACAACTCAGACGAGGCTGGTTTTAATCCACAGGAAGCCGTCAGCACACTCGCTGATCATAAAATGTAATGAAGTCCAACAGGGACTTATACAAGAACTTTCCATAAAGCCTTTATTTTCTCTGAAACCGTTTATACGGCGGGCGAATACTAAGGTAAGCGCCCAGCAATAACAACTGCAGCCGAGTTTGCCGTATTCAGTGAGCCGATCATTCTGATGATGGTATGCTTAGTTTAATTAAATAATTTTTCTTTAACTAAAATATTTTCAGTGGTGCTGTACACCTCTTTGGAGTTTATTTTGACAGCCACAATTGATGACGTAAAAAACTATTTACTGAGCTTACAAGATCAGATCTGCGCGACGTTAGAGCAAGCCGACGGCGGCACTTTCTTTGAAGAAAGCTGGGAGCGTCCAGGCGGCGGTGGCGGTCGCACCCGTGTTTTAGAAAACGGCGCACTGATTGAAAAAGGTGGAGTCAATTTCTCTCATGTGTATGGCGACTCTTTACCACCATCCGCCAGCGCACACCGCCCAGAACTGGCGGGACGTACGTTCCAAGCGATGGGCCTGTCCTTAGTAATTCACCCAGAAAACCCGCATATTCCAACCTCGCACGCCAATGTACGGTTTTTTGTTGCGGAAAAACCCGGTGAAGAGCCGATCTGGTGGTTTGGCGGTGGTTTTGACCTGACCCCTTACTATGCTGAAGAAGAAGACTGCGTGCATTGGCACCAAGTTGCGCATGATGCCTGCGCGCCCTTTGGCGATAATGTCTATCCAGACTATAAAGCCTGGTGCGACAAGTATTTCTACCTGAAGCATCGTAACGAGCCACGCGGGATTGGCGGTCTGTTTTTTGATGATCTGAATGAATGGGGTTTTGACAGCAGTTTTGCCTTTATGCGCGCCGTCGGTGATGCCTTTCTAAAAGCCTATATGCCGATTATTGAGCGTCGCCGCCATACTCCATTCACCGAACAACAGCGTGAGTTCCAAGCCCATCGCCGCGGCCGTTATGTTGAATTTAACTTAGTGTTTGACCGTGGCACCTTATTTGGTTTGCAATCGGGGGGCCGCACCGAATCCATTTTAATGTCATTGCCGCCACAAGTACGTTGGGGTTACGACTGGAAGCCAGAAGCGAACAGCCGCGAAGCGCGCTTAACTGAATACTTTTTACAAGACCGCGATTGGTTGGGCGAGGCGCAGGCAAAATGAACTATTACGGCGTTTTTGGTAACCCCATTGCTCACAGTAAATCTCCGTTAATTCATCGCTTATTTGCCGAGCAAACAGGACAACAGATCAGTTACGAACCTTTGCTGGCAGCAGTCGATGGCTTCCCTGAGGCCGTCACGCAGTTTTTTAAAGCAGGTAGCGGCGCCAATGTCACCGTGCCCTTTAAAGAGCAAGCCTTTGTGCTGGCCGATCAACTCAGCGAGCGCGCCTTACGCGCCAAGGCAGTCAACACCCTAAAAAAACTTGCGGATGGCCGTTTACTCGGTGATAACACCGACGGCGCGGGTTTGGTTAATGACTTGCTCAATAACCAGGTTGAGTTAGCGAAGAAAAACATCTTAATTCTAGGTGCCGGCGGTGCTGTGCGCGGTGTCTTAGAGCCTTTACTGGCGCAGCATCCGGCCGAGGTTTGTATTGCTAACCGCACCGTTGAGAAAGCGGAGCAATTGGCCCGCGAATTTGCTGATTTAGGCCCAATGACTGCTTGTGGTTACGATTGGATTGATGCCCCGGTGGATATCATTATCAATGGTACCTCCGCCAGTCTCAGCGGCGAGTTACCGCCCTTGGCCAGCACTTTGATTAAAGCCAAGCACACGATTTGCTACGACATGATGTACGGCAGACAGACCACCATCTTTAATCAGTGGGCACAAAGCCAAGATGCGGCGCGCACTTTGGATGGTTTAGGCATGCTGGTTGAGCAAGCGGCAGAAGCCTTTTACCTGTGGACTGGCGTGCGTCCTAATCCAGCTCCGGTACTGCAACAACTGCGCGCGCAGCTATAAAGCTTAGGCCGAGCGCAATACTTGTCCTGTGCGCAAATCGCGGATAGTGCTTGGATTGCTGCTCCGGCCGAGCTCACCACTTAATACCGCATCCAACTGACCATGAAAATACTGCTCAATGCGTAAACGGCTTTTCGCCGGCTAAAGCCCGCTGGGATTTGCCGAAGTCGACACCAATGGTCCAGTTAACCGACACAGCTCTGCCACCAAAGGATGCGCACTGACGCGAATCGCCACACTGTCATGCGCGCCAGTAATCCAGTCAGGCACTCGGTTATGATGTGGCACCAGCCAAGTATTGGGGCCTGGCCAACTCTTTTGTAGCTGCGCCAGCTCGCTTGCCGATAAGCCCTCCAACAATTCAGCAAACTGCTCAATGTCTGCCGCAACCAAAATCAAACCTTTATGCACAGGCCGCTCTTTTAGCGCTAACAGACGCGCGACCGCGGTGGCATTAAACGGATCACAACCCAAACCCCAAACGGCTTCGGTAGGGTAAGCAATCACAGCACCGTCACGAACTTTTTGCGCAATCTGTTGAATTTGCCAAGCACTGGTCATCAAATCTACTCGTAAGTATTTTATTGCTGAATCAATCAAGCGCCTATCTTAAACCTGTCCAGCGTTACGATACAGCCATAAACTGCCCTCGCGGCTGACATTGCCAGCAATTTCAAAGTCAGTCAGCATCGCCAGCACCTCTGCCAATGGTAACTCACTCAAATCAACCAACGCATCAACATCCAATGGTTGCACCTTTAACAAATCAAGCAGTGGATGATGCAGGGCTAGGCTTTGCTGGACGGCTGACTGCTCGGCTGGCGCTGTTAGCTGCCAACCTTGTAATGATTCTAAAATATCCCCTACCGTTTCAATTAGCGTTGCACCATCACGAATCAACTGATGACAGCCACGCGCGCCGGGCGCATGAATGGAACCTGGGATGGCGTAAACTTCACGACCTTGCTCAGCAGCTAAGCGTGCGGTAATCAGCGAGCCACTGGATGGGCTGGCCTCAACCACTAAAACACCTAAAGACAAACCGCTGATAATGCGATTACGCCGAGGAAAATGACTGGCATGTGGGGCGCTCTGCAAGGCTAACTCAGATACAAGCGCGCCGCCTTGCTCAACAATGCTCTGCGCTAAGCTGCGATGCCGTGCTGGATAGACTTGATTAAGCCCTGTACCCACGACCGCAATCGTTACACCTTGCACATCTAAAGCACCTTGGTGCGCTGCCGCATCAACGCCGAGCGCTAACCCACTGGTCACCGCAAAGCCGCCTTTGGCCAAACTACGGGCAAAACTCTGTGCAGTATCCAAACTGGGACGTGTGGCACGACGACTGCCAACAATAGCGATCTGCGGCTGCTCTAAAATAGCCGGATTACCTTTTACAAAAAGCACCGGCGGTGCTCCAGCGGTTTCTTTTAGCAACGCTGGATATTGCGACATATCATGTAAGAGTACATGCTGCTGCGCGCTCTCCGACCAACGCAGCGCCAGCAGTGCCTGCTCACGAACAGTTTCACTGCGGCGTGCATCAATACTGCTCTGCGGCATACCTATAGCTTGCCATGCCGCGGCCGGAGCGCTTAATGCTGAGCAGGCTGAAGCAAATACCTTTAATAGTTTATAAAAGCGTTGCGGACCAATATCGGGGAGACTGTGTAAGCGCAAACGCGCTTCAAGTTCGGCAGGCGAGCATTGCGTCATATCAATATCCTTATGCACAAGAGAATAACGTCCTGTCATTCCTAGCTGTCAGTGTAGTAATAAGCCGCTAAAAAGCAAAAAAGCGCCCTTTTTCAAGGACGCTTTCTATTTACATCAAACCACTCGCAGTAGAATTAAGGATTCTTAACCTTATCCATCACTGCTAGCTGACGGCTCGCATACAAAACTAAACCATAGCTCAGCTTGTCATAGGTGCGGAACACCATCAGTAAACCAGAACGCTCGTCTGGAATTTTCACTGAATCGCCACCAATATTATCGCGAACGGTCTCACCGGTTTTGTACACCGCTAAAACGTTACCTTCAACAAGGCCATCACGCGCGCCTTTGTTAATGGTGACCACATCAAACTGGCCGATTTGTGATACGCCACGTGGCACATCTAAAATCACACCCTCAATTGCTTCTTTTGGCTCACTTGGTAAGAAAGTTGAGTTGATGGCGCGCTCTTCGGTTGGGAACAGACGGTCAGCATTACGTACTTCTTGAGTTGTACGCGAAAGTATCATGGTGCCAATATCTTCTTCAATGGCAACAACTTCACCACCACCGATATCATCAGCATTGATACCGAGAAACTCTTCAGTGACTGGATCAACGTAAGTGCGGCCTTGACGGAAGATGCCATAAATAGCATTTTCATTAACATCGCCACGTACATAAATGCGATCACCCGCACCACTGATCACACGTTCAGCGTTACCAGCAACCACATAAGGCTTTTTGGCAAACTCTTCAGGTGTATTCACAATACGGTTGCTGAGTAAGAAGCTGTTAATTGCTTCTAAAGGAATCGTAGGAATGGCTTCAGCCATTGGCGTGCTACGAACTTTAGGCGATAATTTAATAGTGCCACGGCTGGCACCACGGTTTAACATGATGCGCGGCTGGCCATCAACGTAAACCAAGCTCAAACGGTCACCTGGGTAAATCAAGTGTGGATTCGCCACCTGTGGGTTAGCATGCCAAATTTCTGGCCACTTCCACGGCTTGCTTAAAAACTTACCGGAGATATCCCACAGGGTGTCGCCTTTAACCACTGTGTAATTGTCTGGATGGCCATCTTTTAACTGTACCTGTGCTTGTACTGCAGCAGTCGCAAGCAATAACAGAGCAAGTAATGTTTTCCTCATGCGGTGAATCCCTTTATCATATGTTGACAATGGAACGCCTAATGACAATTCCAGAACCCGATTTTTTGGCTTTACAGCCAATTCTTTATTATGCTGCGTATCATAGTAGCAGTGCTTTCTAACTTTATTCCATAAGTACATCACAAACGCATATGGCAATTTTAAATATTCTTGAGTTTCCCGATCCTCGATTACGCACCATAGCTAAACCTATAGCGCAGGTCGATGACCAAATCCGCCTCCTGATTGATGATATGCTAGAAACCATGTATGCCGCACCTGGTATTGGTCTAGCTGCGACACAGGTCAACCATCATATTCGCTTAGTTGTGATGGATTTATCAGAAGATAAATCTGAACCGCTAGTATTTATCAATCCGGAGTTTGAAGTTCTCACTGATGAAACCGATCTTTATCAAGAAGGCTGTCTCTCAGTGCCAGGCTTTTACGAAGACGTACAGCGCCCACAAAAGGTTAAAATACGCGCCCTTGACCGTAATGGCGAACCCTTTGAGCTGTTAGCAGAAGGCTTACTAGCCGTTTGCATCCAGCACGAGTGCGACCATTTAAATGGCAAACTCTTCGTGGATTACTTGTCATCGCTGAAACGTGATCGCATTAAGAAAAAGCTAGAGAAAATCCATCGCCAGCAGAAAGATTAAATACCTTTCAATAAGAATGCTGTGCAGTGGCGTCCCTTCTGTTTTCGCAAGGTAATTGTATGTCTACGTCTTTACGTATTGTGTTTGCCGGCACGCCTGAGTTTGCCGCGAGTCATTTACAAGCGCTACTTGATAGCGAGCACAGCGTGATCGCAGTCTATACGCAACCTGATCGTCCCGCTGGACGCGGTCAGAAGCTGACCCCAAGCCCAGTCAAACAGTTGGCAAGCAAGCACGACATTCCGGTGCTGCAACCGATTAACTTGCGTAGCGCTGAAGCTCAGCAAGAACTGGCTCGTTTTAATGCTGATCTGATGGTGGTGGTGGCATACGGTTTAATCTTGCCGCAGGCCGTGTTAGACAGCCCGCGCTTAGGCTGCATTAATAGCCATGCCTCGCTGCTACCGCGCTGGCGCGGCGCCGCACCGATTCAGCGGGCGATTGAAGCCGGTGACACTGAAAGCGGCATTACCGTAATGCAAATGGAGGCAGGTTTAGATACCGGCCCTATGTTGCTGAAAGTGACAACACCGATTTTAGCCACTGACACCGGCGGCAGTTTGCACGATCGCTTAGCCGCGCTGGGTCCTGCCGCAGTTTTACAAGCTATTCAAGGTTTAGCTGACGGTAGTATCAGCGCTGAAAAACAGCTCGACGGTTTAGCCACTTACGCGCATAAGCTGAATAAACAAGCCGCATTGATTGATTGGCAACGCCCGGCTGCAGCACTCGATTGCCAGATTCGCGCCATGCACCCATGGCCCGTTGCGCACAGCACTCTAGCTGGCGAAACGCTAAAAATTCACGCCGCGCACGTGAGCGAAGGGCAAGGCCAACCCGGCGAGATTCTCAGCGCTGACCGCGAAGGTTTATTAGTGGCCTGTGGTGAACAAGCGCTACGTTTAACCCATCTACAGTTACCTAATGGTAAGGCCTTAGCCTTCAGCGACTTACTCAACAGTAAAAAAGATTTATTCCAGCCCGGGCAGGTACTCGGCTTATGAATCCACGCCTCGCAGCAGCGCGCGCATTGGCTGCAGTGCTAGCGGGTAAAGCTTCGTTAGCCAGCAGCTTACCGACTCAACTGGAACGCGTCAGCGATCGCGATAAAGGCTTAGTCCAAGAGCTCGCGTTTGGCACTGCACGCTGGCAACCGCGCCTATCGGCATTAGCCTTAGCGCTACTGAGCAAGCCTTTTCGCAAAGCTGATCAAGATGTTGAGGCCTTATTATTAGTAGGCCTGTACCAACTGCTCTACACCCGCATTCCAGCGCATGCTGCAATTGCCGAAACTGTTGGCTGCGCCACCGCGTTAAAAAAGCCTTGGGCCAAAGGTTTACTCAATGCGGTCTTACGCCGCGCGCAACGTGAAGCTGAAACACTGCTGCCAACACTTGAAAAAGATCCTGTCGTGCTCACCGCACATCCACGCTGGCTGCAAAAATCCTTAAAAGCTTTTTGGCCTGACGATTGGCTCGCCATCTGTGAGGCCAATAATAGCCATCCGCCCTTCACGCTGCGGGTTAATCAGCGCGTGACCAGTCGCGATGCCTATTTAGCAGAACTGCTTGATTGCGGCATTGCTGGCCAGGCAACACCTTTCAGCAAAGATGGTATTACTTTAGCAACCGCTTGTGATGTCACTGCGCTACCGGGTTTTGCTGACGGTGCAGTGAGCGTGCAAGATGAAGCAGCGCAATTAGCCGCTGACTTGCTGATGCTTGAGCCTGAGCAGCGTGTGCTGGATGCCTGTTGTGCGCCTGGCGGCAAGACCTGCCATATTTTAGAAAGCCAAGCACAACTGCGCGAAGTGGTTGCGATTGACCTCGAGCCACAGCGTTTAGATCGAGTTAAAGCCAACCTTGAGCGTTTAAAACTCAAGGCTAGCATTGTGGCTGGCGATGCCCGTGCGGTTGATCAGTGGTGGGACGGGCAAGTTTTCCAGCGTATTTTGCTCGATGCGCCCTGCTCTGCGACTGGGGTGATTCGTCGCCACCCAGATATTAAACTGACTCGGCAAACCGATGACATCGCAGCTCTTGCACAACTGCAAGGTGAGCTACTTGACGCACTTTGGCCAACACTCGCAGAAAACGGTATCTTGCTGTATGCCACTTGCTCTACATTACCCACTGAGAACACCGAGGTGATTGCTGCGTTTTTACAACGCACCAGCGATGCGCAAGAACTGCCTTTCCAAGCAGCCTTTGGCAAAGCACAACCTCACGGCCAGCAATTACTTGCACAAGTGGGCGGCCACGATGGTTTTTATTATGCTCGTCTGATCAAACAAGCAGCCACCCAGAGCACTTAAGGACATCAGCATGAAGATTATTATTCTTGGCGCAGGGCAAGTGGGTGGCACACTTGCAGAACACTTGGCCAATGAAGCCAATGATATCACCGTGGTTGATACTGATACCGAACGTCTGCGTGACTTAGGTGATCGCCTTGATATTCGTACCGTGGTTGGCCACTGCTCTTTCCCAACTATTTTGCGTCAAGCCGGTGCCGATGATGCCGATATGCTGGTGGCCGTGACCAACAGTGACGAAACCAATATGGTCGCCTGCCAAGTCGCACACACCTTGTTTCGCACGCCCACCAAAATTGCCCGGGTGCGCGAGTCAGCCTATTTAACCCGTTCTGAGTTATTTGATACTGACGCGATTCCAATTGATGTTTTGATCAGCCCAGAACAAGCCGTCACCAATCATATTAAGCGTTTAATTGAATACCCTGGCGCGCTGCAAGTGCTCGACTTTGCTGAAGGAAAAGCACAGTTAGTGTGCGTACGCGCCTATTACGGTGGTCCTTTGGTGGGCCAAGAATTGCGTCAGCTACGCGCACACATGCCTAATGTCGATACTCGCGTAGCCGCTATTTTCCGCCGTGACCGCCCTATTTTCCCGACTGGCGACACCATTATTGAAGTCGATGATGAAGTGTTTTTCATTGCTGCGCGCACACATATCCGTGCGGTGATGAGTGAACTGCGCCGCATGGAAGACAGCTATCGAAAAGTGATCATTGCTGGGGGCGGCCATATTGGTGAGCGCTTAGCTGAGGCGATTGAAAGCCGCTACCAAGTTAAAATCATTGAAATCAATGCCGCACGCTGCCGCTACTTGTCTGACAGTTTAGACACCACCGTGGTCCTGCATGGCAGTGCTTCCGACCGTGATTTGTTGGTAGAAGAGAATATCGATGAAGTGGATATCTTCTTAGCTTTAACCAATGATGATGAAGCCAACATCATGGCCTCGTTGCTGGCCAAGCGCCTAGGCGCACGCAAAGTCATGGCGATTATTAATAATCCGGCTTACGCAGACTTAGTCCAAGGCGGCGCGATTGATATTGCCATCAGCCCGCAACTGGCTACACTCAGCACTTTGCTCACCCACGTACGCCGCGGCGATATTGTCAGTGTGCATTCATTGCGCCGTGGTGCAGCAGAGGCGATCGAAGCAATCGCACACGGTGACCGTAAATCCAGTAAAGTGATTGGCCGTAAGGTCAGTGAAATTCATTTACCACCGGCCACCACCATTGGTGCGATTATTCGCGACGATCAAGTACTGATTGGCAACGAAGACATTGTTATTCAAGCCGATGATCACTTTATTTTGTTCGTGGTCGATAAAAAGTATATCCGTGATGTAGAACGCCTGTTCCAACCCGGCCTGACTTTCTTTTAGCCTATAATCTTACATATTCTTTTAACGAGTAGCCTCAATGCACTTTGCCGCGATTGGTCGAATTCTTGGCGTTCTTTTGATGCTTTTCAGTATCAGCCATGTACCGCCATTACTGATTGCTCTGTATGACGATGGCGGTTCCAGCTCAAGCTTTCTTTGGGCGTTTGCGATCACCCTATTAACCGGGCTGTTTATTTGGCTACCGGTGCGCCGCGCACGTGCGGAACTACGAGTGCGTGACGGCTACTTAATTACTGCGTTATTTTGGATCGTACTGGGCTCATTCGGGGCGATTCCATTTATGTTATCGCCCAGTCCTAATATGGGCGTGACCGAATCACTGTTTGAGGCTTTTTCTGGTCTGAGCACCACCGGCGCCACCGTACTGACCGGGATCGATCAATTACCCCGCTCAATTCTTTACTACCGTCAGCAACTGCAATGGCTTGGCGGTATGGGTATTGTGGTCTTGGCGGTCGCCATTATGCCGATGCTCGGTGTCGGCGGCATGCAGCTCTATCGCACGGAAATGCCCGGTCCGCTCAAAGACAATAAGCTTTCACCGCGCATTGCTGACACGGCCAAAACCTTATGGCTCATTTATTGCGCTTTAACTCTGCTCTGCGCTCTTGCTTACTGGGCTGCAGGCATGACTTTGTTCGATGCCATTGGCCATAGCTTCTCAACCATTGCGATTGGCGGATTCTCTACCCACGATGCCAGTATTGGTTATTTTGACAGCGCCCTGATAGAAATAATTTGTATCTTTTTTATGGGCATTTCCGGGATGAACTTTGCTCTGCACTTTCTAGCCTTGCGCAGCCGCTCGCTGAAAGCCTATTTAGCCGATCCTGAGTGCCAAACCTATTTAAAAATCTTAGCGGCAACCATCATAGTTACCGCAACCGTCTTAATGATTTACAACCATCACGACAACCCATTACTGTCGATCCGTTACGCCGCGTTCCAAGTGGTCTCAGTAGCCACTACCACTGGCTTTGGTATTACTGACTTCAGCGGCTGGCCGAGTTTTTTACCCTTTTTATTGCTCTACACCACCTTTATTGGTGCCTGCGCTGGCTCCACCGGTGGCGGCATGAAAGTCATGCGAGTGATGCTCCTGTATCGCCAAGGTCAGCGTGAGATACAACGTCTGCTGCACCCCAACGGTGTGTTCACTATTAAAATGGGCAAGCGCAAAGTACCGGATCGGGTGATTGAGTCGGTGTGGGGCTTCTGTGTGGTGTATATGGTGACGTTCTTTACTTTAATGCTGGGATTGCTGGCGTGCGAGCTGGACCCAATTACGGCTTTTTCAGCGCTGGCCTCCTGCATGAATAATCTTGGCCCTGCACTGGGCGATGCCACCGCGCACTACGGCAACTTACCCGATGCGGCGCAGCTGATTCTCAGTCTGGCGATGATTCTGGGACGTCTTGAGGTGTTTTCCTTGCTGGTATTATTATCCCCAGCTTTCTGGCGTTATTAAACTCTAGCGCTGGCAGCACTCTGATGCTGTGCCAGCGCAAGTTATAGACTTAGTCCTGCTGCAGCAAATACTCATCTTTTAAACGCACATAATTCGCTGCGGAGTACGTAAAGTACGCCATTTCTTGCTCGGTCAGCGCACGTACTTTCTGGGCAGGACGCCCCATATACAAGTAACCACTGGCTAGATGCTTACCCGGCGGCACTAAACTGCCGGCACCGAGCACTACATCATCGTCGATGCGCGCACCATCCATCACAATCGAGCCCATGCCAATTAACACCCGCGAGCCGATACTGCAGCCATGTAGCAAGGCTTGATGGCCAATAGTGACATCTTCACCAATCGTCAACGGATAGCCTTCTGGGTTAAATGGCCCGGCATGGGTAATGTGCAATACGCTGCCATCTTGCACACTGCTGCGCGCACCAATACGAATGGAATGCATATCGCCACGGATCACAGCCTGTGGCCAAACTGAACAATCATCGGCTAAATGCACATCGCCAATCACGACAGCACTGGGATCAATTAATACCCGACTGCCACACTGTGGTAATATTTGGTTATAGATTCGAATCGACACAATGGAAACCTTAGGCCGCGTGGGCGCTGATTTGTATTAAGATAGACACATAATTGGCTGTACACACGCCATCCCTCTTTTGTATTTACAGGTATTAACGTGACTGATCAAGACAATCCCCTCTTACAAGATTTCGACTTACCAACCTACTCGGCGATTCGCCCTGAGCATATCGAGCCGGCGATTGATAAAATTCTCGCTGAGAGCCGTGCCGCGATTGCGCAGCTGTTAAGTAACCAGCAGCAACCAACCTGGGACAGCTTAGTGTTACCGATGGACGAGCTTGGCGCACGCTTGGGCGAAGCATGGAGTCCGGTCAGCCATCTGAATGCCGTGTGCAACAGCCCAGAATTACGCGTGGCGTATGAAGCCTGCCTGCCTAAGCTGTCTGAATTCTGGACAGAAATGGGGCAAAACCGTGCGCTGTTTGATGCCTACCAAGCCCTAGCGAAAAGCCCTGCGGCTGAGCAGCTTTCGATTGCACAAAAAACCATTTTAGAAGATGAACTGCGTGATTTTCGCTTGTCTGGTATTGATCTAGAGCCCGCTAAACAAAAGCGTTACGGCGAAATCCAAATGCGTCTCTCAGAGTTATCCAGCAGCTTCTCTAATAACTTGCTGGATGCTACCCAGGCCTGGACCAAGCACATCACCGATGAGCAAGCACTGGCGGGTTTGACCGACTCAGCCAAAGAGCAAATGGCTCAAGCCGCGCAAGATAAAGAACTCGATGGTTGGTTAATCACCCTGGAGTTCCCAAGCTATTACGCTGTGATGACCTATGCTGATGACCGCAATTTGCGTGAAGAAGTCTACCGCGCCTACAGCACACGCGCCTCTGATCAAGGTCCCAATGCTGGCCAATTGGATAACTCCCCAGTGATGGCCGAGATCCTTGATTTACGCCTAGAGCTGGCGCAGCTGCTGGATTTTAAAAACTACAGCGAGCTGTCGTTGAGCACGAAGATGGCTGAATCTACCGAACAGGTTCTAACCTTCTTGCATGATCTAGCCGAGCGCAGCAAACCTTTTGCTCAGCAAGATTTAACTGAATTACGCGCTTTTGCGGCAGAGCATCATGTCGATGATTTAAACAGCTGGGATATTGGTTATTTTAGCGAGAAACTACGTGAGCAGCGCTATGACATCAGCGAAGAAGAGCTGCGCGATTATTTCCCCATCGATAAAGTGCTCAGCGGTTTATTTGCCATTGTTGAACAACTCTACGGCATTCAAATTACTGAGCTAAGCGATTTTGATAGCTGGCATCCAGACGTGCGTCTGTTTGAAATCACTGAAGACGGCAAACATGTCGGACGTTTCTTCTTTGACCTGTATGCCCGCTCGCACAAACGTGGCGGCGCGTGGATGGATGGTTCACGGGATAAATACCGCGATTCCAATGGCACGCTGATCAATCCAATCGCTTATCTAGTCTGTAACTTCACCCCAGCCAGTCAAGGCAAGCCTGCATTACTGACTCACGATGAAGTCACCACCTTATTCCACGAGTTTGGTCATGGTCTGCACCACATGCTGACCCGCATTGAATTTGCTGGTGCTTCCGGAATCAACGGCGTGGCCTGGGATGCAGTCGAGCTGCCAAGTCAGTTTATGGAAAACTGGTGCTGGGAACCAGAAGGTTTAGCGCTGATCTCCGGGCACTATGAAACGCAACAAGTGCTGCCTAAAGCACTGCTGGATAAAATGCTTGCTGCACGTAACTTCCAGTCGGGTTTAGGCATGCTGCGACAGATTGAGTTTTCCCTGTTCGACTTTGAGCTGCACTGCAGCCATGGCGATGGCCGTAGCGTGCTGGATGTTTTACAGAGCGTACGTGACCAAGTCGCGGTGATGGTACCGCCAAGCTGGAACCGTTTTGCCAACAGCTTTGCGCATATATTTGCAGGTGGTTACGCTGCAGGTTACTACAGCTATAAGTGGGCCGAAGTACTGTCGGCCGATGCCTTCTCACGCTTTGAAGAAGAAGGCGTACTCAATCCTGAAACGGGCCGCGCATTCCGCGATTCGATTCTCGCTAAAGGCGGCTCACAATCACCGATGCAGCTGTTTATTGAATTTCGCGGACGTGAGCCTCAGATCGATGCATTACTGCGTCACAGCGGCCTTAGCGACCCTCAAGCAGCCTAACCAAAGAGATCATCATGACTACGCCAAGTGAGACCACAGGAACTGCAACACAAAAACGCTTTATCGCTGGGGCTGTTTGCCCAGCCTGTCAGGTGATGGATGGCATTCGCATGTGGGATGTGGATGGTGTGCCGCATCGCGATTGCGTGCACTGCGGGTATAACGATACCTTAAATGCGGAAGGCAACTCCATTCCCAGTGAAGTACCGACGCGTGTCAACACCAGCGGCCTGCAAGCGCCTAAGCCTAAGGCAGTGGGACAAGCGTTACAGTTTTTCCCCAACCCTAAGCTGAAAAAGAAAGACTGATCTGCACCAATAAAAACGGCCTCTAGGGGCCGTTTTTTACTATTACTGACTGACCTTAGCAAAAGGCTCTGGACGTGGAGTCTGTGGGGTGGAAGGTGGCAACATCGGGATAGCAAAACTTGGCTGCTCACCGGTTAAGCT
>QXGG01374324.1_pt1 | contig 16223 bp, 16 predicted proteins | sample 1982491 | NCBI WGS metagenome assembly QXGG01 (sample SAMN09924614, study PRJNA488089) | Wastewater metagenome, whole genome shotgun sequencing project. | isolation source: South African research farm wastewater | place: South Africa: Irene, Agricultural Research Council, Animal Production... | reverse complement strand
CGATCCCGAACAACCGCCGAGCGCGAGCGAGAGTGCGAGCAGGGACAGTGAGGTGCGCGTGGAACGGTTCATGGAATTCCTGGACAGAGAGATTCGGATCAGACCTGGATGCCGGCCTTGCGCATGGCCTTCAGCACACGCTCGTGGTAGCACTCGGACAGTTGAGTCAGCGGCAGGCGCAGACCGTCGCCGATCAGGCCCATGCGCGCGACGGCCCACTTGACCGGGATCGGGTTGGCCTCGCAGAACAGGTCGCGATGCAGCCCGGTGAGCGCGGCGTTGGTCTCGCGCAGCGCACGCATGTCGCCACTGGCCGCCGCCGCGCACAAGTTGTGCATGGCGCGCGGCGCGACGTTGGCCGTCACCGAGATGACGCCGTGGCCACCCAGCATGAGGAAGGCGGCCGAGCTCATGTCGTCGCCGCTGTAGAGCGCGAAGTCGGCGGGCGCGCGTTCGATCAGGTCGCAGGCGCGGTCGATGTTTCCGGTGGCGTCCTTCAGACCAACGATGTTGGGGATCTCGGCCAGACGCAGCGTGGTGTCGTTGGCGAGATCGGCCACGGTACGACCGGGCACGTTGTAGAGGATCAGCGGCAGCTCGACCGCCTCGGCGATCGTGCGGAAATGGCGGTAAAGGCCTTCCTGCGTGGGCCTGTTGTAGTAGGGCACGACCGAAAGATGCGCGGTCGCGCCGGCCTGGCTGGCAAAACGCGCGAGTTCGACGGCTTCGGCAGTGGAGTTGGCGCCCGTACCGGCGATCACCGGCACGCGACCCGACACGTGCTGGACCGTGGCGCGGATGAGCTCGCAATGTTCATCCACGTTCACCGTGGGCGACTCGCCGGTGGTGCCGACGACGACGATGCCGTCGGTGCCTTCGGCGATGTGCCAGTCGATGAGACTGCGCAGGCGGGGGAAGTCGAGACTGCCGTCGTCCTGCATGGGCGTGACGATGGCGACTAGCGATCCGGTAATCATGGCGTCGGGCAAAAAATTAAAGGTTCGATTCTAACGCCGACACGGAGCCAGCGCGACACGCGTGCAAGCGTGTGCGCATGGCCCCGGGGAGGCGCAGGTGAGACGTGGGTCAAGAACGGGCGGCTCAAAGATCGGCGAGCGTCTTGATGTGGGCGACCACCGAGCGCGCCAGCGAGGACAGCGAATAGCCACCCTCGAGGATCGACACGATGCGCTTGTGACCGCAGTCCTCGGCAACGTCCTTGATCTGCTTGGTCGCCCACATGTAGTCGGCCTCGAGCAGGCCGAGCGAGCCCATGTCGTCCTCGTAGTGCGCATCGAAACCGGCCGAGATGAAGATCATCTGCGGGTTGTGGCTGCGCAGCGCGGGCACGACGATGTCGCCGAAGACCTGGCGGAACGCGTCGCCGCGGGTACCGGCCGGCAGCGGCACGTTGCACATGTGGGCGGGCGGATTCTCGGTGCCGCAGTACGGATAGAACGGATGCTGGAAGATGCCCGCCATCATCACCCGCGGGTCGTCGCGGAAGATGTCTTCCGTGCCGTTGCCGTGATGGACGTCGAAGTCCACGATCGCCACCCGCTCCAGGCCATGGGCGGCGAGCGCATGGCGCGCGGCGATGGCGACGTTGTTCATGAAGCAGAACCCCATCGCCTTGGCACGCTCGGCGTGGTGACCGGGCGGACGCACGGCGCAGAAGGCGTTCTCGATCTCGCCCTTCATGACGAGGTCGGTGGCGTAGACGCCGGCGCCGGCCGAGCGCAGCGCGGCCTTCATCGTCCCCGGGCTCATCGCGGTGTCGGGGTCGAGGTGGCGGATCCCGTGTTCGGGCACATTGCCCAGCAGGCTCTCCAGGTACTCGGGCGGATGCACGCGGGTGATCTGCTCACGCTCGGCAACGGGCGCGTCGTAGAAGGAGATGTACATGTCCAGGCCGGCGGCGATGAGGCGATCGTTGATCGCCGACAGCCGGTCCGGACACTCGGGGTGCATCGACCCCATGTCGTGCAACCAGCAGTCACGGTGCGTGATGAATGCTGTGGTGGTCATACTCCTCCCTCTCCCGTCTCGAACGCCCGGCCGGACGACCGCGGCCGCCTGCGCCAGACACTTTGTCGTGCCAGTCATCGTGATGCAGGTCATCCGGACCGGCTAGCTTTGTCGTCTATTATCACCGCTTCCCGGCCAATTTCACAGTACGCCAGCAATGCCACTGCACCATGCAAATCGCCTGCTTGAGACGGCCGGCCACATCATCCTCGGCAAGGAGCGCGAACTGCGTCTGGCCCTGGCCTGCCTGATCGCGCGCGGCCACCTGCTGATCGAGGACGTACCCGGCGTGGGCAAGACCACGCTCGCCCATGTGCTCGCGCGCCTGATGGGGCTGCAGTTCCAGCGCATCCAGTTCACCAGCGACCTCCTGCCAGCCGACATCCTCGGCGTGTCGGTCTTCGATCGTGGCACGAGCGCCTTCCGCTTTCACCCCGGGCCGGTGTTCGCGCAGTTGATCCTGGCCGACGAGATCAACCGCGCCACGCCCAAGACGCAGAGCGCCCTGCTCGAAGCCATGGAGGAACGCCAGGTCACCGCCGACGGCGAGACCTTCGCGCTGCCCGAACCTTTCTTCGTCATCGCCACACAGAACCCGGCGCACCAGATCGGCACCTTTCCGCTGCCCGAGAGCCAGCTCGACCGCTTCCTGCTGCGCATCCGCCTCGGCTACCCGGACCGCGCCGCCGAGCGCGCGCTGCTGATGGGCGAGGACCGGCGCGAGCTGCTCGAACGCCAGCCCGCGGTCGCCAGCCCCGCCGCGCTCGTCGAGCTCCAGCACGCTGCGCAGCGCGTGCACGTCTCCGAACCGCTGGTCGACTACGTCCAGGCCCTGCTCGGCACCACGCGCAACAGCCCCGAACTCGTCAGCGGACTGAGCCCGCGTGCCGGCCTCGGCCTGCTCGCCGCAGCCCGCGCCTGGGCGCTGCTCGACGGTCGCGACCACGTCCTGCCGGACGACATCCAGACCCTGTTCCCGCACGTGGCCGCGCATCGCCTGCATCTGGCCGGCGATGGCCGCCCCGCCCCGCCGGCGACGCTCGTCCGCCTGATGCAGGCGGTCGCCGTGCGCTGATGCGGCGGGCCGCATCCTTCGCGGCCGCCCTGCGCCGGGGCGCCGATCGCTGGCTGTTTCGCGTCGGTGCGCCCGAGCCGGCGCCGATCCGCCTGACCCAGCGTCGGATCTACGTGCTGCCGACCGCCGCCGGACTGGGCTTCGTCGGCGCGCTGGTGGTGATGCTGGTGACATCGATCAACTACAACCTCAGCCTGGGCTACGGCCTCGTCTTCCTGCTCGGCGGCGCCGCGACCGCCAGCATCGTCCATGCGTTTCGCAACCTGCTCGCACTGTCGCTGCGCCCGGGACGCTGCGAGCCGGTGTTCGCCGGCGAGGCGGCCGGGTTTCGGCTCCTGATCGACAATCCACGTCCTGCGCGGCGACCTGCGCTCAGGCTTCGCGCGCACGGACAGCACAGCGCATTCGAGCTCGGGCCGGCGGCGGAGTCGGTCGTGCTGCTCGCCTGCCCGACCACGCGCCGCGGTCACCTGAGCCTTGGCCGCACGGTCATCGAGACCACCTGGCCGCTCGGCCTCATAAGGGCATGGAGCGTGTTCGTGCCCGCGGCCGACTGCATCGTTCATCCCGCCCCCGAGATCGACCCGCCGCCGCTGCCCGACGATGGCGCGGGCGGCACGGGGACCGGCGGCCGCGTGCGCGATGGCGACGACGACTTCGCCGGCTTGCGCGCGCACCGGACCGCCGACTCCCCGCGACACGTGGCCTGGAAAGCGCTGGCCCGCGGCGGGCCGATGCTGACCAAACAGTACGCGGCCGCCCAGGGCGGGGACGTGATGCTCGACTGGTCCGCGCTCCCGACCCACCTGGACGAGGAACAACGCCTGTCGCGACTGACCGCGTGGGTGCTGCGCGCCGAGCAGGACGGGCGCCGCTACGGCCTGCTTCTGCCGCAGACGCACATCGCGCCCGAGCTGGGCCGGGACCACCGCGACCGCTGCCTGCGCGAGCTGGCACTGTTCGGCATCGCGCCCGAGGACAGGGCGTGACGGACATGGCGCCATCCCTGAAGCGGCTCACCACAGTGTTCAATCGGCGCCGCCCTGGCGACGCGGTCACCGCCGCGCCCCCGGCCGCCCCGCTCGACCGCCGGCAAGGGACCTGGCTGCTCGTGGCCGCCGCGCTCACCGTCGCGCCGCACGGCGTCTGGCTGCCCGGCTGGATCCACGCGCTCTGCCTGCTGCTGCTGGCCTGGCGTGGCGTGCTGCTGTGGCAAGGCTCACGTCCCCCGCCGGCCTTGCTGCTGCTCGCGCTGTCGGCCGCGGCCGCAGCCGGCGTGCGACTGGAGTTCGGCCACTTCTTCGGCAAGGATCCGGGCGTCGCCCTGCTCGCCTTGCTGCTCGGCCTGAAGCTGCTCGAGGCGCGCGCCTCACGCGACATCCGCGCCGGCGTCCTGCTGTGCCTGTTCCTGCAACTGGCCCTGTTCCTCGAAGACCAGTCGATCGCGGTGGCCGCACTCGCACTGCTCGGCACGCTGGCGGCCCTCGGCGCCCTCGTTGCGCTGGCCGACCCCGCGGGTCGAGCGCGCGAGCACCTGCGCAGCGCGGCGCTGCTGCTCGTCCATGGCCTGCCCTTCCTGCTCGTGTTCTTCGTGCTCTTCCCGCGCATCCAGGGGCCGCTGTGGGGATTGCCCGCCGACGCCTTCAGCGCGCGCACCGGCCTGTCGGACACGATGAGCCCGGGCTCGATCAGCGAGCTCGGCAACTCCGCAGCCATCGCCTTTCGCGCCGCGTTCGACGGCCCGCCTCCGCCGCCCGCGCAACGCTACTGGCGCGGCCCGATCCTCAGCAAGTTCGACGGACGCACGTGGACCGCGGCACCGTTCGTCGAGGCCGAAACGCCCTACTACGCGCCCAGCGGCCGCCGGCTCGACTACATGCTCACGCTCGAGCCGCACAACCGGCGCTGGTTGCTGGCGCTGGACTACCCGGGCGCGGCCGGGCCGCTCGTGCGCTTTGCAAGCGATCACCACGCCTTGAGCGTGCGCCCGGTTCAGGCCCGAACCCGCCTGGCCCTCAGCGCCTACCCGGACGCACGCATCGGCCAAGCCGAATCCGCCGCCGTACTGGCCGCCGCGACGCAACTGCCGGCCGGCAGCAACCCGCGCAGCCGCGAACTGGCCGCGCGCCTGGCGACCGGTGCCGCCTCCCACGCCGAAATCCTCGAGCGCGTGATCGCCCACATGCGGGCCGCACGCCTCAAGTACACCCTGCGCCCGCCCCTGCTGGGAACCCATACCGCGGACGCGTTCCTGTTCGACAGCCAGCGCGGCTTCTGCGAGCACTTCGCGTCGGCGTTCGCGGTCGTGATGCGGGCCGCCGGGGTTCCCACCCGCGTGGTCACCGGCTACCAGGGCGGCGAGATCAATCCGGTCGATGGCTACCTGGTCGTACGCCAGTCCGACGCCCATGCCTGGGCCGAGGTGTGGCTGGACGGGCGCGGCTGGCTGCGGGTGGATCCCACCGCACTCGCCGCCCCCGAGCGGATCGAGGACGGGCTGGCCGCCGCCCTCTCCGCCGAGGGCGAGCTGCCCTTCATGCTGCAGGCCGACATGGCCTGGCTGCGCGGCCTGCGCCATCGCTGGGAGGCGATCTCCAACACCTGGAACCAGCATGTTCTTGGCTACAATCCGGAGCGTCAGCGCGAACTTCTCGCCCAGCTCGGGTTCAGCCATACCAGCGCCCTCAAACTCGCCGGCATGCTCGCCTCGGCTTCGGCGCTGCTGCTGCTCGGCCTGTACGCATGGGCAAGCTGGCAGCGCCGCAGCACCGACCCCGTGCAACGTGCATGGATCCGGTTCTGCAAGCGCATGGAACGCGCAGGCATGGGCCGGGCACCGTGGGAAGGCCCGCTTGCCTACGGCGAACGCCTCGCCGCGACCTTGCCCGAACAGGCCGACCGCCTGCGCGCAATCTGTTCGGCCTATGCCCGACTTCGTTACGGCGCGCCGACCTCGCGTGACAGCTTGCGCACCCTGGAAAAACTGATGAACGAGATCCGACTCCCATGACCCTGGCCTTGAACCCGCCCCCGAACCGCCGCCCGACGATGTTAGCCTCCCGAACCGGGACGCACCGCATCGACGCAAGGCTCCGCCTGCTCGGCGCCAGCCTGGCCGCAGGACTGTGGCTCCTCGGTGCGCCCGCCACCGCGTCGGCCTCCTACTCGGAGCGCGCCGAGACCCAGGCCTTCATCGCCGAAGTGGCCGAGCGCCACGCGTTCGACCCCGCCGAGCTCGACCGCGCGCTGTCACAGGCGCGCCACGACCCCACCGTCATCCGCCTGATCACGCCCCCGGCCCGCAAAGGCGTGCGCTCATGGCAGAACTACCGGGCGCGTTTCCTCGACGACACCCGCATCGACGGTGGCAGTACGTTCTGGAACCAGTACGCGGACGAGCTGGAACGTGCCGCCCGCGAGTTCGGCGTGCCGGCCGAGATCATCGTCGCCATCATCGGCGTCGAGACGATCTACGGCCGCAACACCGGCAACTTCGAGACGCTGTCGGCGCTCGCCACCCTGGCCTTCGACTATCCACCGCGCGCCGAACTGTTCCGGCGCGAGCTCGAAGCCTTGTTCCTGCTCGCTCGTGAGCAGGCGCGCGACCCGGCCAGCTACAGCGGCTCCTTCGCCGGCGCGCTCGGTTACCCGCAATTCCTGCCGAGCAGCGTTCGCGCCTACGCGGTGGACTTCGATCGCAACGGCCGGATCGACTTCGACAGCGACCCGGTCGACGCCATCGGCAGCGTTGCAAACTACCTGCGCGCGCACGGCTGGCAGACCGATGCGCCAGTCGCCGAACGCGCCCGCCTCGCCGCCGACACCGACAGCGCCGCGCTCGTTGCCGCCGGCATCGAACCCACGCTGAATCCCGCGCTACTCGCCCAGAGCGGCGTGAGCACGCTGGACGGACGCACGGCGGCGGCGGTCGCCACGCTCGTCGACCTGGAAACGCCGGGAGCAGAAACGGAGTACTGGCTCGGCTACCGCAATTTCTACGTCATCACGCGCTACAATCGAAGCAGTTTTTACGCCATGTCGGTGTTCGAGCTCGCCGAGGCGCTGCGCCTGCGCAGGGTGATCGACGGGATCCGCGCCGACCGACGCTGAGGGATTCCCGCGCCATGTCCGATCGCCCGAACACACCTGACTCCTCCGCAAACCTGCGCCCCGCGCCGACCTCGTTCGCCGACATCGGGGCATCGGTACGGTTCGGTCTCGACCAGTTTCGGGCGATCCCGCTCCTCAGCGTGGCTTTTTCCGCGCTGTTCGTGGCAATCGGCCTGGTCATGTACTCGGTGCTGGAGTTCGGACAGATCGCACCGATGAGCCTGTCATTGGCGGGAGGCTTCATGCTGGTCGGTCCGATCCTGCTCGCCGGCTTCTTCTCGGTTTCCGACAAGCTGCGCAAGGGGCGTCACGCCGCCTTCGGTGACATCTGGGACGGCTTTCGCCGCATGCCCCGCGGCGGCTGGGTCATATCCTTCGTGTGCGGACTGCTGTTCCTGATCTGGGTCACGGACGCGGGCATCCTCTACGGCTTCATGGTCGGACGCGAACCCTTCGGCTTCCTGCGCCTGCTCAGGATCGAAGGCCTGGTGGTGAATTACGCCGCCTACAGCGCGATCATGGGCGGCGTGCTCGCGTTCATCCTGTTCACCGTGTCGGCGTTCTCGATCCCGTTGATCTACGATGGCCGGGCGCAACTGGTTTCCGGCGTGGTCGCCAGTGTGCGCGCCGTGTTCGGCCGCTTCGGGGTGATGATGTGCTGGGCGCTGCTGCTGGCGGCCGTGATCATCGTCAGCACGCTGCTGCTGCCGCTACTGCTGCTGACGCTGCCGGTGATGGCCTATGCGAGCCGCGAGTTCTACTTCCGCACCTTCCCGCCCGAGGCGGGCGCACCCACCGCCTGAGCGCTCACAGCAGCGCGTCGCGCGAGATGCCGTGGCGCTTGAGGATGCGGCGTAACTGCCCGAGGGCCTCGAGCTGGATCTGACGCACGCGCTCGCGCGTCAGTTCGAGTCGCGCGGCGAGCTCTTCCAGCGTCAGCAGTTCGCATTCGTCGATGCCGTAGCGATGACGAATCACCATGCGCTGCTTGTCGCTCAGCATCGTGATCCACTCGCGCACGAGGGATTCGACTTCAGTGCAATGGATCTGCGAATCCGCACTGGCTTGATGCTCGTCGGCCAGCGACTCGCCGATCGACAGCGAAGGATCGATATCGAGCGGTGCATCGAGCGACGCGGTGTGCTCGCTCAGCGCCAGGATGCTGCGCACCTCCTCGATGCTCTTGCCGAGGCGGTTGGCGATCTCCTCGAGCGAAGACTCACCGTTCGAGTTGGCCTCGATATGGCGCTGCGCACGCAGAACCTGGTTGAGTTCCTTCACCACGTGCACCGGAAGCCGGATGGTGCGCGACTGGTTCATGATCGCGCGCTCGATGTTCTGCCGAATCCACCAGGTGGCGTAGGTCGAAAACCGGAAACCACGCTCGGGGTCGAACTTTTCGAGTGCGTGCATCAACCCGAGGTTGCCTTCCTCGACCAGGTCGAGGAGCGGTATGCCGCGGTTCAGGTAATGCTTGGCGATGTTGACGACCAGACGCAGGTTGCGCTCGATCATCGTCTGCCGGGCGTCGAAATCACCCATGCGCACACGCCGGGCGATGTCGAGTTCTTCCGCCGCAGTGAGCAACGGATTGGCCCCGATCTCGTTCAGGTAGAGTTGCGTGACATCGCTGAAGAAGTCGTTCTCGACCACTGGCAGCGCATGGACCGCGAACACCTCCACCTCGGGTGGAAGATCCGGTTCATGACTTTCCAGTTCGTCAAGATGCGCCGGCTCTTCCATGCTTTCCCCTTATCGTGCGGGCAGATATCCCATCGGGTCGACGGCCTTGCCCTGCTTGCGGATCTCGAAATGCAGCTTGGGCCGATCCGCTTCCGAACTGCCGAGCTCGGCGATCTTCTGCCCCTGGACCACCTGATCGTCTTCCTTCACGAGCAGCTTGTCATTGTGCGCATAGACCGAGTTGTACTCCTGGTTATGCTTGATCACAATCAGCTTGCCGTAGCCCCGCAGACCACTGCCCGCATATACCACCTTGCCCGCCGATGCGGCGTACACCGGGTCGCCCACATTGCCACCGATGTCCAGGCCCTTGTTCGATGCCTCGTTGTAACCGGCGACAAGAGACCCCGCCGAGGGCCATTGCCACTGACCGCTGGCCGCAGACGGCGCAGGTTCGCTGACCGCAGGCGCCGGCTGCTCCGGCACGGCGGGCTCTGCCACCGGCGCACGCCCCCCGATCGGCTCCCGCACCAGCGGCACTGCGCCGGCTTCAGTGCCGGTCGGCGGCACCGGCGTCGCGACGGCGCCGCCGGGTGCCGCGATCGCCACCGGTGCCTTGCCCGAGGGCGCCACCCGGATGGTCTGGCCGACGTGAATCTGATTGGGGTCGGTGACATTGTTCCACGCCACCAGATCGGGCAGCGTCACGCCGTACTGACGCGCAATGCCGAGCAGCGTTTCGCCCTGGCGAACCGTGTGGAAGCCCGAAGCCGGTGCGGGCGTGGTCGTGCCGGTGGAGACGCCGCCCACACCATCGCGAACCGGCGCCGTGACCTGTGAAGCGCAACCGGCACTGAGCAGTGCGGCAACTATAAGAGAGAGATAGCTTGTACGTGTGTGCATCCGAAATTACCGTTTTTCATTCCGTACCGCCGAGAAGCGGAACGAAGCGGACCGCCTCGTAGCCGCTTTCGCGGAAAACATTTCCCTGGCGTTCGATCAGCACCAGCCGCTGGTCGGCTCCGCCCACCGGCACGATCAGCCTTCCCCCGGGCGCGAGCTGCTCCTTCAACGCGGGTGGCACACCGATGGCAGCAGCAGCGACGATGATGCTGTCGAACGGCGCCGCCTCTGGAAGACCCAGGCTACCGTCCGCAAGTTTCAGCCGTACATTCGGCAGACGCAAGGGCCGCAGATTGGATCGGGCACGATCGAGCAAGGGCCTGATGCGCTCGACCGCGTAGACCTCGCTGGCCAGCAGCGAAAGCACCGCCGCCTGATAACCGCAACCCGCGCCCACTTCCAGCGTCCTGCCCAGTTCGCGGCCGGCACGCAGCAATTCGATCATGCGTGCGACGACGAAAGGCTGCGAGATCGTCTGTTGAAACCCGATCGGCAGCGGGGTGTCATCGTAGGCGCTGAATGCCAGCCCTTCCTCGACGAAGGTATGGCGTGGCACGGCCTGCATGGCGGCCAGCACGCGCTCGTCGCGGATGCCCTGCGTGCGCAGACGCTCGACCATGCGTGCGCGCGCGCGCACAGCCTGACTCGCGTCGGCCACTCGCGTGATCACTGCTGCAGCCAGTCGAAGACCGGCGCGATCAGGCCGGTGTGGGTGAGGTCGATCTGCAGCGGCGTGACCGACACGAAACCATTGGCCACCGCATGGAAGTCGGTGCCCTCGCCCGCATCCGCTGCCCCGCCCGCAGCCCCGACCCAGTAAACCGTTTCGCCCCGCGGCGTCACGCTGCGCACCACCGGCTCGGCCTTGTGGCGCTTGCCCAGGCGGGTTACGCGAACACCCTGGAGGCGGTCATAGGCGACGTCGGGGACATTGACATTGAGCAGCACCGGACGCGGGAACGGATTGCGCATGAAACGTTCCGCGAGGTCGCGCGCGACCCGCGCCGCGGCGGTGAAATCCGTAGCGGATTTGCTGACCAGCGAGACCGCAATGGACGGGACCCCGAGCAGGAAACCCTCGGTCGCCGCGGCAACCGTGCCCGAGTACACCGTGTCGTCGCCCATGTTGGCGCCGTGATTGACGCCGGAGACAACCATGTCGGGTAGGTGGTCGAGCATGCCTGTGACAGCAAGGTGTACGCAGTCCGTCGGCGTGCCGTTGACATGGTAGAAACCGTTGGCCGTGCGCTTCAGCGAGAGCGGACGATCGAGCGTCAGCGAATTGCTTGCACCGCTGCGATCCCGCTCGGGCGCCACCACCGTGACCTCGCCAAGCGTGCTCAGGGCTTCGGCGAGCGCCGAAATACCCGGGGCGAAATAACCGTCGTCGTTGCTGACCAGGATACGCATCTGAAATCCGTACGGGTTGCCGAGAAGAACGGCTGGAGCCCGGGATGTTAGCACAGCGTCCTTGCGCTGCCGGCAAGGACGCCCGCAAAACAAAAAACCGGCCTGAGCCGGTTTATTTGATTGGTCGGGGCGGCGGGATTCGAACTCGCGACCCCTTGCACCCCATGCAAGTGCGCTACCAGGCTGCGCTACGCCCCGACACAAGCCGCCATTATAGCAGCGGATTCTGGAATTGCCAGAGATTTCGCACGAATCAGTCAGGCACGCAGATCGCTCAACGTTGCCTCGATCTCTGCGCGAATCTCATGCACCAATCCCTTGTAGCGGTCGACCTCGACCTGACTCTCCTGCTCATGGATCGCCGACTCACCAAGCCGGTTGCGCGCGCCCGAGATCGTGAAACCTTCCTGGTAGAGCAGTTGCCGGATTCGCCGGATCAGCAGCACCTCGTGGTGCTGGTAGTAGCGCCGGTTTCCACCGCGCTTGACCGGCTTCAACTGGGTGAACTCCTGCTCCCAGTAACGCAGCACATGCGGCTTGACGCCACACAGGTCGCTGACCTCGCCGATCGTGAAATAGCGCTTCGCCGGGATCGGGGGCAGATCCTGGACGTCCGTATCAGGGCTGCTTGCTTGCATCGCTGAGTTGCTCCACCGCGGCCTTCAGTTTCTGGCTGGCGTGGAAAGTGACCACGCGGCGCGCGGTGATCGGGATTTCCTCGCCGGTCTTGGGGTTACGTCCGGGGCGCTGCGGCTTGTCGCGCAACTGGAAGTTGCCGAACCCCGACAGCTTCACGCAGTCTCCACGCTCGAGCGCCGTCCGGATCTCCTCGAAGAAGCCCTCGACCATGTCCTTGGCCTCGCGCTTGTTGAGGCCCACCTGCTCGAACAGAAGCTCTGCGAGCTCCGCCTTGGTGAGCGTCATCTCAGCCTCCCGTGCCACGCAGGCGGCCTCCGAGCACGGTCTCGGCCTGTTTGACGAGAGCGGCAATGGCCGCCTCGACTTCGGCGTCTTCGAGTGTGCGCTGAGTATCTTGCATCGATACCCTGAAGGCAAGACTCTTCTTGTCCGGGTCAATGCCCTTGCCATGATAGACGTCGAACAGGCTGATGTCGCGCACCACCGCAGGCGCAACCTCGCGCAGCACCTCGAGCACACGCTCGACCGGGACATCGACGGCGATGACGAGCGCAAGGTCGCGACGCACGGCCGGCATGCGCGAGATCTCGGCATAGGCCGGCATGCGCGCGGCAAGCGCGGCGTCCAGCGCGAGCTCGAAGACGACCGGCGCAGTACCCAGATCGTAGCGCTGCACCCAGACCGGATGCAGCTCGCCGATCACGCCGACGGTGTGTCCATCGAGCTTCACCGAGGCCGCACGCCCAGGATGAAGCGCCGGGTGCGACAGCGGTGCGAACGCAAGCTGGCGCGGCGCGAACAGCGCTTCGACGTCACCCTTCACGTCGTAGAAATCGACGTTGCGCGCGCGCTCGCCCCACTGCTCAGGCATCACCGAACCGGCGGCAAGACCTGCGATGTTCATGACCTGATGGAAGCCGCGCACTGGTTCGCCATCGGCCTTGCGCTCGAAAACGCGCGCAAGCTCGAACACGCGCACGCGGTCGATCTGGCGCTTGCGGTTGGTCGTCAGGGTGCCGACCAGGCCGGGGATCAGGCTGGAGCGCATGACGCTCAACTGGCTGGCGATCGGGTTGGCGAGGCGGATGGGGTTTTCGTTGGCGCAGAAATCGCGCTCCCAGGCCTCTTCGACGAAGGCGAAGTTCACCACCTCCTGATAGCCGCGGGCGGCAAGCAGATGGCGTAGCGCCCACACCGGGCGACTGTGCTCCGAGCTCGGCAGCATCATCAGGCTGCCCTGTGGGGCGACCGCCGGGATGTTGTCGTAGCCGTGCAGCCGGGCGAGTTCCTCGACGAGGTCTTCCTCGATCTCGATATCGAAACGCCACGACGGCGGCGTGACCAGGAAGTCGTTGCCGTCGCGCGCCACCGCGAGATGGACGCGCTGCAGCAGTGCGAGCATGGCATCGTCGCCGAGCGTGACGCCGAGGATGCGGCGCGCACGCGCCGGACGCAAGCGCACCGGCTTGCGCACCGGCAGCGCCTCGGGTGCCTGTGCTTCGACCACCGGGCCGGCTTCGCCGCCGCAGATCTCGATCACCAGCCGGGTTGCGCGCTCGATCGCGACCCTCGCCAGTTCGGGGTCGACGCCGCGCTCGAAGCGGTGCGAGGCGTCGGAGCCGAATCCGTAGCTGCGCGCACGACCGGCGATCGCATCGGGCGCGAAGAAGGCGCTCTCGAGGAAGACCTCGGTCGTCTCCAGCGTGATCCCGCTATCCTCGCCACCCATGATTCCAGCGAGCGCGAGCGCACGCGCGTCGTCGGCGATCAGCAGCGTATCGGCGGCCGGGGTCACGGTCTGCTCGTTGAGCAGCAGCACCTGCTCGCCTGCGCGCGGCATGCGCACATGGATGGCGCCCTGCAGCTTCGTGTTGTCGAAGGCGTGCAGCGGCTGACCGAGTTCGAGCATCACGTAGTTGGTGATGTCGACCAGCGCACTGATCGAGCGCACCCCGCTGCGCACCAGTCGGCGCGCCATCCACTCGGGCGTCGGCGCCTTGGCGTCCACACCGCGCAGGATCCGGCCGCAGTAGCGCGGACAGGCGGCAGGCGCATCGAGCACGATCTCGCGCCGCGCATCGAAGGCGGGCGCCACCGGCTCGATCGCCGTCTGCTGCAGCGCTGTGGCGGTTATCGCCGCGACCTCGCGCGCCACGCCGGTGAGGCTCAGACAGTCTGCCCGGTTGGGGGTGAGCTTGATCGTGAACAGGGTGTCGTCGAGCCCGAGGTAGTCACGGATGTCGCGACCGATCGGCGCCTCTTCGGGCAGCGCGTAAAGTCCGCCGTGATCCTCGGACAGGCCGAGCTCACGCGCCGAGCAAAGCATGCCGAAGGACTCGACGCCGCGCAGCTTGGCCTTCTTGATCTCGAATTCGCCGGGCAGCACCGCGCCGACCACCGCGCACGGTACCTTCATGCCGGCCGCGGCATTGGGCGCGCCGCAGACGATCTGCAGCAGCTCGCCGGTACCGGCATCGACCTTGCAGAGCTTGAGCTTGTCGGCGTTGGGATGCTTGTCGGCCTCGACGATGCAGGCCACCACCACACCCCTGAACGCGGGCGCGGCCGGCTCGGCCTCTTCCACCTCGAGGCCGGCCATGGTCAGCAGATGGCCGAGTTCGGCGCTGTTCAACTGCGGATCGACGAAGGTCCGCAGCCACTGTTCTGAGAATTGCATGATTCGATACCCGGATTGCGTGAGGGGGCAAAGTCTGTTCGGCGAGGCTCGAAAGCGAGGGCTCTGCGGCAGGGACTCGGGAACTCAGCGGAACTGGCCGAGGAAACGCAGATCGCCCTCGAAGAACAGGCGCAGGTCGTTCACCCCGTAGCGCAGCATGGTCAGCCGGTCCGGTCCCATGCCGAAGGCGAAGCCGGTGTAGCGCTCGGGATCGATGCCGCCGAAGCGCAGCACGTTCGGATGCACCACGCCGCAGCCCGCGATCTCCAGCCATCGCCCTTCGAGCGCCCCACTCATGAAGGCGACGTCGATCTCGGCCGAAGGCTCGGTGAAGGGGAAGAAGGACGGACGGAAGCGCACCTGCAGGTCGTCGGTCTCGAAGAAGCGACGCAGGAAATCGGCGATCACGCCCTTGAGGTCGGCGAAGCTCACCGTCTCGCCCACCCACAGGCCTTCGACCTGGTGGAACATCGGCGAGTGGGTCGCATCGGAGTCGACCCGGAACACACGACCGGGCGCGATGATGCGCAGGTCGGGCATGGCCTCGGCGTCGCGGTGGCGCTCGACGTGGGCCTGCATGGCGCGAATCTGCACCGGGCTGGTGTGGGTGCGCAGCAGGACGTCGTCGTGGCCTTCAAGGTAGAAGGTGTCGTGCATCGAACGCGCGGGATGGTTCTCGGGCGTGTTGAGCGCGGTGAAGTTATGCCAGTCGGTCTCGATCTCGGGGCCGTCGGCAACGACAAAGCCGATCGACGCGAACAGTTGCTCGACGCGCTCGAGCGTGCGGCTGACCGGATGCAGGCCGCCCTGCGCGCCGCCGCGACCGGGCAGCGTCACATCGAGCGCTTCTGCAGCGAGCTGGGCCAGCAGCGCGGTCTCGCGCAGCGCGTTGCGGCGTGCTTCGAGCGCGTTCTCGATGGCCACCTTGGCGGCGTTTATCGCCGCGCCCGCCTCGCGGCGCGCGTCCGGATCGAGCTTGCCGAGCGACTTGAGACGTTCGGTGAGCGAGCCAGCCTTGCCGAGGTAGCGCGCCTTGGCCTGTTCGAGCTGCGCGCCATCGGCCGCCGCGCCAAAGTCGGCTGCGGCCTGTTGTACCAGTTGATCGAGCTGTTCCATGTCCCTGCCCTGGCGAAATGCGGTGTTGCCGGATGACAGCCGCAGGGGCGGCTGCACATCGAAGATCTTCGTCGAGTCGAAAATGGCGACTCAGAAAAAAAAAGGAGGCCAGGCCTCCTTTTTTCGGGCTGCGTCGAATTACGCAGCGAGTTTGGCCCGGGCCTGTTCCGCAATCGCGGCAAATGCCGGCTTGTCGAACACGGCCAGGTCGGCCAGTACCTTGCGGTCGATTTCGATCGCAGCCTTCTTCAGGCCATTCATGAAAACGCTGTAGGTCAGACCCAGTTCACGTGCTGCGGCGTTGATACGCGCGATCCACAGCGTGCGGAACTGACGCTTGCGCTGACGACGGTCGCGGTAGGCGTACTGGCCAGCCTTCATCACCGCCTGCTTGGCGATGCGATAGACGTTCTTACGACGGCCGCGATAACCCTTGGCCTGGGAAAGGACTTTCTTGTGACGGGCGCGGGCGGTTACACCACGTTTAACGCGAGGCATTGCGGTCTCCTATCAAGCGTACGGAAGCATGGCGCGAATCAGCTTTTCATCGGCAGCATGAACTTCGGTCATGCCGCGCAGCTG
>QXGG01068955.1_pt1 | contig 16235 bp, 9 predicted proteins | sample 1982491 | NCBI WGS metagenome assembly QXGG01 (sample SAMN09924614, study PRJNA488089) | Wastewater metagenome, whole genome shotgun sequencing project. | isolation source: South African research farm wastewater | place: South Africa: Irene, Agricultural Research Council, Animal Production Institute... | reverse complement strand
GTCGACGTTCCAGACGGGGAACGTCCACCGCAGGCAGACGGGTTCCGGCGGCGGGAAGCTCCGCACCGCGGCCTCGAGCACCACCACCCCGTTCTCCTCGTGGGGCCGGAGGACCAGGTGCGTGTCCGTCGCACGGCTCTGTGCGCCTGCGCCCGCGCCCATGTCAGTCACAGACTTCCCCGACTGGCTCCCCTTCGTCGAATGGTGGATCAGGACGAAGCTCGCCCTCAACCGCTTGGCGATGGCGTCGATCGTGTTGTAGATGCGGGCCATGGTGCCGTTGTCGTTCTCGTCGCCCCCGGCGGGCATGAATCGGTAGAAGGCGTCCAGGATGATCAGGCGATACCGACCCGGCTCGATCGAGGCGAAGTACTCCACAAGATCGTCGATCGACTTGAGCCGTCCGCGGAGGTTGTCGATGCCGATCCGGTCCTGGAATCGCTCGAGCGGGATCCCGCGTGCCTCGGCAACCCTCGGGATGCGGTCCGCGCTCGTCTCGCAGTGCAACTCGTTGTCGATGATGAGCACTTCGCCCGCGACGGTCTCGAAGGTGCCGAGCCAGAGCTCCCCGGTGGCCACCGCGATGGCGAGGTCGATCGTCAGCCAGCTCTTGCCCGTCTTCGGGCTCGCGATCACGTTCATGGTCTCCCCCTCCCGCAGCAGCCCGTGGATGACGGGATTGCGCATCTTTGGGTAGCGATCCCGGAGGTGACGGACCGTGAGGATCATCGGCTGGTCCCGCTCGTGGCCAACGAGCCGCAGCGCAGGCGATGTGGGGGACGCGCCATGCGACACGGTGCGGCGCTCGGCCGGGGTGCCGTAGCCCTCGGCGGCAAGCCTGGATGCCGCGGCCGAGAAGTCGCCGCCATGCTCGAGTAGCGCGCAGACGGCGAACGGCGAGTAGCCCTTCTGTGGCTCGAACGGCGCCGCGTTCGAGCTGAAGACGTAGAAGACCCGGTCCTTCAGCGTCGCACTGGTCCCCGAGGACTTGCCCGGCCTGCACCAGTGCTCGTTCTCGCCCCCACGCACGCGGCACCACCCATGGCGGCCGAGCAGTTCACCCACATCGCCCCGGCGGTTGAAGTCGTCGCCCGGCCGGCCGGCCGCGCCCGTGGAGTGCGTCGGCTCCGAGCGGCCGACGACGGGCTCCGGCACCTCGTTGAGCGCCCACGCCGACCCGAGCAGCAGGTCGCGCTCGTCGGCCGTCACCACCGGCGGGTTCCTCAGGTCGCCCTGCAGCACGACGTAGCCCTCGCTCGGTGCGCAGAGGAAGAGCCCGCCCTCGCCGCGCGTCTCGATCATCGTCACCGTGATCGCCCATGCGCCCGATGCGTCCTGGCGCGGCACATAGGACTTGGCGCCGACCACGATCGGTTCCGGGCCGTCGGCCTCGATCCGCCGCTGCGCGAGCTTCAGGTTGCCCGACACCGCCGACATGGAGCGGTAGACCACGTGCCTGCCGCCCGAGGGCGTGCTCTCGACGACGAGCTTCGCGACGAGCCCGGGCGCCGCGGCCTCGACGGCATGGCGCCACGCGTCGAACGCCTCGCCGCCGAGGTCGAAGTCGATCATCTCGAGGTTGCCCGAGACCGCGCCGCAGACGAGGCACATGGCGCCGCCATCTGCGGCGAACCACGAGCGGATCTCGTCCTCGCTCGGCCGCCTCGACTGGAAGGGCTTCCACGACGCGAGCGCGACGCGCTTCTCGTCGCCGGTTCGCACGGCGGGAAGGACGCATAGCCCCGTGCCCGAACAGGCGAGCGCCTCCTCGAGGAGCGGGTTGGGGACGGGGACAGTCGGCTGGTCTTCCATGGTCGTGCCTGTGCTGGGAGATCGGGAACGGACCGCGCCTGGCGCAGCCCGAAGGGCGGATGTCAGGAATCGATGCGGGCGGGCGCGCTTCCCACGGCGTCGCGCCAGAGCGAGCGCTGGACGTGCCAGTCGGGCTCGGCGACGATGCGCCGCAGCGCGGTCTCGGTGAGGGGGTCGCGCCCGGCGTGGACGCGGGGCAGCTCCAGGAGCGCCAGCTGCAGGTCGGGCGCCAGGTGGAGCAGGTTCATGACCTGCGTCATGCGCGCCCGGCTCACGTGGCCAAGGCGCGCCGCCTCCGCCTGGTCCCTGATCGCGCCCGCACGGATCAGGCCGTCGAAGTGGACGGCAAGCGCCATCAGCCGCACCACGCGCGGTACGCGTCCGTCGCCCGTCACGGGCTCGACGGGCTTCGGTCCGGGCACGACCTCGCGGCGGCCGCGCGCGCGGACGGCGAAGTGGAACTGGCGCATCACCTCCTGCCCGCTCATGCCGCCACCTCGCCGGGGGCCGGCACATCGGTGCGGAAGGCGATGCTCACGCGCTCGTTCGCGCCGTCGTACTCGATCGTCCCGACCAGGAGCCGCACCAGGCGCTCGCGCTCCTCGGCGCGCATCGAGTCCCAGAGCGCGTCGAACCCCTCGACCGCTCCCGAGAGCTCGTCTTCCTCGCCGAGCCGTGCCTCAATGGCGTCGGCTCGCTCGGGCTCCCCGGCTTCCCGGCGGGCATCGGCCTGCTCGCGGAGCCTCCTCCGCGCCTCGCTCACCACCTCGGCGACGAGGGTCCCGTCCTGGCCCACCTCGCGCAGCTGGCCCACCACGAAGCGCTCGAGCTCCGGCGCAGGGACCGACGGCCCCGGGCACGCGGACCATCCCTCCTTCTGGGCGCGGCTGCAGACGTAGTAGCGGTACTCGCGCACCGACCCCGACCGCGTGCGGCCGGTCGTGTGGTGGTGCACCATCGCGCAGCCGCAGGCCGTGCACCGCACGAGCCCGCGGAGCAGGGCGCCCCGGCTGTTGCTCGACCCGCGTCCGTCGGCGCTGCGGTTGGCGCGCAGCCGGCGCTGCACCTCAGCGAAGAGGTCCTCGGCGACGATCGCCTCGTGCGCGCCGTCGTGGAGGTCGTCCTTGTGCCGCACCTTGCCGAGGTAGGCGTGGTTCGTGAGGAGGCTGAGGAGGCGGCACTTGTCGAAGGGACGGCCCCCGCGCGGGCGTCCGTCCCGGGCGGTCCAGGACTTGGTGCCCCAGCCGAGCTCGCGCAGGCGCGCCACGAGCCGCAGCAGCGAGCCGCACTCGAGGTAGGTGCGGAAGATCGTCCGCACGCGCTCGGCCTCGTCTGGGTTGACCGCCAGGCGGTTGCCGCCGGGCCTGCGCTCGATGTCGTAGCCGAGGATCGGCCGTCCGCCGCCCCAGAGCCCCTTGCGCCGGGCCGCGGCGATCTTGTCGCGGGTGCGCTCGCTGATGATCTCCCGCTCGAACTGGGCGAAGGAGAGCAGGATGTTCAGGGTGAGCCTGCCCATCGAGTGGGTCGTGTTGAACTGCTGCGTGACCGACACGAAGGAGACCCGGCGACGCTCGAAGGTCTGCATCATGCGCGCGAAGTCCATGAGCGACCGGCTGAGGCGGTCGACCTTGTAGACCACCACGCAATCGACCAGGCCCGCCTCGATGTCCTCGAGGAGCCGCTTCACCGCCGGGCGATCGAGTGAGCCGCCGGAGAACCCCCCGTCGTCGTACCGCGTCGGCAGGCAGATCCAACCTTCGGCCCGCTGGCTCGCGATGAACGCCTCGCCCGCCTCGCGCTGCGCGTCGAGCGAGTTGAAGTCCTGGTCGAGCCCCTCGTCGCTCGACTTCCTGGTGTAGATCGCGCAGCGGATCGGCCGCTTCGATTCCTTGGTGTCGCGCGTCATCCTTCCGTCCTTTCCCCGTCCTGGGTCCCGAGCCTGAAGAAGTGCATGCCGTTCCAGTGGCCGCCCGTGATCGCGTGGGCCACCGCGCTCAGCGACCGGTAGTGCCCGCCGTCGAACTCGAAGCCGACCGGCATCACCGTCACCCGGTAGTCGTGGCCCTTGAAGCGCCGGACGATCACGCTGCCGGGCGGCGGGATGCGCCCGTCGCGGGGGCTCGCGATTGTGCCGGTCGCGATCGGTGCGCCGGGCGCAGCCATGGGCGGCGCCGCGGGTGCACGGGTCCGCAGGTCCGCCTCGCGGGCCAGGTCGCGCGCACGCAGCCGCACGGCGTCGATCGCGCGATCGGCCGCGCTGCCCTCGGCAAGGGCCTGCAGGCGCCAGGCGATCCGCCGCAGGAGCCACTGGCGGTTCCCCGAGCGCGAGGCTTCCCCGAAGACCTCCGCGTAGCGCTGGCGGAGCTCCGTCGGCGTGAGCGTGGCCAGGGTGCGCAGCTCCTCGGCAAGGGCGCGGGGGGCGCAAGCGTGGGGCAGGGTGCGGGCGGTCGTCGTCATCGGGTCGTCTCCTCGGGCAGCGCATCGCCGGCACCGTCGCCGGGCGCCACAGTGAGCCCACTCGCGCCGAAGATGGCAAGTCGCCCCGGCTCCCGATGCGTAGCGTGCGCTCCGATGCGCGATGCGACGAGCCGCGCCACGGCGGCCCCGAGCAGCGTGACCACCTCACGCCGCCGGTTCGATCCGGGGCCGGAAAGTGCGAGTGATGTCCACGGCCGCGGCATCGCCGCGACCCGCTGCTGGGTCTTCATCGTGTTCCTCGGTGACTGGAGGGAGCGGTCCCTCCGAGATGACTTATGACGTCTGCGCGGCAGTGCTCCGCCCACGTGGCGGATTTCGCTCAGTTCTGTCCGTTTACGGGCCTCCTGTTGGTCGGTGTGGCATGGTGTTCACCCTGTACCGACACGAGTCCGGGTCGAGCGGGCGGGAAATCCGGCGAGTTCACGAAGAAAGTTCGAGATCCGGTGGCGGGAGACCGGGGGTGGACGGCTGCGCGGTGCATGGACGATCGGTGTGGGCAAGAGTGTGTTCCTCTACCCCTGTATCTCCGCAGCCGAAACAAGAGTCCTCCGCTTTCTGCGGGATTCGTGGTGACTTTCCGCGGCGTCACGGCGTGTGCACGGCGCAGGCCGCCTTGGCGGAGATCTTTCAATTCTTCAAGAATTCCCGGTCACCCCGGGCGGCGTCAGACGGTGACAGGGGTGTCCGGCGCGTGGGCCCATCGCCCGCTACCCAGGAATCCACGAGCGAGGAAGCAAATGACATTGCAGCCAACCGACACCGAACGACTGATCCTGTCCAACCAGTTCCGAATCCTGGCCAAGCTCGAACCGGAGCAGGCTGTTGCCCACGAGCGCGTGGGCCGGCTGCTGCTCGAAGGGCACACGTGGGCGCTTGAGTCATTGGGGGCGATCGAGCTCCCGCACGCCCTGATCACGGAGGACGTGGTGAAGTTCGTGTTCGACGTGCTCGACATGTACCGCGCACTGGGGACGGCGGCCGCGCATCACGGGATCGACATCGATTCACCGCGCGCCGCGTCGGCACGATTCGAGGGATTCGATGGCAACAACGAAACCGAGCACCTCGCAGTGGCCAAGGTGCTACAGGAAAACGGTGACCGATGGACGGAGTCGCTCGGCCAGGGGGACCTGAACTCCCATCGCCCGTGCTTGGAAATGTATGAGCGCATGCTCGCGGTCTGGCGCAGGGTTCGTATCGATCGCAGCGCGACGCTCAACATCATGTCGAAGGAGAACTTTGAAGGAATCGTCGCTGCGCGCACTCACCCCGATTATCGCGATAGCCGTGGTGGGGCGTCCGCCGCCACTACGGAGGCGAACCGATGACGAGTCCTGCATCACTGGATCTTGACCGGGTGTTGGAGGCGGCTCTCGGCGCCGTCCACAGCGCAGTGCGCGCGCAGGCAGTAGTCGCCCTCCGGGCGGTAGAGCTACCCCTGTTCGCAAGCACGCGAGACTGAAGCCTCGAATTCAGGCGAGATTTCCTCGCGTCCGCCACCGTGCCGATATCAGTCCCTCGCAGTCCTAAGTCTATATCTGAGTACTAGTTTCACAAGGAGATCGAAATGTCGAAAGGTCAGAAGTGCCCCAACCCGAAGTGTGAAAAGCAAACCTTTATGGATAAGGGGGGGGTTCTTGGAGTGCACCAGGTGTGCCGCCATTGGATGGGGATGGAACAAGCCCGTGAAAGCCCGAGGCAAGGGCAAGGGAAACAAGTGCCCCAACTGTGAAGTACAGACTCTCCATCGAATCACCGATGTGCAAGGCGCAGAGATCCGGCGTTGCTCGACTTGCGACTATTCATTGATCATCCCGGCAATGAGCTAGACGAAGTCAAGAGTGTGTATCGGTCGCGATCGCACAACGGTAAAGCTCATGCTGCAAGTTGCACAAGGGTTGACTGATGAGGCCGAGCCCGACTCGGCCATCCGGTAAGGCATGCAGTTCGTAGCCCAGTATCGCCATCCTTGCCCGCCCGAACTTCAGGCGCATCCAAGCCAGGCACAGAGTTCCTCCTTGGCGATTTCCTTCAGGATCTGGGTGTCCAGCTGTTGGTCCGCCGCCAGGCGCTTCAGCCGGCCGTTCTCCTTCTCCAGCTCCTTCATCCGGCGCACCGCGTCCCGGTCCACCGCCCCGCACTCGGCCTACCAGCGGTGCAAGGTCACCTCGGACACCCCCAGCGACCGTGCCACCTCGGCGATGGCCACTCCCGTCGCGAGTGCCTCATCGGCCTGCCTGAGCTTGGCCACGACCTCCTCGGGACGGTGCCGCTTCCTGTTCGTCGGACGCTTCATCAGAGACTCTTCTCGGCCCCTTGGGCCGTGAAAGTCTCTCACAAGGGGTGGACCGATGAGAGCGACCCGGTCATACCCACTCCTCACTGGGAACGTGAGCAACTCTTCGTGTCGAACCAGAGGCGCCACTCCAGCAAGGGAGCACCTCCATTTCGCAACCTCCAATCCGCCGACCACTCCTTATGCTGGCCATCTAAAACTCTGTCCTCAGCTGTCAATACCCTGTGCGCTGGTAGCGCGTCGGAGAAGACCTCGAGGTGGAATGCTGGCTCTGAGAACAAGATCTTCGCTTCGGCCCGTCCTTCGACGTCGGTCTGCAAATGTACTCCCGGCGGGTGTGGTCCCAATCGCAACCTAGACACAAATGTGATTTGGACCTGCGCGTTTCTCACCGGGGCTTGCGAGCCCAACTCGCGCACCTCGAGAACTAGGTGTCGCTCTGCAGCGCATGCAGTCGTAAACGACACCACCGCGCCCAACGCGAGTCTCCGGACGGAACGTGCTGCACCGGTCCTCTCCACTATGGCCTCCATTTCCAGGTCGCCCTCCAAGCTGCGACGCCGGACACCGATTCAGTGAGGTCGTCGGTCACGCGCTGGTCGCCCGGAATCTCGACGTGCCCGTCCTTACCTAGGTTGAAGTACTCATCCTCAAAGTCTGCGCCCTTGATCATGTTGCCTTTGATGAATCGGTCAGTCCGCTGGTAGTGGTTGTGCCAGTGGATCACATTGGCCGGCTTTGTAAGGAATGCGCCGGGGAAGAAGATCAACGGTGGCACCAACTCAAGTCCCTTGGGCACAGGATCGGCCGTGAATCCGAGATCCACGGTGATGTTCCGATCGCGGAGTTTCTCGCCGAATTGGACAGCGGCACGCCCTCCGTTGCTATAGCCGAGCACAGCGATGGTGTGGTAGCAGAGGCCGACCGGCGCGTTGGGTTCGGCCTTCATCGCGATCTTGGTGGCATCGGTTACCGCGGCCGCAACTCCTCCATCCGTTTGGGCGTAGTAGTGCCATACGGTGTCGGGGACTGCCCTTACGACAGGCTCCCAGTAGATCGCAACGAACGGATCTGATGACGTCAGCAGGTCTTCTTTGTGCCCGAAAAGCCCCTCGAAGGCGAAGACGTGTCGCAATTCCCCTGACGGGTCAGCGCTCACAGTTGGCTGGCTTGCGACATACTGATACGCCGATTCGCCATCCACATATCCAGCCGGATCCCTCTGCCCCCACCTCCCCAGCGGCGGCAGGTACCACCGCATCCGAGCCAAGTACGACTGCGTCTCGGCCGTGAAGAGGTACGCGTCGAATCCAACATGGTTGTCCACCAGCGGCGAACTCAGCACTCCCTGCGCGAGCGCCGATTGGTATCCCCCCAAGAGAATCCCCGAGTCCGTCCCGTTGATGACGCCATCGAGGTTGAGGTCGGCCTCCGAGAGGTAGCCCGCGTCATCGATCGTCGCGCCGTATGCCCCGAAGACGATCCCGAGGTCCGCTCCGTCGACCGCGCCGTCGCCGGTGATGTCCGCACGCCACTGGTGGCGGGCAACGCCGTAGGCGGTGTACGCGACGCGCTCAAGGACCGACGCGTCGGTCCCAATCACCGCCACCGTCGAGAACTGCGCGTCCGTCAGGTGGAACGTGACCAGTTCCGAACCGTCCTCGGCGCTGGGGTCATAGTCCTGCCGGGACGCGACGCTGTCGTCGATGTAGCGCACGCCCCAGACGTACTGCGTGTGCCGGTTGATGCCCGGGCTCGACGGATACGCGTCGTCGATCCGCTCCTCGAGAAGCTGCCACTCGGGGCCGTAGTACATGAGCCGCTTCTGGTCGAGCGCGTGCGTCGCATCGGCGGGCGTCGTGTCGGCCCGTCGGATCGTCCGCCAGTTCAGGCCGTTGTACTCATACTCGCCGCGCGGATGGAGGTTCTCCTCCTCGTCCTCGAACTGGACCTTCACGAGGCGGTTCCAAGCGTCGTGCGTGTAGCGCAGCGCCGTCGTGTCCGTCCCGTCGTCGGTCAGCTCCTGCCGAAGGATGTTGCCCGCGAAGTCGTAGGTCAGGGCGAGCTCATCACCGCCCGCGTCGACCGCGAGCGTCCGTCCGAACAGCTCGTTGACCCGATTCGTGTTCGTCGAAGGATCGCGGAAGTCGCGGGTCTCCGTCTCATCTGCGTCGAAGCCGCCCGTTCCGTCGAGGTCGGTCGCGACTTGCAGCCAGTTGCCGAGCGGGTCGAGCGACCAGTCCTGGCTGTCGCGGTTCTGGGTCACCGTCGGCGACGCGAGATTGTGGTTCCACGCGCCGCGGATCGCCTCGTCGAGCCGGTGCAGGCCGTCATAGTCATACGACTGGCTCAGTGGCTGGACGGAGCCCGGTCGCCCGTCGAAGGCGCCGGTGCGGCTCGACGCGTTGTCGTAGAGGTATGCCGTCTCGACCAGCGGCGGCTTGTTCGGGACGTCCGTGTCCGTCGCGTGCGGGCCGAAGCCCGAGGTCGTCCACCGCTGCGTCGATACTCGCCCGAAGCGATCAAGTCCGGGGAAGGTCCCCGTCGAGCTCGTCCCGTTGTGCGCGAGGAACCGGCTCAGCGTGACGGTCGGGATCCCGTAGGTCACGATCGCGGGAACGCCGCCGCCGATCCAGTCGTACTGCGCGTAGACGGCCGCGGTCGTTGAGTCGCGGAGATCGCGCGTTCTGCTGATGCGGTCGTCGATCGATCCCGACGATCCGTACGTGGTTCCGAGGTCCCAGCCGTCGGGATAGGTGAGCTCGATCCGTCGGCTCCGGTTCCCCGAGGCGACCGGCTGGATGTCGTAGGAGAGGCCGACCGACTTCGATCCGCCCGAAATGTCGCCGTCGGGCTGCTGCGTGACCGAGGTTACCTGCCAGAGGTCGTCATACCCCAGCTGCGCCGCGTTGACGACAGCTTCACCGCCTCCGCCGTAGTCCGTGTAGGAACGGCTCGTCCTCAGGCGCCCGAGCGTGTCGAACTCGCTGGCGACTGCGTTCACGGTGCCGTCGACCTGGAATCCGGGCATCGATGTCGAAACGGTCGCCTTGTCGAGGGTCACGCGGCCGAGCGAGTCGCGCGTGTAGACGTGCTCGGTCTCGTTCGCGTCGCGCATCGTGACGACCTCCGTCTGGCGGTTGTACGCGAAGCGGACGGGCTGGGGTTCGTCGATCGGACCAAGGTGCGTCGTCGCCCGATCGCTGTCGGGATAGAAGACCATCCCGAGGAGGTCGTAGGAGGTGATGGAGGAGCCGGTCGTCGGACTCACGCCGTAGAGGTACGCGGTCTCCTGAATCACGATCTGGTCGTCGACGATCGGCGGCGGGCCCGGATCGACGACATCGCGCTGCACGAGATAGGCGACCTGTCGAACCACGTTTCCGAGGCCATCGTAGACAAAGCTCGTCGCCCTGTTGCGGTCCGGCTCGTCGAAGTCGAGGCCGTCCGTCACCACCCACCGTTGCTTGTCGACGTACTCGCCGAGGACGATGCCCGACTCCCAGCCGAAGACGACGGGATCGGCCGCATCGAAGTTCTCGATGAGCATGATCCGGCGGCCGAGGGCGTCGTAGTGGAATCGCGTGACGCGACCCATAGGGTCGGTGAGTGACTCGATGAGCCCTCGGGGGTCGTACCTCGTCTCCGTCACGAGCTTCGTCGTGTCGGCAGCGTTCGAGGAGGGCGGCGAGGCCTGGCTGACCGTCGGCGCGGTCCCGCCCGACTGGAATCCCGAGGCGTTCGTGCCGAACTGCGCCTCGCGGATCGGACGGTTCGCGACGTCGTACCACGCGCCGGAGTACGTCGTGATCGCCTTGTTGGACGGGTACCCGCCGGAGTCGAGCGCGCCGACGTCCGAGGTGCCCGCGTCGTGGGTCCGCTGACGACGCGTCACCAGGTCAACAAGCCCTCGGTCGGCGATGTAGCGAGTGTTGGCCTGCTCGAGAACGACATCGTCCGTGACGTTCGCCTCATGCGTCGAGAGGTTGAACACCGCCGCGAAACTGCCCGAAGCTCCCGGCAGCGGATCGCCGCGTCGATCGGTGGAGTAAGACACCTTGGCGCGGCCGAGTCCGTCGTAGGTTGTCTTCTGTCCCGGTCCGTTAGGGCCCCACGTCCCCACGGGCCGTCCGGTCTGGTCGAACCACGTATGCGACTCGATGAAGGAAGGGCTCGACGATTTCGGGTTCGTCGCAACCGCCTGTCGGTAGACGAGTCCGCGTTGGCTGTAGCTCGTTTCCGAGTACCGGCCGCGATAGTTCGCGCCACTGTTGAGCGGGGCGTCGATCGCCGTCGGCTCGGCAGTGAAGGTCGCCTCCTTGACGACGCGATCGAGATTGTCGTACTCCGTCCATCCATGCGGCGCGAGCGGGTTGACTGTGCTATAGCGACGGTCGCGCCAGTCGTACTTCATCACGGTTGCCCAAGACGCCGACGCATCAACGACCTGCTCAAACCTCGTCAGGTTCCCGTTGCCGACACCCTGCGTGGCGGTCCCGCCAGAATCGTAGAAGTGCCGCATCACGACCGTCATGGTCGACTCGTCGGGCACCCACGTCGTGGTGTCGGCGATGCCGATCTCGGTCGTCACGACGCGGTCCATCACGTCGTAGGCCATGCGCTGGGCGGTGCCGTTGGCGTTGATGGTCCACGACGGACGACCGAGGCGGTCCTGCCCGAAGAGCGTCGCATGCACGCCGTTGTTCGGACCGTCGAGCGAGTCGGGATCGTGGGCCGGCCCTGTCAGCGCATTCCAATCCATGACGACTTTCGTCTGGCCGGACACGTCATGGCGCACGATGCGCCGCGATAGCTCCTCGACCAGCGTGTAGCCCGAGATAAGGAGTGGGTAGCCGACCTGCGCCGCGGCGGACGGCGCGAACTGGTAGCCGCCGATGCCGGGCCGATAGCCGCTCGTCGCGAACGACTGCCCGCCCGCGTTGCTCCAGGTCGCGGTCGCTGGACCGGCATATTCACCCACGCTGCCGTCGATGATCGCGGGAAGCGTGATCTCGCAGAAGTACCGAATGCCCGGGCGATCGGGATGCCCGAACATGTTCCGGAGGGTGTAGGTGCGGACGTCTCCCGGCTCCTCGACCGAACGGACGCGGCCGAGAATGTCGCGGAAGTAGCGAGTCTCGAGCGACCCGCCGTCGGAGCTCCGGCCGAAGCCGGTCGTGCTGAGGCCCTCGATCGACGACGGCATCGCATTCGGTGCGTTGCGCACGACCTTGACGATCTGGCCAGTGTTCTCGGCGTCGAACTCCCGTGCGACAATTGCGTTGTCGGCCGCCACGCTCCAGACGTTGTCGCCGCGGGTGTCGTAGAACTCGTACGACGCGTACCACGCGTGCGTACCCGGGCCGTTCTCGGCGACGAGTTCCGCCTCAACCTCGGTCTTCGCCCAGGCGATGTCGTCGCCGCCGCCGCCGTGGAACGCATAGGTGTACTTGGTCGTCTCGACGTCAATGCTCGGATTGAAGCCTAGCGCGTTCGGGTCCTTGCGGTATCGGCGATGCTCGGTCGGAAGGTGCTTGCGGGTGTTCCCCTTGCCGGATCCGTAGAGCGTCTGCTCCAGCCATTCGCAGTCCGTGCAGTTCGCGCCGGAGAAGGTCGGCTGTCCGTCGCTCCGCTCACGGCGTGTGATTCGGCTGTCCGCCGTGTACGCGAAGACGCGGACGAGTCCGCTTTTCGCGTAGGTGTAGCTCGGCGGCGCGGTCGGCGTTCCCGGTGTGTAGTCGCTGATGGACGCGGGGGTGTATTCGGCGCGAAGCGTCCGACTGGAGGCGTTGTGGTCAAAGAGCGTGACCCAGTACCGGTTCTTCACGGCTGGGTCCTCGACGGCGCTCGATCGAAGGTACGGCACGCTCCCGGTGCCTGTTCCCGCAGGCCGGTAGTACTCAAGCCAGACGTTTCGATATGGAGACGCCTCGTAGCCGCTGCCTGAGGAGTTGCGGAGCCGCTCCTCCACCTTCACCGTCTCCGCGACACTCGGATCGGAGTCGCGGTCGGTGTAGACGTAGGTGAGTCTGCTTCCCTGAGTGCCGGAGACCCCGCAACTTCCGCAGCCGCCGTCACTCGTCGAGTAGATGGTGAGCACACGACGCTCGCCCGACGTCTGGTACGACTCCGCGACCATCGTTGCGAAGTCGACCAGCGGAACCTCCTCCGCCGAATCGGCCACTCCGTCACCGTTCAGGTCCGCTGCCCAGACGGGAGCGCCGTCGGCCATCGCGAGGACCTCGGCCGCGAAGTGATCGACGTCATAGAGGATAGGAGTCGTGCTCGTCGACTGTTCCTCGGCCGCAAGCCGCTGCGCGAGGAACTCGAACTGTTCCGGCTCGATCACGAACTTGATCTGGTGGTCGCCACCGCCCCAGGTGTAGCGGTCAGTCACGCCGAACGAGCCGCCTTCGCCGACCCGGTGGTATCGGTACTGCGTGACTCTGTGCCGCCAGGAGGCGGTGGCGAGCGTGGCGCTGCCGGCCGCGACGATGGGATCGACTCGCTCGGAGGTGATGACCTGCACGAGATCGCCCGCCGTGCCGACATCCGCGTGCTGCGTTGCGGAGTCGAAGTAGGTGTACGCGACCCGCTGCGTCAAGACCGGCTGGGTGCCGTTGAAGCGGAAGACGCTGGTTCCGCGGAGCCGGCCGAGGTCGGCCCCGTCGACGATCCATTCGAACTCGACGAGCGCGTCGGGCGGTGCGCCAGCTCCCCATGCGGACGCGGATCCGTTGACGAAGATCCGCCGGAGCCTCGGCTCTGGGTTGTCGAGCCCGTAGAAGGAATAGTCGTAGAGGTGGATGTTTCCGCTCGGGTCCTGCGTCTGGAGGAGGAGCCCGTTGAGCGCGGCGAGTTGGGGATCGCCGCTCCCTGACGTTCTGAAATAATCTGTTGTCGTGCGACCGGGGTCGGTGACCCTCCAAACATTGACGGAGCCGCCGTCAACGGTTGCAGATGCCTGGCTGAGCACTCGCGAGGTCGGACCGGGAAGCGACCAGGGGCCGCTCCCACTCGTCGCGACGGTGACGGCACCGAGGGCGTCTCCCATGAATCTCAGCGTGCCAGCCTCGCTGTCATCGACATGGCGCAGCGCCGAGTTGGTCCAGCCCTCGGGATTGCCGCAGCCCGACTCGAAGGCTGGGTCCGACGTGTACTCGCGGCTCAAGGCAAGCGTTGGACCAGCGGCAGGAACGACGAGGTCGTTGTCCGATCGCGTCACGTCACCGTATGCGGCATCGGTTCCGCCAGGTCCCGAACCTCGTGATGCCTGGCCGTCGCAGCCTTCGTCGCCCTCGTCCGGCTTGTCTTGTTCCTCGCCGTCGTTTGGGGGGCACAGATCGTCGCACCCTGTGCATTCGGCGAGCGTCGTCTTCTCCTCCGTTGTCAACTCCCCGCCGAGGATGCCTTCGAGGCATTCCTCAATGTCGGCGCAGATGTCGCTTCCTGCGGACGCTCCGCAGTGCTCGAAGAAGTCGCAGATCAGCTCGACGCGCTCCGCGCGGCTGTAGGGCTCGCCTCCATTGCAGCCCGCCTCGCTCTCGGCGACGAACGCGCCGATGTCGACGCAATCAATGACGCCGTCGCAGTTCGCCCGATCGCAGCGGAAGGTCTCGCCGCACGACCAGCCGCCCGCACCCGAGCAGCATCCTGCGGGATCACAGCTCTCGGTACACACGCCGAGCGCCTCCACCTCCTCCTTCGTCAACGAACGGCAAAGCTCTTCCTCCAGACAGTCGATCATGGTCGCGAGGAACGCCTGGCACTCGGGGGCGATCGACGGCGCACAGGAGTCGACGAACACGCAGGCGATGTCGAGCGTCTCCTCGTCCGTCAGGTCGCCGCCGCCGTTGCAGAGGGCTTTCGAGTCCTCAAGGAGCTGCTTCAGGTCCTCGCAGTCGACTTCGTCATCACCGTTCCGATCGCACACGAGCGTGTCGTCGCAGCTGAAGTAGCCGGTTCCGCCGGGAGCCTCCCTGCAGCAGCCGCACGTGGAGACGTCGCCTCCGTAGCAGTCCATGAGCTTCTGGAGCTCCTCGGCGGTGAGCGGCCGATCGATTCGCGCCTCGAGGCACTCTCGGATGTCGGTGCATGCGGATTCGCCAGGCTCGTCTGGAGTCCAGACATCGCCGCAGTCGGTCTGGATCTTGGAGAGGAAGCAGCACGCGACATCGAGAATCCAGACCACCGATTCGGGGCAGGTCTCCGAGGGCACGAGCCCGCCGAGCAGATCATTCAGGTCGGCGCAGTTGACGACATCGTCGTCGTTGAGGTCACAAGAACTCGATGCGGGTGGGTTTGGATGGATTGCTGCGAGGTTCTCGCACTTGCACTTGGCCGCGAGGTACTTGCACAGCACATCGACGCAGCACGCCGGGAGTGGCTGGCCAGCGCATATCGCGCCCTCGTTGCAGCAACCCCGGAGGTCCTCCTCCGGACAGTGCGTCCATCCGTGCGCGACCAGCCAACCCTCGAGGTCAAGTGCGGAGCAGTCGTAGTCGACCAGCGCCAAAGCCTCGCACGCGCTGTGGCAGAAGAAGGTCGTCTCGAGCACCCAAGGCTCGACGGGGTCGCGAGGACATCCGACAAGGCATTTCCCCCAAGGACCGGGCGGGAAAATGGGCGCCTGCGCAGGACGATTGCCCGGCAGCGGATCTGGCTGAGGACCGCCCTGTGCGAGTGCGCTCGAGGCTATCGGAGCGAGTAGAGTCGCGCCCAACATCAACGCTGCTAAGCCAGCGAAAGATAAGCGAGCATGCGTGCCGATCACAGTTGAACCCTCGCACCCATGAGTCTGCGAAACATGACCGCGGCGTTCCGGATCAAGGGCGTTACGGTCCACGACGTCTCGCCACCACCAGTTACTCGTGAGACGATGTGTAGTTGAATAATATTGGTTCCTCGTTGCAGCAACGAAGCTGAGCAGATGTTGTCATGCAAGATCGTCAGCTCCGCCAAACATGCTGTCAGCCCTTTCGCCTTCTCCCGGGGCCGCCTGAGTCGAGCCCGTCCGCCCAGTCCGGCTCCGTCAGAGGCGCGACCTGCCCCGATCGCGCTCTCCGATTCCCGGCGATCCGAGCCTTTCCAGGGCAGGGTGGCGTCTCCGGCCCTGTCCTGCCCGCTCCCTGCACAGATGGGGTCGCTCGGCACGGGTCCCGGCGGGCTCGGCGGGAAACTCGGGCTTCCGCCGTAGAAGAGCCCCATGCAAGGCGTGCCCGGAGAGGTTCCTGCTCCCGAGGGCGCGATCGGGTCGAGCAGGAGTCCGCAGCTCAACCCCGCACACATCGGCGGTCCCGCGGGCGCGCTCGGCGCGGGCGTGATCGCCGGCGTCAGGTCGCCGCAGCCGAGGCCCGCGCAGTGGACCGCCGGCTTCACCGGCTCCATCGGCGGGTAGTTGATCGGCGGTGCGCAGTTCAGCCCGGCGCAGTAAGCAAGCGGAGCGGTCGGCGTGGTCGCAGGCTGTTCGGTGAACTCCGGCAGGGGCAGCAGCAGAACCGGACCGAATGGAAGCGGGCTCGGCTGGCGCGCTGGACGTGGGTCCATTGCCGCGATCGCGAGTGCGGAACAGGCGGTCAGCAGCGCGACGCACGCCGCGAGGCGTGCCCCAGCAGGAACGGAGCTCTGGCCAGGGCGCACGTTTCCGGAG
>QXGG01232196.1_pt1 | contig 16244 bp, 15 predicted proteins | sample 1982491 | NCBI WGS metagenome assembly QXGG01 (sample SAMN09924614, study PRJNA488089) | Wastewater metagenome, whole genome shotgun sequencing project. | isolation source: South African research farm wastewater | place: South Africa: Irene, Agricultural Research Council, Animal Production... | reverse complement strand
CTGCGGTGGAAACTGCCACAGCATTCTGCAATTGGCCATCTCTGCCTGGGCGCACTTGGATCAGTGGATCCTGCGCCGTGGATAACAAGTTCAAAGTGTTGACGTTCATGATATTGAAGTCTTTGCTTTGCTTGTAATTGGCACCGTCTTTTTCTTCAACCACAGCACTGATCGGTGCATAGGCCGTTTGTGCACCGCCAAGTGTGGCCAGCGTTTTACCCAGTTGGATATAGGTGTTGCTCAGCAATGGCTGCTTGCCCCAGAGCACGGAGAACACATCAGCACGCTCTTCTAGGCTTAAATACGGGATAATTTTAATTAAGCGTGGCCAGTAGTAAGCACCCAACTTGCTGGATATTTTTTTCGAAGTGGCATTCATATAGTCTAAAAGCGCCACCACATCCGCGGCACTCACCGCGGGCCGTTGCGGTTGTGGCTGCTGCGTATTGAGCTGCTCATAGCGCGACAGGGTTTGCTCAATCACTTCTTCAGTAACTTGGTACTCAACATGCTCTTGGTCAAAATCATTGAACCAAGCATTGGCCAAAATCATGGCGATATCAATTTCGCGAAACAAGCGTAATTGCAGCGGGTAGCTCGGGTCTTTAATGTCATGTTCTTGATAGGTAAAGCGCGTCACTAAACCTGTGGCTTCAGCCCCTTCACCGGTGGGGTTAAAGTGGTCAATAAAGTTTAATCTTTGTTTGCCATCCACCTCTGTTTCTAACTGCCCTTGCCCATCAGCGGCCAGCGATGAAATCAAATAGGATTTACCCGCCTGCGACAGACCAAAAAAGCCCAGCGCCATCGGCGTGCTGGCCACATGTTCAAAGCTGCGCGCCAAGTTCAACGCCTGGTACAACTCAATATTTAAGCTGTCAGCTTGCGCATCAACGGTGGCCGCGCTATCGCGTACGCTTTCAATCCAGTTAAGCGCTTGCTCTGAACCTTGGTAAATTGCTTTCCACTTCGCTACAAGCTCATTTTGCTTGGCGGTTAATGTCTGTGTGCTCATCGTTTCACATTCCCACTATCAAGCCAGTAACTGGTTACATTCATATCCGTATCAAGCAGCGTATTGAGCTGTAACTCCAAATCGTCGGCATCAAAACCGCTGACAGTGCCCTGGACTCGATCAATCACCAGTTGATCGCTGGGCACGGCGTGGTATTTGCCTTTTTTCTCGATAATACTTTGCTCGGAGTCGTCACTTTCAATCTTAAAGCTGACATGCAAAGCGATATTGCCATCACGTGTTCTTAGCTTGGCTTCGTTGTATTTATCATTACCGGCTTTAGTAAAGCCTAAACGGTATAAAGGCGTGGCGGGCCAACGTTCAAGGGGAAATTGGCGGAAGCCTAAGATCAACAAGCTGTTTTTAAACGTCAGGGTAATGGGCTTTTGCTGATCTGGGTTGTCAGAGTTTAGATCTGTGGTGGTGGGTAGTTTTATCTTCCCATTCTCCGGACGCGTATCAATATCGGCATACAGGACACTGTCGTGAGTAATGCAGCGATCAGCACCAATCACCCCAAAGTAACGCATGGTCGAATAGGGTTTGAGCATCAACTCGTTAAAGGAGAAGTTAGCCAAACTGCCGTTTTTCGCCTGCATGCACAGCATCGCCCCCACCGCTGCGGTGGTTTTTGGATCTTCAATTAAGTTATTTTTATTGAAGGGGTACCAGCTGCCGGTATGGTAATTGTGCATCGGTAACACCCGTCCCGAATTGAGCGGCAAGTAGCTGCGAATCAGCGCTTGCACACCCGGCAACCGCGAAGGACGACCAGTGAGTAGAACCATATCGCAGGCGTATTTATCAATCACTTCACATAGGCCTGCTAGAGCACTATTAATGCTCATTTTTAAGTTTTTACCTTTATTAAAAGGAAACTTATTGCTGACGAATAAACCATGCAGGTGCAGTAAGTTGAATTTAATTTTCACCGCATGCAAATCAAACTTTTTCAGTGACCTGCTGGAGCTCTGCACCTCACGGCTGACAAAATCCAGTACGGGCTGGGTCGCTGGCGCCGGCATTAACTCGCCAAAGGTGTAGCTTTGCTCGGAGTGAGTCTCGGCAATGTCAAAGTTTTCGTAGTGCTTTAAAATATTTAACGCAATGGGCAAAAACACCTGCAGGGTTAATTGCTGGCGATAGATTTCATCTTGCGCATTGCTGTTGGAAACACCGTATAAGTGCGATTTAACTGTTTCTATATCGGGCACATTGTAGTCGCTAAAAGCCTGCTCCAAGCTGGGCAGCACGAACTCTTTAATGACATCCAAAACAATATCGTCACCGGCAACTTTAAAGCTTTCACGGAACAACTGTTTGGGCACGATTTCAACATTACTGCCGCTGCTGTGCTGGGTATTGAGCTGGTATTCATTCACCACCAAGTCTGTGGTGCCACCGCCAATATCAATTGTAGCTAAGGTTATTTTTTGCTGATCTGCACTGAGCTTTTTATCTGGCCGTGCAATGGCTTGGAAAAATTGCTCAGGGTGACCGGAGAAGTGTTGGCTCACTTCAGTAAACAAGTACACCAGCTGACCACAAGATGCTTCATCCCACTCAACACTGGTGGTGGGTAACGGTACTTTAGGCAGCGGATTGTCGGGGGTTGGGTGATCCACAGCATCATGGGGATTTTCATCACCGGCATGCCACTCTAGGCTTTTCCAGACAATGGCAATCGCATCTTCTAAGCGCTCATTTAAAATAGCGCGCTCAACCTGCGGCATACCTGGCGGCACAGTTAAAATCACACTGTTGAGCTGGCGGGGAATATCGGTGTGACCTTGGCGAGTACGCTGCGCAATACTGTTGATTTGATTGAGCGCCTGCATCAATACTTCGGCCAACATAAAAGCCATCAAGGAGCTGCGTGAGTATTTGTTATCAAACACACTCTCGCGCGGTGGCTCGCCCGGTTTTGTTGGGCGGTATAAAGGCACGCCGGCATCATCAATGTGATTACAGAAAGGTTCGGCGAAAGCAAAGACTTCGGTGTCTTTATTGGAGTTAAAGCGCCAGTTTAGAGGGTACTCTGACTTATCCCACAAGTAGCGCTTCGGGCTTGATAAGCCGGTACGCCCCTTGGTGGCTAAACGCCGCCCGGCTAAACGGGCAGCTTCAGACCCCACCCGCACGATGGTCGGCCACTGAAAGGCATTGCGACGGCCACTTTTGCCAGCATAAAAATCATCACCAAAAGCCGCTTGAGTGAACTCAACACGGCTGTCAAAAGGCTCGCTATACACATACTCAGGTTGCGACAAGTCACGCAGTTGCAAGACATAGTTTTTGCTTAAGCGACCACCCCCCTCATTCAGGCCTTCCAGTAAAATACCGCAGGTGCGCGAGTTACCCACGTCGAGCACCAAGTCCACCGGAATCACTTTATCAGTGTTGTAATCAGCGCTAATCAAACGCACTTTTGGCAACTTGCCTTCCAGCGAGGGCTTTGTCTCACTGGTATGCAATGTAGTGGGGGTAATTAAACTTAAAATATTGAGTAAATGCGCTTGCGATCTAAAGTGGGCCAGGCCTTTTTCTAGCCCTTTGGCATCAATTTGATCTTCACCAGATTGCGCCAGCAGTGCTTCTTTTAACACTGCGTCCAACCAGTTAGTCACCCACTCCTGAGCAAAAAACCAACTGGTCTGCTGGGCACAGATGCTTAATTTGAACTCAACGCCAGCCTGCACATCATCAGGGCTGGGTGCTAAGTATTTAACATGTGGGTTATACGACATTAATCGCGTATCAAAGGCTAAGGTCACACGGTAGTTGTTGCCATCACGATCGGGCGTGTCGAGCTTATTAATATAAAGGCGCGCCCAGTTTGCCGGACCCTGATCATAGGTATAAGGCGGCGTAAAACGCAGAAAAGGCACCGGTAACCACTGCCCACTGAAGACACTTAAACTTTCTTCCAGCGGCACTTTATAGCTGGGTGGGGTGCTGACAATATCGGCAATATTAGGCTCGGCGGTTTTATCAAAATAATACACCCCGCTTTGCTGCCCTTTGGCCAGTCGCGTCACGCTACGATCGGTGACTTTATAAAAGTAGCCATCATCGTGGTCGTCAACATCGAGCTTGAGCCCAAAATCAACAAACTGGATACCTGTTTCTTTCACCAGAGTAATAGTGTCTTCAAATTTTGTCAGTTCAGGCAACATTATTGATCAGTCCCTAATTTATTGAGCATTGCGCATAGATATTGGAAAACGCGTGTCAGCATAATTGCCGATGCAATCAGCAGCCGATGCCGCACCAGGCTTACAGGTGATTTCTGGCATATCAAAGCTTGAACCATCAGCACACAGGGCTGGGCCTAAGCTTTCAATGCGCATTTGGCCGCCTTGGACCTGCGCATCCACATCACCGGTACAACGCATACCATCTGCTGCTTTTACCGTCACTTGGCCTTTACCTTCGTTAAACTCATACTCAAGGCGTAAAGGTTTACCGGTATTTTTATCTTGAATACCAGCACCGGCTTTCCACTTACCATTTAAAAAGTGTGCTTGACCGTTGGGAGCATCAGGGGGAATTTGCAAGTTTTCCCCGGGTACTTCCGGCGCAGCATTAGCCTCTGCCTCTGCCTGCTCATCAGGTATCTGCGGTGGAGTGAACGCTGGGTTATCTGGCTCGCTTATATCTGGCGGCGTGAAGTCAGCGGGCGACTCAGGGTCCACAGCAGGCGGCTCAATCCCCTGCGCAGGCATCTCAGGCGCCTGTGCAGGATCTGCAGAGCCAGCCATATTGGCAGTGTCGGCCCCGTTCGGCTGGCCTGGTAAATCTGGCTGCCCCAAATTAGCCCCAGCCACATCTGCGCGGCCAGCAGCACCATTAAAAGCGGGGATCTTTGCTTTACTTAAGCCGAGATCGGGAAGATTCGGCAGGTTGGGTCGCCCAGGCAAAGAAAGCTCTGGCTTATTAAAGGAGAAATCAGGCACGCCCAGCTTATTCGCCATATCAGGGCGGCACTGGCGCAAGCCAAACAATAAAAGCAGCAACAGCAGGAGCAATAACAACCACCACAACCAACGTCGCCACCAAGGTTTTTTTACCACTGCAACTGCGGCTGGCTGTGCGGCAATCACAGGTTCTGGAGTAACAGCTGCAGCTTGCGCTAAGGGGGCTGCTGTCGCTAATACTGGCGCAACTGCTGGAGTGACTTTGGCGTGCTCAAACAAGTGCCGTAAAGGGTCGGTTGGCACCTGCGCTTTTGGGTAAATAAATCCCCAAAAAGTCAATACAGCCAAGCCATTCACGAGATAAATATGCTCGCTATCGGGGGTGTAGAGCATTTGCAGCAGCAGTTTATTAATCAGTGTTTCAGGAACAAAGTCTGCTGCCTGAGTATCGCTGCCCGGCCCTTGCTCACCCCGACAATGCTCTAAGATTTTACTCTCTAATGTGCGCAATTGTTGGCGCGCGCTATCGCGTTCTTGCTCGGTGGCTGAGCTCCAAGGAATAACATCACCTGGGTAGCTGCTGTACCAATTAATCACATCGCCGGCGCGGTCAATAACAGGTACGGCAAAATGCTCTGCGTAAGATACGCCTGGTAAACCATCAATAGTCTTCAGCTTACGGCGTACTATGTCTCTTAGTTGACTGGCGGTTTTAAAGACTTGGCGCCCACCGCTGCCTAAAAATTGGTATTCGCCAATACGCCCAGAGCGTAATAACTTGCCTGTTAACTGATTCAGCTCAGAGCTTGACATCACCACTCCCTAGGACGTTATAAGCACAACACAAGCAACTATTGCGGTTGCCGAGGCTTAAATTTCAGACACACTCAATCTAAGCGTGCAACTATAACTATTTTTATAACTTTAACAAATCAAATCACTGCATAAATAGCAGTATTGCATTTGCCCAATGGAACTTTATGACTTGTCACATGGTCTAGCAGCACTGGCCTGTAGTAGTCGCAGCTTTCGCTTACGCCTGCTGCACAGAAGCTTTTTAATTTTATTTTGGCAAAAAAAAACCCGTTAAGCATTAACTTAACGGGTTTTCGTAATATGGCGCAGTGGACGGGACTCGAACCCGCGACCCCCGGCGTGACAGGCCGGTATTCTAACCAACTGAACTACCACTGCGCGGTACTTGAAAGAAAATGGTGGGTGATGACGGGATCGAACCGCCGACCCTCTGCTTGTAAGGCAGATGCTCTCCCGGCTGAGCTAATCACCCATGATCTTTCGAAGAGGTGCGTACTATAGACAGCTAAAAGGCTTTTGGCAAGCACAACCCGTGAAACAAGCAAAATAAAGGCTTTTCTTGTGGATTCTGGCTGTTGAAGGCTGTTTTCGTTACTAACCTAGGCCGCTCGCCCATCTTTACTCATTATTCATCAGCCAGCGCACCTGCGCTTCGGCTAACCAATGGCTAAACGCTGGGTCACGCTAATACTGCTTGGCGTTATGCTAGTGCCATAGGCCAGCACTTCAACGCCAGCGGCTTTAGCCTCAGCCAGCGCCGCAGCATAATCTGGATCAATCTCTTCGGCGGCACGCACGGCACTGATGCCGGTTAAATTGACACAATAAATCAGCACCGCACGCTGGCCACTGGCAGCTAAAGCGCTGAGCTCGCGCAAGTGTTTGGTGCCGCGCACGGTTACCGCATCAGGAAAAGCTGCAATGTCACTCTCAGCAAAGCCCAAAGTGACACTTTTCACTTCAACAAACACCGGCTCTGTAGCAAACATTAAACAAAAGTCAGCTCGGCTGTTTTCGACACCGTATTTCACCTCTCGACGCAGCGTACTGAAGCCAGCCAGCTCGGTAATAACACCGTTGACTAGTGCCTCTTCCACTAAGCGGTTGGCGCGCCCAGTATTGATACAGGCGATGCGGCCATGGGGGGTTTCTACCAACTCCCAACTGGCTTTGAGCTTACGCTTTGGATCGTCATTGCGGCTGAACCAAACTCGCGCACCTGCGGCCATGCAGTTTTTCATCGAGCCGGTATTGGCGCAGTGAGCAGTTATCACGCTGCCATCACTGCATTCAATATCGGCTAAAAAACGTTTATAGCGCTTGATTAAACGCCCCTCTTCTAACTGCGGATCAAATTGCATGTTGGGCCTGCCATGTTGCTAAGCCACGGGCAATACGCGTCACTGCTTGCTCTAAGCGCGGCACACTTTGTGTATACGCAAAACGCACATGCTGACCGGCCCGTGAACGGCCAAAATCAACCCCCGGGGTAATGGCGACATACTCGGTCTCTAAGATATGCCGGCAAAAATCAAATGCATCACCACCAAAGCCCGAGATATCCGCATACAGATAAAAAGCCCCTTGCGGCTCCACTTCAATCTTAAAACCCAGCGCCCGCAAGGCCGGCAATAAGTAATCACGGCGCCGAGCAAACTCAGCACGGCGCTGCTCAAAAATAGCCAAGGTGTCGGCCTCAAAGCACGCCAAGGCGGCATGCTGAGACAAGGTTGGAGCACTGATATAAATATTTTGCGCGAGCTTTTCCAGCTCAGGTATCGCTGATTCTGGCGCCACCAGCCAGCCTAAGCGCCAGCCGGTCATGCCAAAGTATTTCGAGAAACTATTGAGCACAAAGGCATCGTTGTCCACTTCCAAGACACTGGAGGCATCCATACCGTAGGTCAAACCATGGTAAATCTCATCCACCACTAAATGCCCACCACGCTCACGCAGAGCAGTGGACAAATCGGCCAACTCTTCGCGGCTAAGCACTGTACCGGTTGGGTTGGCCGGTGAGGCAACTAAGGCTCCAACACTGTCTTGGTCCCAGTAGCGGGCAACTAAGTCTGCAGTGAGCTGATAATTCACCTCAGGCCCCACTGGTACCAGCTGCGCATTACCTTCAACTAGGCGTAAAAAATGGCGGTTACAAGGATACCCCGGATCCGCCAGCAACCAGTGTTTACCTGGGTCAACCAGCAACGCACTGGTGAGCAATAACGCGCCCGAACCGCCCGGCGTAATCATAATGCGCTCGGGACTGATATCCAGCCCGTAGCGACTGGCGTAAAATCCTGCAATGGCTTCACGCAATGCAGGCAAGCCGCGCGCAGCGGTGTAACGGGTTTGGCCACTTGCCAGCGCAGCTTGACCGGCCTGGATGATGGGTTCTGCGGTATTGAAATCCGGTTCACCAATTTCCAAATGAATGACGTCTCGACCTGCAGCTTCTAACTCATTGGCTCGCTGCAACAGCGCCATAACATGAAAGGGTTCAATTGCGCGACTGCGGGCGCTATAGGTAAAAGTCATAATATCCACTATAAAACGGCGACGGGTAGATTATTTATTCAAACTCAAGAAGATGCTCACAGAGCTGCTCAAGGGCGTCAAACATCTGCAGGCTGGGACGCTCTAGACCATGGTCGGGTACTTCGAGGACTTGCCCACGGGCGACCGCATGCAACACCGGCCAAGCTCCCCACATTTTAGCTAGACGCGCGCTACCCAATAAAATCACTTCTGGGTTGCGCGCTATGACCGATTCCAGACTCACTTGCGGTGCGGGTAAAGCCAGATCGGCATACATATTTTCAGCACCACAGACGCGCAGTGCATCGCTGATAATTTGCGCGCCACCCAAGGTGTACATCGGCGTATCCCACACCTGATAAAATACCTGTAGCGCTGCAGGGCGCTGGTAGCGACTCCGCATTTGTGCCAGTTTATCTTGCAGCTCAGCAGTTAATTGCTTGCCACGCTGCTCAGCACCCAGCATCTGCCCCAGCTCGGCAAACTGTGCAGCCAGCTCATCCATGGTCTGTGCGTAGGCATTAAATATAGGAATGTGCAGCTGGCGTAACTGTTTCAGCTGCATGTCACTGATGCTGCCCGGCCAATACAGCACCAAGTCCGGCTGCAAACTCAGCAGTGTTTCCAACTCAAACTGAGCAAAGCCGCCCACCGATGGGACATCGACTAACTCAGCAGGACGCACACCACCGTCTAGAATCCCCACAAGCTTATCTTCTGCCTGTAAATCCAACATCATCTCAGTCAGCGACGGCGCTAAACTGATCACCCGCTCGGCGGCCTGCAGCGGTAGACAGAAAGCGCCCAGCAAGCTCAAACAGCTCAGAACAACAAAACGCAAAACCATCATGCCAACTGTCGCGGCGTCCGATACAGCCAAAACAGCATGGGCGTAGCCACAGCCAATAAGAATATTGCTGGCAACTCAAGGCCGACAGTTTTGCCCACTGCAGCAGCCCAGGCCGGAAGGCAGGCATACCATAGCGCGCGCAAACGCACATGCATTAAATGCTGCCAAGCATCGGCGGCTTGTTCGGTATTTAACACCTTGCCCAAATCAATGACCGCATGCTTAAAACGGCGAAAAGGTTTGACGTTTAAAAACAACAGGCATAAAGCAGCGGCAAAAAATAACAGCGAGAAATACTCAGGCTGCGCACCTAAATCAAACGCGTTATCTGGAAACAACCACACTGGCAGTAACGCGACAATCAGCTGCAACCACCACAGCACTCGCAAAACACGACGTGATTCTTGCGGCTTCACGACTCGTGCTCACTCTGCTCAGCTTGATGCTCAAGACCTAATAAATGCCCCAACTTGCCTGCTTTAGTGGCTAAGTAGAGTTTGTTATATGGGTTTTGGCCAACTTGCAGCGGCACCCGCTGGGCAACTTCAACGCCAAAACCTTGCATGGCTTTTACTTTGCGCGGGTTATTGGTCATCAATTGCAATGAGTGCACATTTAAGTGATCCAGCATCGGCTGACAAATCGAATAGTCGCGCAAGTCTGCGGCAAAACCCAACTGCTCATTGGCTTCCACGGTATCGGCACCACTGTCTTGCAGTTTGTAGGCACGAATTTTATTGAGCAAACCAATCCCACGGCCTTCTTGGCGTAAATACAGCAAGATCCCGCGACCTTCTGCAGCAATGGCGCGCAATGCAGCTTCCAGCTGTGCACCGCAATCGCAACGCAAGCTAAATAAAGCATCACCGGTCAGACACTCAGAATGCAAACGACCCAGCACCGGCTGGCCATCAGCAACATCCCCTAAAGTTAATGCCAAATGTTCTTTTCCCGTTTCCTCATCAAGGAAACCGTGCATGGTAAATTCGGCAAACGGGGTAGGTAATTTGGAGGCAGCGACAAAGACGACAGACACCAGAGCAACTCCTAGGCTTTTATAGGGAGCGCATTGTAACGCTTCACCCCTGACTCGAACAGGCAATCCGACATTATGTTGATAATTGCGCTGTAACAGCTTTAATCAAACAAGGCATCGAGGGCTTCTTCTAGGCGCGTCACCGCAATCACTTGCAGGCCAGCGAGGGTTTCTCGCGGCGCATTGGCTTTTGGCACAATGGCCCGTTTAAAGCCATGCTTGGCTGCTTCTTTGAGGCGTTCTTGACCACTGGGCACCGGGCGAATCTCCCCCGACAAGCCAATTTCACCAAACACCAACAGCCCGTGCTCCAGGGGGCGATTGCGCAAACTGGAAATAATTGCTGCCATTAACGCCAAGTCGGATGCCGTTTCCAGCACCTTTACGCCGCCGACCACGTTCAAAAACACGTCTTGATCATGGGTGGGAATACCGCCGTGACGGTGCAATACAGCCAGCAACATGGCTAAACGGTTTTGATCCAAGCCCACAGTAACGCGGCGCGGATTGCCCAAGTGACTGGTATCCACTAAGGCCTGCACCTCAATCAGCATCGGCCGCGAGCCTTCCCAAGTGGCCATCACCACACTGCCGGACACCGCCTCTTGGGCGCGATTGAGAAAAATGGCTGACGGGTTGGAGACTTCTTTTAAACCACGGTCCGTCATGCCAAAAACGCCCAGCTCATTGACTGCACCAAAACGGTTTTTCACTGCGCGCAACATGCGCAAGCGACCGTCGGATTCACCTTCAAAATACAGCACGGTATCAACCATGTGCTCCAATACCCGTGGCCCGGCCAGCGAGCCTTCTTTGGTCACGTGGCCCACTAAGAAAATCGCAGTCCCGCTTTGTTTCGCATAACGCACCAATAAAGCTGCACTTTCACGCACCTGGGACACACCACCGGGAGCGGACTGCAACTGTTCGGTAAAGATGGTTTGAATGGAGTCAATCACCATCACCCGCGGCTTTTCCCGACGCGCGACAGCTAAAATTGTTTCGATGCAGGTTTCGGTCATGACTTTGAGCTTATCTTGCGGTAACTCTAACCGCCGTGCGCGCATGGCCACCTGCTGCTGCGACTCTTCACCGGTCACATATAAGGCTGAAATGCTTTCGGCCATATTGCACAACGTCTGTAGCAAAATTGTGGACTTACCAATGCCTGGATCACCGCCAAGCAAGACCACCGAGCCATCTACTAAACCACCGCCAAGTACACGATCAAGCTCGCTGGATTGGGTCGAGAAACGTGGCACCTTTTCAACGCTGACTTGCGCAAGGGTTTCAGTTCAGCCTGATCACCAGCCCAGCCGGCGCGACCGCTTTTTTCGGCAACGCGCTCTTCTATCAGGGTTTCCATTAAGGTATTCCAAGTACCACAGGCGCCACACTGCCCTGCCCACTTTGGAAAAGTCGCCCCACACTCTGTACAGCCATACATGCGTTTGGCCTTGGCCATACTGTGCCCCCTAGCTTGCATTGTTATTGGCAGCTCTTCGCAACTACCGACTACTAAACACTGTCATTGTATACAGTGATCATATAAATGCAAACCACAGAGGCGCAGCTCTAGCTCACGCTAACAACTGCACCTCTGGCGACAACGCACCAGCTATTTTAACCGCCGCAACCACCACAGCAACCGCCAGCTGGATGGGTCAATTTGCGCAATAAAATGGCCTGCTGCGCACTGCACTGCTGCTCCAGTAATAACCGATCTTCAGCGCTTAAGCTTTCATTGCCGGCTTGTACCGCTGCTAAACGCTCTGCCAGCACAGCGAATTCAGCGGCCTGCCGAGCAAAATTGGCGTCATCATCACACATGTCCTGTAAATCCTGAGCCAATTCAGGTGACTCTTTAATCAATGCATGCACTTGGGTCGTCATCGTAAGTTCCTCGCTGTTATGTTGCTAAAAACAATACAGCCTGCCCAGCCAATCACTCTTGATTGCAGTCAAGCGCTTTAATTTATGATTACTCTTGCGCTGAACGCAAACGAGAACTATTATCGATTACGCGCTCAACTGATCAAAGGAAAGATTCCATGACCTATTTAATCGATGCTTGGCTCGACCGCCCACAACCCTACTTGCGCATTATTAATCGCTTAACTGGCAACGTCTGTTTGCAGGTACAGGGCGAAGATTTAGAAGATTTACGCGAACAAGGTGCTCTGGACATACACGACTTAAATAGCCCAGAGCCAAGCGTAATCAAAGAACAGATACGCCAGCTATTTTTATTGTGTTATGCCCAAACTGCACGCCTGAGCACAACACCAGATGTAGCGGGTTAAGCGACAACCTCAAGCAGTTCCACATCAAACACTAAAGTGCTGTGCGCAGGAATGCTGCCGACATCTTGACCGGCATAAGCCAGCTCGCTCGGTACATATAAACGCCACTTGCTGCCACAGTTCATCAACTGCAGAGCTTCGGTCCAGCCAGCAATTACGCCTGAAACTGGGAACTCAGCTGGCTCGCCGCGCTGGTATGAGCTGTCAAATACAGTGCCATCAATCAGGGTGCCGTGGTAATGGGTACGCACGGTGCTCTGGCTGGTCGGCTTAGCGCCATCACCGCTGGTGATCACTTCATACTGCAGGCCTGACTCTAGAGTGGTAACGCCTTCTTTTTTTGCGTTCTCTTTTAGGAACTCAATTCCCTCTGCTGCCGCGGCTTTAGCTTTTACTTCTGCTTCAGCTTCCATACGCTCACGGATTACAGTGAAGCTAGCATTCAGCTCTTCACCGGAAACCAGCATAGGCTCAGCATTGAACGCAGCACGCAAACCATTCACAACTGCATCAATACTAATGCCAGGAGGTGGGTTTTGACGTAGCTGATCACCCATTTGACGACCGATACCATAACTTACGCGCGCTTCATCAGTGCTCAGATCTAATTCAGACATAGATGCCTCCAGTGGCAAATAAAAAACCGCACGATGCGGTAGAATGAAAGTCAATTTCAGCGCAGTATCCTAACAGAGCCACTGACAAAACCCGAACGAAAAGCAGATTGTTTTCTATTTTGCGAGATCCAATTATGATGCGTTACTTACTCTTGCTGAGCCTGCTGCTGTTAACTGCCTGTCAATCCAACCGCCTGATTGAACTTGATTACCAGCCCGGTTATGACTTCCACGCCCTGCAGTCTTGGCAGTGGGCGCAGCCAGCGGTGCAGTTTATGCCCAACGCGGCAGCACTCAATAGCAGCCTTGACGCAGAACGTATTCGCGACGCTATTAGCGAGCAGCTAACGCAACAAGGCTTACTACAAAGCAAACCAGCCCAATTTGAAGTACGCGCTTGGCTGATCACTGAGAATCAGCAGCAACGCACCCAGACCATCCAAAATAATTACTGGGGACCCATTTGGGGCCCAGGCTTGCGCACCGAAACCTATGACACCACCTATACAACGCAAAAACTGCAAATTGACTTGCTCGACGCCAGTAACCAACAACTGATCTGGCGTGGCAGCGATAGCTGGGTGCTGCCTGAGCAACAAACCAATCCTGAGTTACGCGCAGCCAAGTTTCGTCAGCGGGCACAACAGATTTTACAGCACTTCCCACCGCAGTAAGCTGTGCCCCCGGCATAAAACGCCATCAACAGCGCATTTTTGTGGCAAGATAACGCCTCTTAATTGACGTGTTTGAGTGAGTTATGTCTCCGCAAGTGTATTGGTCATTACTGGCCATGGCGTTTATTTCCGGTGCTCTAATGCCGCTGCAGGCAGGTATCAACGGTTTACTGGCGAAAGAGGTGAGCAGTGTCTTAAATGCCGCCACTGTTTCTTTTCTTGTGGGCACCGCAGCTTTATTGCTGTTAGCCCTGTGGCAACGCGACCCCGTGAGCCTAACTACGCTAAGAAGCTTGCACTGGTGGCACTGGGCCGGCGGCTTACTTGGGGCTTTCTTTGTCTTTACCGCGGCCTTTGTCGCGCCACGCATTGGCGCATTATTGTTTATGGCGCTGGTGCTCTTAGGGCAACTGAGCAGCGCAGTATTTCTCGATAATCAAGGCTGGGTGGGCTACAAAGAAGTGCCGATCAACCTTGGCAAGATTGCTGGCTTACTCTTGATCTTAAGTGGTATTTGGGTGATTCGCCGCAGCTAAGCAAACACTGGCAAGCAGCTCAGCACTGGGTTCATCAAACCAGCCAACTGTGGCGCTATATTGGACAAAAACAACCACGCCAGCTCCATACAGTTGCGGTTGGCGTGGTGATTAGGTGTGCAGCTAAGGCTGGCTAAGCTAAAGCATCAATCATCATCAAACTGATAACTGCCCGGGGCCAGATTATCAAAGCGTGTGTACTTACCTTGGAAAGCTAACCGCACAGTACCAATGGGCCCGTTACGCTGCTTACCCAAAATAACTTCAGCCACGCCTTTATATTCAGTCTCCGGGTGATACACCTCATCCCGGTAGACGAACATAATCACGTCCGCATCCTGCTCAATGGCCCCCGACTCACGCAAGTCAGAGTTAATTGGTCGTTTATTGGGCCGCTGCTCCAGCGAGCGGTTCAGCTGTGATAGCGCCACCACTGGGCAATCAAATTCTTTGGCTAAAGCTTTTAATGAGCGCGAGATTTCAGAAATCTCATTGGTGCGGTTTTCCCCTGCACTGCCGCCCACCTGCATCAACTGCAAGTAGTCCACCATGATTAAGCCAATGTCACCGTGCTCACGGGCCACGCGGCGTGTCCGGGCGCGCATTTCTGAAGGGCTAATACCGGCTGAGTCATCAATAAACAATTTACGCTCTTGCAGTAAGTTCACCGCCGAGGTGAGACGCGGCCAGTCATCTTCATCTAAACGCCCAGAACGCACTTTAGTCTGGTCAATACGCCCTAACGAGGAAATCATTCGCATCACCAAGGATTCAGCTGGCATCTCTAGGGAGAAGACTAAAATGGTTTTCTCCGAGCGCATCAAGGCATTCTCAACCAAGTTCATCGCAAAGGTGGTTTTACCCATGGACGGCCGGCCAGCGACAATAATCAAATCGGCTGGCTGTAGACCACTGGTTTTCTCATCCAAGTCAGTAAAGCCGGTGGATAAACCAGTAATCGCTTCATCACTGTTAAATAACGTATCAATGGTATCAATGACGTTAGCCAACAAGTCAGTTAGCCCAACTGGGCCACCAGTAGAGGGCCGTGCTTCGGCAATCTGGAAAATCCGCCGCTCGGCTTCATCCAGAATTTCATCCCCGCTTTTACCTTGCGGTGCGTAAGCGCTGTCGGCAATATCATTACTGATACTGATCAGCTGACGTAACGTCGCGCGCTCACGAATAATCTGTGCATAGGCTTTAATATTGGCTACGGATGGGGTGTTTTTTGCCAACTCACCTAAATACGCCAAACCACCCACCTGACTGAGCTGGCCTTCTTGGTCCAATTGCTCAGACAAAGTCACCACGTCGAAGGGGGCGTTACGTTCGGCTAAACGTGCCACTGCACGAAAGATCAGGCGGTGGTCATGGCGATAAAAATCACCATCGGAAACCTGATCAAGAATGCGCTCCCAGGCATTGTTGTCCAGCATCAATCCACCCAGCACCGACTGCTCTGCCTCAACTGAATGCGGCGGCACCTTAAGGGCTGAAGTTTCTAAATCATACTGCTGGGGGGCGTCTATTTCGCTCATACAATGTACCCGTGTGTCACAAAAGCTTGATATTAATAGGGCTATTAAACAACAAAAGGCACGCATCTATACAGATAACGTGCCTTTTGTACCATCAGCTAACTTGCGTTAACCGATAGGGCGATTAGCCTGCAACTACAATCAATTTGACCGTAGCTTCAACGTCAGTGTGTAAATTCACAGTAACGTCGTATTCGCCAGTTTGACGAATGGTGCCGTACGGCAAGCGTACTTCACTTCTGTTCACTTCAACGCCTGAAGCAGTCAGTGCGTCAGCAATATCGTGAGTACCGATAGAACCGAACAGTTTGCCTTCATCACCTGTGTTAGCAGTGATAGTCACTTCTAACTCAGACAATTGAGCTGCACGTGCTTCTGCTTCTGCACGCTTCTCGGCAGCAGCT
>QXGG01253629.1_pt1 | contig 16257 bp, 26 predicted proteins | sample 1982491 | NCBI WGS metagenome assembly QXGG01 (sample SAMN09924614, study PRJNA488089) | Wastewater metagenome, whole genome shotgun sequencing project. | isolation source: South African research farm wastewater | place: South Africa: Irene, Agricultural Research Council, Animal Production... | reverse complement strand
GGTCAGCGGCGTGTTTGTTTCTTTCAACAAGGACAGATTGCCGACGCCAGTGTTCGCGATTTGCTGAGCCAGCTGTTGCTTTCGTTCAGCCGAGATGCCGGCAAGGTTGTAGGCGCCGCCGCCCTGCTCGTACAAGCTGGCAACCGCGTCGTAGCCGCCGTATTTGTTGAACTCGGACGTCGGTGCGCCGGTCGTCATGGACCGCTGCATCAGATCGCGTGCGATCTCTGGGGTCAAAGTAGCCATGTCTGTTTCTCCTTGAATTCGTGCGTCAGGAACGGCGCATTGCCCCGCTGATCAACCCATTCTTCGCCGTCTTGGCAGACTCGCGAAAGGCTTCGGCCGTTGGCGCGCCAGGGGTGCCGGGCTTGCGCATCTTCTCGTTGCTGCCCTTGGCGATGCGCTCGCGCTTGGCGTGGATGTTTGCGTACAGGCCGGGTTTGTTCATGCTGGTCACCATTTCACTTTGTCGGCCCAGTAGGCGGCCGACATCTTGCCCTTGGCAATGTTCTTCGCGTGCCGGGCCTTGAAGGCCTCGTTGCGTTTGCTGCCCTCGGGCGAACCCTTGACGCCCTGCTGTCCAAAGCGAATCACCTTCTCCTTGCCGTCAGCGCACGCCTTGACGACGTGGCTCTTGGTCGGGTGGTCAGGTGTGGGGCGCGGCTTGTTGCACTCCATCTGGCTTTTGATCAAACCCTTGGCCATGGCGCTTTCCTCAGATCCCTGATCCGGCAACGAGCTTCAAGCGCTGTTCGGCAGCGAACAACTCTTTGCGGCTGCGTTCGCGCATCGCGGTGTCGGCCAGCTTGGCCTTGATCTGTTCGAGCGTGAGGTTCTGGGTGTTGGCCATCTTCAGCATCTCGATCTCGCGCTGCATCTGCAGCTCCTGCTGGCGCGTCTGCATGTTGAACTGCGCGATCTGCAGCCGGGTCTGCAGCTCGGCCATGTCGCCCTGGTTCTGCGCCTGCACCTTCTGCAGGTCGCTCTGCGCGCGGATCTGTGCGGCGGCGATGCGCGGGTCTGGCGGCTGCTGGCCAGCGGCCTGCTTCTCCATCTCCTCGATGCGCTCGATTTCCTCCTCGGGTTTGAACACCTCGGCGGGATCGATGTGCTGCGCCTGCAGCGCCTTCTCGAAGAGCTTCTTGGGGTCGAGGTACTTGCCGTAGATCGGGTTCGCGCCAGCGGCCAGCAAGTTCAAGAAAGCCTGGTTCTGGATGTCGCGGATCATCAGCGCCGAAGAGCCCCGGGCGTCGATCGTGAAGTCGCCTTTGACCTCTTCGTCCTCGCCGTACATCATGTTGTAGTCGTAGTACCGGCGGATGTGCGGCTTGGTCACCATGTCGTCGAACTGCTTGACCAGACGGCGCAGCACCACGTTGGCGCTGTTCATCAGCATCTGCATGCCGCCGACGGTGTCAGGCGCTGCGCCCTTCTCGCCCTGCATGATCGTGGGCACGCCCGTCTCGGCGTCGGCCAGCTCGGTGGCCATCTTGATGATGCCGGCGAGCTCGCCTTGATGGCTGTTGAACTCAAACGTCGCAAAGGCTTTGCGCACGTCGTCCATGTCGTCGGTGGCGTACCAGATCTTGCGAGCTGAGAGCTGCCACTGCTTGTCGGCCGGCTGGATCACGGACGGTTTGACCACGATCTGCGGGCCGCTCGAGACGCCGGCGTTGTCCATCATCTGGCGCCAGGCGGCGTTCAGTACCTTCTGCTGTGCGCGCATGAGGTACGGGATGCCGTAGCCCCACACCGACCCGGCCACCTTTTCCCAGACGTAAAAGTCGTACGGGATGCCGCCGTCGTCCAGCGGGTTGAGGAACGCTTTCACGACGGTGTTGTTGATCATCACCACGCAAGCCGAGATGCTGCGCAGCTCGTCCTTCTCGCCCACCTCTACGCCAGCGGCCTCGAGGTCTTCATGGTCGACCTCGCCCCAGTACGTCCACATCTCGTAGACGTCGCGGGCCACGTCGCGCTGGTCTTCGTCCTTGAGCTCCTGGAAGGTGGCCGACTTTTTGGGGCCCTCTTCCAGCACCTTGCGCAGCTGGCTCTTCATGAACCCGGGCTGCTTGGCAAGGTCGCGCACCTGGCGCGCCGTGAGTTGCTCGCGCTCGTAGATGCCCTTGCCGTTGTGCACGTTCTCACCACAGCCCGGATCGGGCCAGACGTTGCGAGGGTCCACACGGAACGACGCAGGCGTGAGCTCCTCAACCACCGTCACCTCGTGCACGGTCTGGCCTGAGATGTCGGTGTAGGGCTGCCATGCGCGGCGCGTGCGGTTGGTGACGGTCGGGCCCTTGATCACGCCCGTGCCTAGCACGGCCGCGTCGTGGATAACCTTGCGCAGCTCGCCGTTGTAGTCGGACTCGATGAGCTGGTCTTCAATCTCGTTTTGCATGGCGTCGGCCTTTTTGTTGGCCATATCCATGACTGCGCGGGCGACGTCCTTCATGCGCATTGGCTGTCCGCCCGGGCCCATTACCGGCTGACCCTGCTGCGGCATCTGGCCGCCGACCATGCCTTGAGGTGGCATGCCTTGAGGTGGCATGCCTTGCATCGGCATCGCGGCCGCTGCTTGGGCCATACCGGGGGCCATCGTGCCAGGGGCAGGCGGCATCATCGGCTGCATGCCCATGCCGGCTTGCTGCTGTTGGCGCAGCATGCCCATATCGGCCGGACGGTCGTCGCGCGCCATGTTCAGCAGGTACGGGTCGGGCGTGGGCTGAATGCCCCAGTTGCGGTCGTCCGTGGGCAGCAGGATGTCGGCCAGGCGCGCTTCTGCTGCGTTGGTCTTCTGACGCGTCATGCCGATGAAGACGGTCGAGCGGTGCGGCTTGGCGTGCTGCGTGGTGACGGGGTAACCCTGCTCGACCGACGTCATCATCTGGCTGGCTGCCCGGTTGACGTTGTCGCGGGCGTTGTACTGGTCTTCGTCTTCGAGCCAGCGCTTGTCCACGCCGTAGCTGTAGCGGCTGCGGATCCACTCGTCGCGCTGCTGCGCCATAGCGTGGCCGAAGGCCTGGAGCTTTTCTTCGGCGCGCTCGCGCTCGGTCTCGGGGTCCATCATCTCGACTTCGACTTCGACCTCGACGGGTTGTAATTGTTCGTTCATTCGTGCGTCCTCAGTAGCCCGTCACCGGGTCGTAAACACCAAAGGGGATGACCGGCGCCATGCGGCTGGGTCGGACTCGTGCCTCGGCTTCCTCCTGCGTCTTGGCGAAACGGCGCATCATCAGCGCGTAGCGCGTGGCGCTCATCAAGTCGTCGGTCAGCTTCACGACCAGGCCATCCTTGCGGTGGTACAGGCGGAATTCTTCGAACCAGTCGCCCAGGTGGCTGAACACCTTCAGACGCTGGGTTTGCATGCGGGTGAGCATCTCGGCCAGGCCGGCTTCCAACCCGTTGCTGCCATCGTCAAACGTGGCGCGCTCCTTGAGCATGTTCAAGCCGTGCTGCTTGTACTGCTGCATCAGCTGTTCGCCTGAGCCCTTGTCGCGCTGCAGGCCGTCATGCGGCCAGGCAACTGGCGCCCAGTCGCCGCGCGCCTTGATGCTGGCCGCGTGGATCAGGATCGATTGGTCTTTGACCCGGTAGGTGTCGGTCACGTACAGCACATCGGCGTCACGGTCCCAGGCCAGCCACACGGCGGCCGTTGGGTGGTCGATGCCGAAGTCCAGGCCGACGATGCGCGGCCAGTGCGGCGGGATGGGGAACGGGTTGACCTTGATGCCGTCTTCCACGATCGGGAAGACCCGGCCCGAGCCCATGATCGGGATGCCCTTGGCCCGCGCTTCGCGTTCGTGTTCGGGGTAGCTGGCAATGATCGCGGCGCGCTCTTTGGGGCTGTAGTGCTCTGCGTCGTCGATCGTCATCGTCGTGACGTGCGTGCCGGCAGGCTTGTCCAGCAAAAAGCGCTTGACCACGTCCGACATGCCTAGCAGCGGGGTGAACGTCACGAACACCATGCCGCCGGTGGCGTTGGTACGTGTCAGGCCTTCGGAGTAGATCGGCAGGGGCGGCTCTTCGTCGAACCACACCAGGTCGACCGTGTCGGCCTGCCACTTGGTGCGGCCCTGGTCGTAGCTGTTGAACTGCAGCACCGAGTCCTCGCCACAGACGTGGCGCACCACGATCGAGCTGACTGCGTCGGGCACACCCTGCTTCATGCTGGTGTCGCGCAGGGCGTCGTACGGCACAGCGCCGGTGCCCCACTCGTCGCGCAGCTCTGGCGGGCCCAGCAGCAAACGCTGCACGCCCTTGCGTGTCAGTTCGGCCGACTCGGACCCAACCATGGCGCGGATCGCGTAGTTGAACCGGCGGCCCTTCCACCAGTCGGGGTAACGGCCTGTCGCGTGCATGGCCACCTCAAACGCACCCGCCCAGGTCTTGCCCAGCTGGTTGCCGGCCATGAACAGGCGCTCGCGGTACTCGCTGCCAGCCTGGTGGAAGTCCACCTGCTTGGCGTAAGGCTTGTAGGCTGCCAGGCGGTTGCGCTTGGCGCGGATGTCCCTCAAGCGCAGCAGCTCGTAGAGCTCGCGCTTCTCGTCGTCCGTGAGCGCTGCCAGGTTGACGTTGGCCAGGTTCATCAGCTTTGCGCCTTGTTCAGCAGCATGGCCAGGCGCTGGTCAAGCTGTTCGCTGGTGAGCTCGAGGCTGCCCGACATCTTGACCTCGACGGCCTTGAGCTTGGGCTGCGTGAACTCCAGCAGGCTGTTGAGGGTGCGCAGCCGGGTTTCAGGGTCGACCAGGTGCTGGGTCACCACCTCGCCGGTAAAGGGGTCGTGCACCTCGTTGCCGTTGTCGTCGACCATCGGGCGGCCCTTGAGCACGCGGGCGATCTCGGTCGCTGGGTCCAGGCCTTCGTCGATCAACGCCTCGGCCACGGCCTTGAGGTTGATTTTCGGCGGCACCTTCGGGCCGGTCTTGCCCTTCGCTGTACGGCGGGCCAGGGGGCGACCAGACGGGGGTGGGTTTGCCCCCATCAAGTCCTGCACCGTGGCCATCTGCGGCACATCGCCGACCAGGTCACGATCGCGGGTCTTCTTGGACCCGGCCCCTGCTGTCTTGCGCATGGCCGGGCCTCAGATCTTCCCGGGGATCACGCCGCCACCGAAGCCGGCGGGCGTCTTCACCTTGCTGCCGGGCTTGCCCTGGCTGGCGCTGGGCGCGTTCGTGCCGGGCATGGGCACCGACACCTTGGCGGGCAGTTCGCCCTTGCCCTGGGTCTGGTTGCCACCGCCGCCGATGGCTGCGCCGCTCTTGAGCTTTTCGCCCACGGCGCGCGAGGTATTGCGCGAAGCCGGGTTGCTGTAGTCCTGCATGGTTTTCTCCTTGTTTGCGCCACCTGGCGCGGTTGAAAATTGGTTGTCAGTGCCTGATCAAGGACCCGAATCGATCAGGCAAAACAAAGGCCCGACAAGGCTTTGCGCCTCGTCGAGCCCGGGTCTGTGCAATTCCTGTGCAATCAGGCCATCATGTTGGGGTTGCGTGGCCGCATCGCGGCCTCTTCGTTCCACAAGGCCTCGGCGTTCATCTCGGGCTCTTCGCCCATCTCGCCCTCGGCCATGCCGCCCTCTGCGTCCATCAGCAAATCACTGACGGCGCCAGCGGCCTCGGCCACGGTGTCGAACTCCATGGTTTCGAGCTCTTCGCCCGGACTCTCTGCCGTGACGGTGACGCGCCCGTCGTCGGCTACCTCGATCGTGATGCGTTCCATCAGCAGCTCCAGAAAAGCAAAAAGCCGCTTCAGTGAGCGGCTTTTCGCGGGGTTTCGAGACATTCGTGCGCTTTTTGCAGACGCACGTTCGCCCGCAAATTGTCTAGCAAAGGGGCTTTGGCGTCAAGTGCGCTGAAAAACCAGGCAATTCGTCAATTCCTCAAACCCCTGTTGTTGCACAAATACAACAGCCATCCCTGAACTTTTTGTTCAGCGGTACTTGACAGCTGCTGTCAAGTAGCGATAGTATCGCTATCAACAGCTGACGAGAGCTGACCAAATGCTCGGAGCCGAGGCGAACACCCACCAGGGACAAGTCGGCAAACCAAAGCGGTTTCCCACGAGATCGCTTTGGCGGCGAAGCAGGCGGCCGATTACAGCCTGCACCCCGCCCCAGTACGGGCAAAAACCTGGAGATCAAAACCATGTCACACGAACTCACCACCCACGCTGACGGCCGCGTCGAATTCGCCTACCTGCAAGCAGACGGCGCCCCCTGGCACGGTCTGGGCCAGCCGATGCAAGCCGGCGCCAGCATCGACGACTGGCGCGAAGCTGCCGGGATGGACTGGCGGATCCAGCGCTCGAAAGTGCGCTACGCCACCGCCCACGGCCAGGACGCCGACAGCCTCCTCGAGCTGCCCGACCAGCACGTCCTGTTCCGCAACGACACCAAGGCCCCGCTCGGTGTGGTCTCGGCCAAGTACCAGGTCGTGCAGCCTGGCGAAGTCCTGGAATTCTTCCGCGACATCGCCCGGGCCGGCGGCCTCGAGCTCTCCGCAGCCGGCACGATCTTCGGCGGCAAGCGCTTCTGGGCCACGGCCAAGATCGGCGAAGCCTCCCCCGCATCTGTGGGAGACAAGATCGGCGGCTACCTGCTGCTGTCCACCAGCGCCGACGGCTCGCTGGCCACTGAGGCCCGGCTGACCTCGGTTCGCGTGGTCTGCAAGAACACGCTGCAGTTCGCCAGGGCTGACGCCAAGCCGGCCCTGCGGGTTTCGCACCGCTCGGTCTTCGACGCTGACGCGGTCAAGCAGCAGATGGGCTTGAACGAGGCAGCCTGGGCCGCCTTCCGCCACAACATCACGCGCCTGTCCAACATCGAGGTGCACGAGGAACAGGCGGCCGAGATCGTGGCCGGCTTCTTCGCCACCGCGCCCGGCCAGGCTGGCCGCGACAAGGCCCGCGAGACCGCCGGGTTCAAGAAGGTCCTGGCGCTGTTCAACGGCGACGGCATGGGCGCAGAGCTCGACGGCGTCTTCGGCACCGCCAACGGCGTGCTGCAGGCGGTGACCGAGTACGCCGACCACCACGTCCGGGCTCGCAGCGACGAAAACCGCTTCGTGTCCAGCCAGTGGGGTCCTGGCGCTGACCTCAAGCGCCGCGCCTGGGACGACCTGCTCGCCCTGGCCGCCTGATCGAGTCTTCAGCCGGTTGGCCACCTTCGGGTGGCCTTCCGAGTGCGGATTCCCTGCGCTCCCGCATCTACGGGTCAAAACGAAAGGAAACACCATGGACAGCTACACCGCCACCGGCATCGCCGAAGGATGGATCGACGCCGAATCTGAAGACCAGGTCATCGAGGCCTGGCAAACCCTCATCGACACCGGCCTGGCCTGGCGCCTGCAAGGTTGGTTCGGCCGCCAAGCCACCGCGCTCATTGACGCTGGCATTTGCCAGCCTGCAGGAGCCGCAGCATGAGAGTCCACACCATCATCGGCGCCCAGGCCGCCTATGCCTGCATCAAGACGCCCAGCTGCTCGCTGGACGTCCGCCTCGAGCCCGGCCGCTCTGCAGCTCAATCGCTGCGTGAGTGGGCCGACGAACAGAAGGCCAAAGCCGATCGCCTCGATCGCCTGGCTGACCTGGCCCGTCAGGCTGCCAAACAGCTTGAAGAAAACGAAGCCCGGTCAAGGTGGCCAGCATGACCTTCCACCGCATCACCAACATCGTCCTGGCGGTCGTCTACGTGGCCGCCTTCATCGTCTTGCTGCTGGACCTGTTCGTCTGGCGTCCAAATTAAAAGGAACCATCATGTCTGCTTACATCTGCTCTGATCGCCACATCGCCACCATCGTTGTTGCCTACGGCCGTCTCATCGGCGACGACTTCAACAACCAGGCTTTTGCCAACACTCTGCTGGCCGAGAACATCCGCTCGGTCAACTACCGCTACAAGGAAAACACCCCGATCGAACCCTGCGACCTGTCGGACCACGAGGCCGACGCCCGCACACCGCCCGAGCTCGTGGCCATGTGTGAGTGCCTGGACTACCAGTCCTGCGAACACCCCGAGTGGGAGACCTCCAACGCTCACCAGCTGCTCGAGCTCATCACCGCTCAGTTCCGCGCCGCTGGTGTCGCTCGCGGCTTCGGCCCGGCCCGTGCTGCCGGCGTCTGGCCAGTGCTATGACCCGCTACGGCATCCTGGACGACTTCGACGCGGTCGTCCGCTGGGTCTGGGAACGCCCCGGACCCGGTTACCGCTACATCACCCAACGCGTGCCGCGCCGGCCCCGTCGACCTCCGATCGACTGGGACCGCTTCGAGCCCGCACCCTTTTGAAAGGACAACCATGTCAACCATCGAATGCTCGCAGGACTACCGCCTGCACGTCTCAGTGACCCCGGTGCTACGCCCGGCCGGCCACTACCACCTCAAGATCGAGTCCCAGTGGCTCGGTGCCAAGGATCCCGAGGGCCGGCAAACCCGCTACGCCGTGACGCTGCCCAAGTCCCAGCTGCACGCGATCGTGGCCACGATCATCGAGGGGTGCAGGCCATGAACCACCTCACCCTCGACGAATTCCTGGATCTGTCCTGGTCCGACAACGTGCGGCACGTCCTGCGCGTGCGCTCCGATCGCGATGACCTGCTGGCCCTCACGGCTTCGCGCACCGGCGACAAGCTCACCGCCCAGGCCTGGACGAAATGGCCACCGGCGTGGCCCTCGGACGTGGTGGCGGTGTGGCTCAAACGCACCCCGCCCGACGTCGTGAAAAGCAAAACCATGCAGGCCGTGGACCTCGTGCTCGATCAGGGCCTGACGGTCTACGCTGCGGCCAAGCAGCTCGGCATCAACCAGTCAGCCGTGCACCGGGCTTTGGCCCGCCGTGAAGGCCGAGAGGTCTGCCCCTGCTGCAATCAGGTCATCAAAGGTCCAGCTCTCGCGCCAGCTTCTTCATGATCGCCGCCGCGATCTCCCTCTCCAGACGCGCGATCTTCTCCAGAAGGTCGCGCTCTGCGTAACCCTCCAGCGGCCGCCTGCCAGTACCCTGGCAGTGCAGGCACAGCTCGTCGCTCAGCACCGGCACGCCCGGCAGCATCACATACCCCCGACCCTCGCACGGCCTGCACAAGTCATTGGCCAGGTGCATTAGCACCCGATACACCAGGCCGTGCTCGTGCCCGTGCTCGATCAGGCCTCGGGCAACGTGAAACATCTCCCGCTGATCTCCCCCATACCGCCACCGCCAGATCGACAGCCCCAAGGGGTTGCTCTGCCCTGCCGCGCCGCAGGCCCGGATGATGTCGACGTCGCCAACCTCCTCGATCCCTGCCTCGCCCAGATCGTCCGTGTACTGCGCTGTGCCAATCCTCTCGCGTGATGTCATGCCGGTGCCCTTTCCTGTAGATGTCGGAAGAATTCGTCCTGTTCTGCCTCCTTTTCGGCCAATCGCTGGACGATGCGCTCGTCGGCGATGCCGTTGGCTGCGATGATTCGATAGACCCGCACGGTCTCGCGCTGGCCGCTGCGGATGATTCGCTTGTTGGCCTGGTCGTACAGCTCGAAGCTCGCCGGAATGGCGAACCACACGATGGCGCTGTAGTGCTCCTGCAGGCCGTCGATGCCGTGTCCGGCTGAGGCCGGGTGCAGGATGGCCACATCGACCTTGCCCCGCTTGGCCAGCGCCATCCCCTCAGGCGTCGTGATGTCCACCGCTGCCGGGATCCTGGCAAGCAGCCGGTCGCGGTCGTGCGAATACCAGACGCACACGATCGCCCGGCCGTCGACCTCCTCGAGAATCTCCTCGAGCTCCTCGAGCTTCTCGTCGTGCAGGTGCTGCACCCTACCCTTGCCGTCAAACACCTCCCCCTGGCACATCTGGTGCAGCTTGCCGGCCACCGTGCCCTGGCTGGGTGCGATCAGCTCCAGCTCATCCAGATCCAGCACCTGGTTCTTTTGCAAGTCCTGGCAAGCCTGGCTAACCTCTGCGGGCAAGGCAATGTATCGGTCGACCGTCACGCTCGGCAGCCCCAGGTCCGGGGCCACCGCGAAATACAGGTCCGAGATGTCGCCGTACAGCGCCTGCTCCATGCCGGCCCGCAACTTCCAACTGAACACCCGACCCGTGTACCGATCGACCTTGTTGGGCTCGAGGTAGCTCGTCCTGAACCCGCCCAGGGTCTTGCCCAGGCGCTGCCCCTGATCCAGCAGATACACCGGCGCGTACAGCTCGTGCGCCGTCCCGGGTCTGGGGGAACCGCTCATCAGCAGGATGCGCGCCGGCGTCTTGGCGCTGATCGCGTTCATGGCCTTCCACCCGACGCTGCCCTTGCGCCCGCCATTTCTCAGCCGGCTGGCCTCATCGAACACCACCAGGTCGAACGGCCAGTCCTTGGCCTTGATCGCCTTGATCAGCTCCGGGAAGAACTCGAAGCTGCACACCACCACATCCGTATCGGCCGCCAGGGCCGCGCCCCGCTGCTCTTTGGTGCCCAGGTATAGACTGAACCGCAAAAGCCGCCCGAAGGCCCACTTCCTGGCCTCCACCGGCCACTGGGGCACCACCCGCTTGGGCGCCACCACCAGAACCCGCCGGCACTCGAACCGATCGAACATCAGCCGCTCGATGTAAGCCAGGGCCACGGCCGTCTTGCCGGCGCCGGCCTTGGCCGCGAGATACCCCCGGGGCACTCGCTCGCAAAAGTCCAGGGCCTGTGCCTGGTACGGCCGGAAATCCTCGACGCCCTTCATTGCAGCACCTCCTGAATCGCCTCGACGCTGTCGACCACCCGCACATCTGCCCCCAGGTCCGCCAGCATCTGGTGGATGCGCGACTGCAGCGGTGTGGGCTTTTCGCCCGGGCGCTTGAGCTCCACAAAGACGATCTTGCCGCCAGGCAGGAACACGATCCGGTCTGGCACACCCGACAGGCTCGGCGCCACCCACTTGATGGCCATACCGCCGGCCGCCTTGACCCGCTCGACCAGCTTTCTTTCCAGGTCTCTTTCAAGCATTCGCGCCTCCTTGGTTCCAGGGGGCCCAAGGCCCGGCAAAACAGCAAAACACTGTGTCGTGTGACAGGCGTGACGGGCATTTCAGGTCCGCAAGGCTGGGGGCACATATATTTTTTCTTTTCAAAAACACATATCCCTTGCGTATGCGCACGACCTTATACTTGTCACACCTGTCACAGATACTCGTAACATGTTGATTTATAAGGAAAAACAGCTGTGACAGGATCTGTGACAGGCTTTGTGACAGGTTCTTTTGTGTCATGTCGATCACTCCAAGAAGTCCAAAACCTCACTTGAAGTCGCATTCAGGCTCGTCACACAGGTCTCCCAGCTGTGTGACAGGCCTTGACGCACCCACACCCGACAGACCTCACCCCTCCACCGTTGCCGGTACGCGAACCGGAACCCCAATCGGGTCAGCATCGTGTTCACCCGGCTCGTGGCCGGCACCTCGCCGCCCCCGGCAGCGAGCGCCCTGGTCAGGTGGGCCGACGACACGACGTCGCGCCCGACACCCAGCGCGCCGTGCTCGATCAGGTCTTCGGCGGCGGCCTCCAGGTCTGACTTCGACATCTCGATCACGGTGCGCTTGACGTCCGTGTCCGGGGCCCGGCCGTTCGCGTCGAACTCGGCATGCAACACGTACTCGAGCAACCACTTGCGGATCGCCCCGGGGAAGCTCTGGATGGCGCCAAACAGCCGGGCAAAGTAGCCCGACTCGGTCAGCTCCTTGGCCCGCCCAGTCGTCAGCTGCGACGACAGGAACATGTACCGGCGGTCGCCCTCGTCCACCGGCGCGCCGTCCAGGTAGTTCGAGAAGATGATGTAGTTCGAGACGTTGGGCGCCGTGTAGGACGCCTTGCCCTTGGGGTGGATCTCGACCGACGTGTTGGTGATGAACGGCTTGACCCGGTTCATGATGTCGTAGCGGTTGTGGCCGTGCTGCTTCATCTCCTCGATGGCCACGAGCGCGTAACCCACGGCCCAGTCCGTGAAGTTCGACTCCAGCGTCGAGCCGTTAAGCGAGCGCACGTTCTGCCCGCCCATGGCCACGGCCACCAGCTCGGCGAAGAACGACTTGCCGTCGCCTGGCACGCCGTGGATGTACGGGGACCAGCGGATCTTCACGCCCGGGCGCTGCACGTTGTGCGCCACCCAGGACATGAGCAGATCGCGCTCGCGCTGGTCGGCCAGGTAGACCGACAGGTGCTCGCGCACCACGTCGATCGCCTCGAGCTCCTCGGCCGAGTACTCGTCGGGCACAGCGGGCACCGACTCGGGCCGGTACAGGTTCACCCACTGCAGGCCGAACATCTCGAACACCACATCGGCGCTGGGCAGGTAGGCCTTGTGCGAGACCACCGGCATGCCCCACTGCTCGAGCGACTCGACGTCGGCGCGCATGCGGTTGCCGTTCTGATCGAGCGGCATCAGGCGGTTGAACATCGCCCGGAAACCCTGCGGCGTGACCTCCTGCTTGGTCGAGACGTTGAAGAACTTGTCGCCCTCGGTCACGTAGACCCAGTCGTCTGCCCACTCGGGCATGCCGCTGTTGCCCTTGTTCACCCGAGAGCGCAGCCAGCCGCGCACCGTGGCGATCGGCAGCTTCACGCCCAGGTCCTTCGAGCGCTTCTGGATCTCACCGGCGAGCTGTTCGCGCTCGACGTCCGAGAGGTTGAACGTGTGGGCGATCTTGGCCGCCACCTGTTCCTGCAGATCGCGCGGGTCGGCGCAGTCCTCGATCGACTTCAAGAGCTCGGCCATCACCTGGTCGCGCTCGGAGCGCGAAGCCTCAGCCCTGGCGTCCTTGGTCTTCTTCAGCAGCGAGGCCAGCGTCAGCGCGCCACGGCCCACCACGCGCTGTTCCGAGAAGCTCTTCCACTTCTCGGCGCAGTAGCCCTCGACCCACTTGCCTGACTGTGCGGACCAGTTGTCCCAGGCCTCGAGCCACTCCTCGTCACCCTGGCCCTGGTGGTGCATGGCCGCGCCCACCAGCAGCCACTCCTCGTAGCCGCCGTCCGGGTCCAGGTGCGGCAGCACCTCGTCGATCACGCGGTCCAGGTCCCAGTCCTCGAGCGGCGGCTTGTAGTTGGCCAGCGCCAGCTCGGCGGCGTCACCGCTGAGCACACCGCCGGCGAGCTCCTCGCCCCAGACCTTCTCGACGAACCAGCCCAGGTCCTGCACGTCCTCGGGCAGCTGCTCGTGGCCGTTGAGTTGGTGGCCAGTGACTGTGAAGTACCGACCCTCGCGGTACAGCTCGACGCCGACCTCCTTCTTGGTGCGCGAGCCGTCGAGGTTGGTCTTCGAAAAGATCTTGATGCCGGTGCCGCTGGGTGACACTTCGGCGTAGCCCTCGACGCGGTCAAGCACCTCAGTGGCCAGCGAGCTCAGCTCACCACTGTCGGGATCCCGACAGTCGTCCAGGTCGATGCCCTGCACGTCGGCGCCCAGCACCAGGCCGATGCCGTCGAACTCGCCCATGATGAGCGCGTCGACGGCGTCGTCGTAGGTGGTCCAGGTCTTGGGGTTTGTCGTGCTGGCCGGGTCGCCATCGACGGTCATGGGCATCTTGGCCCAGACCTTCTCGCCGTTGGGCTTGGTGCGCTGCACGCTCTTCCAGACCACCCAGCGTGGGATGGTCTTGAGATCTTGGGGAATGTTTTGCGGTTGAACGGGTAGTGCCCGTGGTCTTTCTGTCGCCATCACCACCCCCTCAATCGTTGCGATAGTGGTGTGGCTTGAGCAGCTGTAGCAGCGCCTTTCGCAACCCGTTCAAGCTGTCTGAAAGCACGAGAGCGGCGATCACCACTCCCTCGTCTTCGGGCTGGATGTCAGCCCTTTGAATCGACTCCTTGCAGTCTCTCAGCAGATCATCGAAATACTCCTGTCGTGCGGTCATGGGCCGCTCCTTTCTTCTCGTGACGGCAACCGGCCGACTCGGAGCCTTACCCGGCCAGGGATCTAGTGCGACACAGGACCGACGGGCAGCATGTTCAGCAACGCCCGCTCGACCTGTTCTTTGAACGACAGCAGAGCCTCATCATCACAACGCAAGAACACCCGAATACCTGCATCCTCGACGTCGAACTCAAGCACCGCGCCGTCAACCAGAGCGCGCACTGCGCCCTGCGATAGAGCGAGGCGCAGCTCAGTCACGCGTCGCCCCGCAGCACGCCCCAGGACACGTCCGGGCGCATGTCTTCGGCGCGCACGTCGACGCCCATGTCGCGAGCGATGCGTTCAAGGTCAGGCACGCGTTCAGCAGGAATCCGGTTGTTGCGGACCCACAGGCTGACGGCCTGGCTACGGATGCCCAGATGCCGACCCAGGTGAACTGGGCCGCCGAGCTTGCGGATGATTTCACTGACACTCATGGTCGTGAATGATAGCGTAGCTAACGCGTTTGCGCTAGTGGTCGCCGCTCGTCGGCACCGAGTTGCCAACCGTCTCGCGACCTGTTTGGTACAGGTTCTGTCCAGGACAAACTTGCGCGTACTCAAAACCCTCACAACTGTATCGGCGTGTCTTGAAATGTATGCGCTTGCCATTTGTCCAGTGCCCGTGCAAACTCTTGCCGGCGTCCCGACAACCATCAACCCCAGCAGGTTTGTCATGTCCGAGTTGTGGCAGCGAATTCGCCAAGCCCGAAAGTTCGCGGACCTCACTCAGCTCGATCTCTCCAAGGCCTGCGGCGTGAGCCGGGGTGCCGTTGCGCAGTGGGAATCAGCCGAGCTCGAGCACCGCACCAAACCGACCACCGATCACCTGATCTCGATCTCCAAAGCCACCAAAGTCCCACTGGAGTGGCTCATGAACGACGCCAGCGACCCCAACGAGGTCTGGCGTTTGACGGGTGAATTCGGTGACCTAGGGAAAGCCCCTGTGTCGCAGATACAACAGCCCGATGTGCTGCCCGACATGCGTCAGAACGGGCATCTGTTTGTCTTCGCGCAGACCCCTGAACAGATCGCCGCCAAGCTCGCGCAGATCGCAGCCGAGCCACCCGAGACCCAGGCCCATCTGGTGATCATCGGCGCAAGCGCCACTGTGCATACGGTGGCCACTCCGGCAGACGCCCTGTCCGCCGTTGTCCAGGTCCTGACCAAAGCCCCCTGATTTTTTGTCGGATTTTCCGGGGGCTTGCGCACGCCCCGAAATGTTAGCTATACTTACACCGTATCAGCACAGCTAACCAGTGAAACAGTGAAAGGAGAAAGTATGGCTGACATCACCGCAGGACGCAGCATCGAGCCGTCCATCCACATCCTCGACAGGCGCTTCGTCTACGTCAACGCGGCCAACACCGACGTTCGCAAGACCTTCGAGCGCATCCGTGCCCAGCAGGCCGCCCAGGCCAGCGGCAACAAGGTCCGCCGCATTGGGAGGACCGCATGAGCCGCCTTCCAAGCTACGACCACCTCACCGACGACGAGCTCCTGCGCGAGTGCGACCAGCACTACGCCGACGGCTTGATCGTCGAGCTGGCCAAGAGGTTGGCTGCTGTCGTCGACGAGCGCGACGACCTTCAGTCCGACGTCGAGGGCAAAGAGTCTGAGATCGATCGCCTTCGCGGCGAGATCAAGGACCTCGAGGAAGAGCGCGACGAGGAACGCGAGCGGGCTGACAACGCCGAGCTTGTGTCCCAAGAGCGCCTCGACCAGATCCGCGAGCTCGAAGCTCAGCAGTAATCCCCCAACCAAACGAAAGAGAGATGGCAATGATCACGTTGACTTTTGAACCCACCAACCCAGAGCAGGCCGCCCTGCTGGGTCAGTTCCTGCCGCAGTACATGCGCGCCGGTGAGCTGGTCGTCAGCGGCGAGGCCGAGCAGGTCAAGGCTGTTGTCGAGACCGCCGCCCAGGCCGAGGAGAAGGCCCCAAAGCGTGCAAAGGCAGGCAAGCCTGCGGCTACCCCCGCTGCCGCCGAGACGGCCCAAGCGGAAGCTGCGGCGAGCGAGCCTGCTGCGGAGTCCCGTTCTGACAAAGAGCTGGCCGTGCGCGAAGAGCCGCCCGTCACTCTTGAGGAAGTGCGCGCCAAGCTGGCCGCCATTTCCCAGGCCGGCAAGAAGGCCGAAGCCAAGGCCCTGTTGGACCAGTTCGGTGTGGCCAAGCTGACCGACCTGCCTGCTGACAAGTACGCCGAGCTTCTGGCTCGTGCCGAGGAGATCTGAACATGGCCCGCGTACTGATCCAGATCGAAGACAAGGACGACGAGATTGTTTTCCAGGCGGCCATCGACCCGCCGCTGCAAGAAGGCAAGGACATCTTCACCACCGCCGAGCTCGTGGGCCTGTACCTGCG
>QXGG01140912.1_pt1 | contig 16308 bp, 13 predicted proteins | sample 1982491 | NCBI WGS metagenome assembly QXGG01 (sample SAMN09924614, study PRJNA488089) | Wastewater metagenome, whole genome shotgun sequencing project. | isolation source: South African research farm wastewater | place: South Africa: Irene, Agricultural Research Council, Animal Production... | reverse complement strand
TGCGACTGCTGATCTCGTGTGCGCGTTCAAACCCCAGATCGCGTATTTCTCCGCAATCGGTGCTGAGACCCAACTCGAAAAACTGTGCGACCGCATCCGCACAAATCATCCCGATGTGGTGCTGATTCTCGACGCGAAGCGCGGAGACATCGGCCCGACAGCTGAGAAATACGCCGAAGAGGCCTTCGCGCGCTACGGCGCCGATGCCGTCACGGTGAACCCGTATCTCGGATCGGACACGCTCGAGCCGTTTTTCGCCCGTGCTGGCAAGGGTGTGATCGTGCTGTGTCGCACCTCGAACCCGGGCAGCGCCGATGTTCAGTCACTCAAAACTGCTGACGGGCCAGTGTTCACCCATGTTGCCCGACGAGCTGTGAACGACTGGTCGCGTCTCGGCGATGTCGCGTTGGTCGTCGGCGCGACATATCCGGAGGAGCTCGCTGTCGTACGCGCGATCGTCGGTGACATGCCGCTGTTGGTGCCCGGCATCGGCGCGCAAGGTGGCGATGTCGAAGCCACCGTGCGCGCCGGACGAGACTCGACCGGCTACGGCATGATGATCAACTCGTCACGAGCGATCATCTACGCGTCATCGGGTGACGACTATGCATCTGCAGCGCGTCTCACTGCGATCGGCCTGCGTGATCAGATCCGAGCAGTCATCTAGAACAAGGGCCATCGACCATTTCCAGCTGCACCCTCACTCGTGATGACACTCAGAGGGTGTCTGGAAGTCCGGCAGCTGCCACTCGTTGCATGTACGAATCGAGACTGAAGTCGAGGAACGGCGCCGGGCCGACGCTGTCGCCCCCGTCTCCGTCGCCTCCTTCTCCGTCGCCTCCTTGTGGAACCGGAACACAAGCGTCTTCCACAGGTTCAGTGATGAACGCATTCACTGTGACCGGAGTGGTCCCACTCGCTGAGAACGCTATGTACCATCGGTGAAAGTTCACATACGGTCCAGCTGGAACCTCAACGAAACCCTGGAAACCGTTGCCGATGTCGGCACTGCCAGAAGATGCCGTGACGTTCCCGCTCGTACTGCTATCGATGCAACCCGACACAAGGCGAGTTCCCGAGGCAGAGGCGTTGTAGGCATCGAGGTCGGCCTCCAGGCACGTTGATCTCGGTAGGAAGTACACGTTGCCCGCAGGCTGAATTGTGGGATCGATGGTCAGAACCACGGCATCCAGAGTTCCGGAAACGTTGGTCAGACCCGTGGGACCGAATTGCTTGATGACGACCGATTTGCCGCCGGATTCGTAGCACCAAGCGGGTCCGAAGGTGCCACCCTGTGCGGCGGTGGGCGAGTACACCCATTCACCTTCTGTTGCCCCGGTTGGGACTGCGCCAAGGGCGTTCGACCCGGCGACAAGTGCCAGGCCCACGAGGGGCTTCACAAGAGATTTCAGTGATGGACGACAGGAGTGAATGATCTGTAAAATTAACATATATTTATACTACATCTGGTCTGGGATTTTGTCTATTTTTACAGTTTTTTGGTTTACCATTGGTCAACGGTGCATGAGTCAGCTCTGCCGAAAGTGCTTGCGTTCCATGCGTGAAATACGCCGTCAGAGCGTGTCGGGCAGACCGTCGGCCGCCACTCGCTCGGCATACGGATCGAGGCTGAAGTCGAACCACGGTCCCGTTGTCGCTCCACCCGGAGGTGCCTCGTCACCCGGACAACGTCCATCAGAACTGAACACCACAGTCAGCGTCACTTCTTGCGCAGGATCACCGCCAGCGGGATCAAATGTGCTGAAGAAGTTGAGCATCTGACCGGGAGTCAAAGTCATCGAATCCCGAACTAGCCGCACCGGCTCAGCTTCTCCAGAGATAAAAGGTTCCGGCATATTGGTCTCGACCCCATCCATCACTTGCATCCAGGTCGTTTCGAAAGTGCCTGACGCCCATTCCCAGCAGAATTGGAGACCTGCAGGCGCATCGACATGATCTGCGGCATCTTCGCTTCCGCAGTCACTGGACTCGGGACGGAAGGTGACAACGAACATTGCGACGTTGTCGGCCTCGGAGAAAACCTTGCCGAAGGTCAAGGTGACCGCATCTGGTTCGATCGTTTCGGAAAATGAATCGGCTTGGGACGGATCGATGTCCCACACCACCCCGAGAGCTGCGAAGCAATCTGGCTCGGGGGCTGCTGAAACCTTTGTGGGGCTGAGGTGCACTGAGCCCGCGACCACAACAGATGCGACCAGCAATGGCACAACCTTCGAAGTGCCAAAACGCACCTTAATGAATGACACCAACTGCACGGCCGAGCCTTTCAGTAGAAATGACATTTTTACAACGTAGACGGTTGATTTTGGTTTCTCCTAATGAGTTCACCCTCGACAGACACCCGTTGGGCGGGCATTTGCTCAGAGCGTGTCGGGCAGACCGCCGGCCGCCGCTCGCTCGGCATACGGATCGAGACTGAAGTCGAACCACGGTCCCGTTGTCGCTCCACCATCTTCTTCTCCACCATTTCCGCCAGAGCAATCACTCTCGGTCTTGCCGAGCACGATTTTCAGCGTCACATCTGTGGTGGGAATCGGGGCATAGTAAAGCGACAAAATGAGAAAGATGTGCTGGTTCGGATCGTCTTGACCCACTGGTGCGATGTCTCCCACATCGAAGGTACCGCCATCATCAGAACCGCCTCCACCGAAGTCACGGTACGCGCCCGAAGACAGATCGACACTGCTGCTCACGAGAGAGAAGCAAGACATCGTATTCACGACCGTCGCTGGTGTTTCGCAATCGTCCACTGGGTAAAACCTGATGACTGGTGCACCTGACGAGTTGCTTGCATTCAAGATCAGAGCAGAGAACGTCACATCGATGGTCACACTCGTCGGCGTCGACGAATATGAGGCTGTCGGCTCGACCGTGTACGTGAAACCATTGTCGGTGCTGCCCATCACAGACACCACACTCAGGCCCTTACCGAGCGCTGATATGCACTCTTCCACCTCGTACCTTTCAGGTGTGTTCGGATTCCAGTCGATCGCCGTCGCAGCACTGGCGGGGGCCACGCCCACGGCGGTCGAGCCGGCGAGTAGAGCTAGTGCCACAAGGGGTTTGGCAACTGAGGAGACAGAAAAACGGGATCGACGGAGAAACCTGTGATGCGTAGACATATCCAGACAGTACATTTACATCGGGAAGTTGTCTAATCCGTTAGCACTAATTTACGTCTTGCCCCCTGTCTTGTCCTTTTGGCTCAATAACCCGGTCCCTTCAGGACGGCGGGTCAGAGCGTGTCGGGCAGTCCGCCGGCCGCCTCAGAAACACGCTCCAAGTACGGATCCAGGCTGAAGTCGAGAAACGGCTTCCGCGTCAGGTCGGACGCGAATTCGAGGCCGATTTCATCGATGAGTTCCAAGAGATCACCCAGGTCGCCCCCAGGGCCACCGTCGGGTCCTTCGAGAGAGCATCCCGAACTCCCGTCGGAGATCTCAAGTACGGAGTTTTGTGGCCCGGAAACATCTCCGTTCCCATCTGCATAGAAGAAGAACAGAAGTTGCAGGTCGCCGAGGTCGAGAATCCACGGATCGGGACCGATGCTCGTCGTGAAGCACGGCGTGAACGGCACCGGGTCAGCATCTTCACAGCTTTGCGTGAACTCGACGCTCACCATGTAGAAGCCCGAGATCGGCCCTCCATCTGCATCCATTCGCTCGGCTTCGAAGAAGGCGTCGGGAACGTCGAAGTCAACGACGACTGGCGGGCCACTCGTAATGTCTCCGGAGGGTGCGATCGCATTCGCCCAATAATCCGGAGCTTCGTCAATGTTCGGAGCCAGAGTGGTCGTCAGCACCACGCCAACTGAAGGATTGAACGACTCGATGCAATCCTTACCGAGACCGTCCCAGTCCAGCGTCGCGGCCGATGCTGGAGCAGCCGTGACCAAGAACGAACCAGCGCACATGACTGCGGTGATCAACAGATTCGAAATAGAGCGACCGAGGCGGGGATGACGTTGCGACATGGCACGAGACGGTATGACACCTCACTTCGCCACTCGTAGCACATTCGCAAGAATGCCCGACGAGTGCCCGATCGGGCAACACAGTCAGGCTGGCTTCACGCTGACAGCACGTGCACGCTGGTGATACCCGGCGACGAACGCAGAGTGTCCAACACCTCGTCTGGTACCACACCCGACGAGGCGATCACCATCAAGGCCGATCCCGGAGCCGGGCTGCGGCCGACATCCATGTCGTTGATGTTCACACCGGCATTGCCGAGAACGGTGCCGACGAGACCGATCACACCTGGGCGGTCGTCGTTGCGCACGACCAACATGTTGTCCGCCGGCGGCACGTCGGTGGAGTGATCTTCGATCATGACAAGACGCGGCTCGCCGCGCCGACCGGTCAGGGTGGCTGCAATCGAATGGCCGTCACCGCGCAGGGTGAGCAGATTCACGAACTCGCGGGATTCTCGCGATGCGATCTCGCGCACCTCGACACCGGCGTTCTTCGCGAGCTGCGGGGCATTCACATACGAGACCGGCTCGTCGCTGATCGACGAAAAGAAACCCTTGAGGACGCCGAGCGTCAGGATCCTGTTGTCGTACTGGCCGATCTCACCTTCGGTGATGATCTCGAGCTGCTCGGGCAGCTTGCCGACGAGCGAGGCGAACAGACCGCCGAGTCGCTCGGCGAGCGGCAGATACGGACGCAAGGTCTCATTGGCTTCAGCTGCCGACACGTTGACGGCGAACGGCACGAAGTCACCGGCGAGTGCGAGTTTCACCATCTCGGCGATCGTGTCGCCGGCTTTGTCCTGAGCCTCACGGGTGCTGGCTCCGAGGTGCGGTGTGACGACGATGTTGTCGAGACCGAAAAGCGGCGAATCTGTGCACGGTTCGACATCGAACACGTCGAGAGCGGCACCGGCGATCCGGCCGGAAGCCACGGCCTCGGCAAGATCGTTCTCATCCACGATGCCGCCACGAGCCACGTTGATCACGCGCAGGTCGGGCTTCGCCTTTTCGAACAACTCGCGCCCGATGATGCCCTTGGTCTCTTTCGTCTTGGGCAGATGCACCGTGATGAAATCGCTCTGCGAGATGACGTCGTCGAGTGACATGAGATCGACGCCCATCTGCCGAGCTCTGTCCTCGGACACGTACGGGTCGAACGCGATCAAGCGCATGCCGAACCCCTGGGCCCGCTGGGCGACCAACTTGCCGATGCGGCCGAGTCCGATGATGCCGAGAGTCTTGTCGGCGAGTTCGACGCCTTCCCATTTGCTGCGCTCCCAGCGGCCGGCCTTGAGAGCAGCGTGGGCCTGGGGCACGTTTCGCGCGCACGCCAGCAACAGCGCCATGGTGTGCTCAGCCGCCGAGACGATGTTGCTCTGCGGAGCATTCACGACCATCACACCGCGGGTCGTGGCGGCCTCCACGTCGACATTGTCGAGACCGATGCCGGCCCGCCCGACCACGACGAGATCGGTCGCAGCAGCGAGCACATCGGCTGTCACCTGGGTGGCCGAGCGGATGATCAAGGCCTGGGCTCCGACAAGGGCTCCCGGCAGTGTCTCTGGGGTGAGATCCAGTCGCACGTCCACCGTGTGACCCGCATCGCGCAACACCTGCAGACCGCCCTCGGCGATTTCTTCGGAGACCAGGATTCGTGCCATAGCCCCTCCATGTTGGTCGCTCATGGTGGAAATCCACGAATGTTTTCGTGTTCTCGAGGTGAATTTTCTGTCAACGGCGTCGGTCGCTTGTCACGTCTCTTCGACCTCACGTCTTGTCCCCCTGACCGGAGATCCATAGGCTCACGACGTGACCGCCCGGTTTCACGTGCACGATCTGCACACACTCGACGACATGCGCAGACTCCTGCTCGTAGCAGAGAGCGTGTGGGGTCCGCCTGCGGGGTCGATGGTCAGCCCGGATTTCCTGATGGCTCTCGCCCACACCGGCGGCTACGTTGCCGGCTTGTTCGACACGATTCGAGGAACGGACTCTTCGTCGCTCGAGATGATCGGCTGCTCGTTCGGCATGCTCGCTCGATTTCGCGGAGATTTCGTTCTCCATTCCCACATCACCGGAGTCGTCGATGCGCATCGACACTCGGGTCTCGGGCGAATGCTCAAACAACATCAGCGTTCATGGGCGCGCGAGAACGACCTTGCCGGCATCACATGGACGTTCGATCCCCTCGTTCGTCGTAATGGCTGGTTCAACCTTCATTGTCTCGGAGCAACGGCAGAGGACTACTTCGTCGACTTCTATGGACCGCTCGGTGACGCGATCAATGGCAGCGACGAAACCGATCGGCTACTCGCCCACTGGGACATCTCGTCGGCACGCGCCGAGCGCGCCGCCGAACGACCTCTGCCGACGCACGAACCCCAACCAGGAGACGTCCTCGTGGCGACACCTGGCGACATCGTCGAGATTCGCCGCGATGCGCCCGAGCTCGCCCGCGAGTGGCGCACCACTGTGCGCTCGCAGTTGACGAACGCATTCGATACGTCCCACATCGTCGGCATGACGAGTGACGGCGCCTACGTCCTGCGCTCACGAGACCTGATACGAAACGAGACTCACCGATGACCACATTGCCCGAACTCGACCCGATCGACATTCGTTCCGTTGAACTGCGCCGTATTGCTCTTCCGCTCGTGTCCCCCTTCCGCACATCGTTCGGCACCGAAACGACGCGCGACATCCTGTTGGTGCGCGTCGTCACCGACACAGCCGAAGGCTGGGGTGAATGTGTCGCCGGCAATGAGCCTCTCTATTCGAGCGAGTACGTCGAAGGAGCCCAGCACGTTCTGCAGCATCATCTCGTGCCGCGTCTGTGGACTGCGGGCCGTATCGGTGGAGCCGATGTCGCAGACATCCTCGAACCAGTTCGTGATCATCGCATGGCCAAGGGCGCTCTCGAGGCCGCTGTCCTCGACGCACAGTTGCGCGCGAGCGACATCTCACTCGCAGCACATCTCGGATCGACTCGTCAGTCCGTGCCCTCTGGAGTGTCCGTCGGCATCGCAGAATCGATCGATGCTCTTGTCGCAACGGTCGGCGGCTATCTCGATGCGGGATACGTGCGCATCAAGTTGAAGATCGAACCCGGCTGGGACATCGAACCCGTCCGCGTCATCCGAACGACCTTCGGCTCCGATGTCCCTCTCCAAGTCGATGCCAACGCCGCCTTCACTCGTGACGACGGTCCTCTCCTCGCCCGCCTCGACGAGTTCGGCCTGCTTCTGATCGAACAGCCGCTGCCAGAGGACGACGTCACAGGTCACGCTCTGATCGCGAAACAGGTCGAGACCCCGATCTGCCTGGACGAGTCGATCGTGTCGAGTGTCGCTGCCATCGATGCCATCGAGCGCAAGGCATGCTCGATCATCAACATCAAGGCCGGTCGTGTCGGCGGGTACATCGAAGCTCGCCACATCCACGACCTGTGCGCCGAGCGAGGTGTGCCCGTGTGGTGTGGCGGCATGTTGGAAACCGGAATCGGCCGGGCAATGAACGTGGCACTGGCTTCGCTGGCGAACTTCACTCTTCCCGGTGACGTCTCGGCATCGGATCGGTTCTGGGCCAGAGACATCGTGACCGAGCCGATCCGGCTCGAGGACGGGTGGGTGTCGATCCCCTCCGGACCGGGATCCGGCGTCACGATCGACTCCGAGTTCCTCGACTCCGTCACGACGTCGCGCATCGAATTACGTCCCTGATCCGGCAACCTGCGTCCAAGTTCAGAGCCCCGAGCACGGCAGATAGAGTTCGTCGCATGTCGCATCCATTTCTCTCAGACGCCTGGATGGAAGCAGCCCAGGCAATCCGCGCCAAGTACGAGGGCCAGACCCCCAAGATCACCTCAGCCATCAAGATCAACCAGGTCGTGACCGACGTTCCGTTCGGCTCAGGCGAAGTCAAGTCCTACATCGACACGTCGACAGGCGAAATGAAGATGGAGCTCGGTGAGTTGCCGGACGCCGAGGCCACCGTCACCACCGACTGGGCCACGGCTCGGGCAATCTTCGCGCTTGGCGATCAAGCAGCAGCGATGCAGGCCTTCATGGGCGGCAAGATCAAGGTCGCCGGCGACATGATGAAAATGATGGCTCTCCAGACGGCAGTGCCGCAGTCGGAAATCACTCTCAAGATCGCCGAGGAGATCAAAGCCATCACCGAGTGACAGCACCGATCCGTTCGCTCACGCCGGTTTGTCGCGCGGTGTGGGCGTGACTCGAGACGACAACACAACTGCGACGAGCGCGACGAGAGTTGCCACGCGAAATGCGGCAACGAACGACTCCGCCGTCGGTTCACCTTTGCTGACCGACTGTTGAACCGACGTCATCACGACGGAGCCAAAGACCGCTCCCATCTGCGTCATCAACTGCTGCATCGCACCGGCCACGCCCAGATCTCGTTCGTCGACTGCATTGGCCACGAGAGACGTCATGGCCGGACTCGCCATGCCGATCCCCGCACCGGACATGCCGAGTGCGAACAACATGAGCAGCAGGCCCGTTCCCGGACCCACGATGGTGAAGGCCAGCATCGACATCACGACGCACAAGCTCCCTGCAACCCCCATCACACGTTCGCCGAGGCGAATGGTCACGAGACTCGCAAGCGGAGCGATCACTGCGAACGTCAGCGGTCGGGCGATCACGACGAGAGAGATCTTGCTGGTGTCGTAGTTCAGGATCTCGTCGAGAACTTGGGGCGCCAACAGGAACCCTCCCATGTAGGCGAAATTGGCCAGAGTCTGCGACATCACGGGCATCGCAACATTGCGAGTGCGCAACCACGACAAAGGTAGGAGCGGATGTTCGACGCGTTTTTCGATGCGAATGAACATCGTCAGCGACGCCACCGACAAGGTGAGCAGTGCGATGGTGATCGGGTTCCCCCAACCCCACTGCGGACCCTGATTCACGCCCGCAAGCATCATCGACGCTCCAAGTCCGAGAGTCAGCGAACCTGCGACATCGAACGACACGTCGTGGAGCCGTTCGGTGTCGGGCAGCAACCAGAGTGCAATGACGACACCGATGATGCACAAGGGTGCTTGAACCAAAAAGATGATCCGCCACCCGAACGCCTCGACGAGAGGCGCTCCGGCAACGACCCCGAGCACCGGTGCTCCTGCGTTGACGAAACTCCAGTAGCTGAGCGGACGCACTCGCTGATCGGGCGGAAACAAGCGATTGATGTAGGCCATGGTTGCGGGTCCTGTCGCCGCGCCCGCTGAGGCCGAAAGAATGCGAAACAGAACCATGCTCGGCGCGTTCCACGCAAGAGCGGTGAGAGCTGCAAAGATGCCCGCTCCCGTGAGACCCGCAATGAACACCCGCTTGTGACCCCAGAGGTCTCCGGCCTTGCCGAATGCCGGTCCGACCACGCCGAACGCGAGCATCGGACCGGTGATCGACCACGACACCACCGAGATCGACGAGTTCAGTTCCTCCGCGATCGATCCGAGCGAGACCACGAGAATCGTGATCGTGAAACCGACGGTGAACAGCGCCGACAGAACGACGACGAGGACAGCCCAATGGCGTTCGATCGGAACCCTTTCGCCGATCCAACGACGAAGGAGTATCGGCCACGGCACAACTCCGACTTCGTCGATACCGGCGGAATCGACGTTCAGAGTTCGGCGGGTCTGCCCTGTCTCGTCAGCACCCACTTGACACGACGAAATGAATCACGATTTCGGGATCGATCACGATTTGGGAGCGAGACCGGACATGGCCTTGGCCAGATCCGCAACGGTCCATCGATCGTTCTTGTCGATCTCTTCGGCCATCGTCCACGACTGAACGCGTGTCACCTTGCCTCCCTGCACATAGAACGTCTCGCCGGTGAACTCACACGCTTCGGACGACAAGTAGGCAACGAGCGGCGACACATTGGCGGGGTCCCACATGTCGAAGGCGCCTTCCTTGGGTGCCATCACATCTTCGAGGCCGGGGGTGGCCAACGTGAGACGCGTACGGGCCGCAGGAGCAATCGAATTGCTCTTCACGTTGTAGCGCGAAAGTTCCTTCGCACAGATCTGGCTGAAGGTCGCAATGCCCGATTTGGCTGCCCCGTAGTTGGCCTGACCCGGATTCGAAAAGAGACCCGATGTGCTGCTCGTGTGCACGATGTTGCGCGGCTTCGTCACCCCGGCCTTGGCCTGCTCGCGCCAGTAGGCGGCCGCATGATGCGTGGGCGCGAAGTGACCCTTCAAGTGCACGGCGATGACCGCATCCCACTCGGCTTCGGTCATGTTCACGAGCACACGGTCACGGAGAATTCCCGCATTGTTGACGAGAATGTCCAGGTCGCCGAATGCATCGATGGCGCTGGCCACCATGCGCTTCGCGCCTTCCCAGTCGGCGACGTTGTCGCCATTGACAATTGCCTCGCCGCCCATCGCCACGATGTCGGCCACTGTCTGCTGGGCCGGCGTCATGTCCGCGCCTGTGCCGTCGTTGGTTCCCCCGAGGTCGTTGACGACAACCTTTGCGCCTTCGGCAGCGAAGAGCAGAGCGTGTTCGCGGCCGAGTCCTCGACCTGCTCCCGTGATGATGGCGACGCGCCCGTCCAAAGACCCCATGATCGAACTCCTTCAGTGCGCACGATCGACGTGCGGGTGTTCGATCAGATTACGTCCGGTTCACGGAGCAGGCGAAACCCGCCCCGTGAACCGAACATGTTCGAATCAGCCGAACTTGAGATCGACTTTCGTTCCCTTGGCAACCTGATTCCCTGCCCGCAATGCGATCGGCGTCGGGGCGGCGGTCGTTGTCGGTGCAGCCGTCGAATCGGTAGTCGGCGCCTGTGCGGCGCAGATCGTCGAGACCGTCGGTAGGCGGCTCGCCGACTGGACCCTCTTCGTCCTGTCGCCCTCGATGTTGCCGAGCACGAGACCCACTTCTTTCAACTTGGCCTCGGCTTCGGCCAACGTCAGACTGGCGATGGTCGGGAACTCCACCAACTCCGGACCTCGAGAAATCTTGACCGTCACCGCCCGACCCGGCGAGAGCTGCTCACCGAAGGCCGGAGCCTGTTCGGCGATCGAACCCTGCGGAGCATCCGAGAAAGCTGTGTCGGCCCGGTTCATCTTGAGACCGGCTTCGCGCAACTTGTTCTCGGCCTCAGTCACCGACAGACACACGAGATTCGGGACGTCGATCGGGGTGGCACCTTGGGACACGACCAGGTTGATCACTGTTCCTGGGACGACTTCTTCACCCACGGCCAAAGTCGGCTGTTCGCGCACTTCGAAGCGAATGACGCTGCCATCGGGAATGTTGTCGTCGTATTCGAGAATCTCGTCGCCGACTTCGAGACCGCGCTCGAGGAGAAGCTCCTTCGCGCGGTCGACCTTCAGGCCGATGATGTCGGGCAGCGGTACGGGCGGAGGGCCGCTCGACACATAGAAGATGATGTCGCCGTTCGAACGCAGGCTCGAACCTTCCGGAGGATCGGTGCGAATCACCGAGCCCGCAGGAATGTCCGAGCTCGTCTCGAGAATCGCCTCGACCGTCCAGCCGTACTCGGTGATCACGTTGCGCGCCACGCCTTCTTCCTGGCCGGACAACGGGGGCACGGTGTAGGCCTTGCTCTGCACGGCATTGAACGCGAAGTAGCCGCCCGCAATCAGTGCGAGGACTGCGACAGCAGCAACGATCCAACGTCCGATCGACGGTCCGTCGACGGCATCTGGGTCGAGTGGATCGAGATAGGGGTCGTCATAGTCGCGATCTGCGTATTTCGGGTCGTCGTATCCGGCATCGCCGTACGACGCACCAGCATCGGCGCCGTAGCCGTCGATCGGATTGCGGATCACCATGCGGTGCGAACCCGTCGGTGTCTCGTCGATCAGAGGTCGCCCGGGATTCGCGCGCCTCTCGGGCACGTTGGGCACGGTCGAAATCACCGGACGCTCGCCGCCGCCCGAACGGTCCCCTGCGATTGCAGGACGGAACATGGTCGCGCTCGAGTCGTCGCCGAAACGGATGCTTCCGGACGGATCACGGCGCGCGGTGTCGCTCGGAGCGGTCATCACCACCGGCAACGGGGTCGGACGGCTGAGAGTCGGCGCAGCTTGAACGAGTCCGCGACCCGTTTCCGCCGCAGTCGATCGCTCGGAAGGGTCGGAGCGACCGGCTCGTTCGAGTACTGCAGCCAGACCGCTGAGGTCGGCCGACACCGGGAACAGCTTGTCGACTCGAGCCGACAAGGTGCCCACGACGGAATCGACGAGAAATGGCACATGTCCCGTGACGGACTCGACCAGGATCAAGGCGAGCGCATAGATGTCGGCTTTCTCGTCGAAGGCCTCCCCGGTGGCTTGTTCCGGAGCCGCATAGCGAGCTCGTTCCATCGAGATGCTCGAAGTGTTCCGCCATGACCTCTCCGCCACGACCGACGCAATGCCGATGTCGGCGACTCGAGCCTTGCGGTCCTCGCCGAACATGATGGCCGACGGCCGAAGATCGTGATGGACGAATCCGCGCTTGTGGGCGTAATCGAGGGCTCGGCAGACCTCGACACCGAGAACCAGAGCCTGGCTCGGAGTGAGAAGGCGGTTGCGGTCGATCATGTCCTGCAGAGTTCCGCCCGGCAGACGCTCGTGGACGACATAGGCGCGATCGGCTCCATCGACGTCGGCGAAGCCGTAGACGGTGGGTCGAACGATGTGCGGATGCTGGAGACCGGCCGCAGCGGCCGCGCTGCGAAGAATCGCAGTCCCGTCGTTGCGTGACGCGTTCGCTGAGAACAGACGCAGAACCACGTTCTGGCCGGTGCGCTCGTCGACGGCAAAATAGGTGTTCGACGACGTGGATCTGGATTGCTCGGATTCCAGAACGAATCGATCGTCGATCAAGGAGCCGATCAGCGACTCGGGATCGTGGTTTTCGAAGACAGACATCGTGACCAAACTACTGCCCGGCATCGGGCATTGTGACCGCGGACTCGGCTCCGATCGGACAAAATACCTTGATTCGGCGACACAATGAAGCCGTGACCGACGCAACGGACGCCCCGACCCCCGATTCAGTTCTGCCCGCTATGCCCGCTCGATCCAAACGGCGAGTGATCACCGTGGAGCGCGCCGTCGTCAGCGGCGGGATTGCGATCGGGCTCCTCCTCGTCGTCCTCGGACTCCGTGCAGGCACAACGGGACGAGATGCGCTGCGCTATCCGGACGCGATCATCGACATCGCCCCCGCTCCGAACGACCGGCAGGTTCTGTCCCAGACCGAGATCATCGTCGACCTCGCCGATGGCTACGAAGCGGTCATGGTGCTCGACGGCATCGAGTTGCCCGTCACCCGTCTCGAAGACGTTGCTGGCCGCCTGGTGGAACCTGGACAACAGGTCGAACTTCCGCCAACCGCGATCTACGACCAAGGCAACTCGCTCATTCGCTTCGCACCCCGTGAAGGAGCGCCGATCGAGAGATACGGCGTCGGCGTCCACGAGGTGAAAGTCATCTTCTGGGAGATCGAACTCGGTCGAATGGCCGCACGCAGCTATTCGTGGACGTTCGAAGTTCTCTGAGGATCGAAGCGAGTACGTCTCAGCCGGGGAGTTCGCCGGTCTCGAGCAACGTCACGAACCCTGCCTCGTCGAGAACCGGAATCGACAGCTCCTCGGCCTTGGCAAGTTTGCTCGCTCCTGGCTCTCGCCCGACGACGACAGCGAGTGTTTTCTTCGACACCGACCCCGGGCTCTTTCCACCTCGATCCTTGATCGCCCGTTCGGCACCATCTCTGTCGAAAGCTTCCAGCGTTCCCGTGACGACAACCGCCTTGCCGGCGAGAGTTTGAGGAAGAGTCGACGTCTCGACTCGACCGAATTGCACTCCGGCGCGTCGGAGTTTGTCGATGAAGCTCTGGTTCTCGGGGCGAGCGAACCACGTGGTGATCGACTCGGCGATCACAGGACCGACTCCTTCGACGGTCGAAAGATCGTCCTGATTTGCTCCCATGATCACGTCGAGGTGTCCGAAAGCGCCTGCGAGAGCTTCTGCCGCTGCAGGACCGAGATGTTTGATACCGAGAGCAGTCAGGATTCTCGGGAGCGGACGATCCTTCGACTCTTCGATCGACTCCAGAAGGTTTGCAGCGCTGATCTGGGCGAAACCCTCGAGCCCGAGAAGATCGTCCATGCCGAGAAAGTAGATGTCGCCCGGGTCGACGACGAGACCTGCATCCGCAAGCATCAACACAGTTCGCTCGCCGAGACCCTCGATGTCCATCGCCGAGCGAGATGCGAAGTAGATGATCTTCTGTTCGCGCTGGTGAGGGCACTCGGGTTCGATGCAGACGATGTTCACTTCACCATCGGGGCGAACGAGTCGGCTCTTCATCGGACACGGACACTGTTCGGGGAACGTCCACGGTTCGGATTTCTTCGGCCGCAGCGCCAACACCGGCCCGACGACTTCGGGGATCACATCGCCGGCTTTGCGCACCGTGACCGTGTCACCGGGACGCACGTCTTTGAGTCGGACCTGATCCTCGTTGTGCAAAGTCGCCATGGCGACAGTCGAACCTCCGACGAAGACCGGTTCGAGAACTGCGAACGGCGTGACTCGTCCCGTGCGACCGACGGAGATCTGAATGTCGAGAAGTTTGGTCGTACGTTCCTCGGGCGGAAACTTGAATGCAATCGCCCACCTCGGGGCCCGCGCCGTCGAACCGAGTGCGGCTCGCTGGGCGAGATCGTCCAACTTCACCACAACACCGTCGATCTCGTAGGGCAGCTGATGGCGATCCCGCTGCCACGTCTCGCAGAAAGCAACGACATCGGCAAAGGTTGCTTTCGACTCGATGTGCGGATTCACCGGAAAGCCGAGATCGGCGAGATATGTCAGCGTCGCGTGATGGGAGTCGAATTGCGGACCACCAACGATCTCACCGAGCTGATACGACCAAAAGGCCAGCCCCCGACCCGCTGTCACCGTCGCATCCTTTTGTCGAAGACTGCCAGCGCCTGCATTGCGCGGATTCACCGGAACCGAATCGGGTTTCTTCCCGGCCGCGATCCGCTCGACGTTCTCTGCCTCCTTGGCGAGTCTGAGGCGGTGGAAGGCTTCGAGGGGCAAGTACACCTCGCCGCGTACTTCGAGAACTGTCGGAATCTCCCGCCCGCTCGCAGAATCGAGCACTTTGGGCACCGCCGCGATCGCCGCAACGTTCGCCGTCACATCTTCTCCCGTGCGCCCGTCACCTCGGGTTGCCGCCTGGACGAGACGGCCGTTCTCGTAGCGGATGCTGATCGCCAGACCATCGATCTTCAGTTCGCACATGTACGAGATCGAGGAGTCATCAGGCAAACCCCGAGCGACGCGATCTCCCCACGCGGCAAGTTCGTCCTTGTCCATCGCATTGTCGAGACTCATCATGGGGACTCGATGCTCGACAGGAGCGAACGTCGTCGACACGAGACCGCCCACGCGCTGTGTCGGCGAGGATGCTGTCACGACCTCGGGGTGATCGCGCTCCAACTGTTCGAGTTCGCGTACAAGAGCGTCGTACTCGGCGTCGGCAATTTCCGGAGCATCGTGTCCGTAGTAGAGCAGCTGGTGACGTTCGATCTCACTGCGAAGAAACGTTGCTCGCTCTTCGAAAGGCGTGCTCATGCCCCGACCGTGAGCCGAGTTGCCACCGCCTGCGTGCGAATGCGCTCTGCGATCTCGCGAACCTGGGACATGATGATGTCCGATGTGGCAACGGTGTGCGTTGCGAGACCGCACGCTGGTGTGAGAAGCGACTGACGCCACAGACGAAGCGGATCGCAGCCTTCCGTGACGAGTTCGCACCACAGCTTGCTGAGATTGCGCCACGATCTCTCGGATGTCGCCATGACCGGTCCATCGGTCGGAACCACACCCCACGCGATCAAACCGTCTCGATCGAGGAAGTTGGCAATTGCTCCCGCATGCGCGCTGAGATGCCGCGAAACCGGAATGCTGAGAATTGCCGGACCGGCTGCAAGCAAAGGCACGATGTCGATCGGCGCACAGCAGTGCAAGCCGACAACGGCATCTCCTTCGACGGCAGCCATCGCACTCGACATCAAGTCGATCGCCGTATCGGGTGCGATCGGGAACGTCTCGCTCATCATCGACGCGAGATCGGGTTCATCGATGACGACGATCTGAACCGTCTTCGGAGCGACCTTCGCGATCGCGCCGAACAGATTCGCGACGTGCGATCTCACTGCGTGAATGGCGACATCGAAGGCGACATCGACGGACACTCCCGCTCGAACAAGAGCCTGTCCGAGAGTCACCGGGCCGGTGAACTGCCATT
>QXGG01128513.1_pt1 | contig 16311 bp, 23 predicted proteins | sample 1982491 | NCBI WGS metagenome assembly QXGG01 (sample SAMN09924614, study PRJNA488089) | Wastewater metagenome, whole genome shotgun sequencing project. | isolation source: South African research farm wastewater | place: South Africa: Irene, Agricultural Research Council, Animal Production... | reverse complement strand
TATAATAAATTGCATAAACAATTTGGTTAACTGCTGCCATTTGTACATCTTTATCCGGATTTTTAATATACTCAATTGCATGACCATTTTTTGTCACTGCTGCCAATTGTACATCTTTATCCGGATTTTTAATATACTGAATTAAATCCCCATTTTGTGTCACTGCTGCCATTTGTACATCTTTATCCGGATTTTCAATATAATAAATTGCACGACCATTTTCCGTCACTGCTGCCAATTGAACATCTTTATCCGGATTTTTAATATACTGAATTAAATCCCCATCTTGTGTCACTGCGGTCAATTGAACATCTTTATCCGGATTTTTAATATACCTAACTGCAAATACTGGATATTTTGGGGCCATTTTACTAAAAAACTTACTAAGAACTGGATGTTCATTGACAAAATATTTCATCTTGTCGTCTGGTATATTTATGTCCGCCGAATTCATATATTGTTTCGTTTCAAAATGAAACTGATACTTATCACCTGAACGATCAATCCATATGTATAATTTACCTTTTGAATTGTATACATCAAACATATTATTTTTACTTGCGGATGTACACCATTTTGTACCAGAACCAATTTCACATGATGCAGCCTCCGTCTTTGGTACCATTAGTTTTCCATATGCACCGGAATATAGAACATCAATGTTATTGGCGTTTTTATAATTCAAATTTGTAGACGAGTTACCAACATCAACTTTAGTCACCTCATCAATCATGGCCCCAAGTGAATTCCAATCGTACTGACCAATATCTACTGACTTACCTTGACGTGATATTTGTGTCTTTAGTTTCACAAATTTGGATAGTGCATCATTTACGCGACCTGCATCTTCAATGCGAAATGAACCATAATTTTTTGCAAGCCATGGGACGAATTGTTTGTTTTTTGTTGGGTCCATTTCTTCTAATTTTGCCAAAACGGCATCTACTTTTGCATCAACATCTTTGTCAGATAGTTGATCATTGAAAAATGAATCTTTTTGAAGACCTGCTAAAATATTTGACTTCATCTTTGAAGCTGTTATTTCACGTTTATATTCCATTAACTCAATGGCTTCAAGTAATGATTTCAGTTTACCAATATGCATGAAAAAATACTCCCATATTTCTATAGGAGTATTTAAGTTAATTATCAGTAATATTTGCGGGGCATAAGATAAGATGCCTGTTTGGGCGACAATGGCGACTTATATTGGGGATTGGGGTCCATCAACCAGTTAAAAATTTGGGCGGCAAGAGAAGCACGAAACTCAGAACGAAGTTTACCATTACGAAATTGTGAGACCAATTTCACCGCTTCATAATACTGATCAGGAAGACCACGATGAAGTTTTTTTGCAATATGGTAGTTAGTGTATCCCATTTCACGGGAAGCGTTAATATATCCGTTGCGAGTATCAATTTTGCGCTGAACTTCAACTTTACGCCGCTGATACGCAACATGATTTTTATACGCTTGCTTCATTTCATCAGGCGCATCAATCACCGATTTGCAGTTTTCATTCTCACCCGAATAGGTGACAGTTACAAAACCTTTCGGGGTGGATACGACACACGAAATTCCGGGGCGATAATCGTCAAAATACCCAAGATTGATTGCACTCTGGTTGATCACCATACCGTCAAAGGAACGAACAAGGTAAGAAACATTTTTAGACCATTGGGAAGGAATGGAACGAATAACTTCAAACGAAACATTACCGTAATGCTTTTCCATGTACTCGTTGATGTCAAGATCGGTGTAAACGTCAAACTGAATGGTCATGGTGTTTCTCCGTTTCGTGTTTCGTTAAAGAATGTATATGTGATTCTTCACTTACCGTCAACCACTTTTTTGTCTTTAAGGGACATTTCTTTGATCGTTACCATGTCATATGGATACTGTTCGCAGTATTCTTTCTTGAAAGATTTTGCATCGTCCTTGGTCCATTCAACCGAAAGAACTTCAAATCCTTTAACGTTTTCAGTCACTACTACAAAAACTTTTGGCATAATATTTCTCCAATGCTTCACACCAATCGTATTGTGCCTGTTCCATATCTTTGCCAGTAACGACAACCTCTTGAACATGGCCGAACATAGCACCTTCTCTACATGCAATCAAGTTCACACCTGTGGAAATATTAGTGCCATACAAAAGATTGTGTGCCATCGTATATGCGGCAAGTTGCATACGATAGCCCTTAAGATGTTCATGGGATTTTGGTTTTTTAGAATTTTTGAAGTCAACAATACAAAGTTCACCATTATACATTGCAACCATATCACATGTTCCGGCATAAAGTTCATGGTGGAGGTGAATTTCAGCACCATATATTTCACTAATATTTGGTTTCAAATATTGATCAATTATATTCGTTGCAAGTTTCTTTGCCTGTGTTCTTAAAAAATTATTTCCAGAAATGGGTGGAAGATCATTGGCCCAATTTTCAATTGTATTGTGCATATGACTCCCAATCGTTACGGCAATTCTTACCTGCTCATCAGCAGCATCGTCACCAATCCTTGCCCGCCAATCATCCAGAAAACTTTTATCTTCTGTTGCACCAATTATAGTCGTCACACTTGGAACTTTGTTGCCAGTTTGAAGAACATAGTGGCGTATACCATCATCTCTTGTAATTTGTTCCAATGTGGAATAATTGAATTTTTTGGTTATCATGTAGTGCCTTTTTCATTAAATATAATTACTGTATGTATGTAGTGTGAGAAGATCATGACAAAAAAACATAATGGAGACCTTCAAATACTTGGTTATCTTGAAGTTTTGAAGCATGTCAATGTTGGCGATAATGTAACCATAAATGGAAATTCTTTCATTAAATTACCAGTTGGCGATAATTCCGAAAGGCCACTAACACCCATTGCTGGTATGTTCAGATTCAATTCAGATGACAGTTTACTTGAATACTATGATGGTGTCAATTGGTTTTCTATCAATGCTAACAATATAACTGGTGATGCTCCCATAACCATTACATTTGATTAGACAACTAATTCTTACCGTATTGGTGTAGATTTGGCCACGACAACTACGGTTGGGGTTGCATCGTTTGATGGTGATATATTTGACGTTGATACAGGCGTAGTAACAATTCGTGAAATTGATGGTGGAAGTTACTGATTTTCACATAAATACAGTAGTATGATAATTTGGTGATAAAATATGGCTGATGAAACCTTGATTAAAATTAAAAGAAGTCCAGAACCGGGGAAAAAACCTACTACTGGACAATTAGAACTTGGTGAATTGGCACTCAACACCAATGACGGTAAACTATTTGTCAAACGTTTTAAAGAATTCTATGATGCCGATTTGGATGAAGATGTCACAATTGAAGATATCATCACATTTGCGGGTGAAGTTCCTATTGAAAATACATTGTTTGTACAAAAAGCTGGCAGTGATTACAATAGCGGAAAAAGCTGGAGTGATGCATTTGCGACTATTGAAAAAGCTCTTGAAGTTGCGGCTGAACGTGGATAGCTGACATTAATTGATATTGGTACAGGTGTTTACACTACACGTGGACATCTTGATATGCCAGATAACACACTTATTCGTGCTGCACACCGTTCAGTTATTATTCGTCCCGAAATTGGATTTGAAGAAAGAAATGTGTTTAGAATGGGTTCTGGTTGTTTCATTGAAGGGCCAGTATTTGAAGGATGGCGTCTTGATGATCTTGAAAATCCAACGGAAGGATTTGCCATATCATTTAGGCCCGGTGCAGTAATTACCCGCGCACCATATGCACATAAAATTGTAGTAAGAACCACACCATATTGGGGTGCCGTTGCTCCTCCACTTGATCGTGATAATGCAAATCCATTGGTTGGTCGTGGGGCAGGTGTTGTCCTTGCAGATGGTGCGGTATGCTCACAATATTCAATATATCCAAATATAATGACATGGGGTGCAACACCAGTGTCACATAATGGTATTGGTTATGTTGCAAAGAACGGTGCATTGATAAATGCAGTAAATGCGGTAAGTATTTGGGCACATAAGCATTTCTATGCGTTATCAGGTGGTCAGATTATTTTATCAAGCTGTTCGACACAGTTTGGTGATTTTACAATGGTTTCCAAAGGATCACGCCAACTTGTGCTACCAAGTGAGGTACCAGATGGTTCACTAAGTATTCAAACAAGTGTTGCAAATGCAATCAATGCTGCAAAAAATCAGATCATTGATACTATGTGGAATGATCTTGTGGTAAGTGGTCTTACTGTTGGTTGGACCACACGTGATGAAGAATTTACACGCCGGGATGCTGGCACATTCATTCAATCAATGTATTGGGTATTATTGTCAGCAAATGAAAAACCAATGATAGATTTTGCACGTGGGTTATTTGATACACACGGTGGCAAAGTTTATTCACTTGATAAAGAGCCTGCTTTTATATTCTCTTTTGAAAACATGCGGGACCAAATGAAAGTTATATCTGGTAATGTTGATGCAAATAACATTATTGATAACTTGATTGATGCATTGATTAATACTCTACAAAACACGGTAACTGCCACAGAACCATAGACTATTACGGCCATTGGTCATACATGGACTGCGATTATGGCAGGTGTTGCACTGACAAAAATACCACCAGCAAGGAATTTTGCAACTATTGAAGAAAGTATTCTTGAACTTGATAATGGCGTTGTTATCGCATCTGGTCAAGATGATCAAGGTTCTGCATTGTTTATTGGTGGCATGAAGATTGATGCGGATACTGGCGAATTGACGGGTCCACCATTTGAACAATCTGTAAATAGGATTGCAACACGTGCAGCAATTGCAAGGAGTTTCTAATTATGGCTCGTATAGTTTGTAGAACACCATCAACTGGCAAAGGTCTTAGAATTTCGGAAAGAAATGTTCCAAATACTTTTGTTACAATTGCGGAAGCTCCTGATTTTTAGGTTCCAGATGCATCAACAAAATTTGAAGAGCGTGATCCACTTGATCCTGCAAGAGCAATTCGTCCGGGTGAAATATTCTTCCTAACGCCGTTGGCTGCAAAAAACAAAGATATTGAAGACAGATGGATTGAAGTTGTCCTTGTTACCGAAGATGGGGAAACAATTGAGCTTGGTCGGATTGAAGTTCCAGCAGGTGATACGGTTTTCATTCCACTTCAAGGTAGAAGTTTATTTAAACGTAATGCAAGTGGGGCAAATGGAGACATGCTTCAAGTTAGGGCTGAAATTTCATCGGTGTTTGATGTTTGGGCAGCGGCGGAAGAAAGACTTTCAAGTGAACATAGTGGGGTTGTATAATGGCGGATTTCCTATCGGGGAAAGTTAGGAAAACACCACCTAACAAAGTTCCAGAAGACAGATATAAGTTTCTGAAATTACAAGATGCTGAACCCGATCTTGGCGTTCCGGCTGCGGATGGGTATGTTTTAGTATCAGATGTAGATGGTAGACGTTCTTGGGAAGATTCCAAATCACTGGTTGCTGGCAATAACACCGAGTTAATTTTTAATAATGAAGGTATTGCCGATGGAACTGAAAATATAGTATATGACAAAAACACAGGTTTTCTTGGCATTGGAAAAAACCCATTAACTGAATTAGATGTAGATGGATTTATTACTGCAACTGGTTTTATTGGTAGTCTTGACGGTAATGCATCAACTGCATCAAAATTCTTAAACACCACAAGTATCTCTTTATAGGGTGCTGTTACTGGTACTGTAAATTATGATGGATCGTCAAACGTAACTATTTCAACCACACTGGCAAATAATGTAGTCGTTCTTGGTGTAAACACAACGGGCAATTATGTCCAAGGTGTATCTGCTGGCACTGGTATTTCTGTCAGTGGGGTTGCTGGTGAAGGCTGGACACCCACCGTATCACTTTCGCATCTTGGCTTAGAAAACTTAACTGATCCTAATGCTGATAGAATTTTGTTTTGGGACGATAGTGCGAACAAAACCGAATGGTTGAGTATTGGTAGTGGTCTTATTATTACAGGAACCACACTAAGTATTGAAACTGACAATAATACTACATATACAATTAGTGCCGAAACTACAACAGGTGGGGCAAATATTAGATTATCAGGAAGCGATTCGTCAACCGACGATGTGGCTATCCTCGGTGCTGGAATAACTACCGTAACCAGAACAGATACAAATACTATAACTATTACCACAACTGAGGTTGACACGTTGGAAAGTGTCACCGATAGGGGTGCATCTACTACAAATGCGATCACTATTTCTAATTCTACAGAATCAACAAATACCACATCCGGCGCACTAATAGTTACTGGTGGTGTCGGTGTTGGTGACAATATAAATGTTGGTGGTGATATTGCAGTAAATGGTGGGGATATTACGACTACTGCCATAACTGCCACACTGTTCAATACGAATGCAACTACCGTTAATATTGCTGGTGCAGGAACGAATGTCACTATTGGTTCGTCAACTGGCAATACTACTGTAAATAATGATCTTGTTGTATCCGGTAATTTAACCGTCAATGGCTCAACCACAACTATTGATTCAACCACGCTGCGGGTAGAAGATAAAAATATTGAAATCGGTTTTGTTGAAATACCATCTGATGTTACTGCAAATGGTGGTGGTATTACATTACTTGGTACAACCAATAAAACATTCAATTGGTTATCTATCACTGGTTCTTGGACATCATCTGAAAATATTGATTTGGTCAGTGGAAAAAGCTATAAAATCAATGGTGTTGATGTTTTAACTTCAACTGCAATTGGGTAGGGTGTTACAACATCATCACTAACGAGTGTTGGTACACTGGTAGGTGGTACATGGAACGCCACCCCCATATCTGTTTTGTATGGTGGTACTGGACAGACTTCATATACTGATGGTCAACTACTTATTGGTAATAGTAATGGTAATACATTAACAAAATCTACCCTTACTGCCGGAACAAATGTTAGCATAACAAATGGTAATGGTAGTATCACAATCGCTTCATCCGATACAACATATTCAGTTTCAACTGAACCCGGTACAAACATATATGAAGAAATTATTCGGCTGACTGCTGGTGGGTCTGGGTCGGGGACGGATGATGTTATTTTAGCAGTTGGTCCAACTGGTACAACATATGGTTTAACAATTGCAGAAAATGACGATAAGATCACATTTGCCCATGCCGATACATCTTCACTCACTGGCCAACAAGGCTCTGCGGGTATTGCAAGTATCACTGTTGATGAAATGGGGCATGTCACTGCGGTTGGGACTGCAACATACCTTACTGCGGAAACAGACACATTACAGTAGGTAACAAATCGCGGCTCTGCGACAACCAATGCAGTAAATATCACAAATACATCGGAATCAACGTCATCCACATCGGGTGCAATAATTGTTTCAGGTGGCATTGCAGTAAATAAAAACGTATTTGTGTCTGGTAATGTAATTGATGCCACCTCCACGGGCGTTGCCATTGCATATAACACTGCCATTCAAACAACAGTTTCAACAACTAATCAAACTACCATTGACAGTTTCCCATTGGCATCTTTCCGTTCTGGAAAATATCTAATTCAAATTTCACAGGGAACAGATTATCAAGTTTCAGAATTCAGAGTGATCCATAACGGAACAACCACATTTGTTACGGAATACTCTGTATTGGAAACAAATATTCCACTTGGTGATATGTCAGCGGCAATTATTGGTCCAGATGTAGTCATTTCCGTTGTAATGAACTCCAATGCATCTGCTACAATTAATATACAGCGAACCCTCATGGTAGTTTGATACTGATTTACCATTTTTGAATGAATGATTTTTTCATTAAATATGATTAAGTCACCGTAGCCAAAGTTGATAACATGAGTATAACTTATAATAGCAAAATAATACGTGATGGGATTAGATTGCACATAGATGCGGCTAATCCAAAAAGCTATACTGGAACCGGAGAAGTATGGAAAGACGTGAGTGGTGGGAATGAGACATGCTTTTTGAATGAAGGGACGATTTTTTCACCAGATGATAAAGGTTCAATGTTCTTTGATGGTGCTAACGATTTTGTGAATTGTGGTCAAGCTACATATCTTGGGCCATCACTGACTGGCCTTACTGTATCGGCATGGATCAAAATTCAAACAAGAAAAACTGCAATTATTGCAGCAAATGGTACCTCTTTCACCACTAATACTTTTTATATGGCACAGGAAAATGCGACTACACTGAGTTTTCTTGTATGTAGTAGTACAAATACTATCCAACGTGCGGATATTGCATCATATCAAACTGGTGTTTGGTTTAATTTCGTAGGCATTTGGCAAAGTGGCAGAACAGTAGCGACCTATATAAATGGTATATTTACAAGAACATCAGTAAATAATCCAGTCGGAGACCTAATTACGTTACGAAGTGGGAATACAAATCTATTGTTGGGAAGAAGACCAAATGGTGCACTTGTATTCAATGGAAATATTTCTGATTTTAAAATATACGATAGGGCATTGACAGGGGACGAATTAGTTCAAAATTTTAATGCGTATCGTGGGAGATATGGCATATGACACGGGTGCACGGTGCTAATAAATCTATAGCAGTAGTTGGTGGGACTCCTTAGATCGTATTATCATTACGACCGTTATTGCGTCATACAGGGCCAATCATTACAGTTCGTCGCAGCATTGATAATCTAACACAGTCATTTTCATTCTCAAATGATAGATATGGGATAAACACCAATGAAATTTTAGATTTTGTTCAAGGTGGGAATGGTTTTGTTACAGAATGGTTTGACCAATAGCAAAATGACATAAACGCAAGTGTTTTAATTAGAAATCCACCGAGAATTGTATCAAATGGTATACTAGAAACAAAAAACGATAGACCCACATTACGATTTGATTCACTGACCAGTTTAATTACCCGCTCACCCATAACATTTGGTAGTTCATTTGGGGTATTCCAGCGTGAAAATATTCAGATGGTAGTGGTCCAATTACAAGGCATATCAAATTATAGGGGTCTTTTTCCGGGCAGTGCACCTAGTTCATTTTGGACACATGGGTCATATTCACAAAACAATGGCCCATTAAATTCAACTGAACCATAGCCATTATCGAGTGTAGTTGGTGATAATTTATTTCAAGTTTCAGGGTTTGGACCGCCTATTGGCTAGATAATTCAGAATGAAGAAATAGATTTAGGATTTGCATCATCTTCATATATGCCATTAGTGGGTTGTGTGAGTGAATTAGTTATATTCCCAACAGATGTTAGGGATAAGCGTGATTACATTTCAAAAAATCAAATGGATTATTATGGAATATAACACAATTTGATTAAATAATGTATAAACCTCCGAGGGAAAGTGAACCGGATGACAAATGAAAAAAGATTCGTAGTCAAAAATGGACTACAGACACAAAATATAGAATTTGTTTCACCTGATAGAAACAGCCAAATTTCAGTATCAATTTAGGATTCTGGGACAATTTCATTTGATGGTACAAGTGGGCAGCTATTTAGTGTATCCGATAATTTAACCGGAACTATATTTTCTGTAAATGATATTTCTGGGGTACCATCTATTGAAGTTGATGATGATGGTACTATAAGGCTGGCAGAAATTGATGGTAATGTTCTTATTGGTACAAATACCGATGATGGTGTAAGTAAACTTCAAATTGATGGTCTAACTAAAACAACAACATTGATCGCGACAAGTGTGATACAGGGTGAAAATATTAATGCAACAAATACACTAAGTGCAAGTAATGTATTTCAGGCAAATATAACACCGGGAACAGTTGGCGTTAATGTAATTTCACCAACAGAGGCTTTTGATGTTGGTGGTAGTGCAAGAATTCGCGATTTTGTTTTCACATCCGGTATATTCAATGATATCGCAAATGCGACACTTGGTGATTTTTATGTCGCAACTATCAATGATATTCCAATGTACTTGGGTACGAACTCACAAGTTCTGATGACTATGACTGAAAATGGTTTCACCCTTGTGAATATGTCAACACCACGTGATAGTGCCAAATTGCAAGTCACTGGCGCATTGTCAACTGACAGTATAATAATAACAGGATCAATTTCCGTTGATGGGTCAATTGGTACGGCTGGACAAGTATTAACATCAGATGGCACAAAAGCATATTGGTCAGATGAAGCTGGATTTACGGGGTCACAGGGTTTTACTGGAAGCCAAGGTGTTATTGGATTCACTGGATCACAGGGTGTTATCGGTTTCACTGGTAGCCAAGGTGTAATTGGATTTACTGGATCACAGGGTGTAATTGGTTTTACTGGTAGCCAAGGTGTTATCGGTCTCACTGGTAGCCAAGGCGTTATTGGTTTTACTGGTAGCCAAGGTGTCATCGGTCTCACTGGTAGCCAAGGCGTTATTGGTTTCACTGGTAGCCAAGGTGTAATTGGATTTACAGGTAGCCAAGGTGCAATTGGCTTTACTGGTAGCCAAGGTGTTATTGGTTTCACTGGTAGCCAAGGTGTAATTGGATTTACAGGTAGCCAAGGTGCAATTGGCTATACTGGTAGCCAAGGAATTCAGGGCGATATTGGATTTACAGGTAGTCAAGGTTTTACAGGTAGCCAAGGTGTAATTGGTTTCACTGGTAGTCAAGGTGTAATTGGTTTCACTGGTAGCCAAGGTGCAATTGGATTTACAGGTAGTAGGGGTGAACCGGGATTTTAGGGTTCAACTGGTGTAGCTGGCGATGTTGGTTTTACTGGAAGTCAAGGATTTACGGGAAGTCGTGGTGCAGATGGCACATCAATTAACATACTTGGTACATTAAATGACATTAGTGAACTTCCAACAACTGGCAATAATCCTGGTGATGCATATCTCATCAATGGTGAACTTTATGTGCATGATGGGACACAATTCAATAATGTTGGTAATATTTCCGGACCAATTGGTTTTACTGGATCACAGGGTGATATTGGCTTCACTGGTAGCCAAGGTGTAATTGGTTTCACTGGAAGTCAAGGTGTTCAGGGGATTATCGGGTTTACTGGTAGCCAAGGCATTCAAGGGTCCATTGGATTTACTGGAAGTCAAGGTATTCAAGGTATTCAAGGGTCCATTGGATTTACTGGAAGTCAAGGTGTTCAGGGGATTATCGGGTTTACTGGTAGCCAAGGCATTCAAGGGTCCATTGGATTTACTGGAAGTCAAGGTGTTCAGGGGATTATCGGGTTTACTGGTAGCCAAGGTATTATTGGCCTAACTGGTTCACAGGGTACGATTGGATTTACTGGAAGTCAAGGTATTATTGGCCTAACTGGTTCACAGGGTACGATTGGATTTACTGGAAGTCAAGGTATTCAAGGGTCCATTGGATTTACTGGAAGTCAAGGTGTTCCGGGGATTATCGGGTTTACTGGTAGCCAAGGTATTCAGGGTATTATTGGACTAACTGGTAGCCAAGGAATAATAGGCTTAACTGGTTCACAGGGTGCTCAGGGTATTCAGGGGTCTATTGGTTTCACTGGAAGTCAAGGTATTATTGGTTTTACAGGTAGCCAAGGCACACAGGGTATTATTGGCCTAACTGGTTCACAGGGGTTCACGGGTTCAAGTGGTGATATTGGCTTCACTGGATCGCGTGGAACCGATGGTATAATCGGTGCAGATGGGGAGCAAGGTTTTACAGGTAGCCAAGGTTTTACTGGAAGTCAAGGCACCATTGGTCTCACTGGCTCACGGGGTGATATTGGCTTCACTGGTAGCCAAGGAATCAAAGGTGATATTGGTTTCACTGGTAGTCAAGGTGCAGGTTTCACGGGTAGTAAAGGTGAAGTCGGTTTTACTGGATCATAGGGTTTTACTGGTAGCCAAGGATCAATAGGACTAACAGGTTCAACGGGGTCTCAAGGATTTACGGGTAGTCAGGGCGCAATTGGTTTCACTGGATCATAGGGTACCCAAGGATTTACTGGATCACAAGGTGTTCAAGGTATTCAGGGTTTCACCGGATCAATTGGGGTACAAGGTTTCACAGGTAGCCAAGGTGTTGGTTTTACTGGTAGTAGGGGTGAGACTGGTTTAACAGGTTAGGTGGGCTTCACAGGATCACGTGGTGAAGGTTTTACTGGTAGTAGGGGTGATACTGGTTTTACTGGTAGTCAGGGTTTCACAGGTAGCCAAGGTGCTGGTTTTACTGGTAGCCAAGGTTTCACAGGTAGCCAAGGTGCTGGTTTTACTGGTAGTCGCGGTGAAGTGGGTTTCACTGGTTCACAGGGTGGATTTTTCAGCATTGAGGCAGAAAGAAGTGCATCGGTTGCACTAAATCAATATTTTGCATTTGGTAACGGGGCTTCTCCGACACAAGGGGTAAGAATACCCATAAATTGCAAGTTATCATATATAACCATAGCAGCAGAAACCGCACAAACTGCTATAACGGTTGAACTATTTGTTAATGGTGTTGGATCGGGACAAACCGTATCATTGGCATCAAGTGCAACAAACCAAACTACCGAATTATCATATGATATAGCAGCAGGTTCAACCATTACATTTAGATGTGTTGCCGGATAGGCAAACGCAACTACAATAGTTGGGGCATGGTTTCAACATGACGGCGTAAAAGGATGGACCGGATCACGTGGTGATATTGGTTTCACTGGCTCAAAAGGTGAAATTGGTATTGCGGGATTTCTTGCCGATGTTTCTGATACACCACCATTTACGACAACAGATGGACATATGTGGTTTGATACTACAGATGCATCACTATCGATATTGTATAATGATGGTGATAGTCAACAATGGGTAACGGTAACTGGTGAGCGTGGATTAAATGGATATACTGGATCGATTGGTTTTACTGGTTCAAGGGGGAGTACAGGATTTGTTGGGTCGCGCGGGCAGGATGGTGATGTAACCACTGGAAAAGCAATTGCAATGGCCATTGTTTTCGGATAAAATTCCATTGATGACTCACAAAAAGTATTAAGAAATTTAAAAATAAATAAGGATAATGAGGTTAGTTCATACTTGATAGGATAAAAAATGGCAGCACCCAATATAGTCAACGTCACTACGATCATCGGAAAAACGTCGGTTTTGGCCGTGACAACAACAGCTACGGCAATTGTTGAGAATACCACAGCAAGTGGTAAAGTTTTCAAATTGAATTCAATCATCATCGCAAATGTCGATGGTGTAAACGCAGCAGATATTACCGTAGGTTTATTTAGAGGTGGGGTATCATATCCGATAACCAGCACGATTACTGTTCCAGCGGATGCAACATTGGTGGTTCTTTCGAAAGAAACCGCTATATATCTTGAAGAAGGTGATTCTATTCGCTGCACCGCAAGTGCGAATGGTGATTTAGTGGCCACTTGCTCGTATGAGGAAATAAGTTGATATGAGCTGGTTTGATAATGGTGGGTATATCGGAGTTACTGCTGATTTTGGAAATCAGTTCCTGAATATAGTTCAAGAGGGATTGCAATTATGGCTAGATGCAAAAAACAAGAATAGTTATTCTGGTTCGGGTAATACTTGGAATAATCTAATAAAAAATAGCAGTATAAATGCTACTTTGAACGGAACTTCATTTACTACAGATTCGGGAGGCGGTATTGTTTTTGGAAGTGGTGATACTGCTACTATACCTTCCGGGCTTACCTTTTCTGGCTCAGGTACCGGATATACAATTTCTATGTGGTTGAAACATACAGGTACGGTTAGCACAGCAAGAATACAACGTTATTTCACGCTAGAACCTGAAGCTGCTATTTTAAGACACAGCAATGCAACTGACTCTAATATACATGCGTATTCGCTTGATTCTGGTGGCACAATCAGACAATTGAACGTAGATGGTCAAATTTTTACCAATGAATATTACAATCTTGTTAGTGTTTACAATGGTACTTCAATACAAGTGTATAAAAACGGCACCTCTGTCGGAAGCGTGTCAACGACTTTTACTCTGAGAACACCAACGACCGCAAGTCTGTCAAGCGGGTCAGAATATTTTGAGGGTAATATGTACTCAGTTCAATACTATAATCGACCGCTATCAAGCACGGAAATAACTCAAAACTATAATGCACTAAAAGGAAGGTTTGGTCTCTAATGGGTATTTGGAATCTTCAAGCACAACAACTTTCAAAAGCACCAGTAACAGTATTCACCGACACTTTTGAGACATTCAGTGGTTGGACAGATATTGGCGGCGGAACGTTAGCACAATCATCAGCACAAGTATATGACGGTTCATTTTCGGCTATTAGACAAACAAATGCTGGTGCGGCTGGAGCTACCAAGTTGATGTCACTTGCGGTAGGTAGAAGCTTTGTGATTGAATATTATGGGTTTCAAACGTCTGGCGCTCTGCGTGTAGGAATAGTAAACAGTTCTGGAAATGGCTACGGTGCTAATTTTGGTTCAACTTCTATGATAGCGGATCGTTATGATGCGTATACCGGAACATTATTGACAAATGCGTCTTCATCATCGTATACAAGAGAAAGTAATATATGGTATAAAGTAGTAATGATTTCACGACCCGACAACACCTTTATTATCTACGGTATAAATCCAGTAACAAATGAAGTATTAGCAGAGACGGTATCGGTTTCGGATACTACACACGCTGGACCATTTGATAGGGTGTTTATCTCTGGTGGTATACCAAACTACTACGACAACATAAAAGTGAAGAGGTTTGAATCATGAGTAATGGAGGAATAATAGGCATACGAAACACCCCGTCAATTCTGTCTGCGAATGGAAAATGGAATTTAATTGATCAATATAATGCCAAAAAAGAAAGAAAATGGCCGGGATTGCGAATCGAATATCCTACGCCAACATGGAGTGACACCGATACCAACAACTGGTCTTTTGCGTCGCAATCTATCGGAACAAATGATAACGACAACCGGGTTTACTATCTCTTGATATCATACGAAGATGCTGGAACCAACGGAGCAGTATTTGCATCTTCGGCCAATGTTGGGGGCATAGCAGGTACCAATATTTTACAAAGACAAACTCTGAACGCACAATATGTCAAAGCTGAAATTTGGCGATTTTTGTTGCCACCGGGGTCAGGTACAACAGGAACCGTAAATATAACGACTACTGGTGCCACACCACCATTTAGATTATCGATTGGATCAATAGTCGTTTATAATGAAAATGGCTATGATGTTGATAGTGGTGTGGGTGTAAACACGGTGATTGGGCTAGAAGTGAAACATGGTGGAGGGGTGTTTGTGGGTTTTGTTGCACGTGATGAAGTAAATGTAACATGGAACAATAATCTAACACAAAGGTTCGATTCTGCATCCATTTCCACTGAACTACTATATGCAGATCAAAGAACAATAACAGCCGATAACACAATGGCGACATATTCAGTAACACAATCAAATGCGGTAGCCGTTTTGTACGGCGTTTCAGTATGGTAATGTTAAATAAATTTTTACACCCCATGGTGTTTTGTATTTCATAAAGGATAAAAAATGGCATTAAATTTTCCAAACAATCCAAACGTAAATGATACATATCAATTTAACAATTTGGTATTCGTATATGATGGCGTTAAATGGAAAGTAGATGGTCAATTATCATATATTCAAGATTCACTGCAATTTATTCGCTCTGGTACACAGTTGGAAAGACCAACTGTATCTGCACCCACATTATACTATAATACCGATCTGGAAGGATTAGAATTCTATTACCCAGAAATTAACACATGGGAAGTTGTAAGCACTTTTGCAAAACAAGTTGATCCTACACAAGATAGTGGTCAAATTGCATACACGTCCCCCGGCACATATACATGGATATGCCCTGCAAACGTTTTCCAAGTACATGTTGTTTGTGTTGGTGGAGGTGGGGGTGGATTCATAAATTCCAACAACGGAGGACCGGGTGGGGGTGGTGGTGGCCTTGCGTGGAGAAATAATATATCAGTTATACCGGGAACAAGTTACACGCTAACAGTGGGGTCCGCTGGTATAAGTTCAACAAGTGCCCCTACTGCTGGTGGAAATAGTTTTTTTATAAGTACATCCACGGTGTGTGGTTTCGGGGGGGGTGGAGCCCCTGCGAAAGTCGATGGGTCAGGTGGTGTCGGGGGGTCATTTTTTGCACCAATCGGGCCGGGTGGGGGTGGTTTTGGTGGCATGGGGGGGGGCGGTGCTGCGCTGCTTTGTGCGGGTGGGGGTGGTGCTGGAGGTTATGCTGGTAATGGTGGAAGTGGTGGATCAACGAGTTCTTCCGGTTCCGCTGGCGCAGGGGGCGGTGGTGGGGG